>Ga0187878_1001082_pt1 | contig 27805 bp, 25 predicted proteins | sample June2016WEW_17_1_FD_132979 | JGI IMG/M metagenome (GOLD analysis project Ga0187878, IMG submission 132979) | Peatland microbial communities from SPRUCE experiment site at the Marcell Experimental Forest, Minnesota, USA - June2016WEW_17_150 | ecosystem: Environmental > Terrestrial > Soil >...
GCTGAGAAAAACCTTGAGTCCACCTTAGAAGTTGATAGCGCGCTTGTGGATTTGCAGACTGAGCTTAATCTCTCAGTGTTACCGCGCGTGATAGAATGCTTTGACATTTCCAACTTGGGGCAGGAGCACGTGGTTTCAGGCATGGTAAGCTTCAAGGATGCAAAACCTGACAAGAGTAACAACCGTAAATTCAAAATCAAAACTTTCGAGGGGCAAGACGATTTCGCTGCCGTCAACGAAGTTGTCACGAGAAGATACAGGCGTTTGATAGAAGAAAAAAGCCAACTGCCCGATTTAGTGGTTGTTGACGGCGGACCAGGGCAGGTTAGCGCTGCCAAAGCAGCTTTGCAATCGCTTGGACTTCAACTTCCGCTTATTGGTTTAGCTAAGGAGCATGAGGAAATTTATTTGCCTGATGAGTCTGCGCCTAGAAATTTTGATAAGAATAGTAGGATGATGCTTCTTTTGCGAAGGGTTCGTGATGCTGCTCATGAGTTTTCGCTGGGTTATAACCGAAAGAGAAGACAGATGAAAATCAAGGAAGAGTTTAAATCAGGTTAACTTGCCAATGTAATTAAACCTAGAAACGAGTGCTTTTCTATAAATCGCAAATAAGCTGCCGGCAAAATTTTACAACCAGATAGTGTGACGATTAAGTGGCGGGCCCGACGGGAATTGAACCCTCGGGTCTATAATGGTTAGATTGTAAAGTCTGTAGGATGGATCGACCTTCTTTATGCTCATGCTCAAATCGTGCAGGTTAGCAATCAGGACTACTTGAAAGCGAGTCGGACCGGACTTAACCCCAAACCAGACTGTGTAAAAACTTGGAATAAGAATTGACCTGGAATAAGAATTGACCTATTTGGCATTCAAGCCTCTGTCTAGCGTTCAGTTGCTGTTTGCTTGCGTTTATCAAACTTTGACCAAAGCCATCAGCATGCCAACGCCAAGTATGTTGATAGCCCTTCTCATATTGTAGCCAGCATGGTAAATCCGATTTCTCCCTTAACCTTCCAAAACCTCGCGGGAGGTCTTGGCACGAATGGGGTCAGCGTAGGATACTGGCAAGCGACACAGTAACCTCAGTACACGGTACCCAAACAAGCGGTGACGGGGTGCATGCAACTTGGAATCCCGGCGACATACTAGAGCGAAGCGCAGATACAACAACTGGTTCTGGAGGCCCTTTCAATGCCCAGACATACGTTGGACTTTCAATTCCCGTTACTTGGGATTTTTCCATGCACCTTCATCGGCACTTTCACAAGCATTCGAACTCAAGAGAAGAAGGTTTCAGACAAACAGGTTTTTGGATAATGGATTGTTAGCAGTAATTCAGATTCTGTCTTCATATTAATTATATACAACAAGCGAAGAAATAGTCGCTCAGAAAGTGACTAGCAATGCAGAAATATCTAAAACTGTGAGGACTAATAGGTGTTGAACAGCACTAGTCTTATCTGTGAGACAGCGTTTGAAGAAAATATACTGCCTGAAGAGCAAATTATCGAGAAACACGTTAAGACTTTTTTGGACATAATAATTCTGGCCATGCTGAACGGCAAAGTCACGTACGGCTACAAAATTATCGCGGTCATTCACACAGAATTCGGAGTTCTACTCAGCCCAGCTTCACTCTACCCTCTTCTCCACTTCTTAGAACAGAATAAACTGGTAGAGTCAATCTTTGACCAAGGAAAAACAATGTACCGCTTGACCTCAAAAGGAAAAGACACACTCGAAAGAAAACTCGCCTTGTACAACTTGTCTATCCAAACAATGAGTAACTTCATGAAAGTCCACGGAAAAATCTGGTAGCCAATCGCAGGCTATTCAGAAAAACGTTCCACTAGATGGAAACATAACTCTCATGCGACAACAAATTCCCTTTTTTTCCTTCAAGCGTTCTTATAAGCGCACCCATTTCTTCGGTGTGAAGCAGCACAAACTCACTATTCGACTGACCATTTTCAAGTGAAAGCAGAAGAGTTTCCCCTTTCTCCTTCAGATACTCCTTTTTGTCAATGGATAAACCTTTTATTCGGTCTAGAGTTGTTTCAAACAAAATCTCAGCAGGTTTTTTCCGGAACAAGAAGAGCCTTTTATTTGTGACATAAAGATACCCGGGTCTCCAGACGCTGGGAAGAGACGAATCATGATAATAATGTGAACCAAAGGTCTTGAAGATGATTTTTTCGTTCTCACTTAATGGGGCTTCTTCCCAGCTGTCTGCGAGGACGGATTTTCTCATTTTTTCGTCCCACGCTTCCATCATGCCGTAATCCACCATGGTTGTTATGCCGGCGATTGCAGCTTTCAAGTTAGCACCAATCAAAGGCACGCCAGAAACTGAGATTATGAGATCTGCGTGGAGAATTACGCCTTTGGCTAAGATTCTGTCAACAAGGTCTACGAGTGCACCATCTCTTGAAGGTTCCAAACTTACCCTTCTCCACAATCGGCCTCTAGCAGGATTGCCATCTCTTTCAGTTTAATTATCTCTGCGTTAACGTGCGAGTATGGCGTGTCTTCCAGCCTTTTGAGTGCCTTCCTAATCTTCCTTTTCTCTTCGCTGGACAATCTATCACCTAGTTTTCGCTCCACTGAAGACAGCAAAGCCTCAGCTTGACCCACCTTTTTCAATTTCACTTTCACGCCCGCTATAAGTTCGCGCAGCTCATCCGTACATTCTTTGACTCCCTGATGTTTGGAGCTATCCAGTGCTACCTTTAGCCTCGCTGAAGCTTCTTCAAGGGATCTTTTTTCTCGTTCAGAGATTTTTCCACTTGCTTCTCCTATTAATTTCTGCGTTGCATAGATCACAGCTGCTGCTCGGTTGCGCGTTTCAACAGCCTCTTTCCCATTTTCATCTGCCTCGTTGAACTTAGTTGCTTCGATAATCATCTTTGTAATTTCTTCTTCTGACAGACTTTTTGCCTTTGTAGCATTAATAGCTTCTTTTTTCCCTGTTTCCAAAATCTCAGCTGAGACAGTTAATATGCCGTTGGCATTTATCTGGAAGGTAACTTCAACCTTCTGCTCGTATCTGTGCGCTTGAGGAATGCCTTCCAACTTGAACAAGCCCACGGACATGTTATCCTTTGCCATCTCCCTCTCGCCTTGAAGAACATGGATCATCATCGAAGTTTGGCCGTCTTCTTCGGTTGCAAATATCATGTTTTCCTCAGCGGGGATTGTGGTGTTCCGTTTGATTAATCGAGTGAATAATCCGCCTGACGTTTCCACGCCTAAAGATAGAGGAGTGACGTCCAGAAGCAACATGTTTCTTATTTCGCCGTTCAGAACACTGGCTTGGACGCTGGCGCCTGTAGCGACTATACCCATGGGGTCTATGCCTAGTTCTGGTTCCACTTCAAAAAAGCTTCCGAAATACTTTCTTATGATGGGTATTCTGGTTGGTCCACCTACTAAAATAAGTTTGTCTATGTCCTGAGGGCGAAGTTTTGAATCTCTTAAGGCTTGTTCCACTGGATATTGCAGTTTGTCAAGCTGCGGTTTGATGAGTGTTTCAAGCTTTTCCCGGGTTAAAGTAATGTTCGGAGTTAGTCTGGAACCGTCAACGTCAAGCGTAGCGTCTACGGTTGTTGAAAGTTCACTTGAAAGGTGAATTTTCGCCATTTCCCCAGCGTCTCTGAGTATATTCAAGTTTTTCCAGTCATTTTCCAAGTTAACGCCATATTTTTCCTCAATTTCGTTAACGAGATAATCTAGAATAGCGTCGTCCATGTCTTTGCCGCCCAAACGAATGTCTCCACTGGTGGAAATAACTTGGAAGATGCTGTTGTTCATCCGTAAAATGGTTACGTCAAAGGTTCCAGCACCTAAATCTAGCACTGCTATGTTCAGGTTTTTTTCAGTCTTGTCCAGCCCGTAGGCTAATGAAGCCGCTGTGGGTTCGCTAACGACCCTCAAAACTTCAAGACCTGCTAACTCACCTGCCTCTTTCGTGGCGTTCCTCTGGTTATTGTTGAAATAGGCTGGTGCTGAAATTACTGCTTTGTCTATCTTTTCGTCTAGGTACGTTTCTGCATCCTTTTTCATCTTCTTTATTATCAGGGCGGATATCTCTTGAGGCGTGTATGCGTAGTCGTCAATGCTCACAGTATAATCTGTGCCCATTTTTCTTTTAATCCATCTTATCGTTCTCTCCGGATGGGTATAGGCGTAGTTCTTTGCGTTCTTGCCTACGACTATTTCGCCGTCTTCTTTGAATGCAACTATAGAAGGAAACATTTTTCCGTAAGATGTTGACCCTTCAGAGGCGGGGACAAGCCTTATTTTCCCATCCTTCATCAAAGCGGCAGCGGAGTTAGATGTTCCGAGATCAATTCCCATCGTTCGGTTCATGGCAATCCCCGTGTGGCGATTGGGTTAACTGTCTTTTTCCTCCACTAGGATAGTTTCTTCGACTTTCGTTTTCCGAAGGGAACAGAGATAATGCTCGCAGTACTTTGTCAACAGGTCATATGCATTTTTTATTTTCTTAAACTTCTCCTCTGCGGCAGGGTCATCTGGGTGAAGGTCGGGATGGTACTGCCGCACAAGACGATTATAGGCGGAGTTGATTTCGGAAATGCTTACCTCATGGCTTAGCTCCAGAGTTTTTCTTGCTTCTTCTACGACGTTAAAATCTATTCTTTTTATACCTAGTTTGGTGAAATTGTATGGTGGTAAGGGGCCTATGGCGAGAAACTTTAGTTTACCCTCGTATTTTTTCTCCAATTCATCTAGTTTACTATAGAATCCCTGTTCTCGTTTTTTGTCCACGAGAAAAGCCGCATTCATTAGTGTGTCTTGATCAGCGACTTTGTTTTCTTCCGACTCGCATGATAGACTTTTTAGCAAACTGTTTATTTCCGTCATGTATTCGTTTTTCTTTTTGTCTAATGCGGACTTAACCTTTCTTCCCAGTTCAACCCTGAGTAATTTATCAGCATTCACCTTCGTTTCACGGGTTAGTTTCTGTATTTCGATGTTTTCCTTCAAGATACTTGCGAGAATTGCTTTGTCCCACGAAATTTTAACATTAATCTGCACTTTGTGGTCAACTTTTTCCAGAGTTATCTTGAGTTTCATCCGAGCTCGTTTTAGAATGTCTCTTATTTCCTCCTCGTCTTTAGCAACTATTCCAAAGCTCATGGGAATTACTGCATGAGGCTGCATGATTTTCCGCAAAACTTCATCGTGAATTTTAATCTCTTTCATTCCGATCTTGCAGTTTTCGAAAACGTCGCTTACAACCGCGCCGACACCTTCAAACTGAACGCTGTATATTTCGCCGTTGCCTACCCCAATGTTGCCGAAACTTCTTTTATTCCCCGAGTTTATAATCCCATACAGATATTTTCCCATTTTGTTTTCACCCGCTTCCCTCGATTTTTGACTCATTTATCTGCCCTACGAAGGAGTATGGTGGCCAAGGACCCGTGAACCTGACTGCAAAACCTTCATTCTTGAATGAACCCAGCATGTTTCCCAAGTTTTTGACTTTGTCTTTGTGCGCAAGACAGGCTACGTTGAGAATCATCTGTTTGCCTTTCCATTTTTCAGGCACTTCTTTGCTTGTTGAGCCGATTTTCACTTCGTCAACAAGCTTCTCGATTTTGGCGTGCAGGTCTTTTGCGTATTTATCTATGGCAAGCTGCTTTGAAAGTTGCATTTCATTTTCCAACTTTTTCTTGAGCAAGTAAGCGGACCCACTGCTTGTGTTTTCCAACTTCTTTTTGAGGCTCTTGATTTCTTCACTGTTTTCCAAGATGCGGTCAGCAAGGTCGTTCTCGAGGAAAATCTGAACGCCATATTCGGCTTTGCCTTCAAGCCTTGCTAATAACTCTTTAAGCTGGCTGTACTCCTTGCTGAGCCACTTCTTGAGAGTTTCATTATTTCCCCTGAGAATTGTGTCAAAGGTTAGAGGAATCACTGTGCCGAATTCTTCTGTGGCTAAGTCAACTACGTATTGATGCGCCAAAAGCCATTTTCCCGCTTTTTCCTTAGTTGCCGTTTCATAGGGCTTCGCCTCGCAACGGTGAACCACTGCGCCTATATCGTTGAATGCAACAATGTAGACTGACCTGTCTTCGACTCCTACTTTTCCAAAATCTTTTTCGTTTCCGCTACTGACTATGCAGTAGAGGTATCTTCCCTCTTCAGAATTGTTTTCCAGAGACATTTTGATTCACCTTTTCTTGTTTCCATCTTTCTGGGTTAGCCATTACATCAATGGTTTCTTCCACCAACTTGTCAAGGTCAGAGCGTATAGATTTGACAGTTTTTTCGATGCCGTTCTCCACTTTGATGTGTTCAAGTGCGGCGTCAAGTTCCATTAACCCCTGCCCTAACCTTTCAATCTCATTCTCGTTCAATCTGCCGGATTCCATTCTCCGTATTGCTTCTCTTTCAAGAACCTCTTGTATGACCTCTACTAACGCGACAATTACGCCTAGGAGACCAGATTTCAAGTTGTCTTCATCAATTTGTACTGGCATGCTTCATCAACCCACCTTGCTAAGTTTAATTTCCAAAACGCCATTGTTGATAGTTTTGTCAGCCTTCTTTTCAACATTACAGAAGAGAGGCACTTCTTTGTAGTACTCTTTCCCAGATATTACTAGGAGAGAGCCGTTTACTTTGGCTTCAATGTTTTTTGCTTGAGGAGGCAGAGCCACTACGATTCTTAGAAGGCTTTTTTCATCCATAACGTCCACGAAATCATCATGGGCGTTGCCCGTCAATTCTTCGTTTATCCACCAGTTGAAAACAATTCTTTCGCCAGTTAAGGGATCAATTTTGTTTCGTTCAAACCTGAGAGCAGGTTTTCCTATGATTTCTTGCGCTTTGGGGTTTATGATTTCTCTGATTCTCATAAGCACTTCCATGTCAGAAGAAGCGTAAATCAGATCTGATAACTCTTTGATTCTGGCATGTCTTTCTCTTGCGAGATAGGTTACAATCTGCTGGCTCTTCTCATCTACTCCATTGACGAGTGTTTCAACCTTTTCCAATGCGCTCAACTACGAACCTCCACTTTCGCTCCGATTTTTGTCGCGTTTTTCTTCTTGGCTCTTGCACTTTCCCAACCGCACCAGGGGCAGACAGAATTCAGCAGTTCCTCTCTGTCAACTTGTTTGCCACATTGAGGGCAATCCTCCTTGTCTATCATGGCGTTTTTCCAAGCCGTTGTTTCCAAATTGGTTCCAGACGGAAACTCAAGCCCGTATTTTGCGGCTGTCTCAAAAGAAGCAAGGGCAGCTCGTATTTTTATTCCAAGTAACTCTACTCCCGCAACGCTGATGGCGATGTCAGCATTGATCACTAAACCTTTGTCCAAAATTCTGTCTATGGCATCCGCCAAGCCAGAAGATTCTTTTTCAGGGTTTAACGTTCTGTTTTCCATAGTTTCACCTTTCACTCTGTCTATAACTGAATCCACACCAAGGGCAGCCTTCGCTGAGCTCCGTGTAAGTGGATTCCATGCCGCAAGCCGGACATGACCGCTTCGTTACCAATTCTCGCCACGATTGCGTGTTGAGGTTGGTGTTTTCAGGAAAAATCAAACCTATTTTTTGAGCCGTTTCAAAAGATGCCAGGGCAATACGCGCTTTTGCTCCAAGAAGTTCGATGCCGCTAAGGTTAACTTTGGTGTTCGCGTCTATTGTGACTCCTTTGTCAAGGATTATATCTAAGAGTCTGCTTAAGCCCGCTTCTTCCGGTTTCAACGTCACCATCTGCGTGGCCTCCTCGGATTTTGATCAACACTTTGTTGTGCCACTGCTTCTTCAAAATTAAGTTCAATCAAAGCGCTGAAAGACTCATCGCTTTGCAGGTTTGCCAGATATTCCGTTTTTTTGTGTTTGTTGCTCAAATTTTGCACTACCTTCTAACCTAGCTTAGAATGTTTATCCTCTGATCGAGGTGGACTCTGCTTACTCGCTTATTCATCAGGCGCTGGTGGTTCAGCCTGCTGTTTCGTTTGGCGTATTCTTCTTTCGTTATCTCGCCCAGCTCAAAGAGTAGTTGATTCTCCCGTATTTCATTATAAATCCTCTGCTGAATTTCCTTCACTCTTGAGTCATCAACATAATCCGTGATTGTTTCCATGAGCCAGATCATGTCAAACGGCGGTACAGATAAGCCAAACATTCGAAGGAAAAAGTCGTCTATAAAAAACATTTCTTTCACCTATTTTTTTGTAATCTCCACGCCGTCTGCTCCGATTTTTATGTAAACAAAGTTGTGGGGTGCCCAGGGTCCACTGTACAAGATTCTGAGCGCAGGATACTTGTTTTGCATTCTTGAGACTTCATCGGAAAAGGTGTCCACGCGTTCCTTGTTGACTAGGAACGACGCGTTTAGAATCAGTCGGTCACTGAATAGGTCGCCAATAACGGCCTGTTTAGCCGCAGTCTTCAGTGATTCCACAATGTCTGAGGAGCAGTCTTTCCTTTTTTGCGCATCCGTGAAAACCGTGTTCTCGGTTATCACGGCTTTTACTCCGAGCTCAACCATGTTGTCTACTAGCTTAAGGCAATCTTTTACAGGATCATACGCTTTTTTGAGTAAACGTTTCAGAAGTATCTCGTTCATTATTGTTGTTCCAAACTCTGCAGGCACAACGGCGTATTCTCCCATCACTTGCAGTATCACGTCTTCGTGCTTCGTTGTGTTCTCTTCAGTTAGCTCATAGTCTTTCATGGGAGAATCGCTGACTACGGCGGCAATATCCAAATAGGGAATTGCGTAAACTACGCTGTTATCCATGCCTATTCTGCCGAAGCTCTTTTCTTCACCGCAAAGTGCCGCGCAGTAGAGATATTTCCCATTTTCTTTTTCCATGATCAAACCTCTAAATTTTAGTTTCCTGCTGCAAGTAATGATTCAGAAGTTGGTGAGCTTGAATGTGCGAGTTGACCAAGTTTCTTATTCGCGGTTTGGCTTCTTCAACTGGACCGTAGACTATTTCCTTGCCAGACTTCTTAACTGATAGTAATCCTTTCTGTTTTAACGAGTGAAGCAGCGGGTATATGGTTCCAGGGCTCAGCAGAACGTTGAATTTCAAGTGTATAGTTCCTATTATGTCGGTCCCGCACATCGTCTCCTTTTGCAGGATAGCGAGGATGATGTTTTCCAGATTGTCCTTCACCATTTTTTCGATGGAGTCACCTGAAACTTTAGATTCATCAAACAAGTCTCCAGAGAGTATTGTCAGATCACTGGTCGTAAGGCGAAGTTGATTGTGGTAGCCTGCCAATTGCTTGATTTTTTCAAAGCTAAGTTTGGCAACATCATAGGTGCAGAGGCAATCTATGTTCCGCCCTTTGCAAAATGCGTTCAGAAAATTTTCCCTTTCTTCAATTTCAGCGCTTTTCATGTCGACCATGGATCCTACGTCTACGATAAGCTGCATTTCACGGTTTTCTTCTTTTTTGAGTTCTTTGAGTTCTTCTGGCTTGATAATTTTTAGCTTAACATTCGCTGTGTTGAACTCACGCATCAGAGCTGCTTGGTCGCTGGTGGTTACATACACTATTTGCTTATCGTTTTGGGCAGGAATTAGAAATGCTCTCTGGATTGTGTATTTGTCGACCTTCGGTGTGTAAAGGTGAAGGGTGTGGTTTAGGCATTTGACTTCTCTATTTGGAGATATTTGAATGCCGAAGGCGGACGTTGTTTCCATCGCTATTTCCCCTTTTAGTCGCTGGCTGTTATACTTCTGCCGCTTCGTCTGGTGTTATTCTGTCGCAGCGTTTTCTAATCATCTTCTGCGTCCAGCCGATTAGTTCGCCATCCTTAGTGAGTCTGATCTGGTATCTTCCTAGAATGTCTTGAGTGTCAGGTACTGCCTTTCTCTCCAGGACTTCAACTGTAACTGTCCATTCGTCATTTTTTTCCTTTACATCTACTATGGTCTCGGGAGTCTTGGAAATGTACTTCTTCGTTATAGCAAGCGCATTATCAGTAACCTTGTAGATTGAAGGCTTCTGTACTTCCATTTCTATTCCTCCGGTTTCTGGTAGGCATAGGTGTTGCAGACGTTGATGGCTGGGATTGTTGCGCTGGTTTTCCCGATTTGAACTTCAGTGTAGGCTTCGTTAAGTATTTCTTTTATGAGGTCGGTTTTGTTGAGGGTTTCCAGTGGGTTGCCTATTTTGGTTGCGAGAACATCCAAGCATATCTGTTCAAAATCTTCGCTTGAGTAGTTGCCTAGAGTCTTTAAACCCTGAGAAATCATTATTTCTGCTCTGGTGCCGGGTTTATGAGGTTCAGGTAGTTTTTCTCTCATTGTCCTTACGACTGTGACAATTTTTTTCGCTTCAGGAAGTGAGATGCAAGAGTGCGCCTGAACGATTTTTACCTCTGTATCAAAATCGTAATAGTCCATGTATATGTCTATCATTCTGTCTAGCAGGGCGTCTTGTGGTTTGTGTACTCCTGCGTATTCTATGGAGTTGCTTGTGAATATCACGTTGAAGTCAGGATGAACTTTTATGTATCTTTCTTCTCCGAACATTGTTGGAAGTTCGAGTATATGTTCCTCTAGCACTGATAGGAGAACGTTGTTTGCTTCTGGTTTTGATCTGGAGAATTCGTTGTAAACTAGCGTGTAACCGTATTTGCATGCGAGGGTTAGTGGATTGTCAACCCACTTGTATTTTGTTCTGTCTTTGGTTAACCAGACGTTGTGAATGTATTTGTCTCTCACGCTCTCAGCTTCCATTTCTGAGTACCCGCCGATTAGGTCAGTTGTGGTCATCTGATCGTCGCCGTTTATCCATACTGTGGGTCTGCCTAACTCTTTTGCCACTTGCATGGCCAGCGTGGTTTTTCCGCAGCCTGTTGGTCCTACTATGTGAGGAGGGAATCCCGCGCTAACCCACAGTTTAACTCTGTCCTTTAGCTTGCTGACTTGTTCTGTTTCGATGAAACTTTCAATTGTGGGTGTCAAAAATTCCGTTTCTATGTTGCCGATTGAGAGTTTTAGCGTTTTCTTTTCTGGAGCTTTCTTTTCCAAGATTAGTTGTGCGTGCCTTTCGTCCGCCGTTTCGTGAACTCTTTTTCCCCGAACAATTCTTTTATGAATGGGTGCATATTTCATATTTCAAAGTCACCGTTTACCTTTCGTCTATAGCAAGAATTATGATGTTACCTTTTAAGCAATATTCAAGATTTCGTTACGAAAACTGTATCGAAAATCGAAAACCACGCTGTAAGGCATCCTTGGTCTTAGGGTTAGGCAGCAAAAACCAATCATACAGCAATTCCCATTAAGACTGTGAGGTTTAAAATAAACGGATGACCTGAGAAAGGCACGATCTTCCTTTTTCTCAGAGCTTCTCCTTTTCAAGATCATTCATCCACATCATGCGAACTCTTTGTGGGCGAGGAACAACAGATAAATACTGTACACTCTCTCTGTATTTTCTCAGCCACTTTATTTTTCTGTCTCTTTCTCTTGCGTTTACAGCGCTTTTCGGCATGTTAGACAACCATATTCACCTCCTAATCAGTCACGCTTGGATCCAACCAGTTCAGTATAAAGTTAAAAAAAGGGGGCTTGGAAAAGGGAAAGCAAGCCGCATTATTATGTCACTGCGAAGGCGCCTATCCGTAGAACTGCTTCGTGTATTCTTGGTTTTCGATTATCTGTTTCTCGATGCTCGTTCGCATCGCCGCGATGCCTGACACCATCTCAGCAACGCCGGATTGGAAAGCGACAGCACCTTCCTTGAATTTGTTGATCTGATCCTTTGTGAGAACGCGTTTTTCAAAAATGCCGACCTGTATTTCGTGGACGCCTGCTTGCATATCGCGAACACCTGACTGCAACATTTCGTTGGCGGCTGATTGGAAGTTGGCGGCGGTCTGCTGGTATAGAGCCCTTTTGCCGTTGACTGTGTTTGATTTTGCGCTTTCGCTTGTTAGCTTAGCTGCTGTCCCTGTTTTCTTTTTCGTTTTTTGTTCTGACATTTCTGTTCATCCCGAACACTATTTTTCCAGAGATTTAGGCTGCGGGGACAGGAGCAGCTATTGCTGCCTGCTCGACCTTTGTGATTTCTTCTGCGTAGTGGAGGAAAGTGTCTACTGAGGCAACTACAACTCTAGCTTCAATGGTAAGGATTTCGATACCAACCAGGGAAGCTCTTGCCCATGCGTCGACGACTATGCCTTTGTCGAGTACTCGATCGAGAACTTCTGCCAAACTGCCTGAATCTGGACTATGTGACACCATTTTAGTTCACCTCTCAACCTGTTCTTTTGATTTCCTATACTCGAGTACGATATATTGCTATTTAAGTAATATTCAGACGGAGAGAACAGAACTCGTATCGAAAACTGATATACAGAAAATTACGTTTTGCCGCAAGCGCGAACCGGGAAATGAAGGCTTCTGCCAAAGCGTACAAGTGTTCTTCATTTCATGAAGCTAGTAAGCAGATGGAAAGTCAAATATCCAAGCGTAAACTCGCTTTCTCAACCGCTAAGTCTGATAAGGGAAAAGCAGCCTCTTATCGGCGTCTTTGATAAGAAGAACCACTTAGTAATTTTGGCGCAATTGCCCGGCATTGATGGAAAAGATGTAAAAAAATTAAGGCAGACGAAAATACCGTAACGATAACTGCACAAAACGCAACGAAAAAGTTCCTTGAAACGATTAAGCTTCCAACGTGCATTAAAAGAGATGTAGTGAGGTTCACTTACAGAAACAACATCTTGCAAGCAAGGCTGAAGAAAACAGCTTCATACAGCATGGTTAAGAGCTTACAGGTTAATGGTTAGAATTGGGAATTTGGCGGCTACGAGTGTCGATGCAGTCAATGCTTACGTGATGGCTGCAGTCCCGTAGCAATTTGATCCACGGCATCAATGAGTTTACGTAAGCCTGATTCTACGTCCCCACTTGATACGTGTAATATAATTTGAGAGGCATCTTTTCTTAGTGATGCCACTTGATGACAGGTTTCGCAATTCCATTTGCCCTTCTCAAAATCCGTGCATGCTAAAAGCAAATCCGCTGCCTTCATTAGTTCTTGTGCCTTGGCAGCTTTTGCGGTCAAGTCCTTGGCTTTGTTTGTTTCTTCCGTAAGTTGTTTGATTGTTCGTTCTGTTTCGAGGTATTTTGGGCAGCTTGTCTTTTGAGGTTGTTTGTTGACTTCGAAGCTTTTTGGGTTAATGGCTATTTCCACGCCTACGGATTCGCAGATTCGATAGTATTTTCGTGCTGCTCCTGCGGGGCTGTTTCTCCAGAAGCTCTCTATTAGGCCGGCTTTCTCGACAATGCTGAGGTGTTTGAGGATGGCTGGTTGTGTGACTTCCAGTTTCTTGGCTATTTCGGATATGTACCGTGGTTCTTCAGAGAGAAGTGTAAGTATTTTTCTTCGGGTTTCGTTTCCGACGATTTGGAGGATCTTATCCGTTGGCTCCATTGGTATGTACCTTACAATCAAGTGTATAACAAAAGGTTTATATACATTTCGTTATTAACTAAAGGTTACATATCTCAAGAGGCGAGACATAAACATGCCAGAACGCGCACAAACATCAAATCTCCTAACACTCCGCGTGGCTGAAGCCCCACTTAGAGACTTCGGTAGAGGAATAGCAAGAATAGACCCACAAAACATGAACAGAATGGGTATACAAACAGGCGATGTTGTCCAAATAACTGGAAAAAAAAGAACCGCCGCAAAAGTGATGCCAGCTTATCCTGAAAACCGAGGCAAAAACCTCGTCCAGATCGATGGAATAATAAGAAACAACGCATTCGTCGGAATCGGCGACAGCGTATGCATCGGAAAAATCAACGCTGAAAAAGCCGAAAGCATCACATTAGCTCCTCTGGAACAAGATCAACCGTGGCTCGGAGGAGAAAAACCTGTAGAACATGCAAAAAAACTTCTTGAAGGCTTACCGCTGGTTGAGGGGAATCAGGTGAGGCTGAACCTCCTGGGTTCAAGCGCCTCCTTTGTCGTGGCCCGCATCAAGCCGAACAGTGTTGCCGTTATAGTGCACTCCACTACGGAAATTATAATACGGGAAAAAGCAGTGGAAACAGAAAGAAGAATTGGTGCTACATATGACGACGTCGGAGGACTCGCTGAGCAAATTCAGAGAACAAGAGAAATGATCGAACTTCCGCTCAGGCATCCGGAAGTGTTTGACCGTCTCGGCATAGAACCTCCAAAAGGCGTCTTGCTACACGGTCCACCAGGCACGGGAAAGACGCTCATAGCCAAAGCAGTGGCAAATGAAACCTTCGCCACTTTCATAAGTCTCAGCGGCGCGGAAATCCATGGCAAGTACTACGGGGAGTCGGAAGGCCGCTTAAGAGAGATTTTTAGCGAGGCTGAAAAGAATAAGCCCTGCATCATCTTCATCGACGAAATCGACGCCATAGCCCCGAAAAGAGAGGAAGTAACTGGTGAAGTTGAAAAAAGAGTGGTTTCTCAACTGTTGGCGTTAATGGATGGACTAGAGCCCAGAGGACAAGTAGTAGTCATCGGAGCAACGAACAGACCTAACGCCATCGACCCAGCCCTAAGAAGGGGCGGCAGATTCGACCGAGAAATTGAAATAGGAATGCCCACCCGAGAGGGACGATTTGAAATATTCCAGATTCACACCAGAGGAATGCCGCTCACCCCTGACGTTGACCTTGAAAAACTCGCCAACTTAACCCATGGCTTCACGGGCGCCGACATAACTGAACTTTGCAAGGAAGCAGCCATGAAAGCATTACGACGAGTTCTGCCAGATATAGACTTCGAAGCCGATTACATTTCGCCCGAAGTTCTAAACAAACTCGTAGTAATGATGGAAGACTTCATGTATGCTTTACGATTTGTCGACCCCTCCGCGCTCAGAGAAGTACTCGTCGAAACACCCAACGTCACATGGAACGACATAGGCGGTCTTGAAGAACTAAAACAGGAGTTAAAAGAAGCCATTGAATGGCCTCTGAAATACGCGGACATCTTTGAAGAGGCAGGAGCAAAACCTCCCAAAGGCATATTGCTGTGTGGACCCCCAGGGACAGGCAAGACACTCTTGGCGAAGGCAGTGGCTAAAGAAAGCGAAGCAAACTTCATTCACGTCAAAGGCCCCGCGCTCATGAACAAATTCGTCGGTGAATCAGAGAAAGGGGTGCGAGAAATCTTCCGGAAGGCAAAACAAACCGCGCCATGCATCATTTTCTTCGACGAGATAGACGCTTTGGTGCCTAAACGCGGAAGCGGCTCAGCCGATTCACACGTTTCAGAAAGGGTCATAAGCCAATTCCTAACGGAAATGGACGGCTTAGAGGAACTTCACGGAGTCATGATTCTGGCGGCGACAAACCGCATTGACATAATCGACCCCGCCATGCTGAGGCCTGGAAGATTTGACCTTCTCCTTCAAGTTCCACCGCCAGATAAAGAGGCAAGATTGGAAATCTTCAAAATTCACACTGCAAAAAACCCTCTTGCAAAAGATGTTTCTCTTGAGAATTTGGTTGTAGAAACCGAAGGATGTACAGGAGCAGACATAGAAGCGATTTGTAGAGAGGCCACGATGCGAACCATCAGAAGACATCTAAACAACATCATAAAACAAGAATCAAGAAAACCACCCAAGCTGGAAGTAACCATGGATGACTTGCGAGAAGCAATCAAAAAAATGGAAGAACGGAAAAAGATAGTCGACAAGAACACAGGAGAATACTGTCGATGAAAGAACTGGTAACCAAAGAAGTTGAAAACACTGACTTCCAGAAGAACGCTGAATTGGCTAAGGCACAGATTGATCAAACCCTTAGAAACATCCATAAAAGAATGAGCAAAGTTTTCCACATTGATTTTGCATATTTCAGTGACGTCAAAATAATCAAGTGCTCAGAAATCCAAAATGAGTTAGCCCAACGAACGTGGAACGATCTCGAAGAAAGCGGCGTTGTGCAAAGTAGCACTCAATGGAATCAAACCTTCGAAACACTTTTGAAAAATCCCACGGCGGAAATTTTCGAATACTTTGCCTTTTATAGCCCGCGAGACGACACATTGTACATAAACGAGAAAATGTTAACAGCCCCTCCGGAAAAAATAGTTTCTGTATGTGCGCACGAACTTGCAGAGAAACTTCTTTCCAGATATACTTCTTCGCCTATGAAGTCGTTCGTGCAGCCTGCCGTTAAACTCTACCTCGAAGCTAAAAAGACTAACAACACAAAGAGACTCCATGAACTTCTGAACATATACATTAACACTGTTTTCAAAATCGTTTTCAAAGAAGGATGCTGCGAGGCGATAGCACTTAAGACCTTAAGCAGCATGGGTTACGAAACAGAAGTGACGTCTCTCGAAAAAGAGTTGCAGGAAGGTTACACAAAATGCATAGGCTTACTATCATATATAGAGAACACAAAAACGAGCGGAGAAAAACGCCGCGAAGCTTCCGACGTAGAAAAACTGACCATAGAAGTCCTCAGAAGTTCCCAGATAATCAAAGGAGTTGCCTACTACTTGGGCTATCCGCTGGCGAAGACTGTTCTGGTGAACTATGGGATTGAAGGAATTTGGTTTGCCATCGAAAATAATCCACCGCTTAAAGCCCAATATTTTGCTAATCCACGAACGTATCTACCGTTACTGAAAAAAACGAAAATTTCTAACCAAACTGAGGAGGTGAGGTAGATGGCGAAAAAAGGAAAAGCGGAAAAAACTTCTGATGGAAAAGGTCTTGAACAACTGAAGGAAGAGATTGCGCAAAAAGGAAAAGAAATCGAGCAGTTGCAGAAGTCAGTGGAGGAAATGAGGACGCAGATCAAGGGAAAAGAGAAAACCGGCGAAACAATAGAGTTAGGCAAAATGGTCGACGATGTCTCGGGACTTTTGAACGTGGGTTTCAGTATACTTGGTGCACCAGAAAAGGCGCAAAACGAGAAATCTAAGGGATTAGTTGGGTTAGTTGACGAGTTGGGCAAGTTAGCGGAGAAGTCTCAGACGACGCAGAAGACGATTAACTTTGGAAAATGCGGAGTAATTGACTTTCGGGTAAGTTCCCATCCGATAAAAGGAACCCCTGCAACACATCATGCGAGTACCCTGAAGATCAGCAGACCAAACAGAGAGACACCAAAAACGCAGGCACCCTTACCTTCAACGACAGGGACAATAGACGGAAGGGAGCCAATCGTTGATGTGTTTGAAGAGGAAGACTGCGTTAGAGTGATAGCTGAACTGCATGGCGTTGAAGAGAGTGAAATAAGCTTGAAGGTTACCGACAATGCCTTAACTATAAGCACTGACACTTCGGCGAGAAAATACTACAAAGAAGTAGAGCTGCCAACTCCCATCAAAGAGGAAATCACTGAATCCAGCTACCGCAATGGCATTCTAGAAGTTAAACTGGTGAAGACGAAGAAAGACGCATAGACCAACACGCATTAAGAATAGACTCCGTACAGGGTAAGAAATGTTTTTTGGCGGGCCCGACGGGAATTGAACCCGCGACCCCCGGATTAAGAGTCCACCGCTCTGGAAAACCGCTGCTCGGGCAACCTCTAAATTATGCCAACTATCAAAGTTGAATTTTTTCCCATTATATTCCCAACTGGATAATGAATTCTAAATGTAAAAAACGGGTTCTTTTGAGTTTGAAATGTGAAATCAAAAGGTTTTTCAGTCATTTCTACTTTAATGAAATGCAGAAGCCAAGGACGAACGTTACTGATCAGACGTTGACTGGAGTCAGACAGGGTGGAATCTAGGGTTTTAGCTGAGCCTGTTCTAGTGGGGAGAGAACGAGAACTCGAAGAGCTACAGCGCTACTTGGAGTTAGCTATAGAAGGAAAAGGAACAACAATCTTCGTTTCAGGGGAAGCTGGGACTGGAAAGACCAGACTAGTTAACGAGTTCCTAAACTCCGCAAAGCAGAAAAAAAGCATCACAACGTTGACAGGGTGGTGCCTCTACAACGCCGGAATTCCCTATTTTCCCTTCATCGAAGCCTTCAGCGCCTACTTCTCAACCCTCAGCAAAAAAAACTATAATGAAGAGTTGGACCTGAACTTTTGGTTGAAGGGACAGCCAAAAATCGGTTTATCAGGGGAACTTGTGTATCTCTCTCCTCAAGCTTTGAAAGATCAAACCTTCGCAGCTGTTGCTAAAGCTTTGCTTGGCATCTCTGCTAGTAAACCCATAATCATGTTTGTTGATGATGTGCACTGGGCTGATTCAGCCTCGTTGGCGTTGCTTCATTACATTTCACGCTTTATTGCCTCGCAAAGAGTTCTTGTCGTAGCCACCTACAGGAGCGAAGAACTCAACGTGGACGGCGAAGGCCGCGCTCACCCGCTTGTTGAAGCTCTGCGTCTGATGGGTCGAGAGAACCTTTTCAAAGAAGTAAAATTGGAAAACCTCAAACCAAACGATGTCTTAACCTTAGCTGAAAGCATGATTGGCGGGCATGTTCAGTCAGAGTTTGCCGAAAAGCTGGCGAGTGAAAGTCAGGGCAACCCGCTTTTTGTCGTTGAATCCTTGAGAATGCTGGCTGAGAAGGGAAACCTTGTTCATGAGAATAGTGGATGGCGTCTTTCAGTTGATGAGCTTGGTATTCCAATCAAGATCAAGGACATAATTCTGCGTAGAGTAGGAGCTCTAAAGCCCGACCAGAGAAAACTGCTTGATTTAGCTTCCGTTATGGGTTCGAAGTTTGACTCGGAACTGCTTGCAGCGGTGCTGGGTCAGGGCAGCCTTCAAGTGCTTGAAACATTAGGCTCTATTGCCCAGTCTTCGTCATTGGTGGTTTGTGAGGGGAGTATCTACAGGTTTGACCATGTGAAGTCTCGAGATGCAATTTACGGGGAGATTTCTCCGCCGTTGAGGCAGGCTTATCATGGCTGGGTTGCGGAGAAAATGGAAGCTCGCTGTAAAGGCGAAAAACTGCTGGTGGTCGATCTTGCATATCATTATGCTAAGGCTGGGAACAACGAGAAAGCGGTAAAGTATGCATTGGCCGCTGGGCAATACGCCCTTGCAAAGTGGAGCAACCTGCAAGCCATCGAGCACTTTGCGTACGCGCTTCAGAACGTCCCGGAAGGGCATGCTGACGAGAAACGAACAGCTTTGGAGGGGCTAGGAGACGCATATGCTGCCCACTGCATGTATGCAGAAGCGATAAAGACGTTTGACGAGCTTGCTGCTTCTGAAACGGGTGCGGTGCGGCTGCGCGCTCTCAGAAAAGCTATGGACGCAGCCTACGCTAAGGGCGACAAGCCTGACCTCCTGATAGAGTACGCGAAAAAAGCAGAAGAGCTAGCCGCGTATGACCGTTTGGAGATGGCTCGAGTTCACGCCAATAAAGGAAGAATCGTCGGCTGGGCGGGGCGCGGAGATATCAGAATGGACCTGGCAGAATACGATGCTGCTCTAAGGGTGTTTGAGGAAGAGAACTCGGTCGCTGACGTTGCTGACGCGCTGTGGAGATGCGGCGTCGTGTGCACGTTTTTCAAGGATTTGCAGAAGAAAGGATTGGGTGAACTTCTGCGCTCGGTTGCCATTTTTAGGGAACTTGGCGATATCCGCAAAGAAATACAAGCCACCCTACGGACAGCACTTGGGTTCATGATGAGTGGACTCTTGCCAGAAACCGACCGCAAATTGGCTGATACCCTGAGGATTGGCGAGAAATTAGACGTTTTTGCCGAATTGGCTCAGGCTAGCGCTTGGTTGAGCTGCGCTGATGAAGACAAGGGTAAACTTGCTGAGGCGTTGTCTCAAAGCTTGAAAGCGCTGGAATACTGCGAGAAAACAGATGCAAACTGGATACAAGGTCTCGTTTACGCGGCTCTGACCCGACAATACAGCAAACTTGGGGATTTGAAACAGGCGGATGAGTACTTTTACAGAATGACAAAACTGCCACCAGAAATCCTCTCGAACTTGAATGTTGTTTCCCACGTTGCCGGATCTAAAGGAATATACTTTGTTGCCAAAGGCCAGTGGGGAGAATCGGATCAGATTTTTAAAAAATCCATAGAAAATTTCGAAACAACACATCGGGGTGCTGTATTATTTGAAATCGCCACAAGAGGAAATTACGCTTGGGTTCTTGAGAGGCAGGGCAAAGTTGAGGAGGCGAGGGTTCAACGGGACAGGATTCAGAGAGTGTTGGCGCAGGTTGGAGAGAGGTTTGGGCATGCTAACGTGCAGTTGAGTGTTATGGTGCCGAGGAAGGTTCAGGTTGAGGAAGAGTTTGAGATGCGTCTTGACTTGGTCAACGTTGCCAGGAATCCTGGCACGCTGGTCAAAGTTGAAGGCGTGTTGCCTTCTGGCTCCAAAGTTATTTCCCTGCCCTCTTTTTGCTCGATACAAAACGGTTCGATTGAGATGAATCAGAAAAGGATCGGTCCGTTTCAGGTTGAGCCAATTAAGCTTAGGGTGGCATTTGTGAAGGCGGGCGTTTACGATTTTAGCCCATGCCTTTTTTACGTTACTGATTTAAACGAGGCCAGAAAGTGCAAAGCTAAACCGATAACTGTGTCTGCTCAGCTTGGTTCTTCTGGAGACAAATTGGAAGGCATTGCCGAACCTCTGCAGTCCGAGCTTGGGTTCAAGTCTGAAGCTGCTGAGAAGGCTTTCAATTTTCTAGTTAGCGCTTTTCAAGAAGATTACATGAGCCGCAGAATGCCTCTGGAGAAGTCTGGTTGGAGAACTTTGATGGAAGTTGTTAAGAACGCGCAAGTGACCATGTACAGTATGTACGGTCGGTGTGGGCGGGGCGGAAAGGCAACATTGGAGTTGGGGCATCTTGGCCTTGTAGAATCGCGGTTTTTCCTCGGAGAAAGAGGGAGAGGAGGCCGTGTTTTTAAGATGAGAATCCGCTATGAAAAGGAAACTGTGAAACGGCGGGTTGGCCAACAAGGATTCTAAGAATAAGTTAAGCGAACAGAGTCTGTCTGCCAGACTGAACAGTTTGAAGAGAAATCGGTAGTTTTGTTCTTTGTAGAAAAATGCACAAAAATGCTTATCTAATTTTTCGACAATAAGGACAGAGAAGTATTACATCTAATAAATTCATCAATCGCGTGTGAGCCTGAAGAGAAGTAAAAAAAAATATGAATAAGAAAGCCTTAACGCTAACTACAGTAGCCGTAACTGAAGACCAAAATTCAAGCGAAAAGTCTTCGGCTGGCAGACTGCTTGTTCCCTCTTTGGTAGTCGCCTTTACTTCGGTGTACACACTGGATGCACTTTGCAGTGTCTTTCTAGCGCCAATAGCGATAACGTTTTTCGGCTCATCCGATCCAGTTTACGTAGCCACCGTAAGTCAATTAGGAACCGTTTCGAGCATAGTCGGAGCCATCTTCGGACTGTTGCTTGGTGTTCTAAGTGTTAGGTTTAACTACAAGAAACTGCTGGTTGCAGGCGTCTTATGCTATACCGTGGGCGCGCTAGGTTGCTTCTTAGCTCCAAACTACCTGTTCTTACTAACTTTCTTCTCCATAGCAGGAATTGGCTCAATGGCGACGAGCTCGATGGCGTTTGCATTAGTGGGAGAACTGCTGGTTTTGAGCAAAAGACCGCAGGCAACAGGGTGGCTAAGCGGAGGCGCAACCCTAGGAGGAGTAATAGCAATGCTTCTGATTTCTTTCTTCTTCTCATCGGGAGACTGGCGTTCGTATATCCTGTGGTACCCGCTGCCATTCTTGTTAATAGGCTTAGCCTGCGCCTATTTTGGTGTTCCATCACCAACTCAGAAACAAGCCGGAACTACTGGAAAAGGAGCATACCTGAACAGCTTCAAGCAGATCTTTCTGAAGAAGTCGCCGGCCAGCTGCCTAATTGGCAACTTAATCAAAACGGCTGGTTCAATGTGGACAGCGTATTTTGCAGCTTTCGTTGTGACACGATTCGGTTTACCGTTTGACTTGGCAGTTTTGGCTATGTTGGGCTCATTGGCAGTTACAGTTTTTGGGGCTATAGTAGGCGGTTACGTAGTGAATAGGGTTGGACGAAAACGATTACTAATTATGAGTTTAATAGTTTTTGGAGCAATGCTAGTGCCCATAGCCTTCTTGTACGACCTTTGGATTTCCTTGACCATTATTTACTTGGGATCTTTCATCGGCGCCTTTGGTTTGCCTGCCATGTCGAGCTTAACTCTTGAGCAAGCGCCTGAATCCCGAGGTACGCTGATGTCGATCAATTCCGTTTTGACAACCCTCGGAGCTGGCACAGGCCTTGCTATTGGCGGAGCGGCACTCGCCCTGTTCAACTACACCGGCTTACTTCTCACCTCCGCCTTATTGCAATTGGTGGCAGCTGCCATCTACGGCTTCCTGACAAAGGATCCATGCATAACAAAACAGCCTGACTCACTGAAACCTAAACCGCTGTGAGAAATTCCTAATTTATTTAGGCAAGCTCAGTTCAGTCTCGGAATACTTTTGGTTGAGCAGTTTGCCGATTCTCAGGCGCGCGCTGTTGTGCTTCTACTAGCGAGGGACCCCTGCAAAACCTAACCTCCAGATAAAATACAGCTTAATGTCGGATGAGTCTATTTGCGAGGATTCGGAGATTGTACTCGTTTGGTTCTTCTTCCGTTGTTATTGCTGTAGTTTTTCTTTGGTTAAAACTAGTTCGTTTTCTGAGTACTTCTGGTTGTACAGCTTTAGGATTTTCAGGACTTTCTCCACACCCTTGGCGCTTTCTTTTTCGGCGATGCGGATTTCCCCCTCGAACAAGCCCAGAACTGCCTGCACCTCTTCGTCAGCGTGCATGCGAGGGTTAAACACTGCTAATGTGGTGAAGCCTTTGGACTTTAGGTCTGGAAGAAGCGCGCTAAGCCATCTTCGAGTGTTGACAGCGTGATGCTGCAGTAAGACGTCCGATACTATTTCGATGCAGATTCTCCTCGGAATAGCCGCTGACGAGCTAAGCGTGCGGAAAGCTTTGGTCAACGCGATATCGATTTCCGTGAGGCTATCCACTCCCTTAAGCTTGAACACGTTCGGCAAGCTCCCTATGATAGCGTCTCCTCGCGGATTGCAGACGAAAACGTAAAAGTTCGATTGGTGCTTTTCAGCAAGAGCCTTCGCGTTCCCGGGTTCAACCGTGACGTAAAAGGTCGTTTCGCCCGCTTCCGCTCCAGCCGTGAGGTAACGGTTTACCAGCATTTCTCTTTCGTCACAGGAGGGCACAGCCAAAACGACGGCGTATTTTTCTGGTATGCCCCCTAAGAGCAGTCTGTCCAGTTCTGGATAGCCGATGGGTATTCTTCCTGATAGAGTCTCATAGGCTGGCTTTGCTGGTTGAACGGTTATGGTGATCGGGTTAACCTTAAACATCTTTGTGGTGCCCAAGTCGTCCTTATAGGAGACTTCTGGGTTCAAGGCGTAACTGCCCGCTTTCTCCGCCTTAAGCTTCAACTTGACCGTTTCAACTTGGAACCCGCCGACGGCTTTATCTTTCAAGTGGATACTGCCGTTTTGCGGGCTGCAGAAAGATGGGAGATTGACAACTTTGAATTCAGGAGCGATTGCACCTTCGATTTTGGCGAGCACGCTCGGCTTCCTGCCGACGTTGACAAGGTCAAAGCGCATCTCAAACTCTTCCCCAACCTGAACCTTCCTAGGCACCATAACACTCAACTGCACGTTAGCATGCCCAAACCTCGCCTCAACCTGCTCCTCAACCTGTTCGAGCATTCTCTGAACTCTATCCCGTAGAACCCTAGCTTCTTCAAAACGTCCCCGCTTTTCAAGAGCCCAAGCACCCGCTCCCATACCAAATGCTTCGAAACCAGGAAAGTCGCCATTGAGGTCCTTTCTGCCTTCCTTCGCGTATTCTTTGATTTTTTCGAAAACCTGATTCGATTCCTCCCACTGAGCTTTGGCAGCGAAATATATCCCCCTCGCGATTGCACTTTGGAAAGGGAAATTTGGAGAAGACATTTCCGGGGGCAGCTTGCTCATTTTGTCGAAGTATTCATCTGCATGTTCCAAATCTCCAAATAAACTGTATTGACGAGTAAGATCCGCGTAAAGAAGCCACTGTATATAATTTGCATCCGTCTTCTTGCTGTACTCTAACGCTTTCAAGCTATGAGACAGGGCTTCTGCAAGTTTCCCTTCATCCTCATCGAACTCACTCAAATACATGCTCGCCAGAGCCAATTCGGCAAAAACGCCTAATTTCTCGCCGATTCTGAGGACGTTAGCATATTCGCATCGTTCTTCTGGAAAAAGCCCGCTGAAGCTGAACCCCTCCCCTAGGTTTAAGGTGGCAACTATTTCTTTGCGGGCATCGCCAAGTTCCCTAAAAATGGCAACCGAACGCAGAAGCTCACCTAAACCTTTTTCGCGCAAATCTTCAAAAACGATGCTTAGGAGGCCGCTTCTCCGCAATGCTTCGGCTGTGTCAGCGAGGGAATTCTCTTCCTCAAACACCTTCAGAGCCGCGTCATAATCCGCCAAGTCCTGCTTGTAGTCTCCGCGCCCTACCCAAGCCCAAGCGTGTCCCCTATTGTTGATTATTCTCGCCATCTCCAGTCGGTCGTTCACGCCCAGCTCTTCGGCTTTCTTTGCGTACTCTACCAGGAGGTCAGGCTTGTCACCCTTAGCGTAGGCTGCGTCCGTGGCTTTTCTGAGGGCTCTGAGCTTCACCACGCCCGTTTCGGAGGCGGCGAGCTCGTCAAAGGTTTTTATGGCTTCTGCGTACATGTAGTTGGCGGCGTAAGCGTCTCCCAACCCTTCCAACGCGGTTCTCTTCTCTTCAGCATGCCCGTCCGGAACATTCTGGAGTGCATACTGAAAGTGTTTAATGGCTTCTGCGTTGCTCCACTTCGCCAGCTCATCCTTCCCTGCAGCCAAAGCGTACTGCACTGCTTTATCCTTGTTTCCAGCTTTAGCAAAGTGGTGGGCCAGGTCGCTGAAGGGCAGTGCTGCGCCTTTTGTGTTTTCGAGTTTCTCAGCGATTCTAGCATGGTACCCTCTTTTCAAAGGCGGAGCAAGTTCTTCGTAAAGTGTTTCTCGTGATCGCGCGTGGTCGAATCTGTAGCGGTTTTCTTCGACGCGGACCAGTGAAGTAGAGTGTGCGATTACGTTTAATGTTTCAAGGACCTCTAGACTGTCTTGGCCGAGGACTGTGCCGAGGAGTTCGATGTCGAATTCCTCGCCGATCACGGAGGCAGCGTCTAGAATTCTTCTCTGAGCGTATTTTAGGCATGCTAGTCTGCGCAGTATGATGTCTTTGATCTTGGAGGGTATCCCAAGGCCATCCACAGTAAGACGCCATTGGTTGTTTTCTTGAAGTAAGCTTTTTCGTTCGTGCAGCATCCTAAGTGATTCGACGACGAACAGTGGATTTCCTTTGCTTTCAGTTGCAAGCTTCTCCGCGAGCTCGGTCTGCAGGGTTCCGCCTATCATGTTTTCAGCCATTTTTGAAACGTTGTCTTGGCTGAGACTTTGCAGTGTGATTTCTGTGAACAGCTCCTCGCGGCGCATCATGCGTAGGGTTTCGGCCAGCGGATGTGGATGACCTTCAGCGTCGCTGGTGAGTTCCTCGCTTCTGAAAGTGGCCAAAACGAGAACTCTTTCTGAATCATGAATTGCCCTCGCAATATAATGGAGCAGCGCCAGCGAGGCCGAGTCTGCCCAGTGAATGTCCTCTAAGAAAAGCACTACGGGGACTTGGGCAGCTATAGTTTGTAGTGTTTTAGAGACTGCAGCGAACACTTGATCCTTCCAAGCTTGAGGCGAGAGCATCTCGGGCTTTGCGGTTTTCACCGCTGGTTTTGGACCAGCCAGCCAAGAGGTTATTTCCCGCTCTCCGCCTTCCATTCCGATTTGTGCGGGTGCTCCTAGGCCGAGTTGTACATGGGTCTGCATTGGGTCTGTTGAGGTTTCTACCTCGGTGCGGGCGGCGTAGTAGCTGTTGAAGGCTTCCATGAAGGGAAAAAATGGAACTTGGGCGTCGCTGAGGCACCAACCAGCCATCACAGCTACACCCCGTTTCACAGCGGCGTTTAGGAACTCGCGGGCTAATCGTGTTTTTCCGCTGCCTGCATCTCCCATGACAAAAACTGTTTTGCCTTTGCCTTCAACTGCCGAATTCAGGAGTGATTGTAGTTCTTCGAGTTCTTTTTCTCTCCCAACGAGAATGGGTTCTGCTGGAACTCCAGGTTTAGACATAGCGACCAATCCGCAGCCCTTTAGACGGGAACATTTGAGTTCTCCGCGCAACCTACTAAATACTACGCCGAATTCCTCAAAAAGCTTTTCGCAATTCAGGAACCAGCACAAAACAGATGAAAACAATACATGAGTATTCGAGGGCATTACTTTAGCAGCGCTTTCTTATAATCAAACAAAACATAAAACTACAAAGAAACAAGAAAGAAAAAGGGGACTTATACGCAGAGCACGCGCTCCGTCGGTCCGTCTGTCAACTCTTTCGGCAACGCAGCATTAATTGTTTATCTCAAGAAAAAGGAAAAAACAAGAAAACTTCAGGATCGTTGTCTGGTTTGCTTGTTGTCAGTACCTTTCTATCAGAGCGGCCAGCCCTTAATCGGGGCGGCATGAATTACAACGAAACCTGTTGATACGCCAAACATTCCAATTCCAGAACCTTCTACGTTCTTGAAGATTCCGGTACCTGTCAATTGGAAATTGCCGAAAAATTCCATATGAATAGTACGCGCTTGCTCTTGCGCTGATGCAACTTTTGTTAAATCTATGTTTGGAGAAACAATGCAGCCCGAACATTTTTCCTCTGCCAGACCTATAAGGGTTGGGTGCCCAGGTAAGTTTTTGAAATACAGTGTCTCTTTAATCAACTCGAAGCCATTTCCCGTGACTTCATTGAGTTCTCCATGGACGTTGTAATCGAAGTCGAAATCCTTGGGGAAAGTGTAAACCACGCCTCTTATTGTTGCCTCAGCCGTTAGTAAAGCTGTATTTGGGATGTAGGCATCCGTGATGACAACTGGATATTTGCTGTTATCCTCATGAGGGATTACCATCCCAGACATGCTGGGATTAAAAGTCAATTTTAGGATGTAGTTCACATATTCTGGCTCGGGTTTCACGCTAGGCGTGCGCATGGCAGAAGAACTTTTTTCCTGCTTCCGGTCACCTTGGTTACTGTGCTTCTCATTATTACGCATGCTTCGTTATTTGAAAAAGTTTAAAATATAAGTTTTGTCCTCAAGCGCGCTAACTCGGTTTTTCCGCTGCATGCCTCCCCAGAAATGAAAACGGTTTTCCCTTTCCTTTTAAAGCTGGACTAGGAAAGATTCTAACTCGTCAAGTTCCTGTTTTCTCCACACCAGCACGGGCTCAGAAAAAACCTCACGCTTCATCTTCCAGACCACCCATGATTTCCGCGGATAAAGTGCAGACTTTTCCTCCCTCAAAATATATGAGTAGCCTGCGCTGAAAAAGTTGCGCAAACACGCAGAGTGAAAAATCCTCGCGGATTATAATGGGCAGTACTTTTACATTATTACTCAACACAATGAGCAGAATTTAAGCCAATGAAAAGGCGTGATTTTGTAGACTCAGGTTACGATTAATTTCAATGCGTTTCTTGTATTTTTATCTTTAGAACCACCATTAAAGCTGGTAAAATTAAAACATGAAATGATAAAACCTAAATAAAAATATCAGAAATAGATTGCAATCGTGGCGGGCCCGACGGGAATTGAACCCGCGGCCTACGGATTAAGAGTCCGCCGCTCTGGCCTGACTGAGCTACGGGCCCGCATAAAGGCTTCTTTTGAAAAAGGTTCCACTGAGAAATATAGA
>Ga0187878_1001084_pt1 | contig 27802 bp, 20 predicted proteins | sample June2016WEW_17_1_FD_132979 | JGI IMG/M metagenome (GOLD analysis project Ga0187878, IMG submission 132979) | Peatland microbial communities from SPRUCE experiment site at the Marcell Experimental Forest, Minnesota, USA - June2016WEW_17_150 | ecosystem: Environmental > Terrestrial > Soil >...
CATCCGCATCACCTGCCATTCCTCTTCCGTAAGCGGCCCGGGTTTCAGGAGAATTCCATCAGGGATCCCCATTTTTCCGATGTCGTGCAGGAGCGCGCCTCGCCGGACATGCTCCAGCCTCTCGGCGGGAAAACCCATCGTGCGAGCTAGGCGGAGGGCCAGCTCGGCTACCCGCTGGGTATGACCTTCCGTCTCGCGGTCTCGCAGGTCCAGGGCCCGCGACCATCCTTCCAGGGTCGCGTCATATGCGAGCATGAGTTCCAAATTGGAGCGCTGCAGGTCGTCCAGCAGGGAAGCGTTTTCGATCGCGATGGCGGCTTGGCCCGCCAGGGTCTGCAGGAACTCCAGCCATTCCGGGCTGGGGTTGAGAGGGGCACGGTGAAAAATCTCCAGCACCCCCTTGACCTCCCCTTTGGCGATCAAGGGGGCGACGACCTGGGAGATAAACCCTTCGCCTTCGAGGAAGCGGGAGCGGGGTGGGCGAACCTCGCTGAAAGAAACCTTCGAATCGGAGGGCAGATCCAGGACGGTCAGCACGCGGCGTTCCAGAGCCGCCCGACCCGCCAGTCCTTCTCCAAGTCGCCAGCGAGCCTTGGTTGTGGCGCCGCCTCGAAAGCCTCGACCGGCGGCATATTCCAAGGTTTGACTGTGCGATTTGAGCAGGAGGACATCAGCGGCGCTGACCTGGAGCAAGCCGGTCACCTTGTCCAGGAGAATCTCCAGGGTCACGCGCAGATCCGTGCTGGCGCTGATGGCCAGTTCGATGGAGTGAAGGGCGGTCAGGCGGTCGAGGTTGGCCTCCATGTCCGCGTGCAGGCGCATGCGATGTATGGCGTTGCCAGCGATTTCTGCAATCGTCCCGAGCAAATTGAGCTCGGCCTTCTCAACCGAGCGCGGTCGTTCCACCGCGATCAAGATAATCCCGACCACCTCCTGAGCCGAACGAATCGGAACCGCCGCCCCAGCCCAACCGTGGGGAAGGGTCGCCTTCATCTCTTCGGGGGTCCAGGGGTCCGCGGAGAAGTCCTCAATCAGATACGCGGTCCCGCTGGAGAGCACGTGTCCGGCAAGGCTTCGCTCGCCCTCGCGGTACTTCGAGGCCGCTTTGGCAAGCCACCCACGTACCGTCACCTCCCGGATCCCTCCGTCCAGATAATCCCTCAGGTATATGGCCCCAGTCTGAATACTGAGAACGGCTAGTATTTCGTCCAGCAGAATCGGAACCATTTCCCCTATGGTTGAGGCGGAGCGCAGCGTAGTTGATATCCGGTTGACCGCCTCAAGCTCAGCGAGCCGCAGTTGAAGCTCTTGCTGAATCTGCCTCTGGTCGGTGGCCTCCATGTAGACGGCCATCGCTCCGCTCACCTTGCCCTCGGCATCATACAGAGGGGAGGTGAAAATATTCAGATCGATCGGCCCACCATCTTTGCGGACGCGACGGATCTCCGTACCTCCGATTTGCCCTCCCTGAAAGACGCGCTCTCGCAGCTGCCGATACTCAGCTTCCTCTTCTGGGGGAACCGTCGGCAATGCCTGCCCCAGGACCTCGTCGCGGCCCCAGCCAAAGGTCTGCTCGGCGGCGGGGTTCCAGATCCGGACGTGACCCTCTCTGTCGATAGCGATGATGGGAAGAGGGGAAGCCTGGATGAGGGCCGCAAGGGCCTGGGTGTTTTCGACCAATTGTTGTTCTGTAGCGGTATGCTCGCTAATGTCCATCCCAGCGTAGACCAGTATGGGCTGACCCGTAGGGTCATGGAGCTCGCTATTCCGCCAGGACATGTACCTGACCTGACCAGTTCGGGTGAGGATGGGATACTCGCAGGATGGCGCCAGCTCGCGGTGCTGCTTCCACCGTTCGAAAATGGCGCGGGCTTCTGCGCGCTTGGCTTCCGTCGCAACCAGTTCGAACCATCCTTTCTGCCGGATTTCCTCCAGAGAGTATCCGCTAATCGCCTGAGCAGCCCGATTGAAAAGGCGCACCTGGCCGTCCCGGTCCAGCCCAACCAATGCGACAGTTGCTGTTTCAATGAGTTGGTCCGTGAGAGAGGCGGGGGGCACAGTCAGCTCGTGGGCGGGAAGCGCTTCGGCCACCCCGCCGAGGATGCAGGAGATTCTCCCCTCCTGCGAGGGGCTGATTTCCGCTTGAAGGTTGAAGCTCTGCACCTGTCCGTCCTTGCGGACCACTTGAACCTTCAGCTCTCGTGGCTTTCCCGTCCGCATCCATTCGCCCAATGCGGTCGAGAATTCTTTCGCCGACCGCTCGGTTAGTAAGGTCGCGAACGAGCGACCCTGAACCTCGTCCTGGCTGAATCCAAGCGCCCAACGCCAAGCCTCATCGACCTGGATGATCTTACCGGCCCTATCCAGGATTTGCCGGCATAATGAGGTCGTGTCCCGGGGTAGACCCAGCGGCGCGTCCGTCAATCATCCTCCACAGCGCGGGCCCCTTCTGCGACCATTACCAAAGCAGAGGGCCCCAAGGGTGCTGCCACCGCCCCAACCCGTTCGTGAAGTCCCCCTATCTTTTCAGCTCTCTTTGAGAAACTTTTTCCTGATACATGCTGGCGTCCGCCTCGCGCAGGGCGCTGCCCAGTTCTTCCTCCGAGCGCGCCACCCCGCATCCCAGCGAAATGCCGAGCACCACTCTCGCTTGATTCTGATTCCTCTCGGCGACCTTAGCGCGGACCCTCTGGATGGCTTGGTGTACATCGGCAATCGCCGAGCTGGGCAGAAGGATGGCGAACTCATCCCCGCCAATGCGGGCCACGACGTCTTCGGCGCGGAAGGCAGCCCGCAAGATCTCGGCGGCATCGCGGAGCAGACCGTCTCCGGCCTCGTGCCCACGTGTGTCGTTGACGTCTTTTAGCCCGTCCAAATCAGCAACGATGACACCCACGGGATAGGCACGCCCCCGTCCCAGTCGAACGAGTTCTTCCTCATAGTAGGAACGGTTGTAAAGGCCAGTCAAGGGATCATGCGTGCTCAGGAAGCGCAACCGCTCTTCAGCGCGGATTCGGTCGGTGATGTCGGTAAGAGTCCCCTCGTGGTACAGAATGCGGCCCTCTTCGTCGTGGACCGCTCGAGAGTGCTCTACCACGACGATTTCTTCTCCATCCCTTCTTCGCAGGCGGAGCTCGGCCCCGCGCAGCTCGCCTTCCGCATCGAGCAGCTCCAACAAACGCTCTCGCTCCTGAGGGTCGGCATAAAGATCTCGCCCAATGTTGAGGGCCAGGAGGTCATCCTCCGTTTCGAAACCAAGCATCTGGGCCAATGCAGAATTGGCTACAAGAAGTTGACCCTGCGGATTGCTTCGGTAGACACCGAGGGGAACATGCTCGAGGAAGCCGCGATATTGCCCCTCGGACAAGCGCAGAGCCTGCTCGGCTCGTTTGCGCTCGGAAACGTCGGATAGCGCGATGGCGAAAAGGGTCAACCCCCCCTGTTCGAGCTTGGAGATGGAAGCCTCTGCCTCAAACGACTGGCCGTCCCGGCGACGTGCGAAGATCTCCTGACCCTTCAATGAGGGGGGAGGAGGCCTCGATCCGTCGGCCAGCGAGGCAATGAGGGTGCGTAAGACGCGAGGGTATGGGGCAGGCAACAGCAGGTCAAGCTGGCGGCCGAGGATTTCCTCACTGCGATAGCCAAAGGTCTCCTCCGCCGCCTTGTTGAATACCAAGATCCGCTCGTTTCGATCGACCGCGATAATTGCCTGGGCGACAATTTGGAGGATATCAGCAAGCCGGGCCGCCTCGCGGCCGCGTTCCGCTTGGACTTTGGCGGCTCGTCCGAACTGGTGTCGTTGCAGAACGTACAAAAGAACGGCCGTGACCAGGACGAATCCCCAGCCCTTGTAGGTCTCCGCCAGCGCGATCTGCTGAGGATCATGTATCAGAGCCAGAAGAACCTGGTCCGAAACAAGAATCCAGACCGCGCTCACGAAGGCATACAGGAGCGCAATTCGCAGGGCGAACGGGTCAGCCTTCTCGTCTCTGGGCATTCCGCATTAAGAGGGCAACCGCAGGGCCTCGCAGCACGCGCTCAACCCTGGCTGATCAAGGAAACACCCCCCCCCGGTTCCGGCTTGCCCACCCGGCTCGTCACCCCATCCCAGGCCTTTGACCTTGGCGGATGGGTGGCGGCGAGGGCTCGTGTTCGCACTGGAAGCCCCGGGATCAACCCAGAGCTGTTGGGATTCACCCCGAAAACCTGCAGCTTGCACTTCTCCTCCCCGCCGCTCACTGGGAGAGCAGGAAACCGGGACGAAACGCGACCTGGCTTCAGATCCTGCCCTGGCAATCCGGCGCTGTTCTCCCGGTCGTAGCCGCTGGTAAAACAGGCGATCAGACGACCGTTGAACTGGCAAGAAACGTATGCGCTGAAACATCCGGCGCCGGAAGCCCGTCTCGGAACAGGCGGAAGGCAACGAGAGCTATCAAGGCCAAAGCGCTGGGAGCGTGTGATTCCTGGTTCGCGTGGCCGTCGGGATGTCGCCAGGTGCCGGATCCTCGATCCAAGGGATTATACAGCGTGGACTTGGGCCCTGGAGGGCCCTTTCCTTGCAAGTCCTCGGCATCGACGTCCAACCGGGGCGGACCGGGGTAGGCAAGAACAAAGCGGGGAAGAAGGGTTCCCGGGATGGCTCGCTCGGGGAGATGAGCCGGTTGACAACATGAAGCCTCTGTGTCATACTACCCCCTAAGTAAGAGAAACAGCCTCTTTCCCTCGCTATCCTAAGAAAGGGAGGAGGTGGTGCCGAAGATGAAAACCTCATGTAGTCCGAGCGCTGCGGCATCACTCCCCCAAGGATAAGGATGCCGCAGCGCTGCAAAGGGCCGTCCGAATTGACGGCCCTTTGCATTTCTCCCGACGGGGAAAGCCCTTCCTCTGCGAGTGCCAGGATCCCTGAACGGGGGCGTCCTCAGGATGTTGGGGATTGCTCCCCCTTTCACGGCGCCTCACCGTGCACCTCTTCAGACTTCGAGGCTCGCCCATGGTGATCCACACCAATCTCCTTCGGGTCCGACTCGAGAGGGGGAAACCAGCCAAGCAGCAATGGGCTTTCTCGGCGTGACTGCAAAGCCGTGCGTGCAAAGCCGTGCGTTGACAGCCCTCCCCCCTTGAATTACCATGGCAAGCTAGCCCGGCCGGGTCCGGCGCGGCGGAAGCCCTTGAACCCCGCCAGGACCGAAAGGGAGCAACGGTAAGAGGGACCATCCGGGTGCCGCCGGGAAACCTGACCGGGCTGTTCACTCCAATGACCTTGAAGATTCCCAGTCTCAGGCGGGCAAATACGGTTCCAGTTGTGTCTGGAGTCGCAATAGCACTGGTCGGCGCAGGGATTTTTCTCGCCACCCGGCGCAATGTGGCCGTCGTCGCGGACGGTCACTCCCTGAGCGTGCTGACGCACGCACACTCGGTCGCGCTGGTGCTGCGCGATGCCGGGGTCGTCCTCGGTCCTGATGACCGAGTTCAACCCGATCTGTCTTCCCCCGTGACGGCCGGCATGTCGGTTCGCGTTGATCGTGGGAAATGGATCCGGCTGGAGACGAATTCTCGGTCGACAAAAGTCCTCGTGCACCAGAGCGATCTGCTCATTCCTGCAAATCTCCTGCTTTCCATGGGGATCCCTGTCTTTCCGGGAGAAGTGGTTCTGGCCGATGGTTCGGCGGTGGACGCCTCTTTGCCGCTCCGGCAAGTGCCCGCAGTGATTCGGGTCACGGCAGGTACCCCATTCGTCTTGATCCATGACGGGAAGATCGAGAGTCTGCAAGCAGCCGGTCCGACGGTGGGCGAAGCTCTCTTCCAGCTTGGGATACCCTTGTACGAAGGAGATTCCCTGGACCCGTCGGCAGACACTCCGCTAAGCCCGGGAAACGGTCAAGGGCCGATCCGCGTCACGCTCAAGTCCTCTCGTCCGCTCCAGGTCCGGGCGGACGGAAAAGAAGTGACGATACGCTCCGCTGCCGACACGGTCGGTGAAGCGCTAGCGCAAAGCGGTTTGGCTCTCTCCGGTGAGGACTACACCGTACCGGCCGAGGACCAACCCCTGCCTGCCGATGGCACGATCCGCATCGTGCGCGTACGCGAGGCGGTGCTGCGCGATCAGTCCTCTCTGCCGTATGGAACCAACGCCGAGTATCTCGCCGACCTTGAATTGGGGCAAAAGCAGCTCATTTCTGCGGGAAAGTACGGGGTGAAGGAGAGCCTCATTCGCGTCCGCTATGAGGACGGGGTCGAGGTGAAGCGCACGGCGGAGGACCAGTCCGTGATCGTCCAGCCCACGGATCAAATCGTTGGCTACGGGATCAAGGTTGTGATCCAGACCGCCAACACCCCGGATGGTCCGGTTCAGTATTGGTACTCCATACCGGTCTATGCCACGGCCTATTGGCCATGCGGTTCGGCGGGAGTTCCAGGACAGTGCTATTCAAAGACCGCGAGCGGCAGGCAGGTCGGCCTGGGGATGATCGCCGTGGCCTATTCATGGTATATGGAGATGGAGGGCTGGCCGGTCTATGTAAACGGTTACGGCCAGGCTAGCGTCCAGGACAATGGCATCAACGTTCGCAGCGACTACTGGGTGGATGTGGCCTATCCGGACTATCAGACCTTCCTCAATCACGGCGGACACGCGCCGGGTTCAACGGTCCTGTATTTCCTGACCCCCGTGCCGAGCGAGGCTGCCATTCGCTTTGTGGCTCGCCTCCCCTTGCGATGACCTCTTCAACTCCTGACCTTACGCCGCTTGACGTGGTCCATCTGCTTCGGCAGGCAGGGATCCCGGCCCGCAGGTCGCTGGGACAGAACTTCCTGATTGACGAAAAGATGCTGGCGCGAATTGTTGATTCTGCGGACGTTCAGTTAGGGGACGTGGTGCTTGAGATTGGCGCTGGCCTGGGGAGCCTGACCCGGCACTTGGCTCGCCAAGCGGGTCAGGTCATTGCGGTTGAGATTGATGCCGCGCTTCTTGCGGTACTACGCGGGGTGGTGGAACCCGACAAGAATGTCCTCCTGGTCGAGGGGGACATTCTGGAGCTGGATCCTGCTGCCCTAACCGCGCCGTTTGCGGCGGCGCCCTACCTGGTCATCGCCAATCTGCCGTATTACATCACTTCGGCCGCGATCCGCCATCTACTCGAGGCGCCTCGCCGGCCTGAGCGGATGATCTTGACTGTTCAGGAGGAGGTGGCCGAGCGCATCTGCGCCAGTCCGGGCCAAATGAGCTTGCTCTCGCTCAGCGTCCAATACTACGGGCAGCCCCGGATTGCCTTCCGGATTCCGGCGGAGTGTTTTTTCCCCGCGCCCAAAGTTGACTCGGCAGTGGTGCGCGTCGACCTGGATCCTGATGCCGGGCTGGAACCTTCCGGGAACAGGGCCTTTTTTCGTGTGGCCAGGGCAGGCTTTTCGCAGCGTCGCAAACAACTTCACAATTCGCTCAGCGCGGGCTTGGCTGTCGAGGACCGAAGGGTCCGAGAATGGTTAAGATTGATGGGCGTCGATCCCGCCCGCCGGGCGGAAACCCTGAGCCTGGAGGAATGGAAAAACCTGGGCGCCGCCCTGCCCCGGCTCTTGACCGAGGAGAGCTGGGCGAATCGATCTGCCTAGAGGAGCCTGGCTCCCTCCGCCCCAGGGTGCCCTTCCCTGCCTCAGACGGGCATCCGCGTTTCAGATTCTCGCGAGCGGTCCTCTGGCGTCAGGCGGCGATGAAGCCACCGGACCTGCCAGACGCGCCAGGCTGCCTCGAGCTTCACTTGCGTGTCCATCTTGGAGCGGCCGACCGTGCGGTCTTCGAAGTAGATCGGCACCTCGCAAGCCCGATACCCCAGCTTTTGGGCGACATAGGCCATCTCCACCTGAAAAATGTAGCCGTTCGAGTGGATGCGCCCCAAGCCAATTCCCAAGAGGGTTTCTCGCCTCCAGGCCTTAAAGCCTGCCGTGACATCGTGAAGCCCTAGGCCAAGGACGGAACGCGAGTAGAAATTCCCCCACCAGGAGAGCAGGCGCCGACCCCGTCCCCAGCGGAGATCGAGCCTCCCCCCGGGAACATACCTCGAGCCGACGGCAACATCGCATTCTGCGAGGCGTTCGAGAAGACGCGGGAGATCACCGGGCGAATGCGAGAGATCCGCATCCATCTGGACAACGGCGGGAGTGCGCTCCTGCAGCGCCAGATGGAATCCCGCTAGGTACGCGGTGCCCAGTCCGAGCTTGCCGGTGCGATGGACGACCTTGAACCGTCCGGGCATCTCCCTGACGAGGGAGTCCGCGACTTGGCCCGTGCCGTCCGGCGAGCCGTCGTCAACGATGATGAGGTGAAGGTCGGAGAGGCGGAGGTTTCGTAAGATTCTGACGACCTCCGGCAGGTTGTCCGCCTCGTTGTATGTCGGCAGCACCACGGTAAGCGGGGAGTGCAAGTAGTCGACCATGTCGGAAGGGCTCGCTTTCGGAGGTCGAGGCTCTCGCCAGACGAAGAAGGGCCTCGGTCTTGGTTGACGGCCGCGTTAGTGAAAAGGCGAGGACCTAAAGTTCGGTCAGTCGCATGATGACTCTGGCCGTGTGACGAATTCCATTGACCAAGTTTTTGATAACCACATGCTCATTGGGCGCGTGCCCTCGACCACCCGGGTAACCCACGCCCACCGTGGCGATCGGAACCTTGAGTACGTCGAGGAACACATGATTCGGCCCCGACCCCCCGATCATGGGCAGCACGCGTTGAGGGACCCCGTAGACATCCCGAGCGGCCTCGGCCACCAAACGGACGAAGGGGTGATCGGGATCCGTGCGCCCAGGAGGCTCGCTACCCAGGTAGTTGACTTCGACGTCGGCAAAACCCTCGGTAGCAAGGTGTCGGCGCAGCTTCTGAAGGATGTCCTCCGGCCGCTGGTTGGGTACCAGTCGGAAATCGACTTTGGCACTCGCCCGGGCGGGGAGCACCGTTTTTGAGCCAGGCCCCTGGTAGCCGGAGGTCAGCCCACAGATCGTGCAGGTTGGGGCAAAGACGGCCTCGCGCTGCAGTTGGAGACCCCCGGTCAAGTCCTTGAGGAAACCTCTCAGGCCGTAAGTCTGGCGGAAGGTTTGTGACGGGTCCGGGATCTTGGACAGCAGTTCCAGATCCCGCGGGGAGGGAGGAAGGACTTCATCGTAGAAACCGGGGATACGGATATGTTCATCAGGCCCCTTGAGTGCAGCCAGCGCCCAAGCCAGCCGCCAAGCGGCATTGGGGAAAATCGAGCCTCCGAGACCTGAGTGAGCATCAGAAGTCCCGGTTTCTACGATGAGTTCCACGTAGCAGATCCCGCGCATGCCCAGCTCTTGAAGTGGCACCCCGTCGAAATCAACCCCTCCGAATTCCCACAGACAGGCATCGGCTCGGAGCCGATCGGGATTCCCGCGAACGAAATCCGGGAGGTGGGGGCTGCTGACCTCCTCTTCTCCTTCAATCACGAACTTGAGGGTGCAGGGCAGCTCACCCAGGGCGAAGCGCACCGCATCAATCGCCGCAAGGCGGCAGATGATGTGGCCCTTGTCGTCACTGGCTCCGCGCGCATACAACTTCCCCTCCCGCAGAGACGGCGCGAACGGCGGACTGATCCATTGCTCCAGCGGCTCAGGGGGCTGCACGTCGTAGTGGTTATACATGAGCAGGGTTTGCGCTGAACGTCCTTTGGCTTCGGCGTAGATGATGGGATTCCCGGCGGTCTGGTCGACTTCGACGGAGAACTCTCGTTTGCGGAGCATCCCCGCCACCAGCTCTGCGCATTCGCGAATCCCCACCCCCTGAGCCGAGATGCTCGGCTGTGCGCAGAGTCGAGACAGTTCGGCCACGGCCTCTTCGCAATGGCTGAGAATGTAGTCGTCGGCGCGCTGTTCTTGAGCTTGGTTCACTCGGACCTCGCAAATACCTGACGGGGCCATTGGCCTCGGATCCCCTCGCGGGACAAAACCCCGCCAAGAGGCCTCCCCTACGAGACAGGCGTCAACCCTCCTAGGGGAAGAGTATGGCCCCCGTCCACAAGGATGGTCTGCCCCCGGATCATCTGCGCAGCGGGCGAACAGAGGAACGCCACGACGCCCGCAACGTCCTCGGCAGTCACCAGACGCCCTGCGGGAACCTGCTTCCTGGCTTCGACCCGCCAGTCCAACCCGTGGAGCACCTCGAAGTGGCTCAGCGCATCGGTGTCGACGATCCCCGGCGACACGGCGTTGACAACGATACCCAAGGGCGCGAGTTCAACGGCCAGGTAGCGGGTGATCGCCTCAACCGCAGCCTTGGAAGAGCCCACCAGCACGTATTCGGGCATCACCCGGCCAGAGCCCGGGGAGGAGATGCTCACAATGCTTCCGCCCCCGCGTGCTTTCATCAAAGGAGCGGCCCGTTGTGCACAAAAGAGCACCGAGCGTGCATTTATATTCATCGTCCAGTCCCAGCCCTTGACCCTCTGCTGGAGCACAGGGCGGTTGTAGCCCGAGGCCGCATTGCAAACAAGAATGTCGAGGCCGCCGAACGAGTCGATAACCTCTAGGAAGAGCTTTTCAATCCCGTCCATCTGCCCCACATCGGCTCGGATCACTTCGGCCCGACGGCCCAGGGCCTGGATCTCCGCCGCTGTCTCCTCCGCCGCGGCTCGGTTGCGGAAGAAGTTGACGGCAATGTGCACCCCCTCTCCGGCCAGCCGAAGCGCGATCACGCGGCCGATCCCACGACCGCCTCCCGTGACCACGGCCACTTTGCCTTCAATCACCTTTTCCTCCTTCACTGGCTAGGATGGGGTCGTCGGGTCCGATGGGCGTGGCAGCTCCGGCTTCTCCCTCCGGATTGGCCTCCTTCGGGATTGGGATTGGGGAGAAGAGGTTCGGGTTCACCTGGCCAATTCGACTCGGCCCTAGGTTCTCCACCTCCGATCGCAGCTTGCGCACTTGGGCACGGATCAGATCGACATCGATCCCCTGGCAGGCGGCCGGCAGTGCCGTCAGCCAGAACTCGGCTCGGTCAAGCATGTTCACCGCCCCGCGATAATTGAGGCGCGATACCTGGTACCAAGCCAGCCCGAGTTGCAGGATGCCGTGGTAGAGATTCCTTGCTGGCGTGGGTTCCGCCCGCCAAGCCAGTTCGAGCTCCTCGTGGGCCTCGAAGAACCTTCTTTCATTGAAGAGCCGTAGCCCCGCCGAGGCCTGCGGCGGCAGGATCTGATGGCAGCCTCCTCGACCGGCGTAGCGCCTGGCCTTTTCCAATCTCGCGGCCAGGGGCGGATGACCGTGGAAGATAGCGACTACCCAGGGGGCAGGATCCACCTCCGCCAGATTCTGATTCGCCAGCCGGCTCATTGCACTCGCGAAGGCCGCCGGCTTGTCCGTTGCCTCCAGGGCATAGCTGTCCGCCATGCCCTCCCGCCATCGGGAGAGGCTGTTGAGCAGAGGAAGAAGCAGCAGGCCAATCACAACAAGACTAATCGCCAGCGCTGGCAACGCCGCAGGGTCCCATACGGCCTGGTAACCAAAGGCTTGGGCGCTCCAACTCAGGGCCAGATGGCCCACATAGAACGATCCGAGAATGACCACGCTCTGGCTGAGAATCTGAAGGGGGATGTCGTTATGAACTTGATGGCCCAACTCGTGGGCCAGGACGGTTTCGATCTCGTCCGGCGTGAAGGTTGCGAGAAGGGTATCGCTGAGCAGAATCCGGCGCGTGCCAGCCAAGCCGGTGAGAGCGGCATTGGCGGCCTTGGTGCGGCGACTCAAGTCGAAGACGTAAACTGCGCGAACCCGCTTCCCGGCAGAGTTAGCCAGATGCAACAGGCGATCGCTCAGATCCTTCCATTCCTCCCCCAGCGGTCGGACGCGATAGAAGATCGGCAGGAGCAGGATGGGGGCGAGGAGGGTCAGACCCAGAGTGAGCAAGATGTAGCCGAGACCGGCCCAAAGCCACCACACGTCAGGGAAGGTCCGCAGGAAGAGATTTAGGACCAGGAGAAGCGGAACCCCGAACAGGAGGGAGAGCCCGAGCCCCTTCAGTTGGTCCGTGATCCAGCCCGGAAAGGTCTGGGTGGAGATCTGAAACCGGTGGGGAAGTTGGAAGCCGCCATAGAAGTCCAAAGGCAGTATGACCAGCCACCAGGGAGCGGCGATCACGGCCGCCTCTAGCAGGACGAGCAGGGCCACCGTCGGCCACTCGGTAAGGGTCCAGCCTGGAATGAGGCGGGAGGCAGAGAGCAGCATGGAGAGCCGCTCGCGGGTGCGCAGGCTGAGGCCGCTCACGACCCAGAGGACGAGGTAGAGCAACCCCAAACCAGATTCGAGGAAACTGAAGCGTCTCTGGATTCGGGCGTACTCCCGAGCAGAGCGCTGCCGTTCCGGGTCCACTCTGGTGGGCTGCTCACCCATGCTCGCCATTCTAACCCGGTTGCCGGTCCAGTTACTGCTCAGAGTGGGGCGCCGAGGAAATGCCAGCAGGCGGCCAGTATGATCCCGAACTGGGCCAGGTGGTAGGTGAGGATGACTCGCAGCCTGGCATTGCGAAGTGGTCCGACGAATCGATTCCAGGCAAGTTGCCCGTCCGAGGCAAAAAACAAGGCCGCTCCCGCACTCGCAACCAAGGCGGGCAGAATCCGCCACTCGATCCGGCTGAGCGTGACGAGGGCCGACAGGAGCATCACGGCGATCACCAGGCTGTAGGCGAACACCGGCGTCACGAGGCCCCGACTGCCTGATCGAATGAGGCCCGCCCGAACCCGCACGAACAGCCAGGCGGCGGCGAGGAACACTACGATGACCAAGGGAAAAATGAGCAGGTTGACTGGAAAGGGCTCCTGGTTGAAGCCAATAATGTAGAACAGATGCGCGACCAGGAAGGAAATCAGGCCACCCATGAACCGTTCGTGTGGGAGCATCAGCAAGATGTCGCCTGTGAGAGAGAAGACCAGAGCAAACTCGAACCAAACCAAGGAGGGCGTGAGCCCGACGCGTGCCAGAAGCCAAGCGAGCAGAAACAGAATCGTGCCCGGTTTGGCGACGTATTCGAGCCGGTTCATGCCCCGGGCAACCGCGACCCAGTCGATAACAGCAAATACGGCCGAGATCAGGAGCAAGATGGCCATGTGGTTTTCCCTCCGCAGGAGGCGCGGGACGTCTTGTCAGCCTACCTTTTCCGGACCCCCGTGATTGTATAGGAAGCTGGGGAACAGTGTGCACCCTGAGAGAGTGCCGAGGGCGGTCCAATGCCAACGGAGATGGAATGGACCCAGAAGGGCGGACCACGGCGCGCCCATTTCCGTGACCGTCTTCTGAGTAGCTGGGCGCGCGAGGGTTTCGGGGACACGGCTTGGAGAGGTTGCCTCCCGAACTCCCGCATCGGTCCCTTCGATCGCTTGCCAGCGAGGTACCCAATTGCTCAAGCTCGCCCGCAGAAACGAGGGAACGCGAGCCGCGTCGCTCGGGAGGACGTGACTGGTGGACGCAGGCTCAAACTGAGCCCGCCAGCCCGAGTTCCGAGGCAATGGTACGCATAGCCTCAATCACGTTCCCGACATGCTCCCACAGTTCAACCTCGATTTCTTGGGCGCCGCGTTCAATGTCGGAGCGATTGACTCCTGCCGCGAAGGCGCGGTCCTTCCATTTCTTTCTTACCGAGGAAACGGTGAGGTCGGAGAGGGAACGAGAGGGCCGCACGAGGGCTACCGCGGTGACCAGCCCGGTCACCTCGTCGCACGCGAACAGGGTGTGTTCCAAACGTGTTGTGCGCGGCACGCCGGTGTGCTCTGCATGGCTTTGGATTGAGTGAATGATGGTCTCGGGAACCCCCCTTTCGCGCAGAATGGGAACCCCGTCCTGGGGGTGGCGGTCAAGGTTTGGGTGGATCTCCCAATCGAAGTCATGTAAGAGTCCCACCACTCCCCATAGCTCCTCATCTTCCCCGCACCGGCGGGCGTAGAAGCGCATCGCCGCCTCCACGGCCAGCATGTGCCGGACCAGGTTCTCGTTCTGGACGAACTCGCGAACCAGGGTTAGGGCTTCCTCTCGCGTCACGCTTGTCCTCCCAATGAGAGTTGGGTCGGGCTCGGGAAAATGGGCTGGAAGGGGCCGAGGACCGGTTGAGGCCGGAACACATTCACATCCAGAACTGCCACGGCCGAGGCGGGGACCTCACGCGCCGACCAGAACAGATAAGAAAGGGCCCGGTATTGGCGTCGATCGGCCGAAACCCCCAAGGCCCGAATCCCCATCCCTTCGCAAGTATAGATCACGCGGGGCAGGTGAAAGTCCTGCGTGACGAGGATCGCCTGCTGTACTCCGAAGACGTAACGGGCCCGGTAGCACGTGTCGTAAGAGCGGCTGCCCGCGAAGTCGAGGACCAGATCGTCGCTGGGGACACCGAGGTGGAGGGCGTACTGCCGCATTGACTCGGGCTCGTTATGGCTCGGAGTGCGATTGTCGCCGCTGAGGAGGATTTTCCTGACCAAGCCCTCCTGGTACAGATCGACCGCTGTGGCGACCCGGTCGGCAAGGAGTTGAGTGGGAGTCCCATCCCGTCGCAGCCCGGCCCCAAATACGATCGCGACGGGCGCCGAGGGTATGGTCTCCCCGAGGCGGTAGATTCGCGCTTGGGTTCTGACCCGCAGATAGAACCAGGGGGCCAGGAGGGCTACCACGCCCGCGCCGAGCAGGGCCGAAAACACTCCAACCACGGAACTGCGGTATCGTCTTTTCATTCGCGGAGATTTCGCTAGCCCTCTATGAGGCTCGGGAGGTCCCCGATTGCCCTTCGGATCGGTATGCAATTTCCGCTTTCGTGGGGTGGGATTCTCCCCGGCGACTGCTGGACATCCTGCGCATTCTAACATCGCCCCAGACCCTGCGGGGCAGCTCAGCCTCTCGGAGGCCAACCCCGCTAGGAAGGGACGGTGGAGAACGGAGACGATGATGTATCGCCGGGTGGTTGGACACTTGGGATAGAATACCAATCTGGGGAAGGACAAGACACGGTATCCTGGTGACCTTCCTTACGCCGAAGGTTGTGCCAGCCCGGCCTGAAGGCATGGGCCTGCGGGCGAGATTGGATCCCAACCAAGGCCAAGCGAGGCAATGAAGAATCTGCTGCGCGTGAGCCTCCTTGATGGGTCGTGAGAACAGCGAGGTTCATGGCCTCCGGGGAATCCTGAACTGGAAGACATGATTCGCGATGCTCGTTTCCCTCGTTTTTGGTTCGGGTTGGCTCAAGGAGCAGGTTGCCCCGGGCCTGCTGGGCAGCAAAGAACTTCCCAACCTGAGTGAGAGTTCTTCTATCGCACCGAGAGAACCGAGGAGGAATTGCATGACCGGACGGGTGGTTGCCTTCGGCGAGATCATGCTGCGGCTTAAGTCCCCCGGCTTTGAGCGGCTACTCCAAACGCCGAGCTTTGAGGCCACTTTTGGGGGTGGCGAGGCCAATGTGGCCGTCTCGCTTGCGTGCTTTGGTTTGGAAGTGGCGTATGTTACCGTACTGCCCGCCAACCCAATTGCAGATGCCTGCCTCACGTTTCTGAGAGGCATGGGGGTCGACACTTCCCTCGTCGTTCGCCGCGGCGATCGAATGGGGATCTATTATCTTGAGGCAGGAGCGGATCAGCGCCCCTCCCAGGTGATCTACGACCGGGCGCACTCCTCGCTGATGGATAGTTCCCCGGAGATCCTCGAGTGGGACCGCATTTTTGATGGCGCCTCGTGGTTCCACCTAACGGGGATCACACCGGCTCTGAGCGCAAACACCGCCGAGATGTCGCTGGCAGCCGTCCGCTCTGCGAAGCAACGGGGGCTGACCGTGTCCTGCGACTACAACTATCGCAAGAACCTGTGGAAGTACGGGAAACAGGCTCCCGAGGTCATGAGGGAGATCGTCCGCTATGTTGATCTGGGCTTGGCGAATGAGGAAGATTGCCAGAAAGCCCTCGGCCTCGCCCTGAAGGGGGGAGCTTCGGACAGCGCCATCGAGCAAGGGGAAATTGACCGCGCGGCCTACCAAAGCTTATGCGAGAGAGTCCTGGAGAGCTTTCCCAACCTCACGCGCCAAGCCATCACCTTGCGCGAAAGCCACAGCGCGAGCAGCAATGGTTGGTCAGGTTGCCTCCACAACCGGAGCCAATTCCTCTTGAGCACCCGCTACGCAATCTCGGATATCGTCGACCGGGTGGGGTCCGGCGACGCCTTCGCAGCAGGCCTAATCTATGGATACCAAACCGGGATGAGTGATCAGGCGGCGCTTGATTTCGCCAGCGCGTCCTCCTGTTTGAAGCACTCCATCCTGGGCGATTTCAATCGGATCTCGGTGGAGGAGGTGAAAAGGCTGATGCGAGGCGAGGCCTCGGGGCGAGTTCAGCGCTGATGCGGCGGGCCGCGGGCAGGGAGGGGCGCGCCAGCCCTCGAAACGAAGGGTAGCTCCGGGGGTTTGCGGCTCTCCCTGCGCTGACTCAGCGGGCAGATGCCTGCTTTGGAAAGATTTCATGCCAGAAGACATTGGCCAGCCCCCGGGGGCTGGCCGTTGATTCTTTGGGAGAGCCTACGGACAAACGAAAAGGGACCTACTTGTCCGGTCAGTGCCGAAGCGGGGAGTTGAACCCCGACGGCCTTGCGGCCACTGCGCCCTGAACGCAGCGCGTCTGCCATTTCCGCCACTTCGGCAACGAGTTCACACATTCTACCTGTTTTCGCTGGCTTGTCAAAACTCTGAAGGGATGAGCGGCTTGGCCTCTCCTTCATCACAGAGTTGCGGCCCGGTCCATTCCAGGTAGGCTCCGCCCGGTCCGTACGGGAGGTCCACTCAGCCCCTCGTGGGTTCACCCTGTGCGGGGAGGGAGGCGCCATGTATAATGCGACATTGCCCACAGGTCGTCTCTTCCATGGAAAAGTCCGAGTTTTCCCTTGAGGGGGAGTTTCGTTATGACCGGACGGGACCGGTGCGTTGGATTGCATCTCATGCGATCCGCTATCCGATTTTTCCCCTGCTGATGATCCTGGCTGCCATTGGAAACAACACCGCCTTCAGCTACGTGCAGATCCTCATTGGCCGGGCCTTCGACCTGATCACCCGCACGAATTGGACTCACCTGCAGTTGATCCTGGCAGCGCTGGCCGTTCTGGGCGCCGCTGCCTCGCAGGGGCTGACCGGCCTGGTGCGCAACTACTCCGGTGAGTTTCTGGCGCAGCGCATCGAACGTGACGCGCGGCACGAGCTGTACGTTAGCCTCCTGGGCAAAAGCCAGACCTTCCACGGGCGCCAGCGGATCGGCGACATCATGGCTCGCGCCACCAATGATGTGCACACCCTCAATCTAATGTTTAGCCCGGGGATGATGCTGATCACCGACACGATCATGAACGTCATCATCCCCGTCCTCCTGATCGGCACGATTAATCCGCGTCTGCTCCTGCTGCCCTTGATCTTCGTAGTGCTTCTGGTAGTAACCCTGGTTGACTACAACCGACGCCTGAGCCCTGTCACGGTTGGGATGCGCGAACAGTTTGGGGTGGTGAACGCGGGCTTGGCGGAGGCCATCGCTGGCATCGAGGTCGTCAAGGCCAATGTCCAGGAGCACTTCGAGGGGAACAAGTTCACCCACAACGCTCGCATCTTCCGTGACTACTATGTCAAGCAAGGGGAAGTGGAGGCAACTTACTTCCCCATGCTCGCCTTCAGCATCTGCTGGGCGGCCGGCTTCTTCCATGCCTTGCTGGTCTGGCGGTCAGGCCTGATCACTCTGGGGGAGGTCGTGTCCTTCGTGGGTTTGATGGGCGGGTTGCGCTTCCCGACTTCGATTTCCCTCTTCTCCTTCGACCTGGTTCAGCTGGGGATCGCCAGCGCGAAGCGGATCCTCGAGATGATCAATGCCAAATCTGACCTGGATCGGAACGAGCAAGGCCACTCGGCGCCCATGCGCGGCGAGGTCGAGTTTCGTCGGGTGTCTTTCGGCTACGACGGCCAGCCGGTCCTGAGAGGGGTGAGCTTCTCCGCGCACGCGGGAGAGACCATCGCCATTGTCGGCCAGACAGGATCGGGCAAGACGACCCTCACGCGGCTGATCAACCGCATCTTCGACGTCGCTGGAGGTAGCGTTTGTGTCGACGGCGTGGACGTGCGCGAGTGGACCCTGGAATCTCTGCGCTCGCAGATTTCCACGATCGAGCAGGACATCTTCCTTTTCTCACGCACCATCGCTGAGAACATCGCTTTCGGTAGAGCGCAGGCGACGCGGGAGGAAATCGAGCGTGCGGCCAGAGAGGCTCAGGCGCATGAGTTCATCATGAGCTTCGCAGACGGTTACGACACGGTCATTGGCGAGCGCGGCGTGACCCTCTCGGGGGGACAGCGTCAGCGCCTGGCGATCGCGCGAGCCTTTCTCACGGATCCTCGGATCCTGATTCTCGACGACAGCACCAGCGCGATCGACAGCGCCACGGAGGACCTGATCCAGCGGGCCATGCGCCGGATCAGCCAGGAGCGAACGACCTTCCTGATTACTCACCGGCTAAGTCAGATACGGTGGGCGGACCGGATCCTGGTCCTGCGCCGGGGCCAGTTGGCCGACCTGGGGACGCATGAGGACCTAATGGCGCGCAGCGTCGATTATCGCAAGATCTTCTCCCGGTATGAGTAGGTTCTGACAGATCGCTTGAGGGGAACGAAACGATGGGTTTTATTCTCGACGGACTGGAATCTGAGCCCTACGACCGCAATTACCGAGATCGGGATCTGCTGGCTCGGATCATCGCCTACTTCCAGCCCTATACCCTCCAGGTGGCCATCATTGCGCTCGTGATCGCGCTCAACTCCATCGCGGGCTCCGGCGGCCCGATTGTCATTTCCCAGACCCTTGACGTGGTGGCACGGAATCCCAGCACCCGCGAGATGCTTCTCTTGGCCGGGGCCGTCCTGGGGCTGGGCCTTTTGGGCTGGGTCATGAATTTCATCCAGCAATGGGTCTCGGCGCGCGTCGTCGGAAACGTCGTCCTCAGGCTGCGGGAAGACGTCTTCAACGCTACAATCCGGCATGATCTGTCCTTCTTCGAAGAGCATGCCTCCGGGAAGATTGTCAGCCGCGTCACCTCGGACACCCAGGACTTCTCTGATGTGGTCTCGCTGGTGGTGAGTCTCATCAGCCAGGTGCTCCTGGTTGCATTGCTGACCGTTTGGCTCCTCCATGTTAGCTGGAAGCTCGCTCTCCTGCTGGTCGCCATGGCACCAATCGCGGCGGCGATTGCCTTGGGATTCCGACGGATCGCGCGGCAGGTAACCCAGCACGCGCGGCGCGTGACGGCCAAGATCAATGCCCAGATTCAGGAATCCGTGAGCGGGATCATGGTCGCCAAGGCTTACCGCCAGGAGCGCGCTATCTACAACACCTTCGAGACCAACAACCGCCAGGCGTATCAGGTGGGCGTGCGGAGAGGCATCACGCTCGACACGATCTTCCCGATCATGGGATTGACCTCCGGCTTGGGGATTGCTCTGCTGGTCTATGCGGGCGGTCTTTCCGTCCGTACCGGCGCAGTCACGCCGGGGGATTGGTATCTCTTCATGCAAGCGGTGGGTTTCTATCTTTTCCCGATGATGAGCATTGCTTCCTTCTGGAGCCAGTTTCAGGACGGGCTGTCGGCCTCGGAGCGTGTCTTCGCGTTGATCGACACGGAACCCAAGGTGAGCCAGGTCGCCTCGGAACCCGTAGACCGGGTCGAAGGGAGGATCGAGTTCCGTCATCTTGGCTTCACCTACACCGGAAGGGAGATTGTCCTCCCGGACTACTCCCTCGAGATTCGGCCGCAAGAGACTATCGCCCTCGTAGGCCATACGGGGGCAGGAAAGAGCAGCGTGGCCAACCTGATCCTGCGCTTCTATGAATTTCAGTCGGGGCAGCTCCTGATCGATGGCCGCGATATCCGCCGGCTGGATCTTGACCAATACCGCTCCCACGTAGGCTTGGTTCCGCAGGACCCGTTCCTTTTCTCAGGCACAGTGCAGGAAAACATCCGCTATGGAAAGCCCCAGGTGACTCGGGACGAGGTGATCCAGGCAGCGATGCACATCAGCACAGGGGACTGGATTGAAGACCTGCCGCAGGGTCTGGACACCGATGTGGGCGAGCGGGGTTCGAACCTTTCGATGGGGCAGAGGCAGCTGGTGGCGCTGGCGCGCGTGCTTCTCAAGAATCCGGCGATTCTAATCCTGGACGAAGCCACCGCGAGCGTCGATCCATTCACCGAGTCGCAGATTCAAGAAGGGTTGAGCAGGGTGATGCGCCACCGGACCTCGATTGTGATCGCCCACCGTCTCTCGACGGTTAGACACGCGGACCGCATTGTGGTGATGGATCGGGGGCGAATCGTGGCGATGGGGACCCACGAAATGCTCATGGCCCAGGGCGGGCTGTATGCCGAACTGTATAACACCTATTTCCGCCACCAGTCGTTGGCCTCCATCAATGCTCCCTCATGGCTCACCCAAGGGACCTGATACTCAGTCGGCGTATTGCCTCCATGGAGACGGGTTGCTAGGTGACGGTGATCGTTACAGAATTGTGGCGTAGTTCCATAGAAGTTGTCAGTATTCGTTATATGGATGTTGTGGTTGTAGATCCAAGAATAGCCCCCTCGGGGCATGGAGTCTGAGGGGGCGGGTAAGGTCTGCCAAGGTCAGGGGCCTACCCGGTCTGAAATTGGCTATACATGAATCAGCCCGGCGAGGCGCGCGGCCTAGCTCGAGGCCGGTTGACATCCGCTTCGCACCCTTGCCAACCCCATTAGACGTGTTCATAATCTCAGATATTCTCTGACATATGTGAGCCATCTTCTCACACGTGCCGGAGTCAGTCTGGCAGATGAAAGGCTACTCATAGTGCTCGAACCGATACTTGGATCAACAAGCGCTGAAAGGGTCCTTGTCTACATTCTTACGAGGGGGCAGGGTTACACGCGCGAGATCGCAAGGTTCTTCAAGTCAGATCCCGATTCCATCCCGAAGCAGCTCGTGAAACTCGAAGCGGGCGGGGTATTGACAACCAAACAGGTCGGCAGAACTCTACTCTACGAGTTCAATCCCCGATACCCCTTTCGGCAAGAGTTGCAGCGCTACTCAGCCGAGTCGGATTCTTCTTCGGAGGAAGTCGCCAGGGAAGATATGACCTTCTGCAAGCCTGGAAGATGGGGCAAGGTGGACGGGCAAGTGAACGCCGAGAAACCCGAGGGAATTTTCAGGAAAGGAACCGCCCAATTGTAGCGAAATGAGCACTGCGACGTGGTGTACGTTTGGCTCCAAGGCGTTCGGCGCTTGTGCTGTGCTCTCAACTAGGCTGCCGATGGAGCTTGGGGTATATGGAGCATGGAGCAAGCCGGTCCTGGCGCATTCGGTTTGAATCAGCGTCGATTTGGGATCCGTTGAAGTGCTTTGATTGCACGCCTTTTCCAGGCTCATGGGTTCACTCAACTCATCAGTCATTAGGTTTCGTTACCCGAATTCCCTTCATTCCTCGACCCTTACAAGCGCATGAGAAACGCCCGAATAACCATCGAGCCTGCCACGCTCAATCGATGATAGCGCGGAGTTCTAGCCAGGCAAACTGCGCCTCACACGACCAGAGCCAGCATAGAGCCATAGAAAGTGTGAATCCTGGCGCCCACGCATGCGACCCAGCGGCAATTGTTGGTGGGTTGGGGCCAAGACCGTCTACCACCCCGGTCGCGAATCCACTTCCTGCCTTGCGGCAGCACAAATCGGCTGTGTTCTTGCGCCCGGAGGCAAAGCCGGTCAGGCTGCGTGCAGGGCTCTCGGTTCCGGTATGTGTTATGGTCCGGCCTGGAAAGAGTGTGTCCAATACAAGAGCTATTGTGGCGTTCGGAAGTGACCAATACTATTCACAGGCCATGCAGGTACGTTGGCGGTGGTTCCTTTCCCGGTGAGTCAGCAACGACACCAATTCCAACGAAAGCCTGAGGATGAGACGGTCACAAACGGGATACGAGGACGCGCTCCAGTCTCGGAGCGCGTCCTCGTCGATCTGCTGAGGCGGGGCAGCCTGTTTTCGCCGCGCGCGAGTCATACCCACGCATTTCTCTATGTGGAGGCTCCGCTACCTTGGAGGAGGGTCCGAGTTGAGGGATGCCTTCATCCACTCGACTTGGCCGGCAGATACTCCACCAGGCGGTGAGCCATCTTGCTCACCGTCATCGAGTGGAGCCAGATCCGCCCAGGGCCCTTCAGCGTGGCCAGGAATACCCCCTCTCCTCCGAGCAGAATGTTGGTCATTCCCTTGATCATCTCGATATCGAAAGCCACCGTCGCTTCAAACATGGCCACGTGGCCGGGTTCGACTTTCATGACCTCGCCCGATTTCAGATGGTACTCAACGGCGTCCCCATCCAGCTCGCCGAATGCGATCCCGGGTCCGGTCAGCTTCTGAAGGATGAAACCCTCTCCACCAAAGAAACCCGCCCCCAGCTTCCGGGTGAAGAAAACGTCCAGAGTGACACTCTTCTCCGCGCACAGAAACGCGTGCTTGTGCATCACAATGGACTGCCCGGCGTCCAGTTCAACCGGCAGGATCTTGCAGGGGAAATCGGTGCTGAATGCGGCTTGGCCGGGTTCGCCCGAGGCCGCGAAATTGATGATGAAGGCAGTCGCCCCGGACGCGGCCCGCTTGAGCATCCCGCCCAGTCCTCCCCCTGAACTGGTGTTCATGCTGGCCGAGGCGGTCATCCAAGACATGGCACCTGCATCGGTGTAGACCTGCTGGCCGGGCTGCAAATCCACGGCCAATGTCTGCTGCACAGTCCCCAAGATGTGGTAGTTAATCCCACTCCTGGACTTTCCACTTACCTCGGCTACGGTGGGGATATCTGGAATGGTCATCGATTGGTCTCCGTCTATCTTGCAAAGAAGTGTGTCCCCGATGGGCTGGTGGCAGCGCCTGGATGTCCGTCGGATGGGCCCTGCCCCGAGTGCTCTGACCCATCCGCGCCGCAGAGGCGTCTGCTGGGTTCGGGTGAGATTTCCGCTCCCTTTCGCCGCCCCATGGCCCAGTGGGACCTGCCCTCCAGGCAATCTCAGGCACAACCCGCTCGTGCCCAGGCCCCCGGCCCACTATGGTCTAATAATAATGGAAAGACGAACGTGCCACCACCGATCAATGCCCTCCGGATCTGCCAATCCGCCGTGGCTCAACCTGCCGTTTTGTAGAGCCGCTCTCGCATGCCAGGACGGGTTATTTGTATCTGTTGGGTGACTCGGGGACAGGATTGCCGTGATATTGAAAGTCGGTCCACTTCTCAGCAAGGAGCCGCTCGAATGAGGTCACGAGCAGAGATCACGGATGAGACCATTCGGAAGAAGGTCGCATCGGGAAGGCAATACACCGCCTTCCTCTACAAAACCGGGCCACACAGAGATCTGCCGCCCGCCGAGGCCGATCGGCTGCAAATGGAGCACCTGCGCCACCTGTTCTGGTTGCGGGCGGAGGGAAAGCTGCTCCTCAACGGGCCCGTGACGGACGAAGGGAGCTTGCGGGGCATAGGGATCTTCGCGGCCACGGACGAGGATGAGGTTCGGCAACTGCTGGAGGAAGACCCGGCGGTCAAGGCCGGCCGCTTGATCTACGAGATCCACCCCTGGTTTGGAATCCCGGGTGATGGGTTACCCCGCTGAGCTTCTTGGAGGGGATGAGTGAGTCTCCTCAGACGAGAGCCCGGGGATGACGAGGGAATAGACCGAAATGCCCGGATGGAAAGATAGCTGACTTCCAGATGAAAGGCACCCGGGCCGCAGGGACTGCGAGCGCGAAGCTTGCCCAGGGGATGCTTGTGCGTCCGCCTGGCGGAGAGGAGGGTGTCGAGCGGAGAACCCTAAGTCGCGCGATTGGTGTTGTAACAGGAGACAAGGTGGCGTTCGTTGCACATGCGTTCGGAGTGGAAACTCGGCTAGCGCGACACCATTCCAGGAAGGCAACCCTCTTCGAGGAGGTAGGGTGCCATGGAAAAGAACACTTTCACGGTCTACGGCTACCGTTGGGTTGTGCTTGTGGCCTTTGCGGCGGTGGTCGCCGTCACTCAGATGCTGTGGATTACCTTTGCATCCATAACCGTTGACGCGGGGAAATTCTACGGCGTCTCCGACCTGAGCATCGGCCTTCTCTCCATGAGCTTCATGATTGTCTTCATCATCATGTCGATCCCTGCCTCCTGGGCCATTGACACCTACGGGATTCGTGTCGGCGTGGGGATCGGCGCCGCCTTCACAGCCATCTTTGGCCTGCTCCGGGGTCTGGTTGCGCCTTCCTACACCTGGGTGTTGGTCGCCCAGATCGGGATTGCTATCGGCCAGCCCTTTGTCCTTAATGCCCAGACCAAAGTGGTCGCACGCTGGTTTCCCGTGAGCGATCGGGCGACGATCGTGGGGTTCACCTCCCTGGCGTTGTTCCTCGGTATTGTCGTTGGGATGGTCGTCACGCCCTTGTTGGCGCTTCGCTCAGGAATCGCGGGAATGCTGCTCACCTACGGCATCATCTCCGTGATTTCCGGTGTCCTGTTCTTTGCCCTGGTGCGAGAACGGCCGGCGACGCCGCCTTGTCCTCCCGAGCAGGAGGCTCGTTCTCTCATGTTTGACGGGCTTCGCCAAATGGTGACCAACCCGGACTTCCAGGTGATGATGGTCATCTTCTTCGTGGCTTTGGGTTTGTTCAATGCGGTTTCTACCTGGATTGAGGATATTGTCAAACCTCGGGGCCTTGACGCGACCCAAGCCGGGATCATCGGGGCCTTGATGGTCGTGGGAGGCATCGTCGGCGCAGTGATCCTGCCCTCTCTTTCGGATCACTACCACAGGAGGGTTCCCTTCATCGTGGTCGCCCTGATCGGCGGGACCCTGGGCCTGGCCGGTCTCACCTTCTTTGGGAGCTACGCTCTCCTGATCGCGTCGGCCCTGTTCTTGGGATTTTTCTTGCTCAGCGCGGCCCCGATTGGATTCCAGTACGGGGCCGAGGTCACGCTGCCCGCCCCGGAGGGGACCTCCTACGGCATGCTGATCTTGATGGGGCAGATCTCGGGCATCGCTTTTATTTTCGCAATGGACAGCTTCCGGACTCCAACCACCGGCGCGATGACCCCCTCTCTGATCGCCCTGATCGTGCTCATGGCCGCTAGCATCTTCTTGAGCTTGCGATTACAGGAGCCACGGAGCCTGGTGCAAGCCAGCGGAGGCGCTCGCTGAACCGGCTCTTCGGCTGGGGGACCGAGCCGCAGAGACCCGGAATTCCAGCGAGACATCGGTAGGAGGCCGCCAGAAGAGGGCGCATTCGCGAATTGAGTTACAACTTCTGAGAAAAGAGTCACCGCGAAGCCCTGGCTTGGCCAGGGCTTCGCCCATGATGCCTGGGGTCTAACCCGCTCACCCGGTGCAGGTGATTGACTGCAGGCTAGGGCCGGACCCCGATCGGTTCACCTTGCGACCTCTTCATTCCGGGGAAACAACTTGTAGAGGTGCTCCACCCGCTAACCTTGTGCGTCCGCAACTGGTGCGTGTGGAAGAGGCCACCTCGAAGGTGGATCCGGAAGGGAATAGGGACACCCTCCTGGGCGGCTTTCGGGAACAGAATCGACAACACTGTTTATAATCGATTGCGTTCGTCGGCCCGAGAGAGGCTGAGCCATTCGAGCGACCCACCCTACCTGATGCCACTGGCGCGTAGAATTCTCCTTTTCGATCTCGACGGGGTTTTGATTACTCTCGGGGGCTACCAACGGGCCCTGCAGGCGACCGTGAATCACTTTAGTCGCCTGATGGGGCTTGGAGATCTGGCCCCGGATGAGGACGCGATTGAATCTCTGGAGATCAACGGTTTGACGTCCGAGTGGGACTCATCGGCCATTTGCTTGGCGGTCCTCGTGACCGATCTGTGGCGCCGTGATCCTCAGCTGCGCCTGCCCGGAACTTGGGAGGGCATTCTGTCGGCCATTCGCGATCGAGCCGCTGGCGTCCTTCCTCAACCTGACTATGCCGACTGGGGCGAGAGGATTTCGGCCGCGAGGCTCCCCGGGACCCCTCCGCCCCGTGTGGCGCTCGCTCTCCTTCTCGCCGCGACGCAACGCGGAGATGCCGAGGGACGCAGGCAGGAGCTGGCGAGGGCACTGGAGATTCTCCTTGGGCAGACGCGCGACTTCCGTAGCTCCGTGACGATGCGCGTCTTCCAACACTTCACCCTGGGATCCGAGGGTTTCCGCTTGACCTACGCCGAAGAACCCTCTTTTGAAACGACCTCCTTTCTCTGGGAAAGCGACGGTCCCACTCTCTCGGCCGAGGAGACCCAGGATCTCGTGAGCTGCACGAGCAACGGGGAGACACGTGCCGCCGTTTTCACCCTGCGACTGACCAAGCCCGTCATGCCATCCGCCGTAGGGGGCGAGTATGCGCCCGAGGCGGAGGTCACCCTGGAGCGGGTCGGGCTGGCCCATTGGCCTGTTGTTGGCTTCGGCCAGCTTCGCTGGCTGGCCGGCGAACGCCACGTCTATTCCGACGCCTACCTGAAGCCCTCTCCGGTCCATGCCCTGGCGGCGATGGCCAGAACGCTCGGGGCGATGGACGAGGACGCCCTGCTGTCTGCCTGCCGACTCTTCGAGGAAGATCGACTGACCGGCGCCTTGACTTCCTTCCAAGAAGGAGAGATTGATCTGCACGTCTTTGAGGACTCTCCGTCCAGCCTGCGCGGAGTAGAGCAGGCCGTAGACCTGCTGAGGGGACACGGGGCGGAAGTCGCCCTCCACCCCTGGGGGATCGGGAGCACTCCGCAGCGCAGCAAAGTCCTGCAGGGCTTGGGTTACCCGGTTTTTGGGAACGTTGGTCAGGCTCTCATGGAAGCAGGGATTCTCACCCATGCGATGGCATAACCCGGGGCCGCAGTGCGAAGCGCAGGAATAACCACCGTGGGCTCCCCAACCTTCACCTTCTTCTGATGCTCAACGAGAACGCAACCCAACCTGCTCCCTTGGACCACGCAGCCCCCCATGCCGCCTCGGTGGAGGAAATTGCCGACCAGCTTGACACACGGCTGCACCGAGGACTGACCGGCGAAGAAGCGAGGGCTCGCTTGGCTCGTCTTGGCCCCAATGAACTGGTCGAACTTCCGAGAGCTGGCTGGATCCGTCTGTTGCTTGGCCAATTCAACAATTTCCTGGTGATTTTGCTGTTGGTCGCCGCTGTCGTTTCCCTTCTCCTGGGAGAGGTTCTGGATGCCCTGGCGATCATTGCGATTGTGATCCTCAACGCCCTGCTGGGAGTATTGCAAGAATCCAGGGCAGAGCGCGCCCTGGCGGCACTCCAGAAGCTGGCCGTTCCGAATGCCCAGGTGATCCGGGATGGCCGTCAACAAGCGGTCCCCGCCCGCGAACTTGTGAGCGGGGATATTGTTCTCTTGGAGGCGGGCAACTACGTCCCGGCGGACATGCGCCTGATGGAGAGCGTGAATCTAAGGATTGAGGAAGCCTCGCTCACCGGGGAGTCGGTCGCGGCGGCCAAGGATGCAAGGGTGGTTCTGGACCGCGAGATTCCGCTGGGGGACCGCCGCAATAGCGCCTTCATGGGTACGCTGGTGAGTTACGGTCGCGGAATGGGACTGGTGACCGGCACCGGCATGCGCACGCAGATTGGGCTGATTGCGCAGATGATCCAATCGTATGAGGAGGAGCCCACCCCTCTGCAGATCAAGCTGGACGAGCTGGGAAAGACGCTGGGCATAGCCACCCTGGCGATCTGCGGGATCATCTTTGTGGTCGGCATCTTCCGTGACACACAATG
>Ga0187878_1001094_pt1 | contig 27690 bp, 20 predicted proteins | sample June2016WEW_17_1_FD_132979 | JGI IMG/M metagenome (GOLD analysis project Ga0187878, IMG submission 132979) | Peatland microbial communities from SPRUCE experiment site at the Marcell Experimental Forest, Minnesota, USA - June2016WEW_17_150 | ecosystem: Environmental > Terrestrial > Soil >...
GGCTTCGCGTAGAGGACGCTGCGCTTCCATTGCTTGTCATGGCGGCTGGATTTGCTCAGTCGGTGTCTCACCACGAAGGCTTGCCTGCCGCGGCGGGACACGAAGTTCACGAAGATTGGCCCGGGAAGATCGTCTCGCCACAGAAATATGGATAGCGCGAATGCCCGCAGGGTTTCGCGCCGTCCGTGCAAGGGGTTTATGAGACAGGTTCTAGTTTGGTCATTTCAAATGAACGTCAACATTGTGCAGGGAGCTGCGTCTGTGCAGTCTATCTCGGACAGTCGAGGACAAGCTTGCGTTGGCGCAGTTCACCGTGTTTTCAATTTTCTGCCGCCTTCACGATGAACAATCCCCTCTCGGAGGCAAAGACGGAAGCGAAAGCTATCAACGGGTGCGCAGTCTGCTTGATGTGATTCAACCGCCGGATGCTGAAAGCTGACCGCTGACAGCCGCCGGCTTCCTGTAGTATGCTGGCACCGTGAGCGCTGCCATTGCCAAAGTCGTCGTCGATCTCGCCTTGGATCGCGAGTTTGATTACCGGATTCCCGCCCACTTGGCGGAAGTGGTGCACATCGGATCGCGCGTGGCGGTGCCGTTCGGGCGGCGGACAGCGCAAGGCTACGTGGTCGGGTTGTCGGACACGTCGGCCTACGGCGCGCTCAAGGAGATCGGCGACGTGGTCGGCAAGAAACCGTTGCTCGGCGATAAGATGCTCGAACTGACCCGCTGGATGGGCAAGTACTATTGCTGCCCGGTCGAGCTGGCGGTGAAATGCGCGCTGCCGGAAGTCGTCCGCAAAGCGAAGATCAGTTGGAAAGAACGGCAGTTCGTCAAGGCGAAGAAAATCTCGAACGAAGAATTCGCCAAGCTGCTGAAGAAAGCAAAGAAGCAGGCCAAAGTGTTGCAGGTGTTGCACGGCTCGGACGGGATGTTCGTTTCCAAACTCATCGAGCGAGCCGGAACGGATGCTTCAACGATCAAACGCCTCGCGGCAAAGGGCTATGTCGAGATCAGCGACCGGACGGAGGAACGCGACCCGTTCGGCGGCGAAGTGTTTCTGCCGACTGAACCGTTGCCGCTCACGGCGGAGCAACAGACCGCTCTCGATCAGTGCAAGGTGGCGATTGATGGGGCGGCAAGCGGTGTTTCCCGTAGGAGCGACCTCCCGGTCGCGACCGGAAGTGATCGAGGCAAGAATACCCCTTCTCCCAAACCCATTCTCATCCATGGCGTGACGGGCAGCGGCAAGACGGAAGTCTATTTGCAGGCCATCGAACATGCGTTGCATCAGGGCAGGGACTCGATCGTGCTCGTGCCGGAGATTTCGCTGACGCCGCAGACGGTCGAACGGTTCCGCGCCCGGTTTCCGCAGCAGGAGGTCACCGTGTTGCACAGCCATCTCAGCGAAGGCGAGCGGCACGATCAATGGCACAAGATTCGGGACGGCCACTCGCACATCGTGATCGGCGCGCGCTCGGCGGTGTTTGCGCCCGTGCAGGCGTTGGGGTTGATCGTCGTGGACGAGGAACACGAGACGACCTACAAACAGGACGAAGCGCCGCGGTACAACGCGCGCGACGTGGCGGTGATGCGCTGCAAGCTGGAGGGCGCTGCCGTCGTGCTCGGCTCGGCCACGCCGTCGCTGGAGTCGTTTTACAACGCCCGGCGCGGCCGATACGCGCTGGCGACGTTGTCGCACCGGGTCGATCACAAGAAGATGCCGTTGATGCGCATCGTGGACATGCGGCAGGAGGCGATTCGGGCGAAAGGCTTGTACGTGCTGTCGCGCCGGTTGCGGGACGCGATCCAGGCGCGATTGGAGAAGAACGAGCAGGTGATTCTGTTTCTGAATCGGCGCGGCTACGCGACGCACCTGTTTTGCCCGAAGTGCGGGTACGTGGCGAACTGCCCGAATTGCAGCACCACGCTTACCTATCATCGCAAGGCGGAGCAATTGAGCTGTCACCTGTGCGGTCACGTGGCGGCCGTGCCGAAAATGTGTCCGAATCCCGCCTGCCGCGATCCTGCAATCCGCTATTCGGGGATGGGCACGGAGAAGGTCGAGGCGGCGATTCAAAAGGCGTTCCCGAAGGCGCGCGTGCAACGGATGGACTCCGACATGATGACGAGGAAGACGTTGTATCGGGAAATCCTCGGCGCGTTTCGCATCGGCAAGATCGACATCCTCGTCGGCACGCAGATGATTGCGAAGGGATTGCACTTTCCCAACGTGACCCTGGTCGGCATCATTTACGCCGACATGGCGTTGCACATGCCCGACTTTCGGGCGGGCGAACGGACGTTTCAATTGCTGGTGCAGGTGGCGGGCCGCGCGGGCCGCGGCGATGTCGAAGGCGAAGTCATCGTGCAGAGTTTCACGCCGTATCATGGCGCCGTCCAGTATGCGCGCCAGCATGATTACCTCGGCTTCTACGAGCAGGAGATTGAATTTCGGGAGCAATTGCGCTATCCGCCAATCACGCGAATGCTGTGCATCACGGTCCGCGGACGCAGCGAGGACAAGGCGAAGTTTGTCGCCGAGGTGCTGGCGCGAGATTTGAAGAAACAAGTTACGCCCGATGTGTTAATGGGTGGCCCGACACCGGCGCCGCTGGCGAGAATCCAAAACCAGTACCGCTTTCAAATCATCCTGCGCAGCGAGCAAATCATGCGGTTGACGGAGGCAGTTGGCAGAGTGGCATCCTCCACGAAACTTCCAGACGATGTGAACATGACCATCGATGTGGATCCGATTTCGCTGTTATGAGTGCCAAACCCTCAGCGCCTCTGGGGCCGGGTTCTATGGGAAGCGAATCCGTGGGAGCGGATTGTATCCGTGACCGGCCCGGCGTGGGATCGCGGTTGAAGCCGAGCCGCAGGCGAGACCTGCGAAGCAAAACCGTTTCCACAACAACCAAGATTTGCCTTGCAGTTTTTGCCGTTGCCCTCGCCATTCGGCTGCTCACCCTCACCTTTTGGTTGCCGAGGCTGAGGCCTGATGCCGACTTGGATTCGTACCGCTCGTTGGCGCAACATTTGGCGGCAGGGAAAGGATTTGTCGCCCTCTCGCCGAATGGCAACGAATTGCCCAACGTCAGTCGAACGCCGGTGTACCCCCTCTTTCTGGCGGCACTGATGCGCGTCGGTGGAGACAGACTCGGGCTGTTTCTGGCAGTCCAATGCGTGTTGGGGGCGATAACCTGCTTGTTGACGGTGATGCTTGCTTCCCGCTGGCTGCCTTTGCGGGGCGCGACGGTGGCGAGCTTGCTCGTGGCGATTGATCCGAACTCGATCGTGCGCTGCGTGGATTTGCGGACAGAAACCTTGTTCACGCTGCTGCTGATCGGGGGAGCGTGCGCGCTCGCATGGCGAGACAAACCATGGTCGGGCTGGGTGCTCGGCGGATTCCTGTGGTCGCTTGCCGCGCTGACGCGACCAATTGCCGTCTGGCTGTGGGTGGTGGCACTGGTTGTCTTGCTCGGCACCAGATTGAGTTGGCGCACTCGCACCGGCTGCTTTGCCGTGTTCCTTGCAGGATACCTCGTACTACCAGGTATCTGGGCCGCGCGCAACACCGTATTGACGGGACACTGTTTCGTCTCGACGATTTCGACGTACAATCTGCTGGCATATCGCGCGGCGGGGGTCGAAGCGGGAAGAACGCATCAACCGCTGGAAACCGTACAGCAACGGCTTTTGTCGAAGTCCGGCGATCTTCAATTTTTCGAGAGCCGCGCGGCGTTCGACGCGGCGCTGCAAACTTACCGGCGGACGGCAACGCGCGTCTTGTCATCGGCTCCGGGGCTGGCCGTGAAACAAACGGCGCTCGGATGGGGAAAAATCTTGTTCGGCCCGGGCGCGCGCAGCATCGACAACATGTTGCGAGAGCCAAGCAGCCCGTCCCGATGGTGGCCGCCGCTGTACACGTTTGGGTTGATCGTCGCGGCTTTGCTGAGCCTCGTTGGTGTAATCAAGCTCGGTCGGGAAGCGACTATGATGTGCGCGGTCGCGCTATATTTGGTTTTGCTGGCCGGCGGACCCGAGAGCAACAGCCGGTTTCGCGCGCCGATCACGCCCGTGCTGGCGATTCTGGCGGTGGTGGGCGCGGTTTCTGTTTGTAGCCGCGAAGCGTCTTCGCGGCAGAACCCGAAGAATGGCGAGGCCCGCGAATGAGACCCGCAATTGTCATCGTGGAGTGAGGCGATGGTTACCGGAATCTTTATCACCGGAACCGACACCGGCGTCGGCAAGACGTACGTCACGGCGACCATCCTTGCTGAATTGCGTCGGCAGGGCGTGAAAGCGGCGGCGTTCAAGCCGATCTCTTGCGGCGAGGGCGGCCGCGCCGACGCGCGCATTTACCACAAATTGATGGATGGCCAGGTTCCGCTCGATCTGCTGAACCCGGTTTATCTACAATATCCACTCGCGCCGAGTGTGGCGGCAAAGCTGGAAGGAAAACGAATCGATCTGGCAAAGATTCGCCGCGCCTACTCACAACTCACCACTCACTACTCACTCGTTCTGGTCGAGGGCGCCGGTGGGTTGCTCGTGCCGATCAAGCGAAGCTATTTCGTGGCAGACATGGCGAAGGAGTTGCGATTGCCGTTGCTGATTGTCAGTCGGTTGGGACTTGGAACGATCAACCACAGTTTGCTCACCGTGCGGCAGGCGCAGGCGATGGGATTGAAGGTGAAGGGCATTGTCCTGAACGACACGCTTGGTCGGCGCGGGCTGGCGGAGAGAACCAACGTCACCGCCGTTCCTGAGCTGTGTGGTGTGCCCCTGCTCGGCGTGATGCCGCATGGGCCGAAGGGACGTCGCGCAGCAGCCAGGCGCATCTGCCGCGCGCTGTTCCGCTGATGCACCAGCTACGCGCCCATGACGCAGTCAACATAACTTGACCTTTGCCTGTAGCCGCAGGCTTCAGCCTGCGTGAGGAAGGCGCACCCGTGAAGGGTGCGGCTACGGGAGGGGCGGTTTTGTCAGGAGCCTTTGGTCGGCACGTCCATCTTCCTGATGAACGCCGAGAACAGGTCAATCGGCACCGGCAGAAACGTCGTGGTGTTGTGCTCGCTGGAAATCTCCCGCATCGTCTGGAGAAACCGCAACTGCAGCGCGATCGGTTGCGCGGACATCATTCCGGCGGCCTGCACCATTTTCTCGGCAGCCTGATACTCGCCCTCGGCGTTGACGATCTTGGCGCGGCGTTCGCGCTCGGCCTCGGCCTGTTTGGCCATCGCGCGCTTCATGCTGTCGGGCAGCACCACGTCCTTGACCTCCACCGCCGTGACCTTGATACCCCACGGCTCGGTCTGACGGTCAATGATCTCCTGAAGCTGCAGGTTGATCTTGTCGCGCTGGGCCAGCAACTCGTCAAGCTGCGACTGGCCGAGCACGCTGCGCAGCGTCGTCTGCGAAATCAACGAACTGGCCTTGAGAAAGTTCTCCACCTTGACCACCGCCGCCGCCGGGTCCACCACGCGGAAATACACCACGGCATCCACGGTCACCGGCACGTTGTCGCGGGTCATAACCTCCTGCTTCGGCACGTCAATCGTCACCACGCGCAGGTCCATCCTCACCATGCGATCCACGATCGGAATCAGGAAGATCAATCCGGGCCCCTTCGCGCCCTGTAGCCGGCCAAGACGGAAAATGACGCCGCGTTCGTACTCGCGCAGAATGCGGATCATCTGCGGCAATACAATCGATGCCAAAATGATGAGGACAACGACCCACGGCGCGAGGTTCAGCAAATGCGTGACTAATTCCATGGCTTCCACTCCCGTTACGAGTTTTTCGGTTTCACCTGCAGCGTCAGTCCGTGCACGCCGACGATTTCGACTTCCTGATTCTGGTCAATGGCCACGTCGCTGACCGCACTCCAATACTCGCCTTCGACGAACACCTTGCCGCCCTCCGCGTCGATGCGCGTCAGCGCCTTGACCGTTTTGCCTTGCAGGGTTTCTTTGCCGGCTTTCACCGGCCAGAACTGCGCGCGCAATCCCGCGCCAACAATGAACACGAAGAACGCCGCCGTCAACAATGTCGCGGGAATGATCACAGTCAATGATAATTGGAACAACGGTCCCTCCTTGTCAAACAACATCAGCGAGCCGATAAAGAACGCCACGATTCCTCCGCCCGTGAGTATGCCGTGCGTCGGCGCGAACGCGTCGATGATAAACAGCGCGATCGCCACCCCAATCATGGCCAGGCCCGCCGCGTTGATCGGCAGGATGGCGGCCATGTACAGCATCAACACCAGCGCAATCGCCCCGACCACGCCCGGCAACACCGCGCCCGGATTGCTCAACTCGCCAATCACGCCATAAATCACAATGATCATCAGCACGTACATCACCTCGGGCCGCCAGATCGCCTGAAACACCCGCTCGCGAAGCGACATCGGAATCTCCACCACCTCCGCCGCGGCGGTCTTCAACGTTTTTCCATTCACCTCGCGCCCGTTCAATTGCTTCAGCAGATCGGCTTGGTCCTTCGCAACGAGATCGATGACGTTCAATTCCAGCGCCTTCTCCGCCGTGATGGCCGAGCTTTCGCGGACCGATGATTTTGCCCACTCGATGTTCCGTTTCCGTTTCGTGGCAATGGTCTCGATCCAACTCGTGGCAAAGTTCTCCAACTTCTGCTTCATCGTGTCGTTCATTTTTTCTTCGCCGCCACCGCCGCCGATGGAAACCGGATGGGCCGCGCCGATGCTGGTGGTCGGCGCCATCGCCGCGACGTCGGCCGCAACGGTGATGAAACAGCCCGCGCTTCCCGCCCACGCCCCCGCCGGCGCGACATAGACAACGGTGGGCACGGGCGACGCAAGAAACTTCTGGACGATGATCTTGGTGGAATCCAGCAATCCGCCCGGCGTGTCGAGTTGTATGATCAGGCACTGCGCGCCATCAGCAGCCGCTTCGTCAATGGCTCGCGAAATGTAGCTCGCCGTGGCGGGCCCGATCGCGCCATCAACCTTGATCAAGCACACCTTTTCGCCGCGCGCCGCCGTCGTCCATAGAAAAAGCGTGGCAGCCAGCCCCGACAATATCGGGGTAAAAATTGTTCCCCAGCGCTTCATCGCGTCAGCAGACTATCACAAGGCGTCCACCGTGCAACGCAAATCAGAATCGCTAATTCGCCCAAGAAAGATGTTCTTGCCGCTACCACCACGTGACAAATCCTGACACAGTAGCGCGGGCGTCCCGCCCGTTGCTGTTGGGGGATGTCATGTATCGCCTCCGCATGGGCGACTACCGTGTGATTGACGAAATCGCCGATGCGATTCGCGTCGTGCACGTCAACAGTGTGCGCCATCGCCGCGAAGTTTATCGCTGAAAGTCACCCTGGTAGCGCGGGCGTCTCGCCCGCTGTCCAACAACGATCTTTTCGCCTCTTGGCAACAGAGTGAATTGTTGGTATGCTGATTATGGCTGCATGACTGGGTGCGTAGCCACGTGTCCACGCAAATGAAACACGGATTCATAAAAAGGCTTGCCCGCAAACTCGCGATCCTGTTCGCCGCGCTGCTGGCCGTTTTCGTCCTGTTCATCCTCGAAGAAAACCTGCGCGGTCGCATCCTCCTGTCCCGCTATAAAGCCGAACTCCGCGCCAAAGGCGAGAAACTCACGCTGGCGGAACTCAACCTGCCGAAGCCGACGAAACCGAGTGACGCAGCCGTTGATCTGTTGGGGTGCGGTGGTGCACTGCACGAACTAAGCATGCGTTGGCAGTTTGAGCCTGACCGCACGTCTGACGCCTCGGCCTTTCGCCTTCGCTTCAGCGAACCCGGCTGCTGTATCGTCCGCCGACTGCAACCGGATTCGGGGTCGAAACTCTTGAACGTGAGTGTGGGATTCAGCCGGGGATTGAGCGGAAGATCCAGGTGGGGGGATGAAGAGCCGCCACCGGTGCAAATGTGCAGTTGGGAGCAATTCGCGGAACAAGTCGCCTTGGCTCGTGAGCCGCTTCGTCGGGCGCGCGCAGCGCTGCAGCAACCGGTTATTGCTGTGCCAATCGATTACAGTCAGGGCTTTGAGGTGCGCCTGCCGCAGTGCGTGGCTGCATTATCCATTCGCGCATGGCTGTCAGCCACAGCGCTGTATGACTTGCACCAGAAAGACCTCGACGCAGCGTTGGGGAATATTCTGGCCATCGCCGACTTGATGCGGTTTCTGGAAGATGGCCGCATAATCGTGCTGCAAACGCTTAGGATCTGGACTGGCGAAAGGGGGTTGGACATGACTTGGGAAGCGTTGCAGGCACCGGGATGGACAGACGAGCAACTCGCCAAATTGCAGACGGCGTGGGAGAAAGCTTCCGCAATCAATGAATTTGCAGCCGCTGCGGAAGGTGAGCGGGCGATGTGCCTGGATGTGTGGGAGCAAGAAGTACGCAAACCCATGCGTCAGTCCATCGATTGGTCCGGTATTTGGGACTTTATCGGTGTATCGCCATGGGAAGGCACCTGCGACCTGGTGGAGACCGTCACGTATTGCCTGGCGTGGAAGCAACAAGATCAGCAGCGCGGCGTATGGCTTTGGCAGCATGCCATGGAGAACGTGCGGTCGGCGGTCAAGACGCCAGTGTGGACAGCGTCTCGTAAACGCTTTGACCAACCCGAGCGAGACGAGTGGAGCCTCTGGAGCTTTTCCGAGCGAGACGAGCCGAGCCGCTGTAGCTTTTACGACCGCTGGCGGTATCATTTGTCGGTATTTGATTTTGAGACGGGAAGGTTTGTGCCAACCGAATTTCGATACGATGTGCGGCGGCTCTTGGAATACGAAACGCGCCGGGAAATGACTGTGGCGGCAATTGCGCTGGCGCGATATCAATTACGGCGCGGAAAAATGCCAGCGAATCTGGCTACGCTTGTCCCAGAGTTCTGCGCGAAGATTCCGCACGATTATATGGACGGGTCGGAGTTGCGTTACCGACTCAACACGGACGGCAGTTGGGTCCTGTATTCCGTCGGTGACGACGGCGTGGACAACGGTGGCGACCCGACCCCGGTTGAGCCGCGCCTTTTGTATCCGATTTGGGATGGTCGCGATGCGGTGTGGCCGCAGCCAGCAACGACTGATGACGCCGCGCGCGTTCCGTAATTCTCACCGCTTGGCAGTGGGATGAACTGTTGGTAGAGTGGCGGCGGCTTTACGATCAACCCCGAAGGCTTTCGGGGTAAAGGAGTCCAGCAACTGTCATGAGCGATGAGCAATTGAAAGAGTTGCAGCGACTGCGGGAGGAGATCCGCCAGCTTCAACAAAGGCTGGATGAGATCGGTTTCAGGCTTGACGAAATCGCAGCGCGGCCAGCAACGGCATCACCGCAAGAGGTCGCAGTCCCGCCACCGTTGCCAATTCCCGCCGCCGAGACGGCAGCCACTACAACAGCCGCGGAAGAGCCACCGGCCCAGCCACCGCCGGAAATCAAAGAGCCGCCTGTCGTCTCGCCGCCACCGGTGCTTCCGCCCGCTACACCCCAAGAATCTTTCGAGGTGAGACTCGGCACGTATTGGCTGCCGCGCATCGGCATCGCGGCACTGCTGACCGGTATGGTGTTTTTCGCGGCGTACATCACGCCGCGATTAACGGTGCCGCAAAAGGTGGCGGTCGGTTACCTGGTGTGCGTGGTCTTGGGCGGCTTGGGATTGTGGCTCGAAAAACGGATGCCGCAATTCGCGCGGATTCTACAAGCTGGTTCGTTGGCGCTGACGTATTTCGTCACTTACGCCGCCCACTTCGTCGAAGCGTTTCGAGTCATCCACAGTCCGGCCTTGGCGCTGACGTTGTTGGCGCTGGTGGTGATTGCGATTGTCGGCGTGGCGCAGGAACGGCAATCGGCCACGCTGGGAGGAATGGCTTTGTTCTTCGGTTACTACACGTCCGTCGTCAGCGGCGTGACCGGGTTCACTCTCGCCTCCAACGCGGTGCTGGCGCTGGCGGCGCTGTTCTTTCTCGCGAGGAACCGCTGGGTTCACATTTCCTATGGCGCGGTGTTGGCGACGTATCTGACGTACATGATCTGGGTCTGGCAACTGAATCGGTGGGGCGAACTCGATCATTTGCTTTGGGGTTCGGGCTACCTTGCTCCGGAAGCTTTCCGGCTGCGCGCCGCGTTTCTGTCGCTGTACTGGCTGCTGTTTGCGGTCGGCGGGCTGATTCTCGCGCGCGATTCGCTTGCCTCGGCCGAACGCAGCGGGTTGCTGACGTTGAACAATCTGTTTTTCTTTCTGTTGTTCACGTTGCTGATGCGTCACGCGTATCCCGAATCGCAGTGGCAGTTTCAATTTTGCTTCGGCGGCGCGCTGCTGATCGCGTCGGCAATTGCGTATCAGCGGTTCCAGCCCGAGCGGCTCACGATGGATGTATTGTTCCTGCAAGGGCTGGCTGTGGCGACGCTCGGCGTGATCAGCTATTTCAAGGGCGCCACGCTGATTGGCGCGCTGGCGGTCGAAAGCGCACTCGTGCTCGTTCTGTCCCGACACATGGTGTCGGGATGGGTTGCATGGATTGCGCGCGCGGCCTTTGCCGTGGCAGCGTTGTATGCCTGGGGAAAACTTCCGGACTGGAGCGAGCGGATGATCTACGGCGTTGCCTTTGCGTCGGCGATGGGTTTTGTCTGCGCGCGCCTCGAGAAACGACCCGCAACCGCGGACAAGCTGCTGCCTTTCAATCCGAGCAGCCTCTACTTCGCGCTGGTGTCCACGGTGCTGGCGATGGGCGCAGCTTGGCAGTATTTCGACGCGGATGCGAGACCGTGGGCGTGGATTGCGGGAGCCGTCTTGATCGCGTTGATCGGCGGGGCGCTGAGAACGCGCGAGATCGGATGGTCGGCCCACTTGCCGTTGGTGTGGGCCAATGCTGCTTTCTACTCGGCCAAATTCAATGACGAGCCGTGGCCGCTGGCTCAAGCGCTGGCCTTGGTCGCCGTAACACTCGGGTTCGGAGTGTTTCTGCGGCGGCGGACTGTCGGAGCGGCCGCGCTTGAACGTTCGCCGGAAGCTGCGGCGCCTTCGGCCATCGTGTTCGTGCCGTACGCGTTTGTCGCCACCGTCGCGGCGGTCGTGGCCACGGTGGATCATGCGCCTGAACGATGGCTGCTGAGCGTTCTGGTTGTTGAAACGCTTTTGTTGATTCTCGCGGCGTGGACGGTCGGCGAAGGAACTTACGCCGTGCTCTCGCTGATCCCGTTGGCGACGGGGACCATCGATTATCTCGCCGGCAGCAAGGCATCGCCGGGCAGTTGGTGGGCCAACGCGCTGGTAGCCGTGGTATTGCTTTGCATCGCGCAACGCGTGGCGAAGACGAGGGGTGACGCGTTTCGACTGTCGAAGGAATTGCAGCGGCTGATTCCAGCCATGATCGTGGTGGCGATCACGGCGCTTGCGGTCGTGACGCTGCGGCGGCTGGTGGCGCGCGAGTTTCTCACCGCGAGCTGGTCCGTGTGCGGGTTCGCGTTGTTGGCGCTCGGATTTGCGGCGAAGGAACGTTCGTACCGTGTCGCCGGGTTGATCGTGCTCGGATTGAGTCTCGGGCGCGCGCTGCTCTACGATCTCGCGCGATTGGAGGTTGTCTATCGCATCCTGTCGTTCATCGGCCTCGGCGTCATCTTGCTCGTACTCGCGTTCCTCTACACCAAGAACCGCGAGAAGATCGCGAAGTGGCTGTGACCGTCCGGTTTCGTAGGAGCGACATTCTTGTCGCGAGCCAAAGAAACAGATCGGGGCAAACCGGTCGAGGCAAGAATGCCTCTCCCACTAGGCGCAGGCACGTTGAGACCGAATTGTGCTAGCCGCTTTGGGCTTCCTGCATGATTTTTACGCCGTGACTGGTGCCGATGCGGGTGGCGCCGGCGGCAACCATCTTCTGGAGATCGGCCAGCGTGCGGATTCCGCCTGAGGCTTTGACGCCGATCCCGTGCGGTTTGACGAGCCGGCTCATCAACGCCACGTCTTCGACCGTCGCGCCGCCGGTGCTGAAGCCCGTGGAGGTTTTGACGAAGTCAACGCCCGCCTTCACGCAGAGTTCGCAGGCACGGACTTTCTCGTCGTGCGTGAGCAGGCACGTCTCGAAGATGACCTTGCAGAGCGCATCCGATTCCCGACAGGCTTGCACCACGCTCCGGAGATCGGCGAGCACGACTGCTTCGTCACCGGCCTTGAGCGCGCCGATGTTGATCACCATGTCGATTTCTGTCGCGCCGTCGCGCAGGGCAAACCGAGTTTCGTACACCTTCGTCTCGGTGAGACCGGCTCCCAACGGGAACCCGGCGACGGCAGCGACTTTCACGGGCGACCCGCGAAGTAGCGCGGCGGCGTGGCGGACGTGAAACGGATTCACGCAGACCGAGTAAAACCCAAATTCACGGGCCTCGGCGCATAGCCGGCCGATGTCGGCGGCGGTGGCTTCAGCCTTGAGCAGGGTGTGGTCAATCAACGCGGCGATATTCATGAGATCAGTGGCGCGCTTGTCAGGCGAAACCGAAGGCACTGTAGCAAGGGCCGTTACAGACCGGCAAGTTCCCTCTGATCTCGCTGAAATCTTCGACGCGTAGCTCACGTGCGACATTGGGAATTCCTGCTGAGGGTGTGGGCAGTCGAGGCCTACGGCGCTCAAGGTGCTGGTGGAGCGGCACTATGCGCCCGTACCATCGCAGGTTGGGTTGCGTCGTTGTGAGTTGGAGCACAGGGCGATCAGTATGGCAAGCGGACGGTGGCGAGAAAAAAGGTACGAAGCCGCTAGCGCGCAAAACGAATCCCAGTTATGGGATTATGGCAGCTTCTGGCGAAAACTGCGGCTCGGTGACCGACGTTAGGTCGGGGGGCACGATGGAAAACTTGGTTGGCCCCGATGTGGTGCTGAATCGCTGAGGCAGAAGAGGAAGTTGCCTGGGGCGTTCATCGGTGTTTGGAACGATGATCGTCAAAGTCTTGAGATTGCTGCCCTGTTGCGCCTTAAACATTGGCTTACCCCTGATTCAATTAACAGTGTCGACTAGAACGGAATCTATGTCAAGTGGCTATTCCAGGGTCCACCCCTGATGCCGGTGGATCGTACTCACCTTGGTGATTCCATCCGGACCTTTGTGGCCAGCGAGCTCATATTCGATTGTGGCCACGTCGGTTCGCTTCTCGCTTTCGATGAATGCGAGCTTGGCAGTGGCGACAGGTGTGACCGCGAAGTCACCGGGCTTCTGGTTCGGAAATTGAGCGACAAACTCCTGAGCGGGTTGGAACGGATCCTCCATGCGTATTTCGCGTTCGTAATCCAGATAAAGGTTCCACATAAGCTGCTCGACCCTGAGGGATGGGTCTTCAATGGTGCGAAGCCCAACCTGATCCTTGGCCTCGCGACGGTTGATCGGGTGCCCGTGAAAAAAAAGTTTTGAGGTCAAGTTGTCCACGATTTCGTTGATTTCGTGCTCATTCTGTCGTGAGTCCATATGGAGGGAGAGCAATTTTTTGGCCATCATTCTGGACTGGGACAAAGAGCGCTTCACGTTCCCGAGGGCCAAGGGGTGAACGTGTTCAGCGAGCTTGGCGACGGCCTGCACCAACTGATCCTCGTGTTGAATACCGGCGTCCTCTTTGATGAGCGCGATATAAGCAGTGACGTCTTCAACGCTGATCCCGATGGGTTGGGTGGGATTCGTGGGGTCGCGTGGATTAAACTGGTTTGCGACGGTCGGGTCAGTCGGTCCGAGCATGCCCATTGGGTGCATCAGAATGCGGTCGGCACCCAGGGCAGTGAGTGTAGCTGCACTGAAAGCGCGATGCGGCACAAGCACCGAGAATTTGGCGGCGTACTCCCTTATGAGGGTCACGAGGCGCCATGGGACTGTTCCGTCGCCCCCATCGCTATGCAGAAACAGGTCGATGTTTGCTTTTCTCTTGGGAGCGCGAATGAGTTTGAGGTGGTCGTAGATTTTCCTCAGCGAGTCCATTGCCATCTGGACTTCCATGCCGCGGCGGGTACTGGTGACATATGCAATGAGGTGTGTACCGCGTTCTTGCTGGATTCGTTTAATGATTTGAAGACGTCTGGGCTTCGGCATGGTGTATCACTCCTAGTGAGAGTTCTTGAGTGCCAACTATATTCCCGGGAGCGATGGTTGCAAGCTCTATCTCGTTGAGCGAGACTGAGGCGACGGTTTCTGTCGTTGATAAATTCAGTGCAGCAAGTGCTGACGAGCGGTGTGAACGCGCAGTTGGTCGTCATCGGCTTGTGTTTGTTGGCGGTTTCGTCTATCGTCCCTGAAATTTGGACCGAGAACCTGCATTGATTTCATCAGTGATTGGAAAGGGGTGGCGACAATCGTGAGACGTGTCGAGGCGCTGGTGATTGTCTTTCTGGCGTGGGGCGCGGTTGCGACGGAGGTGGCACGGGCAGCCGATCCGCCGGCCAGCTTGAAAGAGTTCAGCGAGTTCAAGCAAGCCGATCTGAATCGGCTCTTGGACGGCGAGATTTTGGCGGAGCGCGGGTCGCTGATGAATTTCCCCAACGGAATCTCGGCGCAAACCTGTTTCGCGGTCGCCGGTTCCGCGGAAGACGTCGCCAAACGATTGCAGGTCTGGGATCCTTCGCCGCACGGGGAGTTGAAGGTCTATGCGTATCATCTATTACACAACCCCTGTGACAGCGCCGACTTCAAGTCCTTGAGTTTCAAGTCCAGCGAACGTCCCGTGCGGTGGCTGCTGGACAAGACATCGGCCACCACGGAGAACAAGTCGGAACTCAACCTCAGCCGTGACGAAGCGCAGGCTTTGGCGCGCTGCCTGAAAATGAGTTCGGAATCAGATAAGGCCGCGCATTGTTGGATGCAGCTTTTATTTGCGCGGGCTTCGGCGTTCCAGCGCAACGGACTCGGCGGGAGCGCGTCGTACGAGGTCGCGGGACAAACCGTGTCGGTGGCCGCGCAGCTTCATTCGATGTTGCTGGAACAACTGGAAATCGCCCGCGAGTTTCTCCCCGTCCTGAAAGCCGGCGGCTTGCTGCCTAGCCGTGACATCGCACCGCCACCGCCCGCGCACTACTGGAGTTTCTTCGAGGCGGACCATCATGCCACGCTGAGTCTCGGAGCCATCTATCTCGTCCCAGTGAACGACCATTTTCAGGTGATGGACGAGGAATATTATGTCTGCGGCAACTACTACACGTCGGTGACCCTCTACGAAGTCTGGCCGATTCAGGTCGGGCAGAGGACGGGGGCATTGGTGTGGCGGGGCGATTTCTTTGCCGCGCCGACGTTGTCGTTCACGAAGGGAACCGAACGGATCGCGTACGGCGCGATTATGCTGCAAGAGATCAAGAAAGAAATCCGCTCCTTCCAAGAGGACGTTAAGGCAAAACGGTGACTCGGAACCCATCTCATGAATGGTGGGACAGGCCTCCGTGCCTGTCCAACTGCCCCTGCACAGGTCCGAGCAGGACTCGCGACTCCAGCCCCGATCGGATCGCGGGGGCGCGATTCTGTCGGCCTCGGAGCAGGGACAACCGCCGAGGCGGGGCAAGCGCCTGTGCCACCGAACATTTATGAAACCGGTTTATCCTGGGTTCCGCGTGTTGGTGTTGTGCGGATTGCTGTCACTGCCCCGCGGCACGGCCTGTGCCGCCGGCAGCATGAACGTCTCTCAGGAACTCGATGCCGAGTACAGCTATGTGGGCGGCGTCACCACGCACGCCTTTGGGAAAGACGTCGGATCAGTGAGCGAGCAGTACGGGGACATCAAATACGTTCTCTCACCCCAGGTCACGAAAGATCTTCTGCTGCGGTTCGGTTTTGAGTGGCAGCGGTTTTCCTTCGGAGTGTCCGGCAACGCGCCGGTGCCCGACGCGCTGCAACAAGTCAGTGCGGTCATCGGAGCCGATTACGAACTGACCGATCAATGGCTCATGCGGCTGGAAGTGCAGCCGGGCGTTTACAGCGAATTCAGCGATGTGAACTGGCGGAACGTCGACGCCCCGGTTGTGTTGGGCGGCGTATATCTTGTAGACGCCGATCTGCAATGGACTTTCGGATTGCGAGTCGATCTGCGCAGCCAATACCCGGTTCTGCCCGGCATCGGCGTGCGCTGGAAGTTTGCGGATGCGTGGACGTTGGACCTGATCGCTCCGCATCCTCGGTTGGAATACGACGTGACTGACTGTTTGCAGGTTTACGGTGGGGCAGCCATCGAAGCGGGAACGTTCAGGGTCGCGGAGCATTTTGGCAGCGATCATGGCCGGCCGAAGCTGGACGGCGCGCCGGTGGATTATTCTGAAGTCCGTTTCGGCGCGGGCTTGTCTTGGAAGGCGCTGCCCAGTTTGACCGTTGAAGCGGAGGCCGGGTGCGTGCCGTACAGGGAATTCGATTTCTTTCACGAATCGGCTGCCATTCGCAGCTACACCGCGCCCTACGGACAAATCGCCTGTCACGCGCGGTTCTGATGGCGCGCCCAGCAAGATAGGAACAGGCGGGAAACCCCGTCCCCGGGGGCCGTAGCCAGAAACCCTTTATCAGTCCGGATACGCCCTTTGACCGCTGGCTATGGCGGCTGAATGTTGCCCGTTACTTGGCGCTGCCGGACTTGCCCTGCTTCGCCGTATAATGCAGGTTCGTGGTTCCCACGAAGGCTTCGGTGTCTAGCAACAAGATCACCGGGAAATTGGTCACCAGTACCCCTGGCTTCGAGATGTTGGAACTGATCATACTGTACTGCGCCCACGTGGTTTGGAACGAACCCTTCAACGTTGCACTGAGTGTCCACAGGCCGGTCTTCTTGTTGTAGGTCGGCTTGCTGAACGTGCTCACGCCGTTGAGTCCACTCCCTTTGCTGCCGAGGGTAAAGGACACATTCGTACCGCCGATGTCCAACGTGGCCAGCTTGCCGGCGAAGTTGTAGCTCGCAGGCAAACCGAGCGTCGTGCCCTTGACAGTGCAACTGTCGGCATCGGTCTTGGCGAAGTTCAGATTCAACTGCAGCCTGGTGATGGTCAACTGGCAGGCGACGGCCACGTTCAAGTTGCTGCTCGTTGTCGCCTGCTCGCCGGTAACGGTCACGCTGGCGGCGTACGGCCCGCAATTGGTGTTGTAGGCGTGCGTGGCGAGATTCGTCGATAACGACCCGCTGGAAGAGCCATCGCCGAAGTTCCATTGATAGCTCAGCGCGCCCCCCTCGGGATCAACGGCGCTCACCGCAAAGACATTGGTCTCTCCGGCGACGACCGCCGCCACATTGCCGACCTGTAGCAACGCATTGGTGACCGCGGGAATGGAGGTGATCATCACTGTGGAAAAGATCGCGTGCACCATTTGCGTGGCGGTATTCTGGTTCGCGCTGTTGTCCGTGGCGATCACCGTGATGATGTTCGTTCCCAGAGACAGGCTGATGGCCTCCGACCAATTGGCGCCACTGAGCGTCGCGCCAACCCCATTGACGGTCACTCTCGCGATCCCGCTGGCGTCGCTGGCCGTGCCCGTCACGGTCACACCGGCGTTGGTGAAGGTCTGGTAGTCAGCGGGCTCCAGTATGGCGAGTGTTGGCGGCGTGGTATCCGGCGCGGTCACGACGACGTAATTGGGCTGCGTGTTGGTGCTGGCGCCCAGCGGACCGCTGACAATCAGGGTCACCGTGTTCGTGCCCGCGGCATGATACGTGTACTGCAAGCTGGTCAACGTCGTGTTGGTTGTCGCCCCGTCGCCGAAGTTCCAGAACCGGTTCGTAATGGTGCCGGTCGAACTGTCGCTGAACGTGACGGTCAACGGAGCCGGCCCGGTTGTCGGGCTGCCGCTGAAGCGGGCGGACGGCACGATGGCGCCGGCCAAGGCATAGATCAGGTTTCTCCCGGTCGGGGTGCCCCAGCCGGTGCAGAGGTCGTAGCCGGCAACCGCGTAGAACTTGGTGGGGCTGCTGCTGGTGGTGTTATTGCCGGTTGTGATATCGTGGAAGCACGCCGCATAGGTTGTCCCCGTGCCGATCGCGTAGATGGCCGGGTTAACCAGCCCGACAGTTGGCTGGCCGTAAGCCGCGGCTTGCTGGTTGACCAACGCGGTGAAGCTCGCCCACAGCGGCGTGGCAAGACTGGTGCCGCCGATTGTTTCCTGCTGGCCATTGTCGGCTACGATGGCAATGTTATCACTAACCATGGCGACATCCGGAACGTTCCGCATGGTCGTCGATCCCTGATTGGCGGACATGCTGATGCCCTGTTGCCAGCTCGGAATGGAGTAGATGGTGCTGATCCCGCCGCTACTGCCACTAGAGCCTTGGTGGCGGCTATAACCCCAGTTCCAGACGGTTTCCGACACCCAACTGCCGCCCGGACCGGTGGTCGTCAACGTGGTCCCACCGACTTGCGTGATATACGGGTCATCCGACGGAAAATCTGGAGCTGTCGACCCGGACAAGGCATCGGTATCCCCCGAAGCGTTGAAGAATGACTGTCCCTGGGCCGCCATTTGCTGAAAGAATTGATCGGCAGTCGCGTCGGGTCCATCAACGCCAAATACCCAGGAACAACTGAGTTGCTTGGCCTGATTGTCCGAGGCCATTCGGCTCAGGACGTCGTTCGCGATGCCATTTGGACCGGCTTCATAGACGATCACTTTGGATAGTCCCGGTGCCATGGAAATCGTCATCTCGATGTCCAGCGCCACCTCGCTGTTCCCGCTGTTCGGGCCGGTGGTCGGGGTCCCTCTGAACCCATCCAGCAACACATTCGCCAGTTTGACGCTCGGCAATCCGGTCTGTTGCTCATACGTCGCAATGTCGTTGGCGTAGTAGCCATCAAACTCAAGTAGTCCGACCACTTGCCCTGCACCGGTGAGATCGGTTACGCCCGGGAGATACGCGGCCCGAAAATCGTAACCCATGTAGGCACCGCTTGGCCCCGAGCCGACGTTCGGCGTCGCGTTCTTCGCCTTGCTGCTGGGTTTTCGGATTAGTTGCTTCGGATGCGGCACGGTATAGTTATTCAGGCCGCTGATGTCCAACACCGGAACAGCCAGGTCTAGCGACGGCTCGACATCTGGCGCATAGAACGTGCGGGCTTCCGTCGGGTGCTGGTAGACGCGCATCGTCAAATGGAAAACCTTCTCGATATCCGCCACCGACCCATTCACATCCAGCAGGACGCGACCGGGATGCCGGCCGGTCACCGTCAAGCCGTTGGCCTTCACGAAATCGATGAGAGCCTGGTAATCATGTTCTGTCGGACCAAACATTTCCGCGAACTGCTCCGGCGTCAGATAGCGACGGTAATTGGGACTAGCCGGGTCATAGATCTGCTGGAGCAGGTTGTTGAGTCCTTCCTTGTTGCGCAGCGGAAGCCCGATCGCCAGATCCAAATTCGTCGTGCCAGGCAGGCTGCCCGTTGGCTGCAAACGCGCCACCGCTGCCGGTACGTGACCGCGCAGGACTTGTACGCCCGCCGCCCGGACCGGCGTGCCGAAAACCACCCCCGCCAACAGCAATAGCGGCAACCACCATTGGCCTCGACGACGTTCTGACTCCAAAAGCTTCATGAATCGAGAGACTAATACCCCAGCGTGTGCGCTTTCGCAAATGCCAAGGGAAACGGCCCAGACGAATTGCCGGGGTCGTTCGGTAAGTTGCAGCGGTGCGGGCATCTTAGCGCGCTGGCGGCGGCTTCAGCCAGTGCCAGCGCGGGATACCGAAAAGGCCCCTGATAAAGTCTGGGAGGCTTCACTTTGAAACCCTTTCGGTTCACACCGTGTTTGTGAGAGTGTGTTCAGGTGGCGGCCGACAACCGTCTCCCTGACCGCCGGGAAGCTGCGGATATATCTCATCCAAGGTCAACTGGCCGTCACCGTTCTTGTCGAGCGTCTTCAACGCCGCCGACGCATTAGCGATCTCACTGGCATCGATCACGCCGTCATGGTTCACGTCCAGCGCACTCATGATGGGATCGGGAGGCGGCGGAGGTGGGCGATGCTTTACGTCGGTCCCGTCTTGCCCTTCTGGGGGCGGAGGCGGGGCACCTTCGCCACCGGGACCGCCAGGCCCGAACTGCGGACGCAGCTCGTCGGGCGTCAGTTGGCCGTCGCCGTTCTTGTCGAGCGTCTTCAACGCCGCTGGCGCGTTGGCGATTTCGTTGGAGTCGATCACGCCGTCATGGTTCACATCCAGCGCCGCGAAGAGCGGCGAAGGAGGTAGTGGGGGGCGTTCACCCTGAGGAGGCGAGCTATTTGTTCCCTGGGCGTTTGCCATCCATGCGGATGCACCCAGTGCGAGCGCTGTCATCAGTGCTGTGCATGAGGTCTTCATCATCTTGCTGCTCCTTTCGGGTTCTCAGTTCAAAACCTCGGTTTGTTTGTTCTGCTCAATAAGACCTTGTGGGCATGACAAGACATCGGGCGGGCGCATGACAAAACTGTAATACTGCTGCGCTTGGCGCCCGCCCCCTGCCGCTGTATGCTGTTTGGCGTGAAAGTGCTCGTGGTTGAGGATGACCGAAAGATCGCGTCTTTCGTCCAGAAAGGGTTGAAGGAACAGGGCTTCGTTGTCGAAGTATGCGGGGACGGCAATGAAGGGTACAACCGCGCGATGCGGCAAACGTACGATGTAATCGTGCTCGACATCATGCTGCCGGGCCGCGATGGCCTGAGCATTCTGCGCGCGTTACGGGAAAAGAAGAACACCGTCCCGGTCATTCTGCTGACAGCGCGCTCGGCCATGAACGAGCGTGTGGACGGACTGAATTTGGGCGCGGACGATTATTTGGGGAAGCCGTTCTACGTGGAAGAACTGATCGCGCGCATTCAAGCTGTTGTTCGCCGCGCGTCGGGAGAGCAACTGACCCAACTGACAGCCGGTGAGTTGACGGTGAACCTGATCACCCGTCTGGTGAGGCGGGAGGAACAGCGAATCGAATTGACGAATCGGGAGTTCAACCTGCTGGAGTTGTTGATGCGCGCGCCCGGGCGTGTGTTCACGCGCACGCAGATCCTCGAACACGTCTGGGGGTACGACTTTGACCCACAGACGAACGTCGTGGACGTCTGCATCCGCCGTCTGCGCGCGAAGGTTGATTCGCCCTCAGCGCCATCGCGGATCGAAACGGTGCGTAGCGTCGGGTACCGGTTTCGCTGGCCGGAGTAAGACGGGATGAAGTTTCGTCTCAAAATCACGCTGCTATCGCTCCTGATCTCCGGCGCGCTGTTGGTCGGCTTCGGGCTGTATTTCCTCGGAATCATCTCGAGGGTACAGATGGACCGGGTTGATCGCGAGATCTGGGCGCTGGGCAACACGACACTCCGTCATCAGATGCCGCGCGAGTTCTGGCGGGATGTCGGCCAGTCGATGCAGACTCTCTATGGCGATGAACGGTCAAGCCAACTGGTGGCCCGTGTGTTGGATGCGCAAGGCAGGGTTCTCTACAGTTCGCCGCAGTTCCCGCGCGAGATGGTTGAGATATCTTTGCCGGTTCTGGAGTTCGATGGATCTTCACCGCCCGGACCGGCATGGCGCGACGAGCCAGAAATGCCCCCTGAACCGCCGCCCGAACCGCCAGAGCGCGACGAGCCAAGAATGCCTCCACCGCCGCCGTTGGCGCGGATGAAGAAACCGGTTTTCCAAACCGTGAAGACCTCTGACGGTGAATGGCGCGTCGGGATTCTGGGCAACGAGACGGTGACCATGATGATCGGCGTCAGCCTCGCAGCATATCACCGCGACTTCGATCGTGTTCGCAATGCGTTTCTGGTCACTGTGCCGTTGGGATTGCTCGTGTTGGCGGCGGGCGGCTGGCTGCTGGCAACGCATGCGTTGCGGCCGGTCGCGCTCATCACCCGCACGGCCCAGGGGATCACCGCCCGAGGTCTCGATAAGCGGATTCCGATCACCACCGCCGATGCCGATCTGGCGCGTTTGGTGGAGGTGATCAACGGGATGCTGGATCGATTGGAAAAGAGCTTCCAACAAGCGGTGCGATTCAGCGCTGACGCCGCGCACGAGTTGCAGACGCCGCTGACCGTGTTGCAGGGCGAGTTGGAGCAGGCCATCCAGACGGCCGCGGTGGATTCCGACGAGCAGCAGCGCTACGGCGATCTGCTGGAAGAAGTGCAGCGGCTCAAGGCGATCGTCCAGAAACTGTTGCTTCTGGCGCGCGCCGATGCCGGGCAGTTGGCCCTGCATCTGGAAAGCGTGGACCTGACCACCTTGCTGGAAGATGCGATTGAGGACGTGAAAGCCATCGCGCCGGAGTTGGAGGTACAGCAGCACATTCCTGCCCGCATTCGCGTGATGGCCGACGCCGATCTACTGGCTCAAGCGATCCGCAATATGACGAGTAACGCCGTGAAGTACAACTGCGAGCGTGGCCGGGTGCGATTTGAACTGGAGACCACCAGCGGGATCGCACGTTTCACCTTGAGCAACACAGGCACGCCGATTCCTGAAGAGGACCGGGAGCGGGTGTTCGACCGGTTCTACCGCGTGGACAAATCCCGGAGCCGACGGGTTGGCGGCGCGGGGTTGGGCTTGAGCCTCGCGCGAGAGATTGCCCGGGCGCATCACGGTGACGTGGTGCTCAACCCCGTGCACGACGACCTGATCTCCTTTACGTTGACCCTCCCACTGGCGGACGCCTCCGTCCAAGCGCTGTCCACCTGACTGAAGGCATTACCCGTCGCGCCCGCCGCACCGTTTCATGAAGTTTCTGTAATGCTGCCACCTCATGTTCCGTAATGATGCTCGTGCTCACTACAAGCAGAGCATTTGGAGAGGTTTGTTCCCTCCAAAACACGGAACTACAACCAACAAACGAAAGGAGATCACAATGAAGAGCAACACGTTGGTCGCATGTTGCGCGGTAATCGCAATTGCGACGGCTCTAACCATGTGGCTCGCACATTCCCGGTGGCAGCATCATCGCGATGACGCTGCCATCGCAATTACGCCGTCTCCAACAATGCGGTCGCCAGAGGCGGCGGCTCAAACGAATCAACCACCAAAGGCAGCCATCGAGCAATTCGACAATGACCGCGACGGGGAAGTCTCCAATGTCGGATTCACCCAACCGGCCAAGGAGTCCACCAAACTGGATCGCAACGATGACCGATTCATCACTCCAGACACTGCACCGCAAGGACCACCACCGGGGCAAGGGCCGCCGCCCGGAAATCGTTCTGGATTCACCGGACCGACCGTGAAGTCGACCAGATTGGATCCCAATAGTGACCAATCCATCACTGCGGACGAAGCGCCGCCAGAACCGCCGCTGGACGAAGGGCCACCGCCAGGGGAAGGTTCCCCACCGGAAGACGGGCCAATGGAGCAAGGGCCGCCACCGGGTGAAGGACCGCCGCCTGAAATGGGCCCTGAGTGAATCGGCAGATGAGAAAACCGGGAACGGCGTCCGAGACGCGGGAATACCCTCCCGCGCCTAGGTTAGCATTCACGAGACGGCGAGTTCTTCGCGGATGTTGGACCGTGATTGATGCGACTACCCGTGATTCCGCAGTTTCACGCGCAACGGTCTGATCTCCACTTCGTGTCCGAGTATGGATGAAGGGTCAGACCTGCATTCATGACAAACACCACTTGCGTTAGATCCGTGAACCGTTTCCGCCGCCAGTTCCAACCGCTTGACCGCCTATGCCACACCGCTGCCGCAAGCGAGTAGACAAACAAATGGCGCGCCCAGCAGGAGTTGAACCTGCAACCTTTGGTTCCGTAGACCAACGCTCTATCCAATTGAGCTATGGGCGCGCGGAAATCGCACAGACTATTATGCCGGATTCAACGCGCTGGCAAGCAAATCAGAGTCAAGCCCGCGATCCGGTCGCGCCCGTTGTCCGCCGGTAGGCGGATCAGCCCGCCGGCTTGACTGTTAGGGGATGCCGCATGACACGGGCGGGACGCCCGCGCTACTATGGGGCAATACCAAGAGGCGTCCCTCGACGACCAACGGCTTGTTTCCCGCATGGCGAAACCGTGCGGCCAACCAACCTTGAGAGCCTTTACGCTTTCTTTGCCGCCGCCTTGATTCGCTCTGGAGACAAGGGCAACTGGAAGAGTCGGACGCCGATGGCATCATAGATGGCGTTGGCAAGTGCGCCACCCATCGTGATGATGGCGGGTTCGCCGCCGCCTTGTGGGGCTGAATCTTTGTTGTCGATAATGATCGTCTCGATTTTCGGCACCCATGAGAACCGGGGAATCTCGTACGTATCGAAATTCAGGTCGAAAAGCTCTTTGCCTTTGAAACGGATGTGCTCTCGCAAGGCATACCCAAGGCCCATTGTGACGCAGCCTTCCATCTGGATCGTGGCGGCTTCCGGATTGATCGCCAACCCCATGTCCTGCGCGCAAACCACCCGTTTGACCTTGACGTTGCCCGTCGCTTTATCGACTTCGACCTCAGCCATGGTTGCCACGTACGTTCCCGCGTCGATTCCACAGGCGATGCCGCAGCCCTTGCCGCTCGGCGCCTTGGCTGGTTGCCATCCGAATTTGTCGGCAGCCGTTTTCAAGACGCGTTGTATTTTTTGGTCAGTCAGGTTCTGCATCCGGAATTCCAACGGATCCACGCCCGCCTTCGCAGCCATGATGTCGATCTGGGATTCTCTGGCAAACGTGTTGGTGTTGTTGCCCGGCGCGCGCCAGGCTCCCGTGGCAAACGGATGAGCACTCGGACCGCCTCCAAAACCTCCGCCGTGGGAGATCGTGCTGTGGTTCGGAACGTCATAGAACTGCGCCGCACCGCGTTCGCCGGCATAATACACGTGATAATCCCAGAAGCTGATGCGGCCCTTGTCCGTGATGCCCGATTTGATTTTGATCACCGCAGCCGGTCGGAATGAATCGTAAAAGAATTCCTCGTTCCGCGTCCAAGCGACCTGGACCGGTTTCCCGCTCAGTTTCGCCAGACGCGCAGCTTCCACCGCTTGGAGGTTTCTGGTTTTCCCGCCGAAGCCGCCTCCGACGAAGATTGGCATGACCCGCACGTTCGCCGGTGGGAAGCCGAGTTCCCTCGCAACTTCCTGTTGGACGCTGAACGGTGCCTGGGTGGACGCCCAGACGGTGGCTTTGTCGCCTTCGATCTTCACGACCGCCGTGTGCGGTTCGATCGGGGCGTGCGCCTTGTAGCCATCCAGATAGGTCTGTTCGACAACTGCCTTCGCTTCGCTTTGGCCTTGTTGAAGGTCGCCGCCATGCGCCACGGTCCGACCTTCGGCAGCGTTTTTCAGCAGATAGTCGAAGATATTCTTGTCATCGAGGTCGGATTGCGGCTTGTCGAATTTCGCTTTGATTTTCGACAGCGCCATTTCGGCGACGTCCGGATGCTTGTGCAGGACGGCAACAAAATCGCCTTCCTTGATCACCTGGACGCCTTTCACCTTCTCGGCTTCGGAGACATCGACATCAACCAGTTTGGCGTCGTGCGCGGGAGGACGCAGTATCTTGGCATACACCATGTCGGGGAACTGAATGTCTCCGGCATATTTCGCCTTGCCCGTGACCTTCTCCAGTCCATCCCGGCGCGTGAGCGATTGGCCTATGATCTTGAATTCTGCTGGTTTCTTGACGGCCACCTTCCCCGTGGCATGCCGTTCGATCTTTTTGCCTTTGGCAAGCTGCGCATAGGTAACGCGGTTTTGTTTGTTCTCCTTGTCGAACACAACACCGTTTTCCGTCACCAGTTTTTCAACAGGCGTTTTGAGGTTCTCTGAACCCAATTCCAACAACACCTGTCGGGCTTCGGCACCCGCCGCCCGCATGGCCGGTCCAAAAGATCGGGTCGAAAGAGAGCCGAACGTTCCCCCATCGAACGGGCAGAGATCCGTGTCGCCCATGACCATGTCGACCGCATCGAGCGGCACATCGAGTTCATCCGCGATCTCTTGGGCCAACCCGGTGACGATCCCCTGCCCCATTTCAATCTTGCCGGTGTAACACGCGACGCGGCCGTCTTCGCCGATCCTGAGAAACGCGTTGAAATCAGTGGGTAAACCTCGCCCTCCCCCGCGGCGGCCAGCTCGACCTTCCTGGGCCAGGACCGACAGATCACCGATGGTGAAAAAGAGGATGATGCCACTGCCGGTGGCCTTGATGAAATCGCGCCGGTTCAGTCCCGTGTCGATCTGGTGATCGGTGAAATCGGTTTCAATGTAGCGATTGTGGTTCATGTTACTTCCCTCCTTGCATTTCTTTCGCCGCCGCTTGAATGGCTCGGACGATCCGGTTGTGGGCTCCGCAACGGCACAAGTTGTCCTCCATTCCCTCAACGATTTGTGAAGGGGAAGGTCGAGGGTTTTTCCGCAGGAACGCGTAGGCGTTCATGATCATGCCGGACGTGCAATACCCGCACTGGAGCGCGTCGTTTTCCATGAACGCCTTCTGCAACGGATGCAGAGCGCCATCCTTCGCCAATCCCTCGATGGTGACGACCTCTTTGCCTTGGACGGATTTGACAATGGTTTGGCACGATCGAACGGCCTCGTTGTTGACAAGAACCGTGCAAGCGCCGCAGAAGCTTTCACCGCACCCGTACTTGGTTCCCATCAATCCCAGATCGGTGCGCAAAACCCACAACAACTTCCGGTCGCTGTCCACGGTCAGTTTGGTGGGTTTGCCGTTGAGAGTAAACTGCACAGTTTCTTCCATAACAAGCTCCTTGGTTCTTACAGATGAAAGGTTTTCCGAAGCGCGCCTGACGCAATTCGACTTCTGCTTGTAGCCGCACCGTTTAGATTGTTCCGGCAAAACATGCTACAGATTTCCGAAGAGGTATTTGGAGGGCCACGCTCCGTCGTGGCCGCGTTGGTGAAACGGACGCGACGGAGCGCGTCCCTCCAGTTTGGTTGCGGCCTTGTGCCGCCTTAGGGTGCGTGAATTGTGCAGCCAGCACAGGCTACAGCCTGCGGCTACAGGTTTCATTCGGGTCCTCAAGGGAAACACAGTCCACTGGCCAGTCAGGTCGGTAATGCCATGCGCCTGAAGCGTTGTTCCCTCCCTCGATTCACAAGCGTCGATCATGAGCTGAGCACGGACAAGACAATTGCACGGGCTAAGGTTTGGCCCCAAACGGGGTGACCAGGAAGGTTTATATGCAGACCCAACTGCTGACCGCAAGATTTTTTCAGCCGCAATTGGGAGGTGGGACCTGTTGACTTATGTCGACTCGGACAGAACATGACCGTGGCTAATCGAAAAGGAGGACGGACAATATCCGCAGCGCCGCAGCCAAAACAACCACGCCGGTCATCTGCCGCACCCGCGCCTGCGACACCCGGTGCGCCCCCAACCGGCTGCCGAGTTGACCGCCGACGAACACCGCGCCCGCCAGCGCCAGCCATTGCCAGTCGTGAAAAGCGGCGGAGCCCTTCAGAAGTTGACCGGCAAGCCCGGACAGCGAGTTTAACAATATGAAGACCGCCGAGAATGCCGCCACCTGTTTCGGCGCGGCCCAACCCAGCAGCAACAGCACCGGCGCGAGAAAAATTCCGCCGCCAATCCCCACCATGCCGGACAGCAACCCCAGCCCGGCCCCGACCACGATGCTCCCGGCACGATGCGGCGGTCGCGCCACTTCTTCCGCTCGTTTGTTCCCGACCGGCCAGATCAGCAACACACCGGCCACGAGCAGCGATACTCCCACCAGCAGCATGAAACTTTCGCGCGTCAGCGGCATTCGTCCGCCCACGAACGCCAGCGGCACCGAGCCCAGCGCGTAC
>Ga0187878_1001100_pt1 | contig 27633 bp, 32 predicted proteins | sample June2016WEW_17_1_FD_132979 | JGI IMG/M metagenome (GOLD analysis project Ga0187878, IMG submission 132979) | Peatland microbial communities from SPRUCE experiment site at the Marcell Experimental Forest, Minnesota, USA - June2016WEW_17_150 | ecosystem: Environmental > Terrestrial > Soil >...
AAGAGTAAATTCTGGACCTCATCCCATAAAAATGGTCCAATCATAATGTGAGTTTCTTAGCCCATGAACCTCCAACGAAAATCTCAGGAATTCCCGGATACAACACGACAAAAAGCTGACACCCCTTCAAAAATCCGCAGACCGGTCCAGGCGCATTTATGACGAGCCAACAGGGGAAAAACGCGAGAGCCAGCGAGAGGAATTGAACCTCCGACCTACTGATTACGAATCAGACGACAGTTCCCCGAGAAACAGGCGGGGACCAGGGGGAAGGCACTAAGTCCGAATTAGTCCGAATAAGCCCTTTTTAGCGTTCAACACGTCGTAAATCTTGACAACCCTTATTTCAGGCGGACGATGGCCTCGATAGGATAGACTCAAACATGCCGGCGGGTTTCTCACTTATAGCAGGGAGAGGTTCGTACAGTATGAACAGACACACTGGACTCAAAATCCCGTCCGGGGCAACTCGGGTGTGGGTTCGATTCCCTCCACCGGCATGCCTTATCTCTCTGGAAAATCAGAGAGATATGATGGCCCGATGATACCGTCTACGAGCCTTCCGTCTTTCAGTCCCAAAGCCTAATTTTCAGCGTTTTTCAATCTAATCTGTCACAAAACGGTCACAAAACTTCTGCGCGCCATTTCTTTATTCTAGTGCCCTGAAACACAATGGCCATTGCATGCCTGTAGTTCGGTAGCATTGAGCGTTGGACTCCGGAAGCGAAAGACCAGTTTCTCTTAACCTCCACAAAACAAAGTAATAGTCAGTCCTGTCAGCAATTTAGGAATGATTTCTGGGTATGTGGAAGTATGCCAAAACATACGGATTTATGCCTAGTTTGGTCACAATTTGGTCACAATCAGCTTGCCTTAGTTTTGTGATAATCCCCATCCCCTGAACGCCGGGACCTCATCCCTAAAAATGGACCTAATCAGGGGGCAGGTCCAGAGATGGACCCTTGCCAAAGAAAGACTATTTGCATTCAGTTTAACGTATCTTTCATGCCGCCATCATAGAGGTGATTCCATTGTCAGGACTTTTTAAGGAGATGGGTTGCCATTGAACCAGTTCATTGCGTTAGAGTAGTACTGACCGAACTTATTTGCTGCTTCCGCAGGAGAGAGTGATTGCTCGAAGCCTAAGAAGCCTGTAAATTTTATTACATGGCCATCACGAAAGATGATACAGTCAAGATCCTCCCCGCGATTTGTTTCGATTCTCGCCCTAGGCGAGACAGGCTCTATTACATCACCTAATTGACTACCTAATTGGACACTGCTTATACCAGCGATTATGTAATCGTCATTAAGAGGATTGTATTCCTTGCCATTGTACTTATGCCACCATGATTCAGGTTGGGTTCCTGTTCTTTTCACAATCCTCTGTGTGCTGGGTGATGGTTTCTTAGGTTTTCTATTGTGAATACAAGCCAGAACCGCTGCCGCAGCTAATAGACCAAACAAAATTGCCCAAGCTTTAGAGTATGCGGACATGATAGCCGCACAATCGCAGGCAGAAATTCTGCCTAAGGTGAGACCCGAGCAAATTTTCGCCATGAAATCATCGCAAGGGACCGCGGGGGCTGTAAATAATACTACCGAAGCATAAGCAAAACAATACGCCAGCAGAAGATAAAATAAGCAGAGTATAAATCGACCCACAATCTTGAAAAACATATCTACCTCCTTTCTTGATTGTCCATGCACATCTCTCTTGTGTCCTCCAACCTGATCAAACTAATTTATTCCGTTGGAAAGACAGGCAATTCGTTTTCTGGTGGGCCGGCTGAAATGGGATGAGCCGAGCGGAAATTTTCTTGTTACGTAAGACAATTGACCGGAGCTTTGCTTTCCACCATTCAGTGTTTTTTTTGACACAGTCCCATGGATTGGGCAGGAATGCCAAAAGGAACCATCTACGAATACCGCAACCCTTATCCTCGGGAATACCTCATCGGCTCGGTCCCCTGGGGGTAACGCCCGGCTCGAGATAAGAAAAACCGGTAACGACCTGTTTCCCCACCATTACGGTCACGCCTCACGGTCTAGCCAGCAGCCTGTTCGATTCGAATATACTTAATTTATTGAGGAGAGTGAGCCAAACGTGATCTTAGCTATAATCCCAAATTTTATTCTATTATAAAGCGGCTTAAGCTTGGGCTCAGCCTTATGCTTTTCAATATTGTTGGCGATATCAGGAGCTTCTACATATAAGCCGCCCAGGAAGGCGCCATTGTTCTTAAAGTAATAAACACCCAGCCCTGCATTAGTCTGTGTGGGAACCAAATTAGTGTTAGCGGTTATATTGTGTCTGAGGTAAAGATGAGAAACGATCACCTGCTGAATCCCGAGTTTATGAAACCTAAGAATATCGGCACTTAGGTTGTATTGGTTTAATGTGCCATATGTGCCAGCAAAAGCCGTGATTTTCTTTTCATCGATCAATACTTGTGAACCAAGAATTTCCACACTTTGTAACGTAAATTCCTTTTTAGAGAGAGATTCAAGATTGTTTATGCGTTTAAGTCCGCCGCTGATGCCAAATATGTATCGTCCACCCCACTGTAGATTAGCACCAATATTGATAAGGGGTCCTATGAAATTCTTGTCCTCAAACCTACTCTTGAAATCTCCCGTGCTGTTTTCGTTATAGTACTTGAATGAGTTCGCAGACAATCCGATATTCGCATAGAAGACAGCCATAATATATCTATGTGTCGCTCTATAGTTCCGTTGTTCGATTTCAAGACCCTTGAGTTTCATGAGCTTTTCATTTTTAGATTGTAAATCTTGCCCTATGTTAATGGATATCTCATCGGCAAATGAAAGAAGACCACGCCCAAATTCAGGAAACTTAGACGCTAGGTTTTGTATGGATGCCGCCAGATCTCTAAAGTCTTTCTCCCCTACAATTGATTTCAATTCGGCTATCAGCTTATCGCTGTCTTTTTTGTCCTTTATAGACTTGAGATAGCCATCAAGCATAGCTTTTGTTTTCCCATCCATCCCATTATCTAGGCCAGTGATCTCTCGATTTAATAAGTCAATACTCCGGGACAATTCCGCATACGATTTGGCGTTCAAATTGGAGAGAGAATATCCAAGGGTTATGACCCCTTTTGCTTCGGGCGTCCATTTCCCCGTATCAAGAAGATTGGCCACTCCATCCTTGTTCTGGGCGCTGAGTTGAAACCCCCAAACAAGGTGTCCTCTAAAATCGCGAACGTATCTGTTGGAAAAATTATTATAATCGAATTCAAATGCCGCCTCTGATAAATTAAGTCCAATCGTACACCCATGATACAAGATAGAGCTGCTTCCCTTGGAATCTTGAACAAGAACTTGAGCGCTGATCATCGGGGGTGTGAAGAGTGTAAAGGCTAGAGAAACAACCAGCCAAAAGCGCAGAAAGTATCTATTTCCATCTAATTTTATCATCGTAATCTGCCTTTCCCATAGAATTACATGATATTTCGATAGGTGTGTCAGTTATTGATTTATCGTTGGCCCAGACTTTTAATGTCCAGGCAAATCCCTCTTGCCCATTGGCTAAGAGCTTAATTCTGAGCTGATCATCTGAGGGATAAGCAGAGTAGGCCTCCAAACTCTTAAACAGATTTGGATCCGCGGGGTCTTTATCTTTTGCTAAATCAACTTGTGTATGCTCAAAAACAAGTTCTTCAACCGATAACCCGTTGGGCACCCTTAGCTCGTACTTAATCTTTACGTTTGGCATTTTTCTCCCCCCTGGTTGACGACGAATAGCCTTAATGACTAATTTCTACCGTTTTTTCATAAAGAAGTTTAGCGGCCGATTTTACCCTGCAGTTGATCACAAATCTTTTATAACTTTGTATTTGATCTTGTTCGGCCGCCACAGTTGTGTTGCCAGATCGATTCGCTTGCGAAATATCCCTGAAGAGAATCGTCGGTTTAATGCCTTCCTTTAAATCGCTATAGCCGAAAATGTTGGTTTCAATCATCCCGGATCGTGGCAGCCTTTGGAATTCAACCTTCGTGGTAAGAACTGCCTTTTCTCCGCCACCCATAAAGCGGACAGATATCGTTGGATTAAAATCAGATGTATTTAAGGAAGTTGGCAAGATAATGGCAACCGAAAGAAGGCTGAGAGAGAAAAACACTCCCCCCCAGAAGACAAAACGACCTCTCTTGCGAATAAGATTATTATAATGATTACGGATTGAGATAATGTCCCTGCGGCTAACCTTATCCAATCTAGGCGTAATGCCCATCATGGCCAAGGCTAGGCTCAAGCACGCGAACAAAACAGGAACAACAAGCCATGGAGTGCGCAAGACAGCGGACCCCGAAGGGCTGAATAATCCGAAGCCTGTTAGAAGAGTCCCGACGATTGAGACAGTGCTGAACAGATATTTGCCGTGGGCATCTATGCGTTCGATAGACTTCTCAGGTGTAATCGTATTGGCTTGCTCTAGCCAATATTTGTCCTCTTCGTCTGGCGGCCTCCCAATTTGGGTCTTTTCGTCCATGTGAGATTTGGCTCCTCTTAAGACATAGTGAGTCTAATCTTCCCCCTCGAAGATATTCTCGTGTCCTTTACAACATTTTACTTCAACACGCCATTTGTGAGGCGTTTTAGCTTTTACAGAATCAGAAGAAATAGTCCTAAAAGTAATAACCGTTGTATCCGGCGGCTTAGCATCTTCAACCTTTTTCGTAAGATCCTCATGGTCATCGCCCCAGCAATAATATTTTCTTTCATTTGTCATAACCGAACCGCCCTCTTTAGCTTATTAACCTAAACAGCATTCAAAATTATTTAAAGCCTTTGTTAAGGACATTCCGGAAGACTAAGTAGATTATTCGGTTGCTCTCCGTCAGCTTCGGTCTTTAGATACTTATGCCCATATTTGCTTGTAGCGACAATAACCTTGACTGTCTCTCCGTTCTTGGTTACGTAAAATGACCACTTCCCTTCTTCGGTTCCTTTTATGGCGTCTTGTTGTCCCAGCTTCCACCTTGTGCCATCATTATTAAGCCCACCTATTGAGAGAATCCGCTCATGGGGATTATTCCTATCACTCTTGTTGATACATTTGACTTCATGCAGAGTTGCCATTACATTACCTGCATCTCGCCCAAAAATGCATATCTTTCAATATGATTTATGCAATTCGATCCTCGAGAGTTTTTATATCTTATGGCTTTAATCGAGGAAAAAACGGAAGATTTTCCTATTAAAACCCAAATAGAGAATTTGTAGCCGAATGCAATTTTATGAGCTACTGACATTCAATAACGCCCGCCTATTCCCGGAAAGACTAGATTGATTCCTTTTGCTTATTCCATAAAAACAATAAGGGTCATTATGAAAACTTCCTGTGCTCCCGATGGACATCGCCGAACATCCGCCTTGACAGATTTGGGCTTTTTCACACAGTCTGCACGAAGGTCCGAGTTGGTCCGGAGCGAAACGTCGCCGGTAGGAGAAGGCCTCTGGGTCGAACCAGATATCCCAGAAGCTCTTCCGCCTAAGGTCTCCCTCTATGTATTGGTCGGGCATAGAGAGACATCCCTTTATTCGACCGTCGCTCGTTATGCCACAAGTTGCGAGCCCTGCCGGGCATCCCCGCCAAGCCGTATTTCTCGTATCTAGTTCTGTGAAGTACCCGCATGGATCGGCCGGGCCCAGATCCCATCCAGCTTGTTTTGCTCTGGGCTGATGCTTCAGGATGAAATCTCCCAATTTAATGTAATTGGCCTCGCTCAGAAGTAGGTCCGGCCCATGCCTGCTTCGTCCGAGGGGAAATATCGGCTGAATTTGCCAATTGCGGATCCCTATTTTCGGCAACAAGTCAAAGAGACTCGGCAGCTCGCCAAGATTTCCTGAATGGACCGTTGTGATGACGGTCAGATGGAGTCCTTCCTTCAGAACGCATTCGACGGCTTGAAGGACACGACGGAATAGCCCCGGACAAGCGCGAAGACGGTCATGACTGGGCGCCAGTCCATCCAGGCTGATCCCCACCGCAACAATCCCAGAATCCCTAATTCGCCTGGCAATCGAGGGGTTCATAGAGGACCCGTTTGTTAAAATCTGAACGTCTATGCCGTAATGTGTCAAACGACTCGCGATCGACTCCCAATGATACGTCAACAGGGGTTCTCCCCCTGTGAAATCAACCTCCTGCACGAGCAGATCGGGCAGTTGATAGCAAACCTCGAGGGCCTCGCGAGAAGTCAGCTCGTTCGGTCTAGCAAGACGAGCGGAGGATGCACAGTGGCGGCAATGAAGATCACAAGTTAGTGTCAGTTCCCAGCCGATGACGACGGGAAAGCCGTCAAATTGATCCAAAAGCCCGTACTCCTATTGAATTGTGCGGCGGAGACCTCGTGGCCTTCCTCTCAGTCGGCATTGTTAATGAGGGACCTCACGTGCGTTTGATAAAGGTTTGGATAGCGATGTAGTCCCCCGTCCTGAGGATAGCTTCACGGCCATGCTGAAGATCGTCGGCGATGTTGTAAATCACGCCGGCGATTTCCTTGGGCGGTTCGACTCCCTTTTCAATGAACGCCCTTGTGTGTTCTTCGATGACATTTTGAAATTTTTCGCCGACCGGAACTTGAACGAGCTCGGAAAGGTCCTTCCTCAGGAAAGGAGGAATCAGGTAGGCTACGCGCCACCAAGGCGGTTTCATCCAGTCCGGCCACCGTAAAAGGATGTTGTTTTTGCCAAACTCGCGACTCATTGGTCACCTCCTTATAATAAATCATGCCGAACACCAAGATTCTTAGAAATAACGAAACAAACTACCCTACAATATGCTGTTTGATCTTTATATAAGTCTCGATGTGCTAATAGTCAATATTTCTGAACGGAATGTCTGATAATTTCAGATTAAGTCAATAATTTTCCTTTAGATTATTATAAAAATACCAGAGAAATCCAACTTTAGAGAAGATGACCAAAGGGCAATTTTTTATTGCTCGGCTGGCAGAGATAGATTGACAGTAAGCACTGACGGGAAAATCTGGGGTGTTACCTCCTCGCTGATTGTTTCAAAGACAGAGCAAATTCTCCTCAATATGAAGAATATTGTTTTAGAACTCTTGGCAATCTAGGGAGAAGGCCCGAAAATATCTATCCGAAAATCTCGATGTCGTACGCCTCGCAGATCTCCTGAACCGTCCGTATCGCTCGTTCTTGGACTTCCGCCCGCTCGAAAATCTTCTTCCGATATTTCGGATACCAAACCACATGACAGGAAGTGTCGCAGACCAAATGACTTGTTATTTTCAGTCCCACGCCTCATTTATATCACATTGTCGAGCAAGGACCTATGCGGATAAAGGGGACGTCCCGGTCCCCCTTATTACCTCCTTGCCAAAGCATGCATTCCTCCCCGTGGCAAGCCACGGGGCAACCTGCAAAGTGTGCTAATATTAAGCCTCTAATTAGCAGCTACCATGTTTACCCTTACTGATATCTTTTCCTTTTGGAAAACCATTTGTCGATCTCGTCCTTATATGCAAAAACTCGGGACCGCGCGGATTTCTCATCTATTCGCCGAACCGGAAAGTTGAGTTTTTTTGCCCATCGATAACAAGTCCTAATTTCTCGATTTGCGTATTTTGATATTTCTTTCCAAGAATTGAGTCTTTCCTGGTTCTTCATTTGCCCCCCCTCTTGATATAGGCAAATTCTCCCTATTTTGGTCAGAAAAAATGACGTCAAAAATCCTTGAAGCCAATTCCTTGACGCCCAAGGAGTGCTCAAATCGCTTATGGGTTGCGCCCGGATATAACAAGCTGGTTAATGCGAGCTGGCTAATGTTCCTTAGCCGTTGAAAAGGCCTTGAATCAATTATCTTCCGCTCGTCAATAGAGACCTTAATAAATACATGAATTGGATCTCTAAACTCATGTATTGTCTTAGGCATCCCTTATCCTTTCCGGCTCGAAAAGAGACCTATGAATGGTTACTCCTTCGGCGGGCACGGATCCTTGCCGTACGTGTGTTCGGGCGCTAAGGTGAACTCTTCCCACTGGCGGCGGGTTCGTTCCTCAGAGCCCGGTGTCGCGTCTCTTCCGGATATGGGCCAGGCAAGAGCCCATTTCTTATTTCCACGTTCAGTCGCCATACGATCAGCAGCTGCAACTTCTTTCGCAACGACGGAGGCTTTCTCGAGGAAGGCCTCGAACCGACCATGAACTCTGCGAACGAAGACGTAATAACAATCCCGTCCTTTCCATTTAAGGGCGCTCTCTCCTATGGGCCAGAAAGTAACCTTATATTGACTCGTTTTTACCTGCAGGAATGCGAAACATTTTCCGTCCGGATCAGCGACGAGGATATCGGCGCCCTTAACATTCCTAATACTCGGAAGCACAACGAGGCCGCGCATGCTCAATTCTGAGGCTACATAAAAGACCCCTGCAGCACCAGTGAGTTGTGAGTTCATGTACTCTCCTTAAGCCTAAGGCTAACGTTTTTGCGCGAATGGATCGTTGCCCAAAGTGTCCTCTCCTAGGATCATGGTATTTTCTTCTTCAGGTTTATGTGCTTTTATATGTTCTTCCCTAAAAAGTTTTTCCCTTTTCGAGTGATAGTGATGAGCTCTCCAAAGTACGCGGGCTGATAACAAAACGATGATGAAAAAACAACCATTGATGAGTATGGTCCAGTCGTCCCAAAGACGATGGTGGTGGAAAAGCCAGTTCATCAGTTGGCGAATGAATAACAATATCGCCATGTAGGCGAAAGCCGCAGATGAATTTCCGCATGCTTCTTTTATAACGATCGCTCGTTCACGCACCCTTCTGAAATCCTGAGGCCCCGGGATTACAATTCTTAGGTCGTCGGAAAAATAACTCTGGAGTAGTTTCTTATCCTCTTCCTTTTCTGCTGAGCCGAAGACGAAAAAGAGGTCGCCAGCATAAACTGGCGATAGAGGTTATCAACGACGGAACCAACATCGCCCATATGTCCATCCTGCATGAGAGAACTTAAACCTCAGCCTGCTTATTTATCAAGTGGAAGCCGGGGCTATGATAGGAGCTCCGCTCTTCTGCATGACGAAGAAGCTTTTTCCTTAAATTGGGCTCCGTTTCTCCGACGAGAAGAATGATCGTCTCTCCTTTCCATTTAAGATAATCCTCCAATTGTCCGATCAACCGGTCAAACTTAGTTTTTTCCTGGAGATCCTTTTTGATTTCGATTAGTACTTTGTCCCCGACGTTAAGATCTGCGTGTGACATCCCCACTCCATACTGTTTTGCAATCTGAATGTCAGCGAAATATTCATGAAGGAAATTATAAAGCGATATCTCGTAATCCTTCTCTTGCTTCAGCTCTCCTGGAGACCACATTATGATCGCTTTTTTTATCTCCCCGACAGGGTCCCACTTAAAGGCAATTGTCCTTAACAAATTCACAGTCAGACTGCTTCCCTAGATTCTCCCGCAAATCCAGGTCTGGCCCGGCTCAAACCTCATCCTGGAGAAGGGCGCGTCTGCGGCATCATTTTGAACGCGTAAACAAAACGAGGGTTCTCCCCTCCTCCTGGATTCCCTTCCGTTCCATTGAGTTCAATAAAGAACTTTTCAACGCTCCGGGCGACTGCCTCAGATTCAACGGTAACAACGATACTATCATTTCTTGAGGCGTTATGTTCCTCGAAGAGCCTTCAACTCGGGTTGTCAGTAATGCCAACGTACCATTGATTCCATACCGGATCACGGTCTCTGCTTTGAATGAACCTAGTAATTTCCTCAATTGCGCATTCTTTCCCCAAAATATCAAAAATACTCACGGCCTTCCTCCTCCTTTTGGCTATTTCCAGGCGCCGTTTTCAAATCTCAACCAGCTCCATCGAGATCGGGAAATGGTCGCTGTGCCCTGCCTGATTCAAATTCTTGTTGGGCCTTCCAAATGGGACGGGCTTTCCGTTCTTCATCATCGCCGGATTCATTTCGATGGCAACTTTATAGCTCCCGTCCGGATTCTTCTTGACCATGAAGCCGCATTCTTCTTCCACTTTCAGAATCGACTTCGAGACCATGAACTGATCCAAGACATTCGGCGTTGAATCGTAATAAAAAGTTCCGAGGCCCTTTGAAAGAAAGGGCCACATGAGATTAAGAGAATATGGATTCTTCGCCTTCAAAATTATCGTTTCAGAATTCGAGCCGAGAGCATGGTTCATAACGGACCGGTTGAACGGTTCATCGTTAAAGTCGCCCATCAAGACGATCCCGACGTTCGGCTCTCCAGACTTATCCGGGATCCTCTCCACCCAGTAGCCCAGGGTCTCTCCGGCCTGAATCCTGAAGGGCTCGCTATCCAGCTCTCCTCCGGATCTAGAAGGCCAGTGGTTTCCGATGAGTACCAAGAGTTTGTTTGTGGCCTTATCTCTAAAATTCACTTGGAAAAGATCTCGGGTCCCGGTCCTCTTTGATACGATGTAGAAGAATTGTGCCTCGGCCTTGAACAGATCCACATCGTAGATAAAAGCGACGTCGATCCCACGCTGGTCGGACGTGTCGTGATGCTCGACAGCGTAATTTCTGCCGAGCGGTTGCAGGCCTTGGGCGAGCAGGTCGACCACAGGCTTGTTTTCGACCTCGCAAACACCGAGGATGTCCGGCCCCTTGTTGTTGTTTAAGCCGCGGATAATCGACGAAAGCTGGCTGATCTTCTTGTCTAGAATCGCCTGTGTCCAGCCTTTTACCTCATTCTTCAGCGTCTCTTGCAGCCACGCCGGCCTGTTCGCGGAGCCCTCCACATCGAAGAGGTTCTCCAGGTTCCACCATGCCAAGAACATATCTGACATTTTCCCCCCTTAAAATGAGAAATAAACCTAATTCATCCGTCTCTTCCTATGAGGCGAATATCCGCTAACGAGCGTCTTTCTCCGTCCTGGGGCCCAGAGACGATACCGGGGTCCTCCCGCCTCATACCAGCCTTGTAGCTTGATAATAGGCTTTGGCCAGAATTTACCTTATCCACCTAATAAAGACCGTGAAATTCACCAAAAGTTCACAACCCCGGCCGACCCGCGCCCACTTCACTCCCTCCCTCACTCGGGGGCTCACCCCGATACTGATCTGGCCAAAAATTGAGTTTTCCGACTGCAGGGATAGTCCATAAGACCAAAAATCCTGGAGGCGCTTTCCTAGTCCAGGGGGCAGATATGTTTTGGATTCCCCGTCCAGCACTCTGAGACTATCTCTGCTCGCTAATCATCTTTATAATCAACGATAAGTGGGGGAGGAGTGAGCTCAGCAGGGGAGGGTTGTGGCCAATTTGTGACTGGTATTATCCAGCTCATTGGATAGGTCAGCTAATTCCGGATCCAACGGCTGGAGGTTCGAATCCTCTCAGGCACCCCTGTCCCTCGTGCTGGAGTAGGCGCAGAAAATGCCCTAGGAGGCGCGGGAGGGGCCAGAGAAGGTCAACCTATATTGGGCGAGTTAGGCTCGATTTAAAGTAGCCGCGGAGTTTCCTGAACTTCTCGGCAACCTTGTTGTGCCCAGAAGCGCTCTGTTTTCCAAATTCCCTCTTCACGTATTCCCAGGCTTCGCGGCATATTTCGTCTTGACTATCGCCATTAGTTCTTTCTCTAAAATCGCTTCCCAGGTAGTCCAAGATGAGCAGACCATCGACGGTGTCCTTCGCAATCATCCTTGCGCACGAGGCGGCTGCGTCCTTGCTGCCACGCAGCTCCCTCTCTGTTCTGCACGGGATTCGCGGCCGCCCTTCCGAGAACGACTTCAAGTATTCGAAAAGCCGGGGGCCTATGATTATGCGGGGAAAGTCGGCCTTCTTCTCTAGTTCATACGCCCCCGCTCGGATCGGGCCGTAGAGGTCTCCGTCCGCGAGGTTGATCCCTATGCCCAGTTCTATGGCGGCGCGGAACGAAGCGTCTATTATCGCAAGCGTCATTAGCAGCGTCCCTCCGACTGAAATGAACATGTCGCGGACGGCCCACAGGTCGTTCAACTGGTACCCCGTGGACCTCAACGCCACGTAGGCCAGAACACTGTCGGAGTAGAACTGGAACCTGATCGGTGTGGTGGCCCTGGACTGGTCGTACTCGGCCCTGTCCTCTTCCGCAATGGCCATCTTTGGCTCAACCTGCTTCTGAGACCACAGGAACAGTTCCTCGAGCTTGTCCCTGACGAACTCGACGGGCCTGATGGTCTTGTTGGCCACGTCGTCGAGGGTCTCCTTCGGTATGTCGTCGATGACGAGGTCATTGATCCTGTCGAACTGGCATCCCTGGCCGAGAACGTCTATCGAAGCGACGACATACTCGCCCCACACATAGCGATCATTCATCGGGTTCCTCGCGCTTGCACCTTAGGGAATGCTATCCCCCTGCGCGATCCGCTGTCAACCCGACGAACGGCAGAAAGCCGAATCGCGGGCTCCAGCTCGCCCGCCCCGAAAGGTCCTTCCCTTTCCGCGAGGGATGCGCTATCATCCCGGGAAGACGCGCGACAGATGGTCCTCGACGGCAGCTGCAAGCCATTCCGAAAAGAGATCGAGCTCCTGCTCAAGATCTTCTCGATGCTCTCCCCCGGCACCGAAGATCTCCCGTGTACCATCAAGGTGACGGCAGACGTCGAGAAGGACTATAACCTCCTGTCCCCTGGCGGTGACAAGGCCCAGGACGGCCTGCGCCGCCTCAAGGACCTCAACGGCGTCCTTGTCCCCTCTGCATCGGAAAATCCCTCTTTCACGATTCTGATTTCAGAGCAGCAGTTCGCGGACTTGCAGTACGTCCACACGCTGGCCCACGAACTAGTGCACCTCTATGACTATTCCCGGTTCTTCAAGGAGAATGGGAACCTGAATTTAAGAGGCAGGGAGGAACAGGAAAAGGCCCACTACTCGGAATTTTGCTTCTGGGCGGAGTTCCATGCGAAGAGGGTTGGAACGTGGTTCCAATGTTTCTATTCATGGTATGGCGAACACGGCCTCGAGACGCCGCCCGATGGCCGGTGTTCCTTCAGCATCGACTGGCAGACGAAGAGCGTGCAGGAGGCGCTGGACCGGTTCACGGCCGGCCGTACGTCAGCATTGGCTAACGACCTGCTCTGGGACCTCGTCCTCGCGCTTGTTTGCTACTACGGGAGACTGAGCCTCGATGAAGCAACAGGCTGGGACTCCATACCGGATCCGGCTTTCCCAAAGGAGGGACTGGTCGCCGCGCTCGGCGAACCGGTGCTCGACCTCTTCACGCTGCTCAAGCGCATGCGTTTCTACGAAGAGGCCGTTCCTCTTCTCCCTTCCCTCGATGGTCTCTTTGGCAAGATCGCCGCCAAGTTGAACTCAGGATCGCCGTGGTGGTTCCCCAGGCCCGACTTCATCGACCAGATAACGACCGTTCAAGCTCAGATGCGTAAGACCATCGAGTCTCTGACCCAGGGGTTGGCCGCAAACGACTTCCTCAAGGCGTATTCGGACGTTTTCCGCGCATTGAAACTGGATAAAAGCGCTTCGCGAGATGAGGACGCAGACAAGACGAAACGCTGAGACCGCTAAAACACCCTGTTTCTGGCGCAGGAGCCGGACTCCGGTTCATCCAGGATTAAAAACTCAGGCGCCCCTGTGTCACCCAAGGTAGGGGTAACCCCTAAAAATGCGTCCTAGATCAGGGGATGGGGGGGATGGGATTAGGCAATGGGCGGCAGGCTTCGAGGGGTAATTGCGTCGAGTGCTAGATGTGACCCATAGCCGGCCAGCGCCCCGGCAACCGCTCCCGCAAAAAACCTGCAGAAGAACTCGAGTGACCGATGCCACAGTTTTAGTCCCGTCGTTTGCGCCCGCCTTGCCAGGTCCGCATGGTTGTCGGCGCGGGAACGCAGAGAAAACTGACTCGGGCGCAGCCTGCGGGCGCAATAAATAATGAGGAGCGTATTGGGCAGCAATCCGTGAAAGAGACTCCGGTGGTTCGGGGAATCGGCCGGCTCGAACATGTCTGGTAAGAGTGCGGAAATGAGACCCGCAATTGCCCCCCCTATGATTTCAAATATTCGATGCAAAAGTGGCTGCCCTTTTGAGAGGGCAAAGGCCAGGGCGGCCCCGGCAATTACTCCGAACGTCCGATGAGTTCTTCTGTTCGCCACGTTCTTTGTCCAACTAATTATAACACGGGTCGTCAAGGGGCTTCGGAATCCTGGAACAGACAAGAAGAAGAATTGGGGGAATAGCGGCTCCAATCGCTTGACAGGACCCCAGATGTGAGTCTAGCATCTGGGAGTCAGACAACGGAGGGGAGAAGATTAAGTGAAAAAAGTGGGCCGAGTATTTCAATGGTTACTCCAAGCGTGGTTCGTGTGGGCAATCTTGGGTCTCCTCATTATGAACGTGTGGCTGTATCATTTTCTCCATTATGACAAAGCTGTAATCCACAAAATAGCCGGCGTGGGCCTGCAAATTGTGGGCGGGGCCTTTGTGCTGTTTTCACTCAACAAAAACATGGGCGTGTTCAAACAAGGTACTCTACTTCAGAGAGTCGTTCGGTGGATTAGGTCCTTTCCTCTTATAAAAAGAACTGTGACCCTCCAGGTGCAGTCTATTGCCTCCTCCGCGGCTGTTGGAACTCCCACTATCCGGGCAGTACAGAAGGGCAGGTCAGTCGAAGAGAGAATTGAGGAGTTGGAAAGGAGAATTGCAGAATGTTTCCAAGAGGTAAGCAAAACTGAAGAGAGGTTGCGAAAGAGAATAGAATCTGTGAAGGCAGAACTGAAATCTGAACTTTCGGAAAAGGCCAAGTCGATAGCAGAGATAGAGTCACGTCTTGTGGCCACAGTCGTTGGAAGCGCGAATTCCCAGGTTTTCGGCATATTGTTGGTTTTCTATGGGACGATATTGCCGCTGTGGTGATTCACCTGATTCTTCACTATTTCAGTTAGGGAGGTAGAAAGATGACAGAATCCATTGACCTGCCCCCCCTAAAATCAGTCCACGTATAATGAGAGAAACCTGGAGGAAGGAGCCTCACCCGAAAACTGGTCCCGCCAAAAATGGACTTTTTTGCTTCTTAAGCTGCTCTTATATTTATCAGCGACTTGCTGTGGCGTCAAGTCTCCGATATTCAATTTGATCGGAGGTCAGATTAGAATGTGCGAAATAGAACTACGTCCCTTTGTCTTTCATGGGAAAAGCTCGTAGTAGTTCGTCCATTTTATCTTCGTGCTTCCAGGGATATTTTAAATATACGAATTCGTTTACGAACCATCTGTCGTCTTGGACATCTCTCCCCAATCCTAGCCATATTTTCGTCTTGGTCTGGTATTTTTTCATGGTGCAATAGGAACCCAAGTGTTCTCGTAATACATCCCTTCCCGCTTGTGCCATGAAAGTTAAGCCGGTATCCAAATCGTCTTTATAGATTACGGAAAAATCATGAGGATTCAGGTCTCTTTTCGATAAAGCGATAAGCTCGTTAATCTTTTCAAGGATCAATTTTCTTGCTTGATGGTCGAAATCTAAGAGTGCGCTTGCGAGGTCCGAATAGCCTACCGGATTTAGATATTCCAAGATGCGTATGATTTTAAGTAATTCGTTTTCGATGTCTAGTTCTGGTTTTTCTTTGCCAAAGAGATAATGTTCATCGAAGGTCCTTGTCCAATCGGACGCGATCTCCAAAAGGTTAGGTTGTTTGCCGTCCCTGTCATAGGGAATAGAAAAGTTCCCTTTCCTGAGGTACCAGCCAAGAAACGAGAGTTCGTCGTAGGCATGAAAAACATTTTCGTCTATAGCCCGGAGGCGACGTTCTATGTAGTGTATAAAAATAGTTGGAGATGGAAGGTGGCGAGTTACCAAGTCCAATTCATTGATTTGAACGGACCACGGATACTCGTTTTCAATAAAAAGCCCCAGAGATCTAAGATTCTTCAAGCCGATAGCGAGGCTCATGAGAGGGTCCAGAGTGATTCCTATGATAAATATGGTTTGATTATTCTGGCTTAACTCTAAAATCTTTTTGCCCTGAGAATCGGAAAAAGTGGAGATTTTGTTCGATTTTATATAAGCAGCCGTTCGCCTTCCTTGCTGATATGCCTCCTCGATCAGCTTCTTTAGGTCCTTTTTTAGGCTTTCGATTCCTCCCCGTTGTGCCTTTTCTCCGAATGAACCGGCTTTTGCTTCGAATAAGAATATTTTGTTGTCATAAAGGACAATAGCATCAGCTTCGCATTCTTTCCCTTGATATACATATTTGGCATTCCTAAATATGTTTTCAATTGGAAATATCCTCGAAAGGAATTCGCAGATTCGGCCCTCGATATGATTGGCTCGGCTTGATTGATATCTCTGCCAGATCCCTGATTGCGCTAACTTATCTTGTTCCAGCAAGGATTCCAGGACAAGCGGAAGATTATGAATCAAGTCCTGGGATATGGGAACAAAATAGGTGTCGCCATCGCCCTTAATAAAGGGCTTGACAGATATGACGTTGATATCAAGCGGATTATTAAAATCTTGATTTGAACCGAATTCGCAACATAGGGCCTTCACATAATTCGCGAATTCTGATAAATCCGAAATGTCTTCTTCCCTACATAGTACATCTGGTTTGAATAGAAATATTTCTTTGATGTTTGTGAACAATAAGAAGGCAGTATATGAAGATAACAGGTCCTCATCTGATAATGAATCGTCCATAGTTGCTCTGATAGCCAGACCTTTGACAGGATCTTTTAATTCTTCCGCGGCCCTCTTTCTTGCTGATCCGACCTCTTCATATCTTTTGTTAGCCATCCTTTCATATCGCTTGATTATTTTCGTGCCGAATTCTAGGGCCTTGGACGCTCTGAAGCCCGCCTTACTCAAGAAATAATCATCAAATTGAGAGAATAATCCATTAATTAAGGTTTCAAGCTGGAATGGATACAACATCGCGCTAGTCTGATGTAGCATTTTTTGGATTCTAGCTTGAAGGACTAATCCGTCCTCATCTGAAACCTGTTCTTTTCTAAAGCTCTGCAGGGTTATATCCTGCATGAAATTAGCGAAATATTGGTTGACGTCTTCGGTGATGGCTTCGACCTCCTTATTCTCAGGAGGTCTTGTGCCAACGACACGCTTTTTCAAGCACAATCCAGCCAAATAATGCAGAGAAGGGTATTCCCGTAAACTCTGATTGATGGTCTGGTCATTCTTCGGAACGCATTGAGAGATGAACGCAATATGAGCGAGTAATTCAATCGCATCAATATCGGATATAGAGGCTTCAATCCTTCTCCTTATTATTTCCTTTTCTTGAAGAGCGTAGTCATGAGCTTGTCTAATCTTTTTAATATATTCTGCCCTCTTCGGATTATTTCCCATTAGATTCCCCTTGTTATCACTTATTTTTAATCTAGTTTAACTTTATTTTACTGCCTTTTTCTCGGAAGTGCATTAGCGATATATGCATAACTCAAAGCTGACAAATTGAGTAGCTTTCATAACACTTTCGTTTATTACTAATATGGGACCGTATCCCTGAAAAATGGTCCAGACATAATGTGAGTTTTCCTTGAAAATCTCATTTTAGAGGTGGTACAGTGACTGCGGGCAGGTCAGGTCCGCGGGTGCATGACGTCAGCTAAATTATCATGAGAAACGGAATCCGTAGCTTAAGAAATCAGCACGCGAGTCCGAAACCGCCTGACGACGAACACCGGCGTCTGGACTTTCAGTCCAGTATAGGGCGGTTTTGGGGTTAGGTCCGCTGCAGGCCTTCCTGAAGGGAAGGGCCGATTTAGGGGGGGGGACGGATTGAAAATACTACTTTAGAGGTGGAACATTAACCGGGGGTAGTTCGACTTTCAACATGTTTTTTGATGATGTCCCTATACTTTTCGTTCAGTTTGTATTTCCACACATCTTCTTTGAACTCGATCACAAGCCTGTCGAACCCTCTTTTCTTGGCCTGCTTGGTAAGACCTGAAGATATCCCAGCCATACTCCTGCCTTTTATCTTAATTTCGCTGATGTCGTTAATTCTCCGAATGGCCTCATTGAATTCTAAAGCACTTTCGTCGGAAGCAAGGACTCTGAGAAAATTATAAGTCCGTTTTTTTCGTTCCCAGAGTCTATCGAGATATGTTGAAAGAAGGTCTTGAGGCCATTCTTTGGATTCAATCGAGGTCGGAGCGCTTATGGGATTGTCATCTGGATCATTTTGATCGTCATCTGTTTCTTCGTCGTTCTCGTTATCGAGATAAAGATCACCTCCTAAAGCCGGATATATATACCAGCGATCTATGGCCCACCTAACTATTTTCTCTCTTCTTTCCAACAATTCTTTTTCAGTCCATTCTGAAAAAGCGCCAATTTCTCGCTCTTGAAATAAAATCGAATTCATGTAGCAATCCTTTACTCCCGGGGTTCCTTTCTTATCGTAAAAGGATTTGTTTTGATAGATACTATTATCGAGGGTCAATACGAGATTTCCAATATCATGTAGGTATTTGTTGATCTGATCTTGATTCCATCTCGATTGCCAATATTCCCGAGAGGGCACCTGTGGCAGAATGTGTTCCACGGTCTCTTGTTTGTCCTTTCTTGCCAGTCGATCCCAAGGATAGATAACTCCCTTCCCGTGCGAAATCGATTCTTCGTATTCATAAAGAAAATACTTCAGGCCGTAGAACTGATACCAGTTTTTCCTTCCCAACTCGAATTCTTCTCTATAAGTTTTATCCGAAGAATAGTTGAGTAAAAGAGAGTTCATTGCTTGAATCGCCTTTTTCAAATCTATTTCTTTTTTGAAGAGTTTGAATCCCAATATGAAAAGGCTCGATTGCCCGGTATTGGATCTGAAGTTTTGAAGTCTGAAAATTCTGAACGCGTACTTCTCACAAATATCTAGGAGCTGACTGAGTAACTCATATTCATTTGGATATTTGATTCTGGCGGCCATAATAATTGGCATAAAAGAGGCTGTATTTCCAACTCGCAAAATCTTTTCCGCTTTGCGCACTAATTTTTCACGCGCCTCCGGAATAGCTCCTAGATTCTTGAAAGAATCCTCTGCACGGGGAACCAAAATATCTCTATAGGCGGAGCTGCAGTCGCATAGGATATCGATGTAAGTATTCAAATCCTTGATCAGCTCTACATCTCTTGTTGTGGAAGGATATTTCCTGAGGTTGATGTGTTGTTTTATTGTCGTATATCCTTGCCAATATTTTGAAGCCGGGTTATATGCCATAAGCCAGGCCATTCTCAGAAGTTGGTCTTCGGTTGCAGATGAAGAACCGCCTATGTCCATGAGCTTCCTATATAGTTTTCCCACTTCGTTGTTGATTTTATCGCCCAATTCCTGGCGCGCGATTTCAGGTAATTTGCTCGCTAGATAAAGTAGATAATTCTTGACCCTATCCAGATCGGAAAGGGATTTGCCGCGGTTATTCATAGTTTCAAAAATTACCCCTACCTCTGCTGATTGCTTTACCTCATAAACTGTGAATTCCAGAGATTCGATTATCTTTCTGTAAAGCTCGACAAGCCAGTTTTCATAGTGATCAGGCGAGACATCCTTTTTCTTTTTGAGATACTTCTTGTAAAAGGTGAGAGCCCCGTCCAGATTTTCGTGAGCTTTAATTACAGGTCCTTCAACTGCGGGAATGGTAGAAATGATATTTCTCATAAAAAATGTGTTGCAGTCTTCATTGAGTGTAAGCCTGAGCTTTTCCTGGCTGAATTTATCTTTAAACACTAGATAGCTTTTTCGTATTCCTTCACCCAATTTAAGAGTATTGGCATAGTGCTTGAGATTCTCGGATATACAATGGAGCAGAATAGATATCGTAACGAGTCTTTGCTGTCCGTCGACTATGTTATACTTTTCCAGTATATGCCCTTCATCATTCATGACGTTTTCGTCTGATTTGTTCAAAACCACAGTGCCAGTATAATGAGTTTGACTTTCCGCCAATACTTCTAGGTCTTCGATCATATCGATCCATTGAGGTTCTTCCCATGCATAGCCACGTTGATAATTCGGAACTTCGAGCAGTTTGTCTGAGAATACCTTTTGAACAGTCTGCAAATGTTCCATAACGCTCTCCTTCTTACGGATATTTATGTAGCTAGATCAACAGAAAAGGCCATGCCGTTTCTTTATTGTCAGTCATATGCTATTGAGCTTGACCCGCCCCCGCTAAATGTACCACCTCTGAAGTGAGATTTTCAAGCATGGACCTCAGCCCTGAAAAATGATCCAGCCAAAAAGTGAGTTTATTGGCTTTTTAGTTTCCAACGAATAACGCAAGGAATCCCGGATCCAACACGACATAAAGTTGACACCCCTACGGTAACGGTCCCCCTGATAGACCATGTAAAATATTCATAAATAAATAATTAGAGGCTTTCCAGAAAATCGGCGTTGTGCATTCCTAATCCATGTGTCGCCTGTTCGAGTCAGGCCAGGGGCACTTCATTTAACTCACTGATTCTGAAGAGGTTGCTGGAATATTCGCAGCCCCTGTTGAGCCGATTTTGGGCTCATTTGTCACAAAAATGTCACAAAAAATGCTTAAACGCGCTTAATTCTGACTAAAGGTGCGTAAAGGAAAACAAGACATTTCCTCCTGGAAATTGGGTTTTCCCCATATATCCAGGAGGGTAGAGCGTTGGACTCCGGATCCAAAGGTCGGAGGTTCGAATTCTCTCAGGCACCTCTCGTTTTTTCCCCGAGAGCCCCCGCGAAATGCGAGCTTCGGGACCCGGGCCGGCTTTAAGTGAATTTCAGCAGTTTTAAGGGCCTTTAAGCCCCCAACACGATAGAAATCTTGACAGCATACATTACGAGCACGAGATTCATCCCCTCGGGGTCACTTCGGACACATTTATAATGAGCACAGATGCTGCGGCAAGCTCCGTGGCCTTCTCTAATATCCTCATTTCATCGTCGGGCCAACCGATGATTTCGGCATGCTTAGCCAGCTCATCATCTGCCTCGATACCAAGGCCTTGATCCACTACCGATGACGCCCTGATATTAGCGCGTCCTAGAGGAGATTTTGTGCGAAGCTCACCTGCGAAATTGCCCAAGCGCCATATCTCCCTGTCGGTTAATCCCGATATCCTAAAAACAGAAAGGCGCCGATCGCGCGGGGGCATAAAAGCACCGTGCAAAACTCGTCGTGCGGACCGGCTAAGGTGTCGCCTAGAAAATATGAACCTTGCAAGCATTTCCAAGAGCGGTACGGGCATTAAAACTGCTATCTCGAAAAGAATCGCGTTATCTGCTGAAATGCCTTCCCAGGCATGGGGCCATCAAAGTATTCGGAACCACACACTTTATTTCCTCCGAATATTCCCGCATAATTTAATTTATTCTTCCCTTGGACGGTCATCACTAATATTTGGTTCCTGCCCGCGAACCATTCAAATCCAATTCCTCCTGTCGGCTCAGGCACTATTTCTGGAATCGTCACCGATCTCGGCAATGAAATTATCAAAGACACAGCTTCTGAATAAGCTTCGGGGGTGATTGGCGAGGCGCCATGGCCATCCCAATCTTCGGTTGAACATTCCTCATAGATGGCATCTAGTTCTTTAAGTACTAGGTCCAACGCGATTCCAAATGTATAGGTCTCAGATCCAAGGAACTGCGAAATCCCTTCTTGCACTCTCTTATACAACTCGGCAGATGAAGCCTCGTCGAATCCCTCGCCGCTCGGAGCGGTCAAATAACTTGCATAAATTGATGGCATCCAGGATACAGCTTCGCTCATCTGAATAGCTCCTCAGCCTTATCAGTTATGCTAGAAAAGAACGCCTTATTTTTTATTTCCCGCAGGAGATCAAGAGTGTCCCATGCTTCTTTCTCACTGAATAGCTCCCGCTCCTTGAAAACGTCGATATCTAAAATAATTGGAAGAACCTGCGGCTCTACGACCTGTTCAAACGCCTGCGTAATGATCGTTATTACACCCGTTTCGGGACTAGGCATAACGACTCGGGTTAAGAAGCTAGAAACTCCTTGAGGCAAACCTTCGGGCACAATCGGAGCAGCCACTAAATAGTCGGTAAACTTGGCTATTGGTAGCGGGATATTCATTTTGTTTATATAACGCACAGCTACTCTAATAATTTCAGGAGAGATCAGATCACTATATAACTGCCATAACCTATGTGCTTCTAGGCGGAAAGTCTCCCATTTATCATAGGGCATTAATCTATTGAACGTAAAACCATCTAGCCTCGACTGAAAAATTTGTTTCTTATCGGCCGCAATAAATAAATAGCCATCTACCGTTGTGCCTGCAGATGCAGGTGGCTCACCCTTCGCTACGTTGAATTTGCCCTCCCACCTGAAGCGCTCGTTTTTCTCTGGATATTGTGCCGCAACATGTTGATGAAGAGAAAGAAGCCTGCTAACATCGAAGCCCTCTTTTATCCTTATTCGGATATCAATTAGGGCTTCTGTAATAGGAGCATTTCTTAGATGCCGTTGCTCGGCCATTCGTTCTCATTTCCACGGGTATTATTATAAATTTCCACCCCTCTTATATTACTGCAATCCCGACAGTGAGGCAACGGCAGAATTCCCTGACCAGAACGTTTACGGCCGGAGACCCGCCCCATGGACTGCCTGTGCAGGGGAGAACACCGGAGGCCGGGGCATCATGGCAGGAAACGAGACGAGCTGCGCCCGGACGCCCAGGATCACGCAGGGCGGGCGCTCTCAAGCCGGGGGGAGAGGCCTGGCCCTCCGTCGGGCCGAAGGATGTGGTTAAGCGACCGGGGCAGACCACCCCACCGTAATTGGCTCGATACCCTCAAAAAATTGAGCAGAGATTGTACAAACTCTTGCTCAAAATAGCTCAGTCTAGCCTAAACGTGATCAAACCATCAAGATCTGTAAATGCAAGAAAAGGAAGCCAGATGCGGTCCAACAGGGGAGAATTCGGGCGTCCCCGTTTCTGCCGGAATCGTTTTTGAAGAACAGTAGGCCCATATCTTTTTTAACAGTGAGACATATCTCCGCCACCCACGGCGTCCCGCACCAGTAGGGGAGGCCGGCTCTGCAGGCTCTCCCCCTGCCTCCTATGAACCCTCCGATACTCCCAGGGTGGCCTCACGCAGCTTGCCAATGATCTGTTCCGGAGTGAACCGTACCCTGGCCATCGGGACTCCTTTCCCAAAGGTTTTTCTCGTTTTACCTGGACCGATTTTAGCGGGCAGGTCACTCGAGGCCCTCTCCGAGACATCGGACCGCATCGGGGAACCGTTCCCCGTTGTCACCGATGAGAGCTGCGGCCGGGCGCCCCGCCGCTCACTTCCGTTCCGTATCCTTCATTTTGAAATCGATGGCCATAGCGTAGACCGCGGCTTTGGGCTTGCCCTCGACCAGCAAGGGCTTGAACAGCCATTGCTTGACCGCGGCGACCGCTGCCTTGTCTAGGTCTGGGTGAGCGCTCTTGACGACCTTGATGTCCGTCGGCCGGCCCGCGGCGTCCACGGAGACTTCCAGGCCGACCGAGCCTTCTATGCCCTTCAACCGGCAGCTCTCTGGATACTCTGGGGCGAGGATCCTGACCATCTCCGGCTGCTTGGCCTTGGCTTCACCGGGCAGAATTTCGACAATTCCGGCCGGATGGTTTCCCCCTAGGTCCAATTTGCCGCCGACCCCGTCGAGATAAATGGACAGGAAATATGGAGTGTCCTTGGAGTCGGCGAAGCCTATGATTGTCGTGTCGCCTATGGTCAGGGAGAATTCGACATCCACGTAGAAGACCTGCGGGACTGAGGCCCCCACGCCCCCGGGAGAGCTTTGAGAGCCCTTCTCGGTCGTCCTGAACGGCGGCTCGTGGATCTGGAGCTTGAATCTGTAAGGCGCGTTATCGACATCAAGTGGGATTATCCGCATGTCGTACCTTTTCCCGTCCGAGAGGGTGACCTCGAGGAGCGGCCCCTCTATGCCGTAATAGCCTTCCCACCAGCCGATGAAGTAATCATTCGATTTTTTATCCCGTATCATGTCCGGGTTGAATCCGATGCGGTGTTGGCTTTGAGCGACGGCTGCCAATTCCCTGACTTTGAAGACCTTCTTTATCTCGGCTTCTTCGGCCCGTTGGTCCGATCCCTTGACGTTGGCCGTATAGAAATAGCTGGCATTCGGACCCTCGGCATCGACTTTAGCGGTCTTCCAGCGGATGAAAACCGTGGCCCCGTCGGCCGGGACGGCTTTATATAATCGAAGATCGAAATATACTTGTTTTTCGATTCCGAAGAGGCCGCTGCCGAAGAGCAATATGCCCAAAATGAAGACGAGGATGGCTTTCTTTTTCATTTATTGTCTCCTTCCATTGTCGTCCTTTATCACCGTCCGTTTCCGGCTGGATTTCCTGCTCATCACATCATTCCTTTGAAGGTTCGAGCCAGAAGAGCGAGATATGCGGGTTCTTCGGTTCGACATAGATCAAGACCCTGGCTCTTTTCCCCTCGATGAAAGCCTGAAAGATGGCCGGCCTGGGGCTTGAGGCCGTCGCAAGGACTTCGGGCGCCACAGGCCGGAGACCGGCTTGCCGTTCCGAGTTCAATACGGTTCTCAACGACCTGAGCCCGAAATACGAGACTGTGACCAGGACCGCGAGAACCAATATGAGGACCGGGGCGAACGCCGGGCCTATCCTTCTGGCCCGGAGACGCGCTCGCGTTCTGTGCGTTCCGGCTGGCCGGCCGGCCGCCGGCTGTCCGAGAGAAAAAAGCCTTTCCCGCAGGGCCGGCCACAGGTCCTCGCCTCCGAGATCGTCGGCTCGGAAGAACGGGCCGTCATCGATTCCCGCCTCCCATTCCCGGCGGCACTCCTCGCAGCGGATGAAATGCTTCCTTATCAGGATCGTCCTGAGCCAGGGAAGCCGGCGGTACAGGTCTCTATATCGTTCACAGCGCATCTCCGTTCTCCTTCACGTACTCCCTTAGTTTCGCTCTGGCCCTGAAGAGATGGACGCGGACCGTATTCTCCGAACAGTTCATTATCCGTCCCGTTTCCGCGGCGCTGTACCCGTCGACGACCGACAGGACGAGGGCCGTCCTCTCCTTCAGGCTCAAACGCTTCAACAGGCCGTCCATCCTCCATCCAAAAAGGCCTGTCCCGGCCGGGCCGCCGTCCGGGTCCGCTTCCCGCGAACTCTCTGCCTCCGGCGGATGCTCCCGGTCTACCCCCTGCCTGAGAGCCGTGGCTCCCACCCAGGCGCCCGCGGTTCCGTCAGGCCCAATGACCTTGCGTAAGAAATTGCGCAGCCTTCGCCTCCGGTCGATGCATTTATGGACGGCAATGGCATACAACCAATTCTTGAAGCTCCGGTTCTTGAAGCTCCGGCTGCGGTCGAAATCTCCCAGTTTCAGGAAGGCCAGAAAAAAAATATCTTGAGTGACATCCCTGGCCTCCTCAAGGTTCCCAAGGATGTTGGCACCTAGGGCAAGGAGGGGAGCCTGGTATTTCCTGACCAGGAACTCGAATGCGTCCTTTTCTCCTTTGAGGCAGCGGACGACGGCTTCAACGTCTTCCATCAGGCTGGTTCCTCTTATATGGGATTATACGATTATTCGCCCCGGTTCATTTACAAAATTGAACGGATGATAACAACCCCTGCGTCTGGCTCGGTTGTGGACGGTGACGCTATTGTCTTCTCGGAATCAACAAGCGAGCCCCCGCCTGACGAGCGGGGCTTGGGGTCCAGCGGGCCCGGCCGGCTAATCCTCCTGCTGTTTCGGCCTGGGGTGGATGAAACGCTTGTCCAGCGTCACGGGGTGTTTGGCGCCCTTCTCGGCCGTTCCGCCCGACAATTCGCGCGCCGAAGGCCCCGGCCAGCTGAATCTTGAGTTCTTGACTCCTACCCACGGCCGGGCTATCTTCTTTGCGTGATGGGAAGGGTTGATTCCGGCCGGCGAGTAGCGATTTCACGCCGTACAAAAAAGGAAATCCCCATCAATTTGAGTGTAACAGGATCAATCTTCTGTTTTGATTAGAAGGAGTGTAACGATTATGAAAACAGAATCCTCTGACACAATCTGTATTATCGGCGCTGGATTTATGGGAACGCAGATTGGGCTTCAGTGTGCAACTCATGGCTATATTGTCTGGTTTGTTGACAGTCTTGAGGAAAGCTTACAACGAGCAGCACAGCGCCATTCTCAAGAACTAGACAAATGGCTCGAAAAGGGGAAAATCACTCTGGGTGAAAAGGAGGTTATTCTCGGCCGTATCCACTTCACCACGGAGTTGCAGACAGGAGTGTCTAACGCTGGATTAGCGATCGAGTCCGTGCCCGAACATCTAGCAGTCAAACGGGCAGTTTTTGCTCAGTTAGATGAAGTTTGTCCTAGTCGTACCATTTTGGCGACGAACAGTTCATCTCTTCGCATCTCAGCCATTGAGAGCGCAACCCACCGAACTGACAAAGTCCTCAATATGCATTTCTACCCCCCGGTTTGGCAACGGACATTGTTAGAGCTGATGCGGGGTACGGCCACGTCAAACGAGACGATTGAAATTGCAGTTCGTTTTGCACATACGATTGGTTTGACTCCGCTGCTTGTGCGTAAAGAGAGTACTGGCTTTATCTTCAACCGAGTATGGCGAGCGATCAAGAAAGAATGTCTGCATCTTGTTGACGAGGGCGTGGCTTCTCATGAAGATGTGGACCGTGCCTGGATGATCGCCAATAGCCAGCCGGCTGGCCCATTTGGCATGATGGATATGGTGGGGCTCGATGTAGTACGCGATATTGAAATGGTATATTATCATGAGTCAGGTGATGAATCCGATGCCCCTCCCCGAATCCTGTTAGATAAGATTGAAAAAGGTGAACTGGGCGTCAAGACAGGCAAAGGTTTCTACACTTATCCCAATCCTTCTTACCAAAATCCATCCTGGTTAAAGGGCGGAGAGTAACTCTTAGATCATAGAACGATATACAGGAGAAATGAGAATGACGGAAAACACTTTCATCGGCTCTTGGAGGCTGATATCCTTTGAACTCAGAAGCGCGAATGGTCAGATCAATTATCCATTCGGACAAAACGTTAATGGGTACATTATTTATAGTCTGGATGGGTACGTGTCCGTTGCATTCATGAGAAGTGGACGCCCGCACTTCCATACTGAGGATCTCCTTGCAGGCAGTGTCGAGGAAAAAGCATTGGCGTTTGATACCTACTTTTCATATTGCGGCAAGTATGAAATCCGTGGCAACAAAGTTATCCACCATATTGAAGTAAGTTTATTCCCAAATTGGACTGGGAGAGACCAGGAACGTTTGTATAAATTTGATGGTGATCGGTTGATCCTAAGTACCCAACCCCTGCTGGTAGAGGGGACCGAGCAGACTGGTCACCTGATTTGGAAAAGAAGCTGAATGGTTTGATAATCGATTGACAAATGGTTACCCAGTCTTGAAAGATAAAGGCTGTCTAACCAAGCAATGCATGGATCTCATCCCTTAATATTAGCCCAGACATGATATGAGTTTTCTGGCAGACCTTGCCTAGGGGGTCGTTGTTCCTGAGGGCGGGACCGGCCGGCTCACTCCTCCTTCTGCTCGGGCCTGGGGTGGATGAAGCGGCGGTCGAGCGTCACGGGGTGCTTCCCAGCGACTCGCTCGGCGTACTTGCTTGAAAATCTCATTTCAGGG
>Ga0187878_1001106_pt1 | contig 27522 bp, 25 predicted proteins | sample June2016WEW_17_1_FD_132979 | JGI IMG/M metagenome (GOLD analysis project Ga0187878, IMG submission 132979) | Peatland microbial communities from SPRUCE experiment site at the Marcell Experimental Forest, Minnesota, USA - June2016WEW_17_150 | ecosystem: Environmental > Terrestrial > Soil >...
GACTCCGCTACAGGCGCGGGCCTTCGAACTGCTCGGCGTGTAGCCAGAAACTGGAACCTGCCTCCAGGGCCATCACCCGCACCCTCAGTCAGATACTCGCCGCTGCGGGATGGAACTTCGGATAGACGGGGGCTGGAGCGGGCCGAGCGGCGGAGGGCGGGGTGGCGGTTTGCGGGATCGGCAAAGATATCGCATGTGATATCATTCAGTCGGAGGCCCGATGCGGCTGGTCCTGGATACGGACGTTGTGGTTGCCGCGCTGAGGAGCGACCAAGGCGCGTCCCGGCAACTGCTGCTGGCGGCTCTGGACCGGCGAATCGTAATCGTGGCTTCGGTTCCGCTGATGCTGGAGTATGAGGCGGTGTTGACGCGGCCGGAACAGTTGGCTCAGACGGGGTTGACTGTCGAAGAAACTAACGCGGTCCTTGACGCCCTGGCTGCCCTGATCGAGCCGGTCGCACTGCGGTTTCTCTGGAGACCGCAGTTGAAGGACCCGTCCGACGAAATGGTGCTGGAGACGGCGGTGAATGGTCTTGTCGACCGTCTGGCCACGTTCAACGTGCGGCATCTAAGTGAGGCCGCGATGAGATTCGGGATTCGTGCGGCCCTGCCGGGTGAAATCTGGCGGGTGGTCCAGGGAGCGAAACATGAGAAGAAGTAACGTGGCGCTTCGGCTTCAGACTTCGTTGCTGGAGGAGGCGAAGCGCGTCGCGGAGTCCGAGGGCGTTGCTCTGAACCAGTTGATCAACGTGGCGGTGGCGGAGAAATTGTCGGCGCTGCGCACCGAGGAGTACTTCCGCGGGCGATCCAGCCGGGCGGACATCGGCAAGGCGAAGCGCATCCTCCGGCGCGCTGGCCGAGGCAAACCCCCGGTCGCTGGCGACGAGGTGTAGCGCTCCAGGGCACGGAGCGCCTTACCGTGCGACCACTTCGCCGGTATTGAATCCTTCCACCACTATGCGCGGAGTCTCGCCGCGCGTGTCGGCGTGTTCGAGTTGGGTGCGGAGGGTGCGGCGCTCGCCGGGCATCAGGGCCACATAGTTGTCGCTGTAGAGGGCGGGCAGGATGCGATCCCCGGTCTTTTCTCTCACCGCCTTCAAGCGCACCATCAGCGCCGGCTTCGCCGACACATTGCGTAACTCGGTGGTCAGCAGCCAGCGGTTCCCTTGCCGCTCGACGCGCGTGGCGGCCTCCAGTTTCACCTTCGGCAACGCGCGGATGGCCCGGTAGTCGCCTTCCTGGGTTCCACGCAGGTAGAAGTTGGTGGAAACCGCGTCCCGCCCCCGCATCAGGCTCAGGCGGATGAAATGCGTGGGAGTCAGACCGGGCGGGTATTCCACGCGGATCGGCGACACAGTACTATCCTCCGAGCTATCCAACGAGACGGTCTTTTCCCAGCGCAACGAGCCATCCAGGTTCAGAACCTCCGCGTGAGCGGCCAGCCCGCGAGCCTCGCCCGCGCTGTAGTTCACCACCTCCACCATGTCGGTTACGGGATTCCACTGAATGTGCAGCGGCTCGCACGCCTTCTTGGCGCCGAAGTACCCGGCGGTCGGATCGAAGTAGTAGTCGTAGGTTTGCCAGAGCAGCGACGGCCAGGCGGAATGGCTCATCCATATCAGCAGTCCCATGCGGTTCTTGCTCTGACCTTCAAACATGCCGCGATAGGCGTCGTAGTTCACGAACTGGGCCAGAGCCACCCAGTCCGCAATGTTGTTCGCGCCGCCGTAACCTTTGTCGACTGCCTCGTTGTAGACCTCGGCGACAAACCGCACATCGAAGTCGTGGAGGGGCCACAGGCGGCCTTGTGGCCACATTTCCGATTGCGGCAGCATGGCGCGAACGCTGTCCATGGCCGGGACATTCGGCGAGCCCATCTCGCTGTGGAGCTTCGCCGGCGGATTCGTGAAATAGTACATCCGCGGCTCGACGCGGTATGGGCCGCCGCCGCTCACCACCCCGTCGGCCGAATGGGAGACGTATCGCAGGCCGGGGTCGAGTTCGGCCAGCATGGTCCTCAGCCCCTCGTCCAGCGGTTTCGGCGGGAAGCCCTCGTTGCGGCCGCAGTACAGGCCCAGCGAGGGATGGTTGCGAATCCGCAGCACGGTATCCCTGGCGTTGGCGAGAAACAGGCTGTGGTCGTCGGGGTCGGGGCCATCCCAGGGATTCGCCAGCCAAAAGTCCTGCCACACCACGATGCCATTGCGGTCGCAGGCCTCGTAGAAGGCGTTGTCGCCTGTCTGTCCCACCCAATTCCGGATCATGTTGAAGTGCAGGTCGCGGTGGTACCGCAGAGCAGCTTCGTAATCCCGGGCGCGGTAGCGCAGCATCGACTCGGAGAAACCCCAGTTCCCGCCGCGCGCGATGAAGCGCCGGCCGTTGATCCAGATCTTGAGCGCGCCGCCGTCCTCGCCGTACGTGAACTGCCGCACTCCAGCCTGGAACGACTTCCGATCGGAGACCGTCTTGTCCGCGGTCTCGAACTTCAGTTCCACGGGAACCAGGTTCGGCTCGCCATAGCCGTTCGGCCACCACAGTTTCGGGTTCGCCAGCCGCAGCGCCGCAGTCGTCGCGGGGTCGAATTTCACCGTCTTCACCGCCAGCGGATCCAATGAAACCGCAGTCTCGAAGGTTGCTTGGCCGAAGCGCCCGCGCAGCGTCCCGGTCGCCGGCCGGGTTTCCAGATTGTGCAATGTGGCTTCGATGGTCACGTCCGCGCGTGAAATGTCGGGCAGCGGCAGAGTCGTCGAGACCCGCGGATTCTCAATCGTTACCGGGCCGCTCTGAGTCAGGTAGACATCGCCCCAGATGCCGGTATTGCGACCGCGAATGGTCGACATCCAATCCCAGCCGATGGAAGCGTGATAGGTGGGGTTGTCCGCCCCGAGCGCGCCGCCATTCGGCACATCGCCTTGCGGGCCCTTCTCCTTGACGCTCCCCGGGGTCGCGTTCTTCTCGATGCGCACCGCCAAAGCGTTCCGCGCTCCGGGATGGATGCGATCCGTCACGTCGAACCGGCCGCGCATGAATGCGCCCTCGATGCGTGCGATCTTTTCACCATTCAGAAAGACGCCGGCCTTCCAGTTGATGCCGTCGAAGTTCAGCCAGATGCGCTTCCCCTTGGCCGCGGGCGGCGCCACGAACTCGTTGCGGTACCAGAAATCGGCGTAGAAGAAGGAGTCCGAAATCATGAGCTGGTTGTCGCCGTAGTTCGGGTCCGGCACCGCGCCGTCGTTCAAGTAGCTGACAAGCACCGTTCCCGGCACGGTGGCGATCATCCAGCCCATGGCCGGGTATCCCGGCCGGGAGAGTTCTTCTCCCGAGGCCGTCACGAGCGAATCGCGTTGAAGACGCCAGGCGCCGCCCGCAAGATCCAGCCGGCCCTCCGGCCGCACGGCCGGCGCGGGCTTCGGCCTCGGCGCCGGACCGCCCCGTCCGTACACTTCCAGCTCACTCAGGATGTAGCCTTCGGGCGATGCCGGGCGGGTCATGAGCACGCGGACATACCGCGCTTGCGCCGGCGTCGCCAGCTTGAGATCGTCGGTCAGCCCGGTGGCTGCCGGCAGCGCCTGAAGAGTGGTCCAGGTCGCGGCGTCGTCGGACGTCTGGATCGAGCCTTCCGCGGCGCGCCGGATCCAGTAAAGCGCCACGCGGTCGAACGTACAGCGCGCGCCCAGATCCACGTACACCCACTCCTCGCCGCTCCCCGCGCTCATCCAAGCGCTGGTGAAATGGTAGGGGCCGCCGATTTCCACCCGCTGGCTCCGGTCGAACAGCGCCACCTCGGAAACGCGCCACTTCTGCGCGCTGAGCGCGTCGAACGCCACCCGGTAGAAGCGGCTGCGCGCGGGCGCCGTGAAAGCGATGGACGCCCGGAACTCCCTGTGGGGCCGCTCGGTGCCGGCGGCGCGTCCCAGTTCTTTCCAGGTCCGGTCGTCGTCGGAACCGGACACGGTGCAGGTCCAGCCCGCAGGCTGCCACGGGCTCAGGTCCACACGGGCGGACACCTCGACGCGATCCACTGCGGGGACGCCCTCGCCTCCCAGCCCGAGTTGGACCCATGGCTTCGGGCCGCGCAGATCCACGCCGGAAGTCAGGTTGTGATCCAGGACGGACTCGCGATCGTACTTTCTGAGGGTGCCGCGGTCGCTGACGGAGGTCGAGACCCACCGCGGCAATGCCGTGTGCCTGATGCCGTCCGTCACCAGTTGCGCGGTGAGGTTATAGTCGTAGCTGCTCGAGTGATACGCGGGACGGTGGAGCGCCAGGTTGCGGTACGTAGTGGTGTCGACAACCAGCACCGGGCCGAAGTCTTCTTTAGGGTCCCCAGGGTACACACCGACGCCGCGCGTGTACTCCTGCGCGCCGAGCGCAAGCACCGCGCCCAGACTCAATAGAACGATTCGTCTCACTCTCGCCGCGGACATGCTCTAAGCGTCGCACGGTTTGGATCACTCCGCAGGCCGGACCGGCAAAGAGCCAGGCGCCGGGAGGCCTGCGGACTAGCGCCAGTCGTCGCGGTGGAAGCGGTAGCCGTGCCCGCGGGGCTCCCGGTATGGCCGCACCCGGACTGCGCGTGGGCGAGGCGGCCGGACCCGGTAGCCCGGTGCGTATCCCATGACTCCAGCCCCGGGCGGCGGCACGCGATAACTTTGGTAGGCGTACCCTCCGCAAGCGGTCAGCGCCAGGGTCGCGAGAAGGAAAAAAGCAAGTAGCGCGCCTTTCAGGTTCCGCATGATTGTGTCTCCTCATCCCGTTGGACGCGGCTGGGAGTGCCGACGGTTTCTCGTAGAGAACGGAGGCCGGCGAGCGGACCACAACACGCCACAACCGTGAGGTAAGCTGAGTGATCGGCGGCGAGTACGGGACATGTTGACAAAGTACCTGCAAGCGGCGATGCGACTGGCGAAGTACGAGATCCAGGAGGACGGCAACTACTTCGGCTCGATCCCCGGCCTTGAGGGGGCCTGGGCTAGCGCCAGTTCTCTTGAGGCTTGCCGTGAGGATCTCGAGGAGGTGCTCGAGGACTGGCTGCTGTTTCGGCTGTCGAGGCAGTTACCGATTCCAGGCATCGGAGGGATTGAGCCTACCATCAGGGAAACTGTCGGCCGTTTGCGCTAACCTGATTCAGTCGTGCGAATCGCACTGGACGCCACTTACAGCGTGGGCCGGAACCTCTCGGGCGTGGGCGTGTACTCGCGCGAGATCCTGAGGGGGCTGGCGGAGGCGCACCCGGAGGCCGGATTCCTGTTCTGCTACCGGCCGCACCGGTTGCTGAGGTCGTTGGCCCAGCGGCTGCCGGGGAACTGCCGGCGGCGGCTGCTGCACGAGCCGCTGGCGGTGCCGTCGGCGGACCTGTTCCACGGCCTGAACCAGAGGCTGCCGCGGGCGCGCCTGCCGCGAACCGTCACCACGTTTCACGACTTGTTCGTGCTCAGCGGCGACTATTCCTCGCCGGAATTCCGCCGGCGGTTCGAAGCGCAGGCGCGGGATGCGGCCGCGCGGTCGGATCTGGTGTTCACCGTCTCGGAGTTCACGGCGCGGCAGGTCGAGGAGCTGCTCGGCGTGGAGCGCCAGAGATTGCGAGTGATTCCGCACGGGGTGCGCCTCCCGGCCGGGCGGGAGTCAACCGCACGGCGGGAGCGAATCGTGCTGCACGTTGGCGCGGTGCAGAAGCGCAAGAACATTTCGCGGCTGGTGGCGGCCTTCGCCGGGCTCGCGCCGGAATGGCGCCTGGTATTGGCGGGTTCGTTCGGTTACGGCGTCGAGCAGATCTGGCGCGACATCGAGCGCAGCCCGCGGCGCGACAGCATCCAGATATTGGGCTATGTTCCGGACCAGGAACTGGCGCGCTGGTACGAGCGCGCAGGCATCTTCGCCTTCCCGTCGCTCGACGAAGGGTTCGGCATGCCAGTACTAGAGGCCATGGCCTGGGGGGTACCGGTACTCACATCCAATCGATCCGCCCTTCCGGAGGTAGGCGGAGACGCGGTGGTCCTGGTAGATCCCACGGACGTGGACGCGATCGCCGGCGCCTTGAGGCAGTTGGCTGGAAGCGAGGAACTCCGCCAGAAGCTTGGGGACCGCGGCAAAAAGCGTGCGGCAGCCTTCCCCTGGGAGGCCGCAGTCTCAAAAACCTGGGCTGGGTACTGCGAACTGCTGCGCTGACCTCCTAGCGCGAATCGTCGTCGACCGCGATCTTCAGAGCTCGCAAGAACTTCTGATCTTGCGAAGTCCATTTGATCTTGGCCGAGGACCCAAACTCCCGAACGCTGGCGCGCCTGGGACGATCCTCCATTTCGGGTTCGATGGCGGACTCCTCGTCGGAGGCCTCCTCCCGCTTGTTGAAACCGATCGTGGCTTCCAACACGAGAAACACGTCGTAGCCGGCCCGCCGGATCTCGCCGATGGCAGCGGCGATCCGATCCGAGTCGGATAGCGATTCGTTAATCGCGTTGCCGAGTTCCTGCATCAAGACCTTCAGTTTCTCGTCCACGCTATGCCCCTTTCCCACGGGCCACATAGTGAGGATAACATCCTCACCCAACTTGATGCTGCTCCTCAGCCCTCCGTTTCACCGGGTTTTGGGCCTGAGTGCGCCTTTACCCGCCCCGATTGTAGTGGACACGGGCAGGTTGCACAAGGTCCAATTTACACATCGGCAGAGTGGGTTTGGTCCTGTAACTTTTGTTTGTGACTGGCCCCGTATGCGGGTATCGCTGCCTGGCTGGCAGGCCCGACTCCGGCCCGGAGGTCCCTCTCACCGCAGGCGCCTCGCGCTAGGATTGTAGGGGATGTCCACCCTTTCGCGGGCCCGGCAGTTTCTGCACTACGTTCTGCCGGCGATCATTCGGCCGCTGCGCGTCCTCTGGAACCAGATCATCGGCTTCCTGTTTCTGGTACTCGCCGCGTGGGCGATCCCCCGCGGCGTGCGGAGTGTGCGCGAGTTCGACGGGAGCGTCGAGAGCTTCTTCCGGCTCCTGCTGACGAGCCTGTTCATCGTGACCATGGCCGGTTTCGGGATCTACTCGTTCTGGCGGGCCCGAAAAGCCGCCAGGTCTTGAGCGAGCGGGCCGGCTGCGGCGCAGAATACCGTCAGCGCGACGGAGGGGCGGGCCAGGTTGTTCCGGCGCTGAAGCCGCCGTCCACGTACAGCACCTGCCCAGTCATGAAGTCGCTGGCCGCGCTGGCCAGGAAGATGGCTGTCCCGACCAGGTCGCGGGGCGTCCCCAGCCGGCCGGCCGGCGTCCGCGCCAGCGCCCAATTCAGGGCGGCGTCATCCTCGAAGATCGCCGCATTCAGGTCGGTGCGGATGATGCCCGGGGCAATCGCATTAACCTGGATGTTGTAGGCCGCCCATTCGACCGCCAGGGCCCGCGTCATCGCCCCGATGGCGCCTTTGGTCGTCCCGTAGGGCGCCGCACCCGCCAGGCTCGAGTGGGTGTGGATGCTGGCGATATTGACGATCTTGCCCCGCTTCTGCCCGGCCATCGCGCGGCCGCAGTCGCGCGCCATCAGGAAACTTCCGCGCAAGTTGATGCCGAGGATCTGGTCCAGCTTGTCGTCCGGGAAGGTCTCGGCGGCGTGCCGGAAGTTGATCCCGGCGGAGTTGAACAGCACCTCCACCCGGCCGTATTGCCGGACGACGCTGGTCACGCAACGCTGGATCTGGGCGGCGTCCGCGACGTCGCACACCTCGTAGGGAAGGCCGGTCGCCTTCAGCGACGCCTCGTTCCGCGAACTGACGATGACGCGCGCGCCCGCTTCGTGGCAGGCTTCGGCGATGGCGCGGCCGATGCCTCGCGAGCCTCCGCTGACCAGAATGACCTTGTCCTGGATGGAAAACAGGTCGTCCATATCCGGTTACCGAAGCAACTTTCCGACCGCCTCGTCGAGCTCGGCGTCAGTCCAGGCCGTGATGCGAATGTCCTTGTGCAGGCTCCAGCGCTCGAGGTGCTCCGTCGCCGCGCCCGGCTGCACCTTGCCGATCGGGCCGAGCGTCTCGATCTCGAGCATGTCGGCATTGGTGAAGGTCTCGAACGAGCAGCCGAAGTCCGGGTAGGTGCGCGCCGGATCGGCGGAGGTCTGCTTCAGGAACAGGTCGGCGCCGAGCAGGTAGGCGAGCCAGGTCTTGGGGTTGAAACCGCCGATCTTTTGCGGCTCGGAGATCCGCGGGTCCTGGCGCAGCGCCAGGTACTTCCTGGTGAAGCGCCAGCGGCTGTCGGAGAGGTCGGTGTAGGCCCACATGACGACGGGGTTGGTGGGCGGCAGGACCTCGGGATGCTTGCCGCGAGGCGGAAAGCCGGTGATCGCCGTTCCGCCCGGCGCCATCATGCTCATGGCCCAGGGCGCAACCTCGATCGCCCAGGGCGTGGTGTTCCTCAAGCGGTGCAACACTTCGACGCCGGAGCCGCTGGGGGCCATCCGGACGACAAGCTGCTTTTGGAGACCGGTGGTTGGCTCGACCGGCTCGGTGGCCTCAAGCACGCCGCCTTCGATCTCAATGCGCACCGGCAGGTTGTCGAGCGCCCAACTGGTGGCCAGCGTCTCGGGGGCGGCCCACAGGCGGTGGCCGCCGCGAAGCTGGTAATCGGGCTCGCGGCTCTTGCCGAGTTGTTCCGGATACTCCTTGAACAGGTTCTGGCCCCCGACGAAGGCGAAGCGCATGATGCGCGGCCCAACGTCGGAGACCACCACCAGCTCGACTTCGCCGTTCGAAATCCGATAGCTGTTGGGCCAGCCTTTGTAATCGACCTTTTCAATGCGTACAGCGGCAGATGCAGTCATAGTAGTGACCAGGGCACACAGGAGCAATCTGTGCATCAGGGCCATTATAGTACCGGACGCCGGGGCGCCAAATCGGCGCCGCCCAGCCGCTCGAGCAACTCCTTGACGCGGCGACGACTGACCTCCAGGCGCACGCCGGTGTTGAGGACGACCTCGGCAACGCAATCCGGATTGACGATGGCCCGGTCGAGCCGATCCTCCAGGTGCGCCTGTCCTTCTGAGCTAGTGCGCCGGCTCTGCGGGTCTACAATGGACTCCATGGGTGAAACCCTGAGTATTGCCGGGCGGGAGTTCCGCTCGCGTCTGATCGTCGGCACGGGAAAGTATCGCAGCTTTCCGGAAATGGCGCGGTGCCACGAGGCTTCCGGCGCAGAGATGGTGACGGTTGCGGTGCGGCGCGTGAACCTGACCGATCGGTCGAAGGAATCGCTGCTGGACTACATCGACCGCGAGAAGTTCTTCATCCTTCCTAACACGGCCGGATGCTACACCGCGGACGAGGCGATCCGCACCGCGCGGCTGGCCCGCGAGGTGGGCCTCTCGAATTGGATCAAGCTCGAAGTGATCGGAGACGAAAAGACGCTGTTCCCGGACAACGCCGGGCTGCTCGAGGCGACCCGCGTACTGGTCCAGGAGGGCTTCGTCGTCCTTCCGTACACCAACGACGACCTGGTGAACGCGCGCCGGCTCATCCAGGCTGGGGCGGCCGCCGTGATGCCGCTGGGCGCCCCGATCGGATCGGGCATGGGAATCCAGAACCTCGCCAACCTCCGCATCCTTCGCGAGATGATCACGGAAGTCCCGCTGATTGTGGATGCCGGCGTGGGTACGGCCTCCGACGCGGCCATCGCCATGGAGCTGGGCTACGACGGCGTGCTCATGAATACCGCCATCGCGGCCGCGGAGGACTCGGTGAAGATGGCCCTGGCGATGAAACTGGCGGTGGAGGCGGGGCGGCTGGCCTTCCTGGCGGGGCGCATGCCGAAGAAGCTCTACGCGACGGCCAGCAGCCCGACGACGGGTGTGGTGCGTTAATCCCGCCCGGCAACCAGGACCCGCGAAGGATAGAAGCCCTGCCGGACCGCGCAGTCCTTGAGGATGCGGAACTCCGAGGCTTCGATCAGCGAAGGGACGTGGTGCGCCACCTGGCGGCCCCAGAAGGCCGGCGCGATGCCGCCCGCGATCTTGTAGAGGCGGTTAAACGGCTTGAGGTTCTGGCCAATGCACACCAGCGCCACTCTGCCGCATGGCCGCAGCACGCGCCGGATCTCGCCGAGGGCCCTGACGATGTCCTCAACCGCCAGGAGCTCGAGCAGGTAGCAGCACAACACGACGTCGAAACTCTCATCCCGGAAGGGCATGTAGCGGGCGTCCACGGCCTGGCACAGCGTGCTGGCGGCGGGGAATTCGCGGCGGACGCGGCGGTGCGTCCGTTGCGCCATGTTGGGCGACAGATCGACCCCGACGGAGGCGCCGTTGGGGTTCGCGCGCACCACGCGGCGGAACATTTCGCCCGACCCCGTGGCCACCTCCAGGACCCTCATGCCGTCCCGGACCCCGGCGGCTTCCAGCGCGCACTGGTGCGCCCGCGCGTGAAACAGGTAGGTGGAAAGCGGATAGACGGCGGCGAGGCGGTCGTAGACCCTTCGGGTCCGATCGGTGACGGTTCTCGGGCGTCCGTTGCGACCGCGGTCGAGGACTAACGATTCGGAATCGTTCAAAACAGCGCCTTTCCGTATCTATGATACCGGCGCCAAGTTGGATTGCAACTCGGGAATTTCGATCTCGATGCGGGTGCCATGGCCGGGCTTGCTGTCGATCCGCATCCGGTAGTCGGCGCCGAACAGGACCTTGAGCCTTTCGTCCACGTTGCTGACTCCGATGCCCTGCTCGCGCAAAGTGGCCAGTCTTGCCTCGGGGATGCCTACCCCGTCGTCTTCGACCAGCAACAGCAGCCGGCCCTCTCTTAGACTACTGCGAAAGCGGACCACTCCGCCATCCACCTTGCTGCTCAGCCCGTGCTTGACGCAGTTCTCGATCAGGGGCTGAAGCAACATGCTGGGGACGAGCCGGTCCAGCGTGGCCGGATCGACCTCTTTTTCAAACCGCAGCTTGTCGCCGAAGCGGATCATCTCGATGGAGAGGTAATCGTCGATGAAGTCCAGCTCCTCGGCCAGCGGGTTGAAGTTCTCCTGCTTGCGCAACAGGCGGCGCAGGATGCTCGAGAGCTTGTAGACCACGGCCCGGGCCTGCTGAGGGTCGGTGCGGATGAGCGATGAGACGGTGTTCAGGGTGTTGAACAGAAAGTGCGGGTTGCTCTGCCGGCTCAGGGCGTCCATGCGCGCCTGCAACAGCAAGCGGCGTTGCTCCTCGAGCTTGGTTTCGTTACGGGTGTTGTTCCAGATCTTCAACGGCAGCATCACCGCGAACACGGTGGTCACATAGACCGCCACGAAGTACAGCCAGTTCGGGCTGGGCCAGGAGGGATAGATCGAAAACAGCCGCTTCGGCCAGACGTGGCCCAGGCTGAGGCGCAGAAACTCGGCGAACAGAATGGCCAGCAGGAACAGGAGCTGGAAGGCGGCCCGGTAGCGGTCGTGGCGGCGGGAGAAGATGCGGTAGAGGCTGAGGTCGAACACGGGGGAGAAGCGCCAGATCTCCTCGGTGTCGGGGGCGCCGTCGCGGAGCAGGCCGCCCATGGCGCCGACCCCGACCAGCAGGGGCACGGCGAGGTATTCGTGGTGAAACATGGCGGGCAGGGAGATCAGCGCACCGGAGACCAGGCCCGTCACGTAGCCGCCCAGGAGCCCGGCTACCAGGCTGCCTTCCAGCCCGAGGTCGACCGCCTTGTACTGCTGCACGACGCGGATCAACACCCCCGCGCCGAAGATGGTGGAGAAGCTGAGCGCCAGCAAGAGCCGCTGGTTGAGCGTGCGCTCCTCGCGTAACAGCATGCGTTTGAAGCGGCCGGAACGGACCAGGATGCTGGCCAGAGACGCCACCACGCCGAGGCGGATCATCAGCACGATCAGGTGTTCTTCCGGCATCGAGGCCCAGCGTCCATTATAATGAAGGAAATAAAGCACATTCAGCCTTATGTCCCACGACGGCGGTGAATCCGGGTTTCGCAAGGTTGCCGAGGCGGATTTTCCCACTCGCTTCGGCCACTTTCGGATCTGCGGATTTGAAGGGCGCTACGGGGGAGAGATCGAGGAAGCGGTGGTGCTCGAGATGGGCGACCTGCCGGGCCCCGAGCCGCCGCTGGTGCGGATCCATTCCCAATGCCTGACCGGGGACGTTTTCCACAGCCTGCGCTGCGACTGCCGGGCGCAACTGGAGCTGTCCCTGGCGGCCATTGCCGAGGAGGGCCGGGGGTTGCTGATCTACGAGCACCAGGAGGGGCGCGGGATCGGTCTCGCCAATAAGCTGCGCGCCTACGAACTTCAGGACGGCGGCGCGGACACGGTCGAAGCCAACGAGCTGCTCGGGTTCAAGGCCGACCACCGCAGCTACGAGCTGCCGGTCGAGATCCTCCGCTATTTCGGCCTGACCAGCGTGCGGCTGCTATCCAACAACCCGGACAAGATCGAGGCCGTCGAGAAGGCCGGCATCCGGGTGGCCGAGCGCGTCCCCTGCATTGTCGAGCCTTCGGTCACCTCGGAAATCTACCTCCGCACCAAGAAAGAGAAGCTGGGGCATCTGCTGGAAGGGCTGTAGGGGCGGGCAGGTTCAAAACCCCCCACCCCCTCGCGTGTGGCCGGGGCCACGCAGCACCGCATTGAGGAACAGCAGGTTCATGCCGTCCAGGTAGGCGCGGAAGTTGGGGTCGGCGGTGAAGCCGACGATCTGGCCGCGGCCTTCGCGCTGGAGGATGAGGAGCGGCTTGTAGGCGAACTGCTTGCGGGTCTCCTCCCACATGTGGCCACCGGCGACGAGCTGATCGGGGCCGAGGAACAGGGCGGCATTCACGCCCTTGTCCAGCTTGATGGGCGTGAAGACGGCGCGGCCGGCAACCAGGGCGTTGACGGTCTCGCCGAGGCCGGCCGTCATCCAGTGGTCGGGGTCCAGGCGGGCCTTCAGCATCACGCCCAGCACGCGGTCGGGCAATTCGGAGTCGGCCTGAATGGCCTTCTGGTACTCCTCTTCGGAGGCCAGGAGCTTGCCGGGCACCCGGGGCTCGGTGGCCTCGGGCTTGGCGATATCCGGCTTGGCGGTCTCCGGCTTGGGGGCGTCGGGCTTCTTGGCGTCGGCGGGGCGCGGGGCGTTCTCCTGGGAAACCGCGAGCAGCTTAACCTTCGGATCGGCGAGGAACGACACCGCGTTGCCCAGCCCGATGAGCGTGCCGCCGGCCGCTACCCACTCCTTCAGGCGCCGCGCACCGTTGGGGCCGAACGCCTGGGAGTAGCCCTCGCCGGAGCCGTCCGGCAGGATCAAGACGTGGAAGCGGCTGAGGTCGGCGGCGGCGAGCGACTGTGCCCGAACGGCGGTCACCGGATAGTCGAACTGGCGCTCGAGGACGAAACGGGTCCAGCCGGCCGAGGTCGAGGAAGTCGGCCGGTCCCAGACCAGCGCGATGGCCGGCCTCCGAAGAGCGACAACGTAACGGCTACCGAAATTCGGCCCTTCGTCCACCCAACCGCTCTCGGTGGGCTGGACCTCCGCCCCGGTGGATTTCGCGAGGCGCGCCAGCCGGGCGGCGAGGTCCGGCGGATTCCCCTGCACCTTCAAGATGAGCGTCCCAGCGGGATATTTCCGGCCGTTCTGCGTGAAGGCGCGGTCGCTCGAGAAGACGCGGAGGTCCTCGCGAAACGCGGCCGCGAGCAGGCGCCCCGCGGCCTGCGTGCCCCAGGGCACGAGGTACGCAATCGGTTTTGCGCTGGAGGAGGCCAGCCTCCCGGGCGGGATGCGCTCCGGGCGGGCGGTCTCGAAATCCCCCTTCGAGACCTCTGCCGAAGCGAGCGCTTCCACGTTGAAGGCCAGCGGAAGCGACCAGCTCGTGACGTCGTAGACTTCATCCGGCAGCTTCTTCCGCCGCAGCCGCTCCTGCTCTCTGACGAAGGCCGGATCCATCGGCACGTTGGGGTCGAGCAGCGTCCGAATCAGCCGCTTGGCGGGCTGGGCCAGGCTGACGACGTAGCTCCCCGCCGGAATGTCGCGGGCGGATACCCGGAAGGGCGCCCGCGCCCGCTTGATCTCGATCCCCTGCTCGTCGAGCAGCGCCGCCAGTTTGTCCACCGCCGCGGTGTCTCCCTGACGCACCAGGATGTACTCCCGTGGCGGGCCGCTCGCGCCCTCTTCGATGGCCGACTTGCGGTAGCGGTAGAAATTCTCGAGCAACTTCTCGCGGTTGCGCGCGGCGGTCTCGGCGGTCGAAAGGGAGGCGGTGAAGTGCTGGCGGATGGTGTCGCGATAGGGGAGGACCGTGTCGTCGCTGCGGCGCATCACCAGCCCGCGCGCGGAAGCCTGCTCGTAGGTCATCCCGATGGCGCCGTAGAAGGCCGGCCAGGAGTCGCCGTAGCCCGGATAGAACGCGTCGAAGACGTCGCGGGTGAAGTAGTCGAAGCCGAACTTGTCGAACCACCGCGCGTTGTTTTTGCCGAACCAGGTCATGGCTTCCTTCTGTTGCGCGGTGAGGTGGGGATTGTAGGGGTCGGCGCCCGGCGCGAAGTAGTAGGTGGAATCCGAGCCCATCTCGTGCAGGTCGGCGAATACCAGCGGGTACCACTCCCGCAAGACTCTGACCTGGCCGCGGACTTCCGGCTGGGTGAGGGCGAACCAGTCGCGGTTCATGTCGAACAGGTAGTGGTTGCCGCGTCCGCCGGGCCACGGTTCGTTGTGCTCGGCCGCCGCGGGGCTCGCGTCCGGCTCCAGTCCGAGCGATTGCTCGAAGTTGTGGACGAACCGGTCGCGGCCATCCGGATTCTGAAGCGGCGCGATCAGCACCAGCACGTTCTTCAGGATTCCGTCCACCATTTCGTCGTTGCGCGCGGCGAGCAGATGGTAGGCGGTCAGGAGCGCCGCCTCGGGCGAAGAAATCTCGTTGCCATGGATGCCATAAGCCAGCCAAATGACCGCGGGGAGCTGCGCCACCAGCTTGCGGGCCTCGGCCTCGGGGGTCTTTCGCGGGTCGGCCAGGCGCTTCACGCCGGCGCGGATTTCATCGAGGCGCTTGAGGTTCGCTTCGGAGCCGGCAGCGGCGTAGACCAGCTTGCGCCCCTCCCAGCTTTGCCCGTACTCGAAGATCTTCAGCCGGCCGGACGCCGCGGCCAGCGCCTCGAGGTACTTCAGCAGTTGCGCGTGCGAGCTGATGCGGTCGCCCGGCTCGTATCCGAGGACCTGCCGGAACGTGGGAATGCGGGGGTCATAGCTCGCGCCGGGCCAGAACTCGAACTTGCTCTGGGCGGCCAGCGGCCAGGCCAGCAGTGCGCTCACCAGGAGCGCGGTGGTCTTTCTGGGCATAAGCCCTCCAGGATACGCCAAAGAAGAAGGGCACGCCGGAGCGTGCCCTTCTTCGCCGCGTCAAAAAGATTTGACCCTGAATTGTTGACTTCTTGGTCCCCTTCGCATCGGGGCTTTAACATCCTAGCACAGCACCGCCGCTCCGTGGTGAAGGAACTGGAAACGCCTCCGGTTCAGCCGGGAGTGTCCCCGATTGCTTCCACAGCCGCCGGACAACCGGCAGCAGCGTCATCGGCTCGTGACGTGCTCCTTAACGCGGGTGACCAATTCGGCCGCGCCCTCCACGGCCCCCGCGGCGGCACCCACGCCCTTCCGGTAGACTCCTTTCCCAGCCTCGACAATGCTCTCGCCCTTCTCGACCAGGACGTCCTTGACGTGCGCACCGGCTTCCGCCAGCGATTCTTTCGCGCTCTCCGCCTTCTGGCGGATCAGCTTCCGCGTTTCCTCCCCGGACTGCGGGGCATAGAGCAAGGCAACGCCCGCGCCGACGGACGCCCCGATCAGAAACCACACGATTTTCTCCGTTGTTCGCATGTTGGATCCCCTCTCCTCTATTTTACCCGACCGGACCTGAAAGCGGGCCTCGAGCTGTTCTATGCTGGAGCCATGGCGGATGAACCCGAATTGGTTACGGTTTTTCGATCGGCTGACCCGGATGCGGGAGACCAGGCCGCCGCGGCGCGGGCGCTGCTGAACCAGGCGGGCCTTTCCGCGGGGACCTTCGACGACTCGACCCCGGGAGTGCCCGAGGGCGCTTTCGAGGTCCGCGTGCCGGCCGAGCAGCAGGCTGAGGCCGAGAGGCTGATCGATAGCCAGCCCGAGGCGCCTCCTGAACCCCCCGACCTTTCGCCCGACCTCGACATGGTGCGGGTCTTCGTCTCGGATGCCGCCGAGGCGGAGATGCTGGCGATGGGGATCCGCAGCATCCTCGAAGCACACGGGATTCCTTCCGTGCTGGTGAGCGGGTCGATGTTTCCGAGCCTGCCCTTTGAAGTGCGGGTTCCGAAGATCCGCCTGGAGGATGCGCGGCGGGCGATTGCCGAGGCCGAGGAGGCGGGGCCCGCGGCGGCGGAACAAGGCGAGCAGGAGTCGGAAGCGGAAAGCGGCGGCTCAGAAAGCGGAGTATAGGCCGGTCGGCTCCAGCCAGCGCATGGTTTCGAGCTGGAAGCGCCGGCCATCGGTGCGGATCGATACCAGCCCCGCGAGGTCGGTTCGCAGCACCTCGGTGTGACGTTGTTCCAGACGCTTCAGCACCTCCGCGTTCGGATTCCCGAACGAGTTCTCAAAGCCCGCGGAGATCACGCCAAACGCCGGCCGCACGGCATCCAGGAACGGGACGCTGGAAGAGGTCCGGCTGCCGTGGTGCGGCACTTTCAGCACGTCGCTGTGCATCAGAGCGCCGTTGGCGAGCAGTTGCCGCTCTACCGGGCGTTCGATATCGCCGGTCAGCAGGAACGAGTGCTGGCCGTAGCTGAGGCGCAGCACCAGTGAGTCGTTGTTGTGCGCGACTGCACTGGCCTCATAGTCGGGGAACGGCGCCAGTACTTCGATCCCGACGCCCCCGTAGCGAAACGACTGGCCCGCGTGCAGCGGAACGATCTTCACCCCGCGCCGGAGCGCCACCTCGCGCAGCCGCAGCCATTCCGGGCTGTCCGCCATTGCGCCGGTCCACAGCTCTCTGGGGCGGAAGTTCTCGATGACCGCCGCCAGCCCGCCGATGTGGTCCTCGTGCGCGTGCGAGAGCGCGATCGCGTCCAGCCGCCGGATCGAGCGGTTCCACAGGTACGGCGAAACCACGTCTTCCCCGATATCCAGCCGAGGGCGCCGGCGCCGGCCAAAAGCCGGAATCCCGCCGCCATCCAGCAGCATCCGCTTACCGTCCGGGAAGGCAAGAAAGAGGCTCTCGCCTTGACCGACGTCGATGGCCGTCAGTTCCATGACGCCGGGCTCGACTTTCGGCGGGAACGGGTGCACGACGATCAGCAGCAGCAGACCCACCCAGGCGCAGAGGGCGCAGACGAAAGCCGCGCGGCGCCGGCGGAATATGGCCGCGGTGAGCAGCGCCGCGGTCAGGCCGATCGCCAGCCACAACGGCGGGTCGGGGATGCGCCAGCCCGGCTCCCAGCGCGCGTGCAGTTGCGCCGCCCATTGCGAAAAGGACAGCAACCAGCCGGCGACCACGGCGGGCGCCTTCCATGCGGTGAAGATGGCGATGAAGCCGACCGGCACCACCGCCGACATGGCCGGAACGATCAGGAGGTTCGCGGACAGGCCGGTCACCGAGAGCCGATGAAAATAGAGCGCCATGGGCAGCGCCAGCCCGAACTGCACGCAGGTGGAGAGCACCACCATCTCATAGGCCCAGAACACTGCGCGCAGGGCGAAGCCGATCGCCGCCAGCCACCCGCGTTGCGGGATGCGCGTCCACAGCCAGAGCGTCTCGGCGAGCAGCCGCAGCTCGAGGCGGAAGTGGGCCACGCGCGGCTCCAGGCGCGGGTCGCGGTCGCGCTGGCCCAGGCCGGCGAGACCGCTCGCCAGCGGCCCCGAGGTGCGCTCCATCAACGGCACAGCGAACGCGCCGATGGCCGCCACCGACAGGAACGAGAGTTGGAAGCTGGCTTCGAACATCTGCTCGGGGTCGCAGACGACAAAGGCCAGCGCGATGGCCGCGAGCAGGTTGAGCAGCCGCGGCCGGCGGTAGAGATAGCGCACCACGACGAACAGCGTGAACCCCGCCGCGCCGCGAATCACCGGCGGCTGCCAGCCCGAGACCAGCGCGTAGGTCCAGCCCGCCAGCGTGGTGAGGGTGAGCGCGGCCGCCTCCGGGACGAAGCACAGGCGCATCAGGAACAGGAAGAATGCCGCCAGCACGGTGATGTGCAGGCCGGAGATCACCAGCGCGTGATAAGTGCCCGTGCGGCGGAAATCCTCGGTCCAGACTCTTTCGAGGTTGGCCGATTCGCCGATCAGGATGGCCTGCATCATCGTGGTCTTGTAGGTATCGCCGCGGTAGAGCCGTTCGAGCCGCTCGAGGGCGGCGACGCGCAAGCCGAAAATGGCGCGCCCAAAAAGCGTGCCGCAAGCGCCCGGAAGCACTTTCACCGGAGCGCCGGGGCGGGCCGAGGCGGTCCAATAAATGCCTCTGCGCGCCTGGTAGCCCGCATAGTCGAAGGAGCCGGGGTTGCGGAAATTCCGCGTCCGGCGCGGGCGCGCCTCGATCTCGACCTTCTGGCCGTAGCGCAGGTCCGGCGGACGTTCCCCGGGCTTCAGGAACAGGCTGATCTGCGCCCGCGCCCCCTCACCCAGCTCCAGCAGGAACTGCTCGCGGTCTTCGGAGAAGACCGGCGGCTCGACCACGCAGCCGCTCAGGATCACGATTTCGCGCGGGGCGGTGTCCAGTTCCGGCGCGGGCCCCGGCCGGTGCGCCACCCCGACCAGCGCGCCGGCAAAGAACAGCGCCGTGAGGCACGCGAGCATGGTGGCGCGGCGCGTGCTCTTCCACATCGCCAACAGCGCCAGGACGGCGAGGACGCCGATGACCCAAAACAGTTCCCGCGCGCCGAATGGGACGAATCGCACGAGCACGAGGCCCGCGGCCAAGGCTGCCAGCGGTGGAAGCAGCGGATCGGGCACACTCTCCCCCTGGGGTATAGTGGGATCTCACAGGGCAAAATCGCAATTCTGGGGGGAAGTTCACGCTGAAACTCGGGGAGTTGTTAAGTCGGCCCCCACGCCACCAGATAGCCATATGGAAGGGATCTCACGATGGCTGGCTGACCAGAGCTGGTAGTTTGCGTCCGCGTCGGGCGCGAAGCTTCTTGGGGCTCGACCCATCGAGTGCAGGACGATGTGATCGACGCGCCAAGCCTCGTCTTCCTTGACCGGGCCACTGCGGATCGCGCATATACCGCCATTTCGACGGAATATCCGGCTCCGTTCTTCGTCTGATCGTCGTCGATCGTAGTCGCGCACGACGGAGCGGTGCTGGACGAACTGCGCTCGTAGCCTTCGTGGCGGCCGGTTCCCGCTCGACGGCGAGTGAGCAACTGGTAATGACTATTCACCATGTCTGCTGTGGAAACCCTGGGGAACTTCGTGCGCGGCTGGAGCCGGCCGCCAGCACAGTTTCACGGGCCGGGTTCTTCACGTCTCGACGAAGAAATTGCCCATCTGGCGAAACTTCGCGTACCGCTGCTCGATCAACTGCTTGGAGGAGAGCCCGGAAAGCTCCTGGAGAGATTGCCGCAAGACTTGCCGCACCTGGTCGGCTGCCAGGTCGGGATCTTGGTGAGCTCCGCCCGGGGGTTCCGGGATGATCGCATCGATCAGCCCCAGTCCCAGAAGGTCCTGGGCAGTCAGCCGCAGCGCCGACGCGGCCAGCGCCGCCTTCGAGGAGTCGCGATAGATGATGGCCGCGCAACTTTCCGGGCTGATGACGCTGTAGACGGCATTCTCGAGCATGAAGACCCGGTTGCCGATCCCCAACGCCAGCGCGCCGCCGCTGCCGCCCTCCCCGATGCAGATCACCACCACCGGGCTCGCCAGCCGCGACATCTCTCGCAGATTGGTGGCGATCGCTTCGGCCTGCCCGCGCTCCTCGGCGTCGATGCCGGGATAGGCGCCGGGGGTGTCGAGCAGCGTCACGATCGGCCGCTGGAACTTGGCGGCAAGCTGCATGATCCGTAGCGCCTTGCGGTACCCCTCGGGCTTGACCATCCCAAAGTTCCGATACAGTTTCTGCTTGGTGTCCCGCCCCTTCTGCTGCCCTACCACCATGATGGGCTGGTCCTCGAAAAACGCCATCCCGCAGACCACTGCGGCGTCGTCGCCGAACCGCCGGTCGCCGTGGATCTCCTGGAAATCCGTGAACAGGCGTTGGATGTAGTCGAGCGAGTGCGGCCGCTTGGGGTGGCGGGCCAATTGCACCCGTTGCCAGCGGGGGTTCGCCAGCGCCGCCTCCGCCGCGGACCCCTGCTCCGCAGCCGGCGGTTGCTGCCTTTCATCGGAAGCCATGCAATCTTTAATTATCCACGATTGGCTTGTGGCGTGTACCAGGTGGCCTGTGGATCCTTCAACGCTGCACCGGCTGCCGCCGCTGAGGCGATAGCGCATGCGCCGGTGCCGAATCCACAGGCCACAAGCCACAAGCTACAAGCGCTGTTGCCTCACCCCGCCAGTTTCTCGATCGACTCCGGCCCGCAGATGCGCTCCACCTCCTGCTGGAACTCCCGGTCCGGCTTCACCTTCTGCGGCACGTCGAGAATCAGCGAGAAATCCCGCGGGCTTTCCAGGCGCAGCCGGACCGCCGTCTCGCCGGGCTTCTTGGCGAAGATCTCCCCCAGCGCCGCGGCCGCATCGGCATGCCGGCCCAGCGGCACGCGAATCGAGATCAGGCTGGGATACTGCAAGCCGGCCACCGCCAGGGGCGTCACGTCCTGGATCGAGATCTTGGGCGGCCCGCTCTCGTCCGGCAGGACCAGCCCCTTGACGAACACCGCCTGGTCCTCGACCAACTGCGGGGCCAGGCGCTCGTAATTGGTGGTGAACAGCACGGCGTCGATGCTGCCATGCAGGTCTTCGAGCTGCATCGCGGCCCAGATCCTGCCTTCCTTGTTGCGCCGGCGCTGGATGGACGTCGGAATCCCGCAGAGCTGCACCTCGACCCCGCGTTCCAGGCCCTCCAGCGTGTCGGTGAAGTGCGAGGCCAGGTCCTTGATCTTGGCGCTGTACTCCTCCAGCGGGTGGCCGGTGACGTAGAAGCCCAGCACCTCTTTCTCGCCCGCCAGTTTCTCCTGGCTGCTCCACTCCGGCGCCGCAGGCAGCGGCCGCTCTTCGGGCTCCTCGGCGGCCATCTCGGCGAACAGGCCGGCCTGCCCGTTCTGGCGGTCGCGCCATGCCTTCTGCCCCGACTCCATGGCGCCCTCCACGGCCGCGAAAAGCTGCGCCCGCGCCGGGGCCAGTGTATCCAGCGCCCCCGCCTTAATCAGGTTCTCGATCATCCGCCGGTTCACCGCGCCCAGGTCGATGCGCTCGCAGAACTCGTACAACGAGCGGAACCGGCCGCCCTCGCGCCGCGCCGCCAGGATCGATTCCACTCCCGACTGCCCCAGGCTCTTGATGGCGCCCAGCCCGAACCGGATCGCCTCCCCATCCGGCGTGAAGCTCCACTCGCTCGAGTTGATGTCGGGCGGCAGCACCCGAATCCCCATCTCGCGGCACTCCCCGATGTACTTCACGATCTTGGCCGTGTTGCCGGTCTCCGAGGTCAGCAGCGCGGCCATGAAATCGATGGGGTAGTTGGCTTTCAGGTAGGCCGTGAGGTAGGCCAGGTAGGCGTAAGCCGCCGAGTGCGACTTGTTGAACCCGTACCCCGCGAACTGCTCCATCAGGTCGAACAGCTTCTCGATCTTCCGCCGCGGATGGCCTCGCTCGATCGCTCCATGGATGAACCGCTCGCGCTGCCGGACCATCTCCTCGGGCTGCTTCTTGGACATCGCCCGACGCAGGATGTCCGCCTCCCCCAGCGAGTACCCGGCCAGGCGATTGGCGATCTGCATCACCTGCTCCTGGTACACGATCACGCCGTAGGTCTCCTCCAGGAGGTCCTTCAGCTCCAGGATCTCGTAGGTGATCTGCCGCCGCCCGTGCTTGCGCTCGATGAAGTCGTCCACCATCCCGCCCTGGATGGGGCCGGGGCGGTAGAGCGCGTTCAACGCGATCAGGTCCTCGATCCGGCTGGGCTGGTAGCGCCGCAGAATGTCCCGCATCCCCGACGACTCGAACTGGAAGATCCCGCTGGTGAACGCCTTGGTGAAGATCTCGTACGTCTTCGCGTCGTTCAGCGGGATCTCCTCCAGCGCCAGCTTCACCCCGCGGTGCTTCTCGATCAGCTCGACCGCGTCGTGGATCAGCGTCAGCGTGGTCAGCCCCAGGAAATCCATCTTGAGAAGCGAGAGCTTCTCCAGGCCGGACATGTCGTACTGGGTGACGATTTCGTCCTTGTTCGTGCGGTAGAGCGGCACCAGCTCCTTGAGCGGCTGCGGCGCGATCACCACCCCCGCCGCGTGCACCCCGGCGTTGCGCGCCATCCCTTCCAGCCGCCGCGCCACTTCGAGCACCTCGCCCACGCGCGGGTCCTTCTGGCTGGCCTGCGCGAACCCCGGCTCCATCTTGATGGCGTCCGCCAACGAGATGTTCAGCACGTTCGGAACCATCTTGGTGATGCGGTCCACGTCGGCGAAGCTCATGTCCAGCACCCGGCCCACGTCCTTGATCGCCGCCCGCGCCCCCAGCGTCCCGATGGTGATGATCTGCGCCACCTGCTCGCGCCCGTACTTCTCGGTGACGTACCGGATCACTTCCCCCCGCCGCCGCGTGCAGAAGTCGATGTCGATATCCGGCAGGCTGACGCGTTCCGGATTCAGGAAGCGCTCGAACAGCAGCCCGTACTCCAGCGGATCGATGTCCGTGATGCCCATGGCGTAGCTGACCAGGCTCCCGGCCGCCGAGCCGCGTCCCGGCCCCACCGGGATTCCGCAGGACCTGGCGAAGCGGATGAAGTCCCACACGATCAGGAAGTACCCCGAGAACTTCATCTGCTGGATCATGCGAATCTCCCGATCCAGCCGCTCGGCGTATTCCGCGGGGTGGTGTTTCAGCCGGCCGGCCGCGCTCAGCGCCTCGATCCGCGCCCGCCGCCGCTCGTATCCCTGGCGCGCGACGTACTCGAAGTAGGAGTCGGTCGAGTGGCCCTCGGGCACCTCGAAGCGCGGGAACGGCTCCTTGACCTGCTCGAGCTGCACCCGGCAGCGCTGGGCGATCTCCCAGGTGCGGTCCAGCGCCTCCTCCAGTTCGCCGAACAGCGCCAGCATCTCCGCGCGCGGCTTCAGGTAGAACTCCGGCGTGGGCCACCTCATCCGCGACGGGTCGCTCATGGTCTTGCCCGTCTGAATGCACAGCATGACTTCGTGCGAGCGCGCGTCCTCGCGGCGCAGGTAGTGGGAGTCGTTGGTGGCCACCAGCGGGATGCCGGTGTCGCGCGCCAGCCGCACCATCAGCGGCACCGCGCGCTGGTCCTGCTCCATGCCGTGGTTCTGAAGCTCCAGGAAGAAGTTGCTCCGGCCGAACAGGTCGGCGTAGCTGTAGGCCAGCCGGCGCGCGTCCTCGTAGTGGTCCGCCAGCAGCGTCTCGTTGATGTCCCCGCGCAGGCATCCCGACAGCGCGATCAGCCCTTTGGAGTGCCGCGACAGCAGCTCCTTGTCGATCCGCGGCTTGTAATAGAACCCCTCCAGGAATGCCGTCGACACCAGGTCGATCAGGTTGCGGTAGCCTTCCTGGCTCTCGCACAGCAGCACCAAGTGGTTGTACCGGTCCGTGTCCGAGCGGCTCTTGTGTCCCTGCTGCGAGACGTACACCTCGCAGCCGATGATCGGCTGCACCCCCTTCTCCCGCGCCGCGTCATAGAAGTGCACCGCGCCGAACAGGTTCCCATGGTCGGTCAGCGCGACCGCCGGCATCCCCTGCTCGGCCACCGCATTCACCAGTTGGTTGACCCCGCACGCGCCATCCAGCAGCGAGTAGTCCGAGTGGCAGTGCAGGTGAACAAAAGGGGTATCGCCCATTTCGCGGTTAAACCGTATGGTAGCACCGCCGGCAATTGCCGCTGTGGCGCGCGCTCTCAGCGTGCCGGGGCGCCCTCTGGGCCCGCCACTCATAGCGACGCCAGGCTTCCCTCCGTCTGCATGCACATGCATGTACAATGATCCCGTGAGGACCACCATCGAACTCAGCCCCCAACACCGGGCCAAACTACTCGAGTTGGCGGCGCACAGGGGTGAAAGAGGAGTCTAGTCGGTGGTCGCCGAGGCCATCGAAGCCTATTTGGGCGACAGGACCGCCAAGGATCGGTTGCGCAAGCGTGCCCTGGCCTTGCGCGGCACGCTGCCCGAGGCGGAAGCCGAGAGCCTCCGGCGCCACGTGGCGGCACTGCGCGGGTCTCCAAACTCCGTCTCGCCGATCTGAGCGCACGCGCGACATGAAGGTGGAGAATCAGGCCGCCCGCAACCGGGAATTCGCCGGTTTCCACGATGGGGCGTTTTTCGTCAGGTTGACTGCGCCCTGCCCAACTTCCGGTTGACCCGGACACAACTTCACTTCGCGAAAGGTGGTGTTTCCGATGTCGATGACGTGCTCAGCGATGCCTCCCGTTGTCCCTGGTCTTGACAGATACGTGGTACGTGACGGCATCCCAGGCGTTATGAATGCCGATGAAGAGCAGCAGCAGCACCGCCGCTCCGACGCCTCATGTCCGGCACGCGCGAAGAGTGTCCCGAGCTTGCCGCCCATCAGCCCCGAGCCCAGAATACCAACTCGCATGTTGCCCTCCCTCAATTTGGGTGTCTACCCCAGTAACGGGAAGCGTGGTGTGATCAGCGCATCTTGCCTCACTGGTGATGCGAGGAAGAACGGCCAGGAATGCGAAAGTGCTCATTCATCGTCTTACTCAGATTTGAGAGAAGCCATATCAATGGAGAAGCGGTACTTCACATCGGCCTTGAGCAGTCTCTCGTAGGCTTCGTTGACCTTCTGGATAGGGATGACTTCGACATCGGCGGTGATGTTATGTGCGCCGCAAAAGTCGAGCATTTCCTGGGTCTCGGGGATACCGCCGATGGGCGAGCCGGACAGGCTGCGGCGTCCGAACAGAAGGCCGAAGGCAGCGACGGCGAGAGGCTTCTCGGGCGCGCCGACGAGGGTGATGTTGCCGTCGCGCCGCAGGAGTTGAATGTAGGCGTTGATGTCGTGATCGGCGGAGACGGCGTCGAGGATGAAGTCGAAGCTGCCGGCGTGCTTTTTCATCTCGTCGGCATTGCGGGAGACGACAACTTCATCGGCCCCGAGCCGGAGCGCGTCCTCCTTCTTCTTGGGTGAGGTCGTGAAGACAACCACGTGGGCTCCGAGCGCATGAGCAAACTTCACGCCCATGTGGCCCAGTCCGCCGAGACCCGCCACGCCGGCTTTCTTGCCTTTGGTGACGCCCCAGTGGCGCATGGGTGAGTATGTTGTGATTCCGGCGCAGAGGAGAGGCGCGGCTCCGGCGAGATCCAGGTTGGATGGGACCTGCAGAACAAAGCGCTCATCGACGACTACTCTCTCGGAATAGCCACCGTAGGTGACGCCTCCGAGGTGTTTGTCTGGGGCATTGTAGGTGAGGGTGACGTTCGGGCAGAACTGCTCGAGGCCAGCCTGGCACTCGGGGCAGGTGCCATCGGAATCGACCATGCAGCCGACCGCGGCAAGGTCGCCGGGCTTGAACTTTGCGACTGCGGAGCCAACCTTGCTGACACGACCGACGATCTCATGGCCTGGCACGCAGGGGTAGACCGTCGGCATGACGTTCTTCCACTCATCACGGACTTGGTGGAGATCCGAGTGGCAGATACCGCAGAATAGGATCTCGATTTGTATGTCATGTTCGTTTGGATCTCGACGCGCGACCGTCGTGGAGGCAAGCGGCGATGTCGCACTGCGAGCGGAGTAAGCCTTCGCCTTGTACATGGATTGATGCTCCTGTTGGTTGTCTTTCGGCCCTTGATCAGGCCTGGTATTGTTCGTCGCTGACCTGTTCCATCCAGTCGGCCGTCTTGCCGTCAAGGTGCTCCTGAATGGCGATATGGGTCATCGCCGTGGTTGCCGTGGCGCCGTGCCAATGCTTCTCGCCCGGCGCGAACCAGATCACGTCACCCGGCCGGGTTTCCTCCACCGGCCCGCCCCAACGCTGTGCCCAGCCGCACCCGGCCGTCACGATCAGGTTTTGGCCCAGCGGGTGGGTGTGCCACGCCGTCCGGGCGCCTGGCTCGAAGGTGACACTGACACCGAGAACACGCGCCGGAGCGGGCGGGTTGAACAGCGGGTCAACCCGCACCGGGCCGGTAAAATACTCTGCCGGTCCTTTGCCCGAAGGCTGTGAGCCGCTTCTTTTGATATCCATTTCAGAATTCCTTCACTTGGTGGTCGTTCAGCGACCGGTCATCTGCTCCAGCTTTTCGGGGTACCGAGCGCCTTGCACCGTGATCTTTGAGGCGGCGTTCTCGATGTCACGGAGATCGTCGGGCGTGAGTTCGACTGAGACTGCTCCGATGTTCTCGTCCAAGCGATGCAGCTTTGTGGTGCCTGGGATCGGTACAATCCACGGCTTCTGGGCCAGCAGCCAGGCGAGCGCGATCTGAGCAGGTGTCGCCTTCTTCCGTTCCCCGATGCTGGCGAGCAGATTAATTAGGGCCTGATTCGCCTTGAGAGCCTCCGGCGTGAAGCGAGGCAGGGTGCTGCGAAAGTCGGAGCTGTCGAACCTCGCATTTTCGTCGATCTTGCCCGTGAGGAAGCCCTTGCCCAGGGGGCTGTACGGGACAAGGCCGATTCCGAGTTCCTCAAGGGTCGGTATGACTTCCTTCTCCGGAGTCCTCGTCCACAGCGAATATTCGCTCTGGAGAGCAGTGACCGGCTGGACTGCGTGTGCGCGACGGATCGTTTGCACTCCTGCTTCGGAAAGGCCGAAGTGCTTGACCTTGCCTTCCTGAATCAGGTCCTTCACCGCTCCAGCTACGTCATCGATAGGCACGTTCGGGTCAACCCGATGCTGATAGAGCAAGTCGATGACATCAACCTTGAGCCGTTTGAGCGAGCCCTCGGCGGCTTGCTTGATGTGCTCTGGCCTACTGTTCAGGCCCGGCGCACCCTTCATCCCGCGGGGATCGAAATTAGGACTGAGGTCGAACCCGAATTTGGTGGCGATCACCACACGGTCACGGAAGGGAGCGAGAGCTTCGCCCACCAGCTCTTCGTTCAAGAACGGGCCGTAGACCTCGGCAGTGTCGAAGAATGTGATGCCGCGTTCCACGGCTGCCCGGAGGAGAGAGGTCATCTCCTGCTTGTCTTTGGGCGGACCGTAAGAAAAGCTCATTCCCATGCAGCCGAGCCCGAGAGCCGATACTTCCAGGCCGCTATTTCCAAGTTTGCGCTTCTGCATTGTTTCTCCTTAGGAACCGTTCTCTCATCTCCAGGTTAGAGTCGAGCGCCCTGGAAGCGGTATCCTGATCCTTCCGATTTATTGCCTATTCCTCTTGCGCTGTTGACCCACGCACAGAGCCAGCAGCTATCCTAGCAGCCCGTGGATAAACTCGCGTTTTGGCGGTGCCACCAACGGCACCGATTTCGCGTGCGAGCAGGCCGAACCAGCGGACCACGCGGTCTGATCACCGGCAGGGCCGTTTCTGCGGC
>Ga0187878_1001108_pt1 | contig 27492 bp, 21 predicted proteins | sample June2016WEW_17_1_FD_132979 | JGI IMG/M metagenome (GOLD analysis project Ga0187878, IMG submission 132979) | Peatland microbial communities from SPRUCE experiment site at the Marcell Experimental Forest, Minnesota, USA - June2016WEW_17_150 | ecosystem: Environmental > Terrestrial > Soil >...
ACGCCCGCGGCGGCGCAATTGCTGGCGGGCGTCCAGAACGGTTCGCTCCAGCCCGCCTTCGCTCCCCAAGTCAACGCCGCATTGTTACTGGCCCCCAGCGGCGAGCTCGCTGCGCCCGTGCGCGTCTCCCTACCCACCGATTCCGTGAAGTTTGAGAAAGACCCGAGCAAGGACATCTACCGCTCCGGCGTCACCGTCGTGCTCGTGGCGTATGACACCGAGCGCCGCATTGTGGGCGTCCACCAGCGCTTTCTCAACCTCCAGTTCGATGAGAAGCGTTGGCAGGAGTTTCGCAAAACCGACTCGCTCGACATCGTGGCGCGCCTCGCCATTCCCAAGCTGGAATCGCTGAGCATTGAGGCGATTTTGCAGTTCGCGAGCGGCACGGTGGCAAAAGGCTTTCGCGACATCCCGATCGTTGCCAGTGACTCCTCACCGCGGTTGACCAGCCTGCTCCTCACAAACCGCATCGAACCCGCCGGCGGCCCGGCTGATCCCTCAGACCCTCTGCGCGGGCCGAACTATGAGCTCTTTCTTCCCGCCCAGCCGGGCTTTAGGTCTTCAGACAAGCTCACTGTGTACTTCGGGATTCTGGACGCGACTCTCGACCCGGCGAGCCAGCGGGCTCGGCTGCAGCTTTCCTTCGCCATCCTGAAAGATGGCAAGCCCGCGATGGCGCTCCCGGCGGAGCAGGCTGAGGGTGCACCACGTCAAAACCGGTTGGTCGTTGTAAAGCAGTTTGACCTGAGTCGCCTTCCCCTTGGCCAGTACACGCTTGAGGTGAGCGCTGAAGATCCCGTAACGCACAAGCTCGCCCACCAGACCGCCGGGTTCGTGATCGGTTGACCACAAGTATAGACTGCCGTCAGGCACAACACCGGACACCAAGTCAACACCCGGCATCATTTGAATCACTGAATGCGAGCCGAAGCGAACCCCGGTGAAAGGTTACCTCCGCCGGCGGGGATGCCGCGCTTCGACCGCGGTCCGCATGCCGCCGCGCGTCGAGAACTCGCCGCGAACCACCATCCACTTGGGGCGACAGGTGCGGACGGCATCATCCAGAATGCGGTTGACGGCGTTCTCATAGAAGATGCCAAGGTTGCGGTAAGCGAGGATGTAATACTTGAGCGACTTGAGCTCCAAACACCGCCTGGCCGGTAAGTAGTGGATCGTGATCGTCCCGAAATCGGGCAGGCCGGTCCGGGGGCAGATGGACGTGTATTCGGGGATGGTGATGGTGATCTCGTAGCCCGCATACTGGTTGGGCCAGGTCTCAATGGCGGGCAGTTTCGCACCAATTCCCCCCCGTGAGTGTCCGGAATCGAACAGTGGTGAGCGGCGTTTCGCGGGCATCGTTGTCCTCCCCGCTCGATAGCATAAACCAAAATGCCCGTTCGATGTAAGGCCAACTGTGCTTGCCAGACCTCTATCCAGAGAGTTTGAGGTAGGCTAACTATACCTATGGCAACTCGACTTTGAAGCAGATTTGAGAATGTAAGCCGTTTGATTACAACAAAATAGGAAAAGACTTGACAAGGCATCACTCAAGATTTATTATAATCTTGGACTAACGTAGAGCATGTAACTCAACGCGATGTCGCGCCAGGCGCACCAGCACGGACCTGGCCAGGAGGGAGCAGGAATGGGCAAGATCATCGGAATTGACCTTGGCACGACCAACTCAGTGGTGGCGGTGATGGAAGGGGGCGAACCCTCCGTCATCACCAACCCCGAGGGGGGGCGGACCACGCCCTCGGTGGTGGCCTTCACCAAGACTGGGGAACGCCTGGCGGGCCAAGTGGCGAAGCGGCAGGCGATCACCAATCCGGACAACACCGTTTACTCTATCAAGCGCTTCATGGGGCGGCGCTTCGACGAGGTACAGAGCGAAATCAGGACCGTGCCCTTCAAGGTTATCGCTGGACCTCATGGCGACGCACGAGTCGTAGCCCAAGGGAAGGAGTACACCCCTCCTGAAATCTCCGCCATAATCCTCCAAAAGATGAAGGATGCAGCCGAGCAGTACCTGGGCGAGAAGATCACCCAGGCCGTCATCACCACGCCGGCCTACTTCAACGACAGCCAGCGTCAGGCGACGAAGGACGCCGGGAAGATTGCCGGCCTGGAAGTGCTGCGCATCGTGAACGAGCCCACGGCGGCAGCTTTGGCCTACGGGCTTGACAAGAAGAAGGATGAGACCATCGCCGTCTACGACTTCGGCGGCGGCACGTTCGACATCTCGATTCTCGAAGTCGGCGAGGGCGTGGTGGAAGTGAAATCCACCAACGGCGACACGCACCTGGGCGGCGACGACATCGACAAGCGCCTCATGGACTGGATTGTGGACGAGTTCAAGAAGGAGGAAGGCATCGACCTCTCCAAGGACCGCATGGCGCTGCAACGGCTCAAAGAGGCGGCGGAAAAGGCCAAGTGCGAGCTCTCGACCGTGATGGAAACCGAAATCAATCTGCCCTTCATTACGGCGGATGCCACGGGTCCGAAGCACCTGTTGAAGAAACTGACCCGGGCGCGGTTTGAGCAGATGTGCGAGGACATCTTCCAGCGCTCGGTGGGGCCAGTGAAGCAGGCCCTGTCCGACGCCGGCGTCGGACTCGAAAAGATCGACGAGGTGGTCCTGGTGGGGGGCTCCACGCGCATCCCGCGTGTCCAGCAAATCGTGCGCGACCTGTTCAACGGCAAAGAGCCGCACAAGGGCGTGAACCCGGACGAAGTCGTAGCTGTGGGCGCGGCGGTCCAGGCGGGCGTGCTGGGGGGCGAGGTCAAGGACCTGCTCCTGCTCGACGTGACCCCGCTCACCTTAGGCGTCGAAACCCTGGGCGGCGTGATGACCCCGTTGATCCAGCGGAACACCACCATTCCGACCCGGAAGAATGAGGTTTTCTCTACGGCCGCAGACAATCAGACCTCGGTAGAGATTCACGTCTTGCAGGGGGAGCGTCCGATGGCCCGAGACAACCGGACGCTGGGCAAATTCCACTTGGTGGGCATCCCCCTAGCGCCGCGGGGCATTCCGCAAATCGAGGTCACGTTCGATATCGACGCCAACGGCATCCTCAATGTGTCGGCCAAAGACAAGGGTACTGGCAACGAGCAGAGGATCACCATTACCTCCTCGAGCGGCCTCTCCAAGGACGAAGTGGAGCGCATGACCAAAGAAGGCGAGCTCCACGCCGACGAAGACCGTCAGCACCAAGAAGAAGTGGAAGTGAAGAACCGAGCAGACTCGCTGGTTTACTCGGTCGAGAAAATGCTGAAGGAGCACCGGGACAAAATCTCTGACACTGACGCCCGCAACATCGAATCGGCCGTAGAGGAGGCCAAGAAAGCCATCCAGGATGGCGACGTCTCCAAGATCAGTGCGGCAGTCGAGCATCTAACCACCACTTCGCACAAACTGGCGGAGGCCATGTACAAGCAGGCTGCGACCTCGCCCCCAGCCCCCGAGGCCGAACCTGCCGCACCGCATGCCGGCGGCACTCGGAGCAAATCGAAGGGCGACGGCGAGGTGATTGACGCGGAAGTGGTGGATGACGATAAGAAGAAGAGCTAGGGAATAGGGGACAGGTCGTCGCGGCGGCCTTCAGGCCGGGACCGTGATGCCTGGGTGGAGCCGACCGCAACGCGGAGAACTAGGGTGGAACAACGAACCCAGGTGGGAATCGAATGCCCGCAATGCCATTGGCGGCAGTTCATGGAAATCGAAGTCGATTCACAACTTCTGAAATCTCCTCTTGCCTTGGAGATTAGGCACCATCTCGAAGAATGGGTGAAGTCTCGTTGCCCCGACCACCTGGGTGCGACGGTGGAGCACAGCAAGAACTGAGGAGTCCGCGGGAGAGATGTCAGCAGCCGGTAACAGTGAGTGACCGCCATGCCCGTCGGGACACACAAGGACTACTACAAGACGCTGGGTGTGGATCGCCGGGCGAAGCCCGAGCAGATCCGCAAGGCGTACCGACGCCTGGCACGCAAGCATCATCCGGACCTGAACCCGGGCAACAAGGCAGCCGAGGAGAAGTTCAAGGAAATCCAAGAAGCCTACGAGGTTCTGAGCGACGAAAAGAAGCGGAATATCTACGACCAATACGGCTTCTACGCTGACAACCTCCCACCCGGCGGCTACGGACCAGCCAGCACGGCGGAGGCGGGCGCGCCGGGCTTCGACTTCTCGGGGTTCGATTTCTCCGACTATGCGCCAGAAGCAGAAAGAGGCGGCTTTGGCGCTTCCTTCCGAGATCTCTTCTCCCAGCTCTTTTCCCGTCGGCGGGAAGAAGAGGCGGAGCGACCGGGTTCCGAACGCGGGGGCGATATCGAACACCACATGCACTTGGGGTTCTGGGACGCCATTCGAGGCACCCAGGTCCGCGTCACGGTGGGACGCAACGAGGCCTGTGGGACGTGTGCGGGAACGGGAGCGGCTGGCGGCGCGCCGGTCACTTGTACGGCTTGCGGTGGCTCGGGCAAGACGACGCAGCAAGCGGGCGTCATGCGCTTCTCTCTGACTTGTCCGCAGTGCGGCGGAAGCGGCAAGCAGCGTCGGCGCTGCGCGGCGTGCGGAGGGGCGGGCCACCTTCGCCGGCCCGAGACATTCGACGTCCGGATTCCGCCGGGCGTGGACACCGGCTCGCGCGTCCGCGTCCCAGGAAAAGGCAATGCCGGGCCGGGTGGCGGGCCGCCGGGTGACCTCTTCATCGTTACCGACGTGGAGTCGCACCCGCTCTTCGAGCGCAAGGGCGACAACATCTACGTTAAGGTTCCCGTCACCATCACGGAAGCCGCCCTGGGGGCCAAAGTGGAAGTCCCGACCATCGATGGGCCAGCCACCATCAAGATTCCTCCTGGCACGCAGAGCGGCCAGAAGCTGCGGCTACGGGGCAAAGGAGCGCCATCGCTGCGGGGCAACATCCGTGGCGACCAGTTTGTGGAGGTACAGGTGGTGGTGCCACGCGTCGCAGACGAGAGAACCAAAGAGATCCTGCGCGAGTTGGCTCATCTGAACCCGGAAGACCCGCGCCGGGACCTGAAGGGAAAGTGACGAGACAAGGAGTCACAGGACAGAAGTCAGCATAACGCGTACGCTGACGGCTGATAGCTGAGAGCTCAAGTCATGCCTCGTGGACGCAAAACCCGCGGTAAGGCCGGCTACATGATCAGCGCGGTGGCGGAGATGTACAACATCCACCCACAGACGCTTCGGCTCTATGAGCGCGAGGGCCTGCTGGGGCCGTCGCGCAGCGACGGCAACACGCGCCTTTACACTCAGCAGGATCTCGAACAACTGGAGACCATCCTCAACCTGACGCGCGACCTGGGCGTGAACCTGGCCGGCGTGGAAATCATCCTTAACATGCGTCAGCGCATGGAGGAAATGCAGAAGGAAATGCAGGCCTTCGTTGAGTTTGTTCGCCGGGAGATGCTGGGCCGCTCGGCGGAAGCTGAGGACCGAATTCAGAACGCGCTGGTGCGTGTCGCGCCGCCCCGCCTGATCCGCACGAAGAAAAACGATGAACGATGAAGGATAAATCCGCCCCCTCCGCGTGGCGCGTTCATCATCCGTCGTTCAGCATTCATCATTTTCTCTCCCGCAAAGCACCTCACCTGATTTAGAATCCCTCCGGGTATCACCATGGCCAGAGCAGACTGCCCTCATTGCGAAGGTACGGGCTGGAAGCCCATCGAAGCGGACGGCGTCCGCCGCGTGGTGCGCTGCGACTGTCGCGTCGCGGAGCAGGCCACGCAGCTGATTGAGCTGGCGCGCATTCCCCGGCGCTACGAGCACTGCGCTTTTGAGAACTTCGACCTCCGCAAAGACCCGAAGACGGGCGAGGTCAATCCCAGCCTGCGCGCGGCCCGGTTCAACGCCGAGCGCTTCGTGGAGGAATACCCCACGGACTTCGGGCTGCTGTTTGGTGGGCCCACGGGCGTTGGCAAGACTCACCTGGCGGTGGCGGTGCTGCGGGAATTGATGCTGCAGAAAGGCGTGGAGTGCCTGTTCTACGACTTCCGCGACCTCTTGAAAGAAATCCAGGACAGCTACAATCCCGTTTCCCAAACCTCCGAGCTGCGGGTCCTCCAGCCCGTGCTCGACGTCGAGGTTCTGCTGCTCGACGAGCTGGCCGCATCGAACCCCAGCGATTGGGTGAGGGAAACCCTGGCGTACATTATCAACTCGCGTTACAACCAGAAGAAGGTCACGCTGATTACCACCACGCTGCCCTTCGGTGAAACCGCCAGCCGGCGCGAGGTTCGCGCGCCTTCGGGAGAAGCGCTTCCCGACATTGAGCGCACTCTTAACCAGCTCGGTACAACGCTGCGTTCGCGGCTTTATGAGATGTGCAAGCTGGTGGAGATGAACTCCGACGACTACCGCAAGGCCATCAAGCAAGCCGGCTACCGCTTCCACATCGAGTAGGCCGAATTCCTCATTGTTCTCGCCCTTCTCGTTTTCCCAGTTCTTTCTGAGTTGGCGTGGGTCACGACGCGCCACAGCATCAGCGGCTTGATCCAGGCCTGAGGGCAGGGCGACACTGAACCCACCGGTCTTCTGTCCGGCCGCGCTGGCCCTCTCGGCGGCGCCTGTCATCGCGGGAAACAGCGACGGCAACGCGACAGGTGGTCGGCAGTGGGGACGCCGCGGCTCCAGTGGCGGGATAAACCTGCCGCTACAGTACGTTGACTTCCGTTTCAAGCAAACGGTAGAATGGGCCTTCCCTTGCAAGGCTGCGTCGGGGAGTTGGGGAGGAGGCTTAGGGAATGTCTTTGGACGAGAACCGCAGTTCCTCGCTGGAAGCGGGGACGGCGGAAGAGCAACCTATCGAACCAACGGAACCTAATCCCGACCAACCGGAATCCGGCGAAATCGTGCAGCTCATGGACACTATGGAGGCGGTCTCCACCATCGCCCAGGGCGAGACCGTCCGGGCCACGGTGATCAAGCTGACGGACACCGAAGTGATCGTTGACGTGGGCCTGAAGTGCGAGGGAGCGATCCCGCGCAGCGAGTTTCTGACGGCGGACGGTCAGTTAACCGTGGCGCCCGGCGACACGGTGGATGTTTTCATCGAGCAGTACAACGAGGAAGAAGGCACCGTCTCGATTTCCTATCAGAAGGCCTTCCGCCGCAAGGTGTGGGAAGACATTGAGCAGGCGTTTCAGCAGCAGACGACCGTGCAAGGCCGGGTCGTGGAGCGCATCAAGGGCGGCTTGACCGTGGACATCGGGATCCAAGCGTTCCTTCCGGGCTCGCACGCTGACCTGCGTCCGCATTTCAACCTCGACTCGCTGGTGGGCCAGGAGATTCCCTGCAAGGTCATCAAGCTCAGCCGCAAGCGCAGCAACGCGGTCGTCAGCCGCCGCCTGGCGCTGGAAGAGGAACGGATGCAGCGCAAGGCGCGGCTGCTCGAACTGCTCCAGGAGGGGGCCGTGCTGGAGGGCCGAGTCAAGAACTTGACCGACTACGGCGCCTTCGTGGACTTGGGCGGCATGGACGGTTTGCTCCATATCACGGACTTGTCGTGGGGGCGGGTTGGGCACCCGTCGGAAGTGGTGCAAGCTGGGCAGGAGCTCAAGGTCAAGGTGCTGAAGTACGATCCGGAAAAAGAGCGGGTCTCGCTGGGCTTGAAGCAGCTCTCCCCCGACCCCTGGGAGCATGTACCCTCCACCTACCGTCTGGGCGATCGCGTAAAGGGCCGGGTGGTCGGCATCGTGGATTACGGGGTCTTTGTGGAATTGGAGCCGGGCGTCGAAGGATTGATTCACATTTCGGAGATGACTTGGAGCAAGAGGCTCAAACATCCGTCCAAACTCGTCAAGCCGGGCGAGTGGGTGGACGCGTCGGTGCTGGAGGTCAACGCCGGCCAACGGCGCATTTCGCTCAGCTTGAAGCATACCCTGCCGGACCCCTGGACCAGCCTCGCCGAGCGTTATTCCGTGGGCATGGTAGTGGAAGGCCGGGTGCGAAACCTCACGGAATTCGGAGCCTTTGTCGAGATTGAAGAGGGCGTGGACGGTCTGATCCATCTCTCCAACCTTTCCTGGAGCAAGGACATCAAGCACCCCTCCGAAGTGCTGAAGAAAGGCCAGCGGGTGGAGGCGATCATCTTGAATCTGGACCCTGCCAAGCGCCGCCTATCACTGGGACTGAAACAGCTTCAGCCGGACAACTGGGAGGATTTCTGCACTCGGACTCAGGCAGGCGATATCGTGAGGGGCCGGGTTTCGCGCATGGCGTCGTTCGGCGCGTTCGTGGAGATTGAAGAGGGCGTCGAAGGCCTCTGCCACATTTCCGAGGTGGACGAAGACCACAGTGGCCACGCCTCGGAACGACTCCAGGTGGGACGCGAGTTGAATTTCCGTGTGCTGCGGTTGAACCCCGCCGAGAAGAGAATCGGCCTGAGCGTGAAAGGCGTAGACCAGGAGTCCCCTCCGCCCGAGTCCGAGGAAACGGGCGCGGAAACCTCGGCGGCCGTTATCGAGCCGTCTTCACCGCCTCCTGCGCCGAAGGCCGAAGCCTAGAGCGCGTCACACGGAGGACCCAGGACGTGCGACAGCGGAAGGCTATCTCAAGCTAACGGGCCCATACTCAGAGGAAGAGAATCTGGTACCGGGAGTGAACCATGACGAAGGCTGACTTGATCGAAGATGTGTCGCGGGCAGTCGAGATGAGCCGCAAGGACTCCGAGGTTATCGTCGAAACCATTTTTGACAGTATTGTGAAATCGCTGCGCACGGGCGACAAGATCGAGATCCGCGGCTTTGGGAGTTTTCGCACCCGCCAGCGCAAGTCCCGGATTGGCCGCAATCCCAAGACCGGGGCGCGCGTGGATGTCCCGGCCAAGAAGATCCCGTTCTTCAAGCCCAGCAAGGAATTGAAGGACCTCGTCAACAGTGGCGCGGCCCCGGAGGCTGCCGCGGCCGCCCCGGCTCCGGAGACGCCCCCGCCCCCGGAAACCCCGCCGGCATCTAGCTGAGAACCGCCGTCTGTCGGGGCGGTCTATGACCGCCGTGGTTGATGATCAGTGCCTGCGGCGCTCACAAAGCGCCGCTACAGCGGCAGCAGGTCTATGGACACCTTGTGGAGTCCCTGGCGATTTCGCTACGTCACTGAGGCGGGGAAAACTGACCGCTGCATCTTCTGCGAGAAGGCCGCCGGAGTAGCTTCCCACGACCGGGAACAACTGATCCTCCATCGCGGCCGTACCAATTTCGTTATCCTCAATCTCTACCCTTACACAACCGGTCACACGATGATCGCTCCGTACGCCCACGTGGCGGACCTCCTGGAACTCGAGGCGCAGACCCTGAGAGAGATGATGGAGCTGGCCCAGAAGGTTCAGGCAGCTCTGAAGGCCACCTACAACCCCGAGGGTTACAACCTGGGGATGAACCTCGGCAAGTGCGCCGGAGCCGGCGTGGCCGGGCATCTCCACCTCCACTTTCTTCCCCGCTGGGGCGGCGACACTAATTTCATGACGGTCGTCAGTGAGACGCGCGTCCATCCAGAGGATCTGCTCACCACCTACGACAAACTCGTGGGATTCTTCCGACCCTGATCCAGAAAAGACGTGGAAAAGCTGTAAGTTAGGGAAGCAGAAGTTGCGTTACATGGGCAAGGGCTTGAAAAGCCGGCCGCGCTGGTCATCACGACACGGGCAGGCGTCCAGCGGGCGTCCTACTGAGGGTCTTCCTCGGGTGGGAGATTCTCTTCTTCGGGCTGTTCTTCTTCCGGGGTGACCAAGCGGGCGGCCACACCCTGGACAGGATCGGGCAAGTCTGCGGCTCCATCAAGCCGGTCCACGCGAACCGGCTCCGCGACGAAGTGAAAAGTCATGTCACCCCGGTGGGTGACGTCGTCCGGCAGGACCACGTCTAATTCTACCGGCTGGTTGGAAGGCACTTCGGCCGGTGTAACGAAGTAGATACCCGACCTCGAGAGGTCCTGGACGACGCCCTCGGCCTCGCGGGTTTCACCGGCTGAGTTACGCAAACCCAATCGTACCGGCACTTGGAGCTGATACCGACGCTCGCGGCGACGCTCATGCGCCTCTGTGACCTTTACTTGGCGGATCTCGCCGCGCGGGAGAACAATTTCCATGCCTTCGGCGGCGCCCGTGGCGTGGGGGAACTCCTGCCGCGCCTTTTCTACCAAGCCGTCTACAAAGGCGTCATCATTGTCGGGGTCGTGGTGAAACAGAACCAGCTGTTTCACCCCGCACTCGTGCGCAACGCGCGTCCCTTCCAGCCAACTGCTATGCCCCCAACCCTTCCGATCGCCCAACAACTGCTCCGGCGTGTATTGGGCGTCGTACACCAGCACGTCCGCGCCCTGCGCCAGGTCGCGAAGCGAGCGATCATGGAAAGGTGACCCCGGCTCGGTATCGGTGGCAAATACGAAAACGCCTCCGTCCGCCTCCACCCGGTAGGCCACGCATTCTTGCGGGTGGTTCAAGGGCGCCGAGCTGATGATGGCGTTGTTCAAATTGATGGGGTTCTCGTCTAGGTCAAAGAAATGCCGCACCGCCCCCATGGCCGTCATGTCCACGGGGAAGTAGGGATTGACCATCTGCCCTTCTACCGCACCCCGCAACTCCAGCCCCTTGCGCAACACCGAGTGGAAAAGGAAGACGTTGCCCTTGCGGTAGAGAGGAAGAAAGAAGGGAATGCCCTGAATATGATCCCAGTGGAAGTGGGTCATGAAGACGTAGCCGTGGATGGGGTGCTCGCCGAACTCGCGCAGCAGACTTTTGCCCAAGGCGCGCAGACCGCTCCCGCAGTCCAGCACGATCAGCGTGCCGTTGGCCAGGCGTACTTCGACGCAGGGCGTGTTGCCCCCGTACCGCGAGTTGCGCCGCTCAGGCGTCGGCGTCGATCCCCGCACGCCCCAAAACTTAATCTTCATTCGCTACCACCCGGGTCCGAGGCTGCGGCTGGGCCGAGAAGGATAACGACCGCACAACTCACGCGTCGAGGTCCACTTCTCTTGCGCCCCGGCTGTGTCCGGCTCCGTTCAGCCTAGCAAACTCCCGTCCCACTGTCCACCCCCCCATTTGCAGAGTAACAAAGGGGTTACCAGTCTCCCGCGTTGCCCCTAGGCGCTCCGCTAAATCCTGCTTATAGGGCGTGAGAACGCTGATGGGCGGGCCGAGGGTCTCGGCTCGAGAGACTGAGTGACAACTGTGAGGTCTTCAGGGACCCTGCCACGGCGAGCAACTGGGGGTTTCACAGACGTGCCTTCTGCCTTGACCCCTCTTTCCCAAGGCCACTAGAATCCGTGTGGCAGAGGCGGGGCATGCACCTCCAAGTTTCGATCCCCTTCGATCCCCACGTGGACGAGAATGCTCTGCTGGAGTCCGTCCCAGCTAGGCCGGCTGTGTTTGCGCTTCGTGTAATGGATGCAGCGGACGGTTCAAAGGCTCCGCCCTATCTCGGCCGCACTATGAACCTGCGGCGCCGCCTGGGACGCCTCCTCAGTAAGTCGAGTGGCGTCTCCAAGCTCCTGAATCTAAGGCAAATAACCCGTCGGATCGAATACCAGTACATCGGCTCCATATTTGAAGCTCAGTGGTTGCTTTACTGCCTGAACAGGTTCTACTACCCCCAGCTTTACCGGCAGCGTCTGCGCCTGAAACCCCCGGCCCTCCTCAAACTGAATCTTCACAATCGTTACCCTCGCTGCTATCCCACGCGTCGCCTCTCGGGTGACGGCTCGCTTTACTACGGCCCTTTTCCCTCGCGCCTGGCGGCTGAGCGGTTTGCGGCCGAGTTTCTAGATCTCTTCAAGATACGCCGCTGCGTCGAAGATCTGAATCCTGACCCCGCACATCCAGGCTGCATATACTCTCAAATGCACATGTGTCTGGCGCCTTGTTTCGCTGGTTGCGCGGATGATGAGTATCGGCAGGAAGTCACGCGAGTGGCAGCCTTTCTCGAAGCCGAAGGGCAGTCTCTCCTTCGCAGCCTGGAAGCTGAACGAGCTGAGGCTTCGGAAGTACTGGAGTTCGAGCAGGCCGCCAGGTTGCACCGTCGCCCGGAAAAGGTCCACGAGGTGCTACGACAGAAACCGGGACTGGTCCGCAGTCTCCGTGACCTCCATGCCGTGCTGGTGTTACGGGGAGCAGAAGCGAAAAGCGTGGTGTTCTTTCGCGTCCAGGCGGGGGAGCTGCGCGGGCCCGCGAACCTCTCATTGGACGAGAACATCCCGTCGCCCGTACCTCTCGATCAGCAACTCCATGTGCTGCTCGACCCGCTTGCCGCCCCCCGCCACTCGACCGCCGCGCCTCCACCCTGGGAGGATCTCAGCCTTCTCGCGCGCTGGTACTACAGCAGCTTCCGTCAGGGCGAGCTCCTCATGCTTCCTCCTAGCCAGGAAATCCCGCATGCTCGCTTGATCCGGCTCTGCCGCAAGGTGCTGGCGGAGTAGAGATACTCCCTTCAACTCCGCTGGGGGCGCGCGGCGATCAAACTCAGGCTGTCGAGTTGCGGAAATGGTCGTAGCCAGCGGGGCACAACGCTTCTTGCTTCCCGTTGGCGCGTACGAGGATTAGCTTCTTCGAAGCACGGACCTCGCCAATCCGATGGAGGGAGAGGCCGCGATACTTGCGAGGAATGAGGGACACCTTGCGGGATGGGACAGTGAAAAGCAGTTGGTAGTCTTCGCCGCCGTGAAGTGCCAGTTCGAACGGACTCACTTTGAGGGCCAAGTGCGACGCTGTAAGCTGGAGCGCCGGTACCAGGCTCTCCCAGACGCGCCCGCCCACGCCACTTGATTCGCAGAGATGGCTGAGGTCCGTCGAAAGCCCGTCGCTCACGTCGATGAGCGCCGAGGCCAGCCCCCTCGCAGAGAGATAGCGACCGAGCGCACACTGGGGAAACGGATAGAGATGGGCCTCTATCGCCTCGGCGAATGGCGCGGACCTTCGTAGGTCTGCACGCCGCGATCTTAGCAGCCGCAGGCCCAGGGCCGAGAGCCCCAGCCGCCCGCTCACGAAGATCTGGTGGCCGGGCCGCGCACTCGCACGGCAAAGGGCTCTTCCCCGAGGCACGTCGCCCGCGACAACGACGTCCACCGTCGTCCCGCCCGGAACCACGGCGGTGTCCCCGCCAATCACGGCCACGCCCAACCGCTTCGCCAGAGCCGTGAGGCCCGTGTAGAACTCCTCGATCCAGGCACGGGTAGTCTGCTTCGAGATTGCCAGCGATACGAGCGCGAAGCGCGGCGTTCCGCCCATGGCAGCGATGTCGCTCAACGAACGGGCAAGTGCCCGGTGCCCCACTGAGCGCGGCGGATGAAGCGCGCGCAGGAAATGAACCTTCTCGACGGAAAGATCGGTGGTCAGAACCAGATCGTGGCCGCGGGCCACGCTCACCAGAGCTGCGTCATCGCCAATGCCTAGCCGCAGGTGGCCACCCCGCCTGGGGGTTCTAGCCTGGAGCCAGCGGACGAATTCGGTTTCGCTTCGAAACATGCGAGTAAAGTTGTCAATCCACAATTCATAGTCCGCAGCAAGCGGATTCCCGCTTTGCGCTGTTGGCTGTAGACTGTACACTATTGGCCATTTCCTTTGGAGGTCCCGATGGTTTCGCGTCGAAGATTCCTGCAAGCGAACGCGATTGGTCTCGCCTTGCCGCTGGCCGGGTCTCACGCCCAGGCTCAGGTTGGCGCCCCGAAAACCACGTCGCTCCCGTCCGCCGCAAAACGCGACTACTGGAACGACTGGCCGCTCTATCTTACCGCAAAGGTGAACGAAGCTCGCGCCCAGCGTAAGGCCGCGCTCGCCTCGCTCCGGACTGCAGAGCAGGCGAAGGAGCGCCTTCGGATGCTTCGCGCCCAAGTGTGGGAACTCGTCGGCGGCCCGCTGGAGAGGACTCCCTTGAATCCCCGAACTGCGGGGACAATCGAGCGAAAGACCTATCGCATCGAGAAGGTCATCTTCGAGAGTCAGCCTCAGGTCTATGTTACGGCTAACCTTTATGTGCCAGGTGTCGGGCAGCCCCCCTTCCCCGGCATCCTGGCGCCCCTGGGCCACGCTTCGAACGGCAAGGCCTACCGGAACTACCAATACCTCTTCCAGACGCTGGCACGGAAGGGCTACGTGGTCCTGGCGTTCGACCCGTTCGGCCAGGGCGAGCGACACCAGTACCTCGACCCTCGCACCGGGAAACCTCGCTATGGGCCCACGGGCGAGCACTCGCAGGCCGGACGGCCGCTGCTCCTGCTGGGCGCTACTTTCGCACAGTACCGTGTGTGGGATGGTATCCGCGCGCTGGATTACCTTGTGAGCCGACCGGAAGTGGACGCCACCCGCATCGGCTGTACTGGCCACTCGGGGGGCGGCACTATGACGATGTACTTCTGCGCCCTGGAACCCCGCATCCACGCTGCCGTCGAGGTACAGGGCAACTCCGAAAATCTCGCCGGCCCCGACTACAGTCCGCCTGGCGCCGTGGCCGATGCGGAGCAGAACTTGATCGGAGGTTTGGCGCATGGCCTCGATCGTGGCGATCTCTTAGCCGCTTTTGCTCCTAAGCCCCTGCTTGTTTGCTACACATCCCAGGACGCCGGAACAACCTATTCGCCGCGCTATGAGGAAGGCACGCAGGAGATCTTCAACGAACTGAAAAGCCTCTACGGCGCTCTGGGAGCGCAAGAGAAGGTCGAGCTGTTTGCGTCCCCGCTTCCCCACGATTTTGACTTCCCTACCCGCCGGGCGACCTATGAATGGTTCAACCGGTGGTTAAGCCGGAAAGACCCTGGCGCCGACGAAGCAGAGTTCGAGACTTCGTCTCCTGAAGCCTTGAACTGCACGACCAGCGGCGAAGTGCTCACCTCACTAGGTGGGCGCTCGCTGGTGCAACTCAACACCGACCGGGCGCGCGCGGTTGTCCCGCCCAGCCTCTACCGTAGCCCTTCAGTGGACGCCACTGCTCAAAGGGAAGGGATCCGCGCCAAGCTGAGAGGCCTTCTCGCTCTTCCTGCCGACCGCAGCCCGCTTGAGCCTCGCACTCTCTCCTCCTGCACCCGCCAAGGAGTGGTCATCGAAGAGGTCGAGCTTCGCTCGGAGCCGCAGGTGCGAGTCCCCGGCTGGTTTCTCAAGCCGCAAGGGACGTCAGGCCCTCTGCCGACAATCCTTCATGTCTCCGAGGGTGGAAAGGACTCGATGATCGAGGAGCCCGCTGAACTGGACGCTCTAGTCCGACGCGGGATTGCCGTGTGCACCGTGGACCTGCGCGGGCTCGGAGTCACCGCTCCCCGCTTTCCCGCCGCGGGCCCACTCTTCTACGGGTACGAGGATCTTGACATCAAGGACGCCTATGCCTGGGCAGGTCTTATGCTCGGCAAGCCGGTGCTGGGCCAGCGCGTCTGGGACCTCCTGCGGTGCTTGGACTACCTGGAGTTGCGGCCCGACGTCGATCGCTCCCGAATCCATCTGGTCGGGGTAGGCGGAGGAGGGCTCGCGGCTTTGTTGGGCGCCGTTCTAGACGACCGCGCTCGAGCCATTCTCCTCCAGCAGGTCATCTCTAACCTTCGGTCTGTGGTCGAATCCGAGGAATATTCCCTGCGCCTATCGTGGTTCCTTTTCGGGATGCTGCGCGAATTTGATCTTCCCGATTTGGTCGCCAGCCTTGCTCCGCGGCGCTGTTGGCTGCTGAACGCGGCAGGGGTTCGCGGCGAGATCGTCCCCGAGTCAACCATGAAGCCACTTTACGGCCTCACAGCCGACGTCTATGCCAAGCTCAGCGCGGAGGGCGAACTGACATTTATAGTCCGGCCAGACCAAGAATGGACAACAGTCGTCAAGGCATGGATGGAATCTTCCTGACCCATGCCTTATTCGCTTGACAAATGTTGCGTTCCTAAATAGGATTGGGCCCGCATATCTGAGCGTACGTTGTGTTGGGCGCATTCTTCGCTGCTGCGGACGCATCTTCGGTCAGGACCTGACGGCACGGAATAACCCCCTGGCGGTGAGAGAAAATGGAAAGGAAGTTCTATACTTTCCTTATCTTCCCTGGTGGTCACGGCAAGCTGCATAAGATCCGGTTACCTTTCTATGCAGTCCACCTCCTTTTGGGCTTCACTATTGTTGGTATTATGACCGTGGCTGCGCTCGCCAGCAGCTATGCGAGGATGCTGCTGAAGGTTTCGAACTACAACAGCCTGCGGACGGAGCGCGAGGCTCTCAAAACGCAGTATCGCACCCTGGAAAACGTCGTCAGCCAGACCAACGCCAAGCTGGGCTCGCTCCAATCCTTAGCGGCAGAAGTCGCGCTGACTTACGGTTTTGGGGAACCGCGGCGACCCCGCCTACCGCAGACTGTGCTCAGCTTGGCGACCCAGAGTAACGCCACTCTGGATTCCAGCTATCACGCCTCGCTTTACGCTTTCAAGCTCATGAAAGCGGCGGCTGCCGACGCTCCCGTCGACCCGATCGTCCAGGGCTTGGTTTCCGATCCACGGTTCGACTCCACCACAGTTCCCTCGATCTGGCCATTACGAGGTGCGGTGACGGCGGGGTTCGGGCAGCGCATGGACCCCTTGAGCGGTGAGGGAGCATTCCACTCAGGGATGGACATCTCTGCGGCCTTCGGCACCCAAGTGGAGGCCACCGCCGACGGGATTGTCTTCCAGGCGGGACCCGATGCGGGTTACGGCAACTCCGTCCTAATTGACCACGGCTACGGGATTGCCACCAAGTACTCCCATTTGAGTAGCATTAACGTCGTCGTCGGCCAAGAGATCAGGCGCGGTCAGACCATCGGGACGGTGGGAATGACCGGCAAAACGACAGGGCCTCACCTGCACTACGAGGTTCACGTTAGCGAGACGCCCGTTAATCCCTTCAAATACCTGCGCGGCTAGCATCGCCAGTCATCAGGATGGCTTGGTGTTTCAGCATCCCGAGACCGTGCTGGCAAACGCGGAGGGGGGCGTTTGCATTGCTGCGTCGGACTGCGCGATCTCGGCGAGGCAGGCTTGGAAGGCGCTGCAAATCATCCAAGAAGTGGAAAGGCCGGGGGGAAGGCGAACCGGGAGGATTCAAGTTGCGAAAGATTTTTCCTTGCAATTTGAATTCCCTGATGGTAGAATTATGTGTTTGTGACGGCTGGCGTAGCTCAGCTGGTAGAGCATCTGATTTGTAATCAGAGGGTCGGGGGTTCGAATCCCTTCGCCAGCTCCAGCTTGAGCGGGCGCGGTCGTGACGGTGGCCGGGGAACGGGCGCCGGGTAAAGATTCGGGAGCGGGTTTTTCAAATCATTTTGCACTCACAAATCTGGGGGCGCACGTCTGTCCCTGTGCCTGACCGCAGACTCGAATTCTCCGGCTCAAGCCATAGTACCGAGGTGTGCCAGCGGAAGGCCGCACGGCTTCCCGCTTGTGGCGAGTGAGAAGGAGAATTAGATCCGGACAGGTGGCCGAGTGGTTAATGGCAGCAGGCTGTAAACCTGCCGCTCCTTGCGAGCTACGGGGGTTCGAATCCTCCCCTGTCCACCAGGTTCATAACTCGAGAATGGAAACTCGAAATTCGCCGACAGTGTTGCGAGCACCGAATTTCGATTTTCGGCGATGGGACGCGGGAGTAACTCAGTGGTAGAGTCACAGCCTTCCAAGCTGTTGGTCGCGGGTTCGATCCCCGTCTCCCGCTCCAGCTCGGAATTGGAAACTGGAAAATGGAAACTGGAAGCGGCCGCGAAAGGGTCTGCGTTTTTCTGTTTTCCAGTTTCCAGTTTCCAGTTTCGCGTTTCGCTCCGCGAAACGCGGGGCCGATGTAGCTCAGTTGGTAGAGCACGTCCTTGGTAAGGACGGGGTCAGCGGTTCAATTCCGCTCATCGGCTCCAGAGATTCTCGCAGAGAAAGGGACGGGAAGTCCTTCGGAAGACGGTCTGAATCACCCGTGGATCCTATGGGTCCGGGTCGCCCTTATTTTGAGGTGGAGTCACCATGGCCAAGGAAAAATTCGATCGTTCGAAGCCGCACATGAACGTAGGGACGATTGGGCACATTGATCACGGCAAGACGACGTTGACGGCGGCGATCACGCGGGTATTGGCGCGGGACAATCCGAAGGTGCGGTTCCGGCCCTTTGATTCGATTGACAACGCGCCGGAGGAGAAGGCGCGGGGGATCACGATCGCCATCGCGCACGTGGAATACGAGACGAAGCATCGGCATTACGCGCACGTAGATTGTCCGGGGCACGCCGATTACATCAAGAACATGATCACGGGCGCGGCGCAGATGGACGGGGCGATCCTGGTGGTGGCGGCGACCGACGGGCCGATGCCGCAGACGCGGGAGCACGTGCTGTTGGCGCGGCAGGTGAACGTGCCCTACATCGCGGTGTACATGAACAAGTGCGACGCGGTGGAGGACGCAGAGCTGTTGGACCTGGTAGAAGTGGAAGTGCGGGAGTTGCTGACCAAGTACGGTTTTCCGGGGGACAAACTGCCGGTGATTCGGGGCTCGGCGCTGAAGGCGCTGGAAGGGGACGCGCAGGAGGAGAAGTCGATTTACGCGCTGATGGAGGCCATTGACAGCTACTTCCCCTTGCCGCTGCGGGAGATTGACAAGCCGTTCCTGATGCCGATTGAAGACATCTTTTCGATTTCGGGGCGGGGCACGGTGGTGACGGGGCGGGTGGACCGGGGCAAGGTGAAGGTAGGCGAGGAGACGGAGATTGTGGGGCTGCGTCCGGAGTCGTTCAAGCGGGTGGTGACGGGCGTGGAGATGTTCAAGAAGCTGTTGGACGAAGGGCAGGCGGGAGACAACATCGGGGTGCTGCTGCGGGGGACGGAGAAGGACGAGGTGGAACGCGGCATGGTGTTGGCGAAGCCCGGGTCGATCACGCCCCACACCAAGTTCCGGGCGGGGACTTACATTTTGACCAAGGAAGAAGGGGGACGGCACACGCCGTTCTTCACCGGCTACCGGCCGCAGTTCTACTTCCGCACCACCGACGTGACGGGGGTGGCGACGCTGCCGGAAGGGACGGAGATGGTGATGCCGGGGGATAACGTGAGCCTGGAGATCGAGTTGATCACGCCCATCGCCATGGAAAAGGGGCTGCGCTTCGCCATCCGCGAGGGCGGCCACACCGTCGGCGCCGGCACCGTTACCGAAATCATTCAGTAGAGCGATGCGCCAGCAGCGTTCAGCCGCCGATAAGAACTCTTCGCTGAAAGCTGAGAGCTAAGGGCCAGAACAAACCAATGCGTGAAATCATCACATTGCAGTGCAACGACTGTAAGAATCGAAACTACGCGACCACCAAGAACAAGAAGAAGAACCAGGATCGGGTGGAGCTGAAGAAATTCTGTCCGGCCTGCCGGCACCATACGGTGCACAAGGAAGTAAAGTGACGAGTGACAAGCAAGAAGATAATCAACTCTGGCTCGCCGCTCGTCACTGAAAACTCGTCACTGCCTTTGCAGGGGCGTAAGTTCAATGGCTAGACTGCCGGTCTCCAAAACCGGACGTGGGGGTTCGAATCCCTCCGCCCCTGCCAGGATGCACAGCGGCAGCTTCTGACGCGCGCCAAGCGGTGGCAGAAAAACAGCATTCGGGACGACGACAGGACTTATGGCTGAAGAACCGGGAATCACAAAGAACACCTTCCGGCAAGTGCGTGATTACTTCTCGGACGTGCGCGGAGAGATGAGACGGGTCACGTGGCCGAGCAAGCAGGAAATCTACGGCACGACGGTGATGGTGGTTCTGACTACGTTCATTTTCGCGTTCTATTTCGCGATTTGTGACTGGGGCTTCCGGCACTTCGTGGGGAATATCCTGGACTATTTTTTGCGTGGACGTTGAAAGAGCCCAGGAGAGGCGCGCGGGGCGGTTCGCCAGGGGCTTTCGAGAGAATGGCAGGCATGGCCAAGAACTGGTACATCATTCACACTTACTCGGGGTTCGAGAAGAAGGTCGCCGAGACGCTGAAGAGCCGCGTTGAGGCCGCCGGACTCCAGGAGCACTTCGGCGACGTCATGATCCCCACCGAAGACGTCATCGAGTTGCGCGCCGGTAAGCGGGTGGTGACCCCCCGCCTCTTCTATCCAGGCTATGTGCTGGTGGAGATGGACATGAACAACGACACCTGGCACATGGTGCGTTCCACGCCGCGCGTAACGGGATTTGTGGGCTCGGGCCAGATGCCGGCGCCTCTGACCCCTGAAGAGGTGGACCGAATCCTGCACCGGGTTGAGGTGGCGGCGGAGCACCCCAAGCCCAGGCTGAAGTTCGACAAGGGCGAGAACGTGAAGATCACTGATGGCCCCTTTAAGGATTTTACGGGCATGGTGGACGAGATCAACGACGACCGGTCCACGCTGCGGGTGATGGTGACTATCTTCGGGCGCTCGACGCCAGTGGAACTGGATTTCTATCAGGTGGAAAAGCCCTGAGGGTGAAACTGGAAATTGGAGACTAGAAACTCGGGAGGGACACTCCACGCTGTTGCCAGTTTCAAATTTCCGCTTTCGAGTTTCCTGAGGGATTAAGGCACATGGCAAAGCGAATCACAGCAATGGTCAAGCTCCAGATTCCGGCGGGGAAAGCCACTCCCGCCCCCCCCGTTGGACCGGCGCTCGGCCAGCACGGCGTGAACATCATGGAGTTCTGCAAGGCCTTCAATGCCAAGACTTCCGCGAAGGACCAGGAAGGGCTCATCATCCCGGTGGTCATCACGGTCTATCATGACCGCACGTTCTCCTTTGTCACGAAGACGCCGCCGGCGTCGGTGCTCTTGAAGCGCGCGGCGGGGATTGCCAAGGGTTCGGGGGAGCCCAACAAGAACAAGGTGGGTAAGGTCACCGAGAAACAGGTGGAAGAGATTGCCCGGCAGAAACGGCCGGATTTGAATGCGCGGGACCTGGCGGGGGCCGTCGCCACCGTTAAGGGCACCGCACGCAGCATGGGGATCGAGATCGTCCCCTGATTCGAAGCGCAGAATTGGAAACCCGAGGTTTGGGTCGCTGCGCTTTTAGAATTTCGAGTTTCCAAACGGAGCACGCCGGATGTTGAAATCGGGAAAGAAATATCGCGAATGCGCGAAGTTGGTGGATAAGCCGGCCTACACCCTAGCGGAAGCGATGCCGGTGGTGAAGAAGGCCGCTTTTGCCAAGTTTGATGAAACGGTCGAGGTGGCCATGCGGCTGGGCGTCGATCCCAAGCACGCTGACCAGATGGTCCGCGGCACGGTGGTGCTCCCGCACGGACTGGGCAAGAGCAAGCGTGTCATTGCCATCGCCTCCGGAGACAAGGTCCGCGAGGCGCGCGAAGCCGGAGCCGACGAGGTTGGCGGCGACGACTTAGTGCAGAAAATCCAGGGCGGATGGATGGAATTCGACGCGGTCGTCGCCACGCCCGACATGATGAAGTCGGTTGGCAAGTTGGGCAAAGTGCTGGGACCCCGCGGATTGATGCCGAATCCCAAGACGGGAACGGTCACGCTGGACGTCGCGCGCGCGGTGAAAGAGGTGAAAGCCGGGAAAGTGGAATTCCGCGTGGACAAGACGGGCATTATTCACTGCCCCGTCGGCAAGGTTTCTTTCGCTGCCGAGAGGCTGGCCGAGAATGCGCAGGCCTTAATCGCGAGCGTGTTGAAGGCGAAGCCCGCCTCGGCCAAGGGACGCTACGTCCGCAGCATCGTGATTTCCTCCACCATGGGGCCGGGGCTCTCCATCGACCTCGCCTCGGTGGAGGCGGCCTAGCGCCGGGCAGACAGAGGAGTGGGGATGAAACGGGAAGAAAAGCAGAAGCAAGCCGAAGCTCTTCGGGAGGAGTTGCAGAAGGCGCGGACGGTGATCCTTTCGAGTTTTGAGAAGCTGACCGTCGCGCAAGATACCGAACTGCGCCGTAAGGTGGCGGAGACCGGCGCCAAGTACAAGGTGGTCAAGAACACCCTGATCGAGCGGGCGGCTCAGGGCACACCGACTGAGCCGGCGGCGCAGAAACTGCGCGGGACCACCTCCTTGGCGTACACGGAGACCGACCCAGTGGCCCTGGCGAAGACGCTTACGGCCTATGCCAAGGAGAATCCGGCTCTGGTTTTCAAAGCGGGAGTGGTCGAGGGAAGGGTCATCGCGATGGGTGAACTGGCAACCATCGCCAGTTTGCCTTCCCGCGAGCAACTGTTCTCAAAGGTGCTTTCCCTGATCAACGCGCCCGCTCGGCGGGTGGCAGGGTCGCTGCCGGGCGTGGCTCGCAATCTCGTGTTCGTTATTCAGCAGGCGGTCAAGGAAAACAGGTTCAAGGAAACGGCCGGCAACTAGACTCGGCGTCGAAGGGACTCTTCTCGCCGGTTGGGCGCCAGGCAAGAAATCTGAGGAGGATAAAAGAAGACGATGTCCGAACGGGTAGAAAAAATCGCAGAAGAAATCAAGGGATTAACGCTTCTAGAGGCTGCCGACCTAGTGAAGAAGCTCGAAGAGACGCTGGGTGTCTCGGCCGCGGCTGCGGCTCCGGTGATAGTTGCCGGGGCAGCTGCGGGGGGTGCCCCCGCGGGCACCACTCCTGCCGAGGAGCAGACGGAGTTTACTGTCGTGCTCACCGCCGTGGGCGCCAACAAGATCAACGTCATCAAGGCAGTGCGGGAAGTGACCAGCCTGGGGCTGAAAGAGGCCAAGGACTTGGTCGATGGCGCGCCCAAGCCGATCAAGGAAGGCGTAAGCAAGGAAGAGGCGGAGGCCCTCAAGAAGAAGTTCACCGAAGCCGGTGCGACGGTGGAAGTGAAGTGATTCCCTTTCCCGCCGGATTTCGGGGGGAAGTCTGGCGGTGTGGTTCCTTCCGGCGAGGGAGGAGAATAGCATGCCCTCGCGAGCGAGAGGTTCAGACCATCCAGGGCACTGCCGAGTTGTGTGCGCGCAACCCTTGTATCCTCGCGCTCAGGATGTGCATCTTTAACCATAGGGCCTTAGTGTCGTCACGACCTCCGATTTTTCTGGAATCTCAAGCTAGGAGCATTTGGAATGCCCAACGGCGGGAACGGCGCTGTGCGTCAGCGCATTAATTTCTCCAAGATCCCAACCGTCATCAAGATTCCCAACCTGATCGAAGTCCAGCGGCGCTCCTACGAGCGCTTCCTCCAGATGGACTTGCTGCCCTCGGAGCGCGAAGATGTGGGCCTGCAGGCGGTGTTCAACTCCGTCTTCCCCATTACCGACTTCCGGGGCATCTCCCAACTGGATTTCGTGGACTATTCCATCGGCAACTGGGAATGCAAGTGCGGCAACTTGCGGGGGCTCCACCACCGCCGCAGCACCTGTAAGTACTGCGGCAATACCGTTATCACCGACCCGTTCAAGGTGGGTGACGTACTGTGCAGCAAGTGCGGCCGGTTCAACAAGAACGTGGTGACGTTCTGCAACAAGTGCGGCGACCCCGTGGCCCTGCAATTGAAGTACGACGTGACAGAATGCCAGGAACGGGGCATGACCTTCGCCGCCCCGCTCAAGGTGACCATCCGGCTCACCATCTACGACAAGGACAGCGACACTGGGCACAAGAGCATCCGCGACATCAAGGAACAAGAGGTCTATTTCGGCGAAATCCCCTTGATGACCGAGAATGGCACCTTCATCGTCAATGGCACCGAGCGGGTGATTGTGAGCCAACTGCACCGCTCTCCGGGGGCCTTTTTCGAATCGAACCCGCAAAAGACCTACTTCCTGGGGAAGATCATCCCCTATCGCGGCTCGTGGGTGGAGTTTGAATACGACACTAAGAACATCCTCTACGTGCGCATCGACCGTAAACGGAAGTTCCTGGGCACGATCTTCCTCCGCGCCCTGGGGCTCAAGACCAACGCCGACATCCTCAAGGCGTTCTACCAGGTGGAGACCATCGCTCTGCGTGACCGAAAACTTTACTGGGAGGTCTCGGAGGGTCTGGTTGGGTGCAAGCTGTCCAAGAGCATCGAGCACCCGCGCACGCACGAGACCATCTTGCACGCCGGAAAGAAAATCACCGCGCCCATTCTGAAGGACATCCAGAAAGCGCGCCTTACCCACGTCGAAATTGCGTCGCATGACCTGGAAGGGGCATTCAGTTCCGCGGACATCGTGGACACCTCGACCGGCGAAGTCCTGCTCGAAGCCAACAACGAGCTGACACCGAGCATCCTGAATTCCGTCCTGGATTCCAGCATCACCGAGCTCCGAGTTTTCTTCCCCGAACGGGACGACGTGGGGCCGATCATCAGCCAGACGCTGAAGCGCGAGCCGCTGAAAACGCCGCAGGAAGCGCTGATCGAAATGTACCGCAAGATGCGCCCCGGCGACCCTCCCACCCTGGAGACGGCTACGGCGCTCTTCAACGGCATGTTCTTCGACGCACGCAAGTACGACTTCTCGCGCGTGGGCCGACTGAAGTTCAACATCAAGCTGGGTTACTACACGAAGCTCAAGGCCCGGGGTGACGAAAAGGCGACTGAGTTCGAACTCGAGGATGCCAGGAACCTGCCCGTGGCGAACTTCTACCTGATCGTGGACCAGGAGAAGATGTTCGTCGGGAAGCGCGAAGGCAATATCTGCTCCGAAGTGGTGCGCGGCTGCGAAGGGACCATGGCCACGGACCATTCCGAGGGCGCGGTGGCCCAACTGCCCCTCGACAAGCGGACACTGGAACCGGAGGACTTCTACGCCTCCATCCGCTACCTGCTGACACTCCGCAAGAATCCCCCGGGTTACAGCGTGGACGATATCGACCACCTGGGGAACCGCCGGGTGCGGGCCGTCGGTGAACTCCTGGAGAACCAGTTCCGCATCGGCCTGGTGCGCATGGAGCGGGCCATCAAGGAGAAGATGTCGGTCTACCAGGAAATGTCCACGGCGATGCCCCATGACCTCATCAACGCCAAGCCGGTCATGGCGGCGATCCGCGAGTTCTTCGGTTCCTCCCAGCTTTCGCAGTTCATGGACCAGACCAACCCGCTGTCGGAAATCACCCACAAGCGGCGCCTCTCGGCCCTGGGTCCGGGCGGACTCTCCCGCGAGCGGGCAGGATTTGAGGTTCGCGACGTCCACCCGACCCACTACGGGCGCATCTGCCCCATCGAGACGCCGGAAGGCCCGAACATCGGCCTCATCTCCTCGCTCTCCTGCTACGCGCGGATCAATGAGTACGGATTCATCGAGAGCCCCTATCGCAAGGTCCGCGGCTCGAGGATCGTGGACTACGTCACCATCAGCAACGGCGGCGACGGCCCCTGGAAGGTGGGCGAGCACGTCGAACTGAGTGAAGTGGAAAGCACCAACGAGGAACTCCGCGAGAAGAAGCGGAAGTCGGTGGAGTACGAACCGTACTCGTTCTACCTCTCGGCCTGGGAGGAAGACCAACACATCATCGCCCAGGCCAACGTGGAGGTGGACGAGAAGGGGCGCATCACCCACGATCTGGTCAACGCCCGCCAAGCCGGGAACTTCGTTCTCAAGCGCCGCGACGAGATTGACTACATTGACGTCAGCCCCAAGCAACTGGTGAGCGTCGCCGCCTCGCTGATTCCCTTCCTGGAGAACGACGACGCGAACCGCGCTTTGATGGGATCCAACATGCAGCGCCAGTCGGTGCCGCTGCTGCGCGCCGAAGCGCCGCTGGTGGGGACGGGCATGGAAGAGGTGACAGCGCGCGATTCCGGGGCGGTGGTCATCTGCAAGCGGGACGGCGTGGTGGATAGCGTCGATAGCGAGCGAATCATCGTGCGCGTCGAGGGCGACGGGCACAGTGGTCAACTCTCGCGCGAAGTGGGAGCCGACATCTACCAGCTCATCAAGTTCCGTCGCTCCAACCAGAACACTTGCATCAATCAGAAGCCCGTGGTGTCGAGGGGACAGCGGGTGGCAGCGGGACAGGTCCTGGCCGACGGCCCCTGCACGGACGGCGGCGAACTGGCCCTAGGCCGGAACGTCCTGGTGGGCTTCATGCCCTGGCGCGGCTACAACTTCGAGGACGCCATCCTGGTCAGCGAGAAGCTGGTGAAGGAGGATTCCTACACCTCCATCCACATCGAGGAGTTCGAGATCGAGGCCCGCGACACCAAGCTGGGGCCGGAAGACGTGACCCGGGATATCCCCAACGTCTCGGAGTCTTTGCTCAAGGACCTGGACGAAAGCGGCGTTGTGCGCATCGGCGCTTACGTGAAGCCGGGCGACATCCTGGTGGGGAAGGTGACGCCTAAGGGCGAAACCCAGCTGACGCCGGAGGAGAAACTCCTGCGGGCCATCTTCGGCGAGAAGGCCGGCGACGTCCGCGACGCTTCTCTCACCAGCCCTCCGGGCATCGAGGGCATTGTGGTAGACGTGAAGATTTTCTCCCGCAAGGGCCAGGAGAAGGACGAGCGCGCCAAGTCCATCGAAGCCGGTCAGGTCGCCCGCCTGGAAAAGAACCTCAACGACGAGATCCGCATCCTGAACGACGAGCGCTTGAAGCGCCTTTGCGGGCTGCTCGAGGGCGAGCAGTTGCTGGCCGACCTCCATGATGAGAAGACCAACAAGCGGCTGCTGACCAAGGGCACGGAATTGAACGCCGAGGTGCTGGCCAGAATTTCCACCCGCAACCTCAAGCGCATTCGCATCGGCAAGAAGGATCCTACCCTCGTCGAAAAGATCGATGAAATCGAGGAGATGACCTCGCGGCAGATCGACATCCTGCGCAAGATCACCGAGGAGAAGATCCAGAAGCTCAAAAAGGGCGATGAGCTGCCCCCCGGCGTCATCAAGCTGGTGAAGGTTTACATCGCCATGAAGCGCAAGCTATCGGTGGGCGATAAGATGGCCGGACGGCACGGGAACAAGGGCGTGATCGCACGCATTCTGCCCGAGGAAGACATGCCCTATCTGCCCGACGGCACTCCGGTCGAGGTGGTACTCAACCCCCTCGGCGTTCCCTCGCGCATGAACGTCGGACAGATTCTGGAAACTCACCTGGGCTGGGCCGCGCGGGAACTGGGGCACACGATCCACCGCCTGCTTTCAACGGAGAATCGGGCGGAACTGGTGCGCAAGGAACTGAGAGGCTTATATCGGAACATCCCGCTGGCCGCCAGCATCGAGGCCATGGACGATGAACAGCTCCTGGACTTCGCGCGCACCTTGCAGAACGGCGTGGCCTTCTCGAGCCCGGTCTTCGACGGCGCGACTGAGAAGGAAATCAAGGAGTACCTGGCGAAGGCCGGTCTGCCCAGTTCCGGGAAGGTCAAACTCTATGATGGTATGACGGGCGAACCCTTCGAACAGCCTGTCACGGTGGGCTACATCTACATGCTCAAGCTCTCGCACCTGGTGGATGACAAGATTCACGCCCGCTCCATCGGCCCCTATTCGCTGATCACCCAGCAACCCCTGGGCGGCAAAGCGCAGTTCGGTGGTCAACGTTTCGGCGAAATGGAAGTCTGGGCCCTGGAAGCTTACGGTGCGGCGTACATCCTGCAAGAACTCCTGACGGCGAAGTCGGACGACGTGTACGGCCGCGCCAAG
>Ga0187878_1001109_pt1 | contig 27481 bp, 24 predicted proteins | sample June2016WEW_17_1_FD_132979 | JGI IMG/M metagenome (GOLD analysis project Ga0187878, IMG submission 132979) | Peatland microbial communities from SPRUCE experiment site at the Marcell Experimental Forest, Minnesota, USA - June2016WEW_17_150 | ecosystem: Environmental > Terrestrial > Soil >...
CAGTAGGATGGTCAGGCCATATTCGTTCCGCAATCTTGATAGTGCATTGATTACGCTGGTAGTTCCCGGTCCATCGAGGGAGGCGGTCGGTTCATCCAGAACGAGTACCTTTGGACGCATGGCAAGAGCGGAGGCGATTGCCAGGCGCTGCATCTGCCCACCAGATAGAGATGAGGGGTTTTGATCCGAAAAGCCACTCAGGCCGACGGCCTCCAAGGCCCATTCGACCCGAGCGTTAACTTCGTCAGATGGAAGCGCCATGTTGTATGGACCAAAGGCAACTTCGTCTGCAACCCGCAAATGAAAAAGATGCGCTCGCGGGTTCTGGAAAATAACCCCCACCTGTTGAGCCAATTCTGCCGTCAGGCAATGGGTTGCGTCGAGACCGGCAACTTCCACTCTTCCACTTAATTCAGCCTGGATGACCTGCGGGATGAGCCCGGTCAGAACACGAGCAAGCGTGCTCTTCCCGCAACCCGAAGGACCAGTGACCACCAGGCATTCACCGAGGCGTACATCGAAGGAAACATCGTGTAACACTTTCTGGTCCGTATAGGCAACATTCAGGTCACGTACATGGATCATGCGGAGACCTCGGTGGGATCGTTGGTGCGGACATGGGAAACCACCCCCCATGGCCAAAGAGTCCGGGCAATTTCAAGCAAGGATGGTCGGACGACCACGCAGGCCAGCCCGTAACGGCGCGCACTGATCAACCCGATCCCGTTCACCAGTCCGACTCCCTGATCCAATTCAAGGGGGCCCATCTCGTCCAGAATAAGAAGCTGGGAGGTTTCCAACTGTCCCAGAATTAAATTTCCCCAATTTAATACTTCCTCATTAAAGTCCCAACCTACTGTAAATTGCCCCTCGCCAGATTTACCCCGGCGGACAGCCAGGCGCTGTTTAGAACCGGATTCAACATCGACCAAGTCAATACCAGTCTTAATGTCCCTATCGAAAACCGCTGGAGAAATCAACCCAACCGCGTTAAACCCCCCGGCCTTGGCTTGCTCAGCCAAGTCCATGCACCAGCGCGTCTTGCCCGACCCGGTTTTGCCAGTCACAAGGATCAATTTTCCAGTCTCATTAGCTGATAATAAACTCGCCAGGAGAGAATCTGGCGAGTCAACAAATACCTGCACAGTGCTTTCTCCTTTCCAATTCCATCCCATTCTGGGATTTCGGGAGGTCGCTGCGTTTCCATTGCGACCCTGGTCCTCGTTAGGAGGACTGCCTGCCGGACCCTGGCATCTGGCTTTAGGTCATGCAGATCGGAGTTCTATTTATATAATATATTTTCTAATATTAGTTACGATTTCACCTTCTTCAAGATACCCTAGTCGGTGTTTACTTTGCTTCCAGTTGTTCATCCAGTTTTGATTCTACCGGCTTTGGGTCTACCTGCTTTGGTTCCGCAGGCTTTATTTCTGCTGGCTTTTGTTCTGCTGGCTTTGATACTTTCTTGATTTCTTGGCTTATGATCTTCTTTGAATCATCAAGGATGTCCAACTCAGCCTTCAATTCACCGGTGAGTGACGAAAAATACCCTTTCAGGTTACGGATGAACTTGCCCGCCTCGCGCGCAACCCTGGCCAAGCGTTCAGGACCCAAAATAATCCCGGCAAGCACGAAGATGACGATGAGCTCATTCATCCCAATCCCAAAGATATTTGTATCCATTTCAGGATCTCCGTACGATGGCAGCTAATATTATACTGATAACATAAAGTCCCATTAATGGCAGCATAACCAGGCCCATATTGATCGGGTCAACCGTGGGGGTAACTGCTGCAGCAATGATAGCGATGGCAACCACGGCATAACGCCAAACCTTTATCAGTTGCTTGGAGCTCACAATCTTCAGCCTTGCCAGGAACATCACCAACAGCGGCAATTCGAAACATATCCCAATCCAGAACATCAGCGTGGTGACAAAATCGAAGTAATTTAGGGGTCTCACCTGGGTGGTGATCCCCAGAAAATGGATCAGGAATGGCAAGGCTGAGGGAAGCATCACGAACCAGGTGAATGCCACCCCCGCAACGAACAAGAGGGTGGCCATGGGAACGATCGCCAGGAGCCAGGCTCTTTCATTGGCTTTAAGACCCGGCAGCAAGAAGCGCATCAACTGATAAACAATCACAGGCATAGCCAGGATGATGCCGCCCAACATCGCCACCTTCATGAAAATGGCAATGTTCTCCGTAACTTCTATTGAAACCAGAGCCTTCGAACCACCAATCGGCTTGGCAAGGAAGTCAATCATTCGCCCAGCAAAAATGAAACAGAAGGCAGTCGTCAGGATAATGGCAAAAAACGACTTGAAAACCCTCTGGCGAAGTTCATCCAAGTGCTGCAGAAGCGGCATCGATGTTTCGAGCTGCACACTAGCCTTGCGATGGGCGCGGCCAAAGGCGCCCACGTAATCGCGCCAGCTTCGTTTACGCTTCTTGGTAACTTTTGCTTCGACGCTCACGTTAATAAACTCTTCAGTTGCTTAACTTTCTTTCTTGTCCGTGGCTTCGGCTGCCTGCTTTGTTTCATCTTCCGTCTTGCCAGACAGACCCGCTCGAAAATCGCGGACGCCCTTGCCCAACTCCCCGGCGATTTTGCCTATACGTCCTACGCCAAAGAGCAAAATAATTATGACCAGGATGATGATCAATTCTGTAGTGCCTAATTGGAACATGGGTTTCTCCTTTTTTTACGTCTATAAAATCCTGAATGTCCGCGTTTTGATTCCATTCATGGAACTCTCACGGATCAAACATTAGCGGTTACAGGTCTAAAAACTTTGGTCAATTCTCGATATATCTTTCGGTGAAAGGTTATACAGGTGGATTTCCTGACCCCAGCTTTTCCGCCGTGACCAGCGGCTTTGGGCTTATCATAGCAGGCGCCTGCATGGATCCAATTGGGTGTGTCTTGCGATAGTCGCAAAACTGGCATAGATGAACATCAGGATGCGCAGCAATTAATACTCCACATCCCTCGCATTTAACCAACCCGCCTTCTCTAAGTATAATCATCTCTTCGCCAAAGATTTGGGCAAATGAGGGGGAATGATCCACGGCAAGTGTTTTGGAAGTGCAGACGTGAACGCACATGTCACAACCAATACAATTCCTCACCGAGAGTGACAATGTGAAGGCGGTCTCATCTTCATTCTTTTTAAACTGCAAGGCGCCCGTCGGGCAGGCCCGAGCACAAGTGCCACAAGCCACGCAGGCCTCGCTGGTTATCAAAGTGGCGAAGCCCATCCCGTCCAGATGAATGCTTTCTGAAGAAACGGGAGCCGGTAAATGTTTTACCGCACCCTGCATCCTTAGACGGTCGCGACCAGGACGACGACCGGAATGAGGCTCTCCATTTTCGATGGAGCGCGCGATGGCCAATTGTCCTTGACGGGCTGCCAAAAGAAATAAATCTCTCCTCGATAGCGGAGGGTTTGACGCTTTCCATAGAGGTCGCTTCACAGGTGAGTCGAACCCGTTGACACAGTTGATAATTTCCGCCTTCCCCCAGCCTTCCAGGAATTGATTAGCCTGGTGGACCTGTGCTTCCACGTGACTGGAAAGCGTTTTCCATTCGCACTCAGAACAGGCATCCGTCCGCACCAGGATATGCTCTAGACCAATCGCAGCCATGGCAAGATAAGCCCCGGTTCCCAACCCCGCCAAGCAACCACGAATGCGGATACCGGTGCTTGACTCGGAGAGCCCAAGTTCAGCCTGCGAGTTTCGCTCGCACAGTAACTCGAGTTCCCTGCCTTGCATGTGTGTTACTGCGTTCAGGAGGGAGGCCACTGCGTCATCAGCCGCGAAAGCTCCCAACGGGCAAACAGGAAGACAAGCCAGGCAAGTCTGGCATTTAGTGGAGTCCAAGCCCGGTACTTTGCCAGGAATGATGGCATCAACAGGGCAAATATTGCTGCAAGCCGCACAGTCAGAAAATCGATACAGGCTGTGAAGGCAGCGTTTTGTATCCAGCGTCACGTCTGAACGATCAAGTGCGGCGAACCGATCAGCTACATCAAATAAATTCACCGGGTTGTTTCCTTTGCCAATAATAACATTTCCTTACCGATAGGGCCTGCAGGTATCTAATCCATAATTTAAAGTCTATTTCGCTATTTTCCAGTTTACAACAAAGAACGACAACGCGTAGGGCAGAAATTCCATATAATAAGTGATAAATGTCACTTTAGTGCAATATCAATCCCGAACAACCCCTCAACTAATATTAATTATCGATTTTCAGGCATACCGGATGGGCGCTTGCATTTTGGCTTCTTCCAGCGAAGATGACAAAAGCTGCTCCCGCCGGACCAAAAAATGCGATCCTGGATTGCAGCTCAATTCCTGCAGGTCATTGGTTCGAAACTTAATCTCACCAATGAGATTAACACTCAAAACCACCTTACGAGGCGCTCACTGCTGCGTTTGTAAATTATCCTGCATTGGATGGATGGCAGCGAAATCAACCTTCGCTCGCACCAAGTGTGCCTCGACCTCGCTTTTCAAGTTCCAATCAAACCGCAATGAGATACCACAGTCACTGGAGAGCTCGCGCGGTGTAGGAATCAACTTAATTTCCTTATTAGCCCTCACCAGGACCGCCTCCGCTTGCATTGCAGAGGTATTCGTGTGAAACAAAATTACGCCAAACTTAATCATGTGGATTAGCAGCCTTCTCAAAAGCGGCAATGACCGTACGAATATCTTCTGGGGATGTAAAAATACCTGGCGCCAATCGTATGGTCCCTTCCGGAAAGGTCCCGATGGTTTTATGGGCTGAAGGCGCACAGTGCAAGCCCACCCGGCAAAGTATTCCGAATTCGTCATCCAAGCGCAAGCCAACCTCCGAGACGTTGTGACCCGCGATCCTGCACGAAACAACAGCAGTCCTTTCCTCGGGGTTTTGCGGACCATAAACCGTTATCCCCCGGATGTTATGCAAACCGGATAGAAATAGTTCGTTCAACTCCGCCTCACGCGCCCGGATCGATTCAACCCCGATGGATTGAACCCAGCGCACCCCAGCTCCCAGGCCGGCAATGCCGACACTGTTGACCGTGCCGCTTTCGTATTTGTCCGGCAACAGGTCCGGCTGTTCTTCATATTCTGACCGGCTACCTGTTCCCCCGCGCACGATCGGCCGCATCTGCGATGTGTCTACCCCTTCGCCGATCACCAGTCCCCCGGTTCCAGTCGGGCCATACAAGCCCTTATGACCAGTGAACGCCAGCAGGTCAATGCCCATGGTCGGCTGGTCAATCGGAATGACGCCCGCAGTCTGGGCACTGTCCACCAATAACAAGGCTCCTGCCTGATGAGCGATCCCCGCGATCTCCTTGATCGGGAGGACGGTCCCCATCACGTTGCTGGCATGGGTCACCACCACCAGGCGCGTGCCCGGGGTGACTGCTGCACGCCATGCATCCAGATCAAGGCAGCCATCCTTATTGCACTGGACAACGGTCAATCGAATCCCATCCTTTTCAAGAGCCCGCAGCGGGCGCATTACCGAATTGTGCTCAATGCTGCTGGTGACAACATGATCCCCGGGTTTTAATATTCCGCACAACGCCAAATTTAGGGCGTGAGTGACATTTGCGGTGAAAATGACCCTGAGCGGATCGGGTGCATGGAAAAGGTCCGCCACAGCCTGACGGGTGTTGAAAACTATCCGGGCTGCAGAAATGGAGAGGCGGTGCCCAGAGCGACCCGGGTTGCCACCGGAAAATTCCATGAAGTCGGACATCGCCCGCCCCACTTCCTTCGGTTTCGGCCATGAAGTAGCTGCATAATCAAGGTAGATCATTCGAGACTCCATTGGGTTTCCCATCCAACGATATCACTAATTAAAAGTGGCTGGTCCAACATACATTCACCCTGGACGGGGTCGAGCGATTGCGCCACAATGACATAGGATTTCAGGGCATCGCGAGGTTGCGGAATCACCCACAGATAGGTCCAGATCGTAGAGGACCCGTTGTAATAGACTCCAACGCTGCCTTCCGCTCTTTCCACCCAATTCGTTTCATACATATTGGTGGGCGGCTTGGGCATTTGTTTCCGATAAAAAGCGGCTACATCTGCCTGAGGCGCCGGGCAACTGTAATACCCCCACTGAGCGTCGGCCAATTCCTGGAGTCGTTCATCGATATTTGGCCAATCAAATTTAATGGGTTCATCCAGTACCTGGATCCCATCGCACTTTGGTAATTTCTGCAATAGGGAGGCGCCCAATGATAGGGGTGTGGCTTCAGGTGTCGGGGAGGTTTGTGTCGTAACAGGGTTTAAGTCAGGAAGGACAGTGGCAGTAGGCTGCGTCAGTTGAGGGTTATTGGAACAGGCAACCATAACCAGACACAGACCAGAGAACAAGCTTACCCATTGAAAGAATTTCATAAATTTTCCTCGCCAGCCAGGCGCACTGATCAAATCAGTGCCTTCACCATCCTGGAGACACCACCAGCCATTTTCGAGTACGCCGAAAATACCTTGACCCTTCTCCGGCTATTTTTGAGCCTTTTTCAAAAGAACAAATCGTCCATAATATCCAAGCATCGGTAATTTTCTTCAACCAGACCTGAACTGGCGTCCCTGATCGAAAGCCGTCGTCATTTGAGCACGGTTTTGAGCATATCTACAAAATGGACGGTGCCCAAATTATAAAAGATCAGACCAGCATAGAAACCCAACAAATAAACCCAGTACGTCTTTTTCCCTTCTGCAGCCAAAACGTGCATACGATATGGGCAGCCCCCGGAAAGTGCACCCACAATTCCCACTCCCAACCCCGCCACAATCGTGATGATCAATGCCGAGCGGGTTAAGATCGATGTTTGCTGTATCATCGGAAATCCAATAATCCCGCTTCCCAGAAGACCAAATATGATAAAGCCACCCAGAGCACCGATGAAAGCGCCTGCCACGCCTTTTAATAAAGTCGTATCGTGTGTAAGAATGAAGTCCCGATACCCTGAAACGAAACACAGGCGAGACCGCTGCCCCAGGTAACCAATAATAAAACCCAGTACAAGAGTTGCAATCGAGGCTGTCATGTCAATGTGCTCCGAGCGACAGTTCGAGCAGCAACCCACCGCAGTGTCCAGGTGCCAACCAGCACCCCTATCACAATGCAGACCCAGCCAATGATTCCAAGCCAATTTCCATACGCGCTGAGTAACACCACCCGGATCGGACAAGCTCCGAGGATCAAACCAAAATTGATCATCAAGAATCCATTGATAAAGAAGAACAAGGGCTGGCGCGCCGATCGCACGTGGAGTTCACCATGTTGATAAGCAGCCACCATAGCTCCTAGGACAACCCCCACCACGGTAAGCAGCGGCCAGTTGGTCGAAGCCAAGCTGTACCCCCAATTAAGATGTAATAAATGATCAGCGATCCAGTTGAACAAGTCCTTGGGATGGCAAACCATGCACACCCCATAGGCAACAGGAGGGATCACCTTGAAATACGCCTGGACCAGGGCAGACCCAAACCCAAGCACAAGACCTGCTTGCAGCGGTGAGACCTTTACCTGGCGTAGAGACAAGTCGAACCTCCTGTTTGACTTGGGGAAGACTCCGATGAATCATGCCATCGAACTATCCACCGGTCATTTTTTCGGGGTGGATGAGATCGTTTCGAATATGCTTGCCTGTTCTAAAATAAAACCCAGCACCATGAGCAGGTGACCTTTATAAAAATCAGTTTTTACGTATTCCTGTGCTTTTTCCACAAAGCTTGGAACCCAGGATTCAAGATGTTCCTTGAAAAATTTTCGCTGTTCGACAAAAAGGGAACTGGCTTTTTCCAATTCCCCGGCATCCCAGGCATCTGTTTCACGCACGGACAAGGCATGGATGAATTCCAATTCAACGCCCAAATAATCGAGCCGGTCAATGATTTCGGTGGACTGCGCCAACCCATTTTCGCGATAAATCGCTGCCAGGGCCTGGAGCAGGGCTACATCCTGCCATTTCTGGCTCCAAACCATCTCGTAAGGAGGCGGTGGACCATAGGTCGGGGCAAGACCTCGATATAATCTGGTGCGGTCAACGCCCAATTTCTCTGACAGTTGAGCAGGTGTATCAGCGGTATTTTCTTTCAGGAATTTGGACATCAATGAAGCCCCGCTGGAAATTTCTTCGGTAACAGTTTCGTCTTTCGGCAGTAACTCCAACATGGAGGATATTTCTTTGCGACGCATTTGTTTTACAAATTTCTCATCCGGTAACGCGTTGAAATGTATCGTAAGGAACGAACTGAACGCTGCTCTTGCCCGGGCAATATCGGCAAGTTCTTTCACACCCAGTTTAGTTTTGCTCATTTGAGGTTCTCCTTGGATTTTATAATTTGCCCAATATATCACTAAACGGGGGGTATTGCCATCATCAGTTCCGGCATTGGCCTGGCAAACCATGGCCTCCGCTGCCGGATTGAGGCGTATTGAGATACTCGACCTTCGGGCGAAATTTGTCCTGTGGGTTCATTGGCATGCCCCCTTATTTTCTAAGCTTCAAGATTCTGCCAATGAACCACAGGTCTGTCAGGATGTATCTCTCGTAGATCCTTATGGGAAGGGTACAACCATATTTACCTGATCACAGGACGAAGGCTTTTAACTTAACTTATGCCTTCTTTTGTGGCAAAAACCAGGTCCCGAGGAGATACAGTAGCCCGGCCAGCCCGATCATACCAATCACTCCGCCGTATTCCACGATGGTGGGGGAATACGTTCCCGTTCCCAACACCAGGGTGGTGGATTGCCCAGCAACAATAATCAGGAGTTTTGACACGAATACCCCGAGCACCGCCAGTACACCGGAAGTGATGACCGCGATTCGATTCTTACCCGCAACAAGCAGCAGCACAAAGGGAACAATGATCCCCAGGACCACCGCCAGCCAGAACAGCGGATTGGACAGCAACGCGCCTGTCGCAAAACGATCGTCTGTATCACCAGCGTAAAGCAAGGCTCCGAACTCAAAAACATTCAGCAAGAATAGGACCGGCAGTAGTACCGCTGTCCAGTTGATAAGGGCAGTGGAGGCAGGCTTGGCAATTATGGAAACTCCCAAAGCCAGCAGCAGTCCTTCGACCAGGAAGACCGCAGGCATGATCCCACCAGACCACAGTGGGGAACCAGCGCTCATGCTCAGGATCCAGCCTTCGAAGATTACGACCACTCCAGCGACGATTCCGGCTATCAAGGACACCACTTTCGCTTTCGAGGAGACAAGCAGGAGGATGATGGCCATGATCACACCCAGTGCCAGGCTGAAAAAGTCCCAGACGAAGGGTGAGCTAAATTGCGCGCCGAATACCATGTTCAGAACGCGCTCAGGCCTGCCGATATCCATCAGGATCATGAACCCACCGGCAATATAGCTTGCGATAGCGCCGATCAACAGGTTCCGCCGGACAGCCTCAAGGCCCTTGATGACACCCAGGTCCGAAAGAACAGCCAGGATCAACAACCCACTTGCGAGACCGACCAGGGCGAAGAAAGCTGCAATGTAAATGCCCCAGACGATGATCTGGTTGATCCCAAGAACGGACGTGCCCTTACTGAGCTGGACGCCCCAGGCGATCGCTCCGATCACCACGAGGACAACCATCCCAACCAGCCAAGCAATGCCATTCGACTTTTGTTGTGTTTTAACTTCAGTTGCCATGTTCATGCTCCTTTAGCCGATATAGAACACATTCGGCTTGGTCCCGGCTTCGGGATTGAGAGGCTTGGCATTGTGGTCCATGATCAGCTGGGATACCTGGCTTGTTGGATCATCCAAGTCGCCAAAGAATCTCGCCTGAGCAGGGCATGTCAGCACACAAGCCGGGAGTTGTCCAGCAGCCACGCGGGGGGCACAGAAATTGCATTTCTCTACCGTCCCAACCTGGTGGGTGGAGTACGCTACTGTTTCGTACGAGGTCAATCCCTTGTCGGGATAATAGCCTGCAGGAGCGGAGCCGATGAACTGGCGCACGTTGTAGGGGCAGGCGACCATGCAGTACCGGCAGCCGATGCACTTGTTCGCATCGATGGTCACAATACCGTTGGCTTGTTTCGCGCTTGCGCCTGTCGGGCAGACGTCAACGCAAGGAGCGTCGGTGCAGTGGTTGCAGAGAACCGGCAGGGGTGTTTGCCTGGCATTCGGGTAAGTTCCCACTTCGGTGATGCCCGTGTGCGAATAGAAAATTGTGGGGGGCGTACCATTCTGCTGTTTGCAGGCGATGGTGCAGGCGTTGCAGCCTATGCATCTGCGTAGATCGATTACCATTCCGTATTTCATGATCTCACCTCCTATGCCTTGTAAACTTTCACGGCGGGACCCTCTTCGACCTGGGCAGTCAAGGGATCAACTGCCATGTTATTTTCGTCCAGGTTGCAGAGAGCGTTGAAATATCCGCCTTCGGCCGTGATGGGGTTCGCCATGGGTGATGCCGCACCGTGACCAGCCGGGAAACCAATTACATCCGGGTGGATCAGTTCGGTCACTTTGGCGGGGGCTTGAGTTTTGCCCCAGCGCGACTCGATAACAATGACGTCCCCGGTCTTGATGCCTTTCTTGGCAGCGGTGGCGGTGTTGATCCACACAGCATATTCGTAAGGATCCCAGGTCTTCATTGTTTCATGGAGCCAGACGTTCCCGTAGGTGTCGCCGCAGAAGAACGGAGCCATGGGCGTTTTCCAGTTGATTGCCCACATATCGTACTCTGCCGGAGCGTTGAACTCGTTGCAGGGGATCCAGGAAGGAATAGCAGCGAATGCCTGCCAATATTTACTCTGATCATTCCATCCGGGGATGCCCGGCAGACCGGCCTTCGTGAGGTTAGCCTTCAACTTGGCGGCAACACGCGGCAGTTGAATGAAATACATGGGGTGCCGGGTGGTGTTATTGGGCCAGTAAGAATAGTTTATATTCTTGGCGCCGCGGGTGTTGTATTTCAGGTACGGGCCGTGTGCATCGGTCGTCCCCTTGGCCAATGTTTCATTGGCGCCAAAATTCTGCTTCAGAACAGCTTCCGAGTACTGCCGCATGGTGAATTTGGTTCCGGTATCCAGGGCGAACTTGCCAAGGGAGCCGTTGACCTTGCTGATGAAGCCGGTCTTCCCGGTCAAAATGCCCGTAGCCTCGGCTAGGTCGATCAGGGTCTGATCCACATTGCGAGCGTTGTTGACGAGCGTAATGGCTGAACTGTCACGGAACAGGAAATAAACCGCGCCGCGGGTAGCATCGACGTTGACTTTGTGTCCAGGAGGCGCACTGCTCCCGGTATAGCGGCCATCTTTTTCGAGGAAGGCCTGATCGGGCAGAACGACATCGGCCAGGACTGCGTTCTCGTCATAGGTCAACGAGAAGGCTGCGTGGAAGGGCACCGTGGACCAGGCTTTTTCGAACAGGGCGCGATCGAAGCTGGAACGAACGGGTCCGCCACCGGCGGTCATCAGGACTTGCACGGTAAAGTCGGAATTGTATTTCGCCGGTTCCACGATGTTCTTGGCGAGACCCCAGATAAGGGTATGGGCAACGGGATAATACTGGCGCAGGTCTGCAAAGCCCAAGGGCCATGACCATATATAGCCGTAATAATCCGTGCCGCCTTCGCCGGACGGAATGCGTACGCCATCCGCATCCGGTTTGAGCCAGTTGGCGCTGGGCGAGCTGTTACCGCTCTGGCCACCCGGGACTTCCAGGTTGCCGAGGAGCATATCGATAATCTTGCCGGTAAAGTCGCCAAAGGGGCCTTCGATCGGGTGAGCGTAGGCGCCTTTTTCGTACTGGATACTAACCGGGCAGAACGGCATGGTAATGCCATCAATAACGACCGTTTCTCCGATGTGGGCATGCGTCACAAGGTCATTGGCAATTTCACGCACCTTGGCAGCCGGGACGGTGGAGATGGGTTCCTGCCACTCGGGCGTATAGGAAACCATGGCGTTTTTGATCAACTGGAAGGCTGGATAAGCCAGGACACCGTTGGCATCGTACATCCCTTCCAGGGCAAGATTCGCCGTATCTTTATCATCAAATGGGACGGGTTTGCCCAACTTGGTGTTCCACATGAGCGGCTTGCTGGTCACTGGATCGCGGACATATTCGCCGTCCGGACCGATCAGGTAAGGCCCATTGGTGCGGTTCTTAACGAACCAGACGTTATAGGTCTTGACTTCATACAGGATCGTGTGAAGCAGGCTCAGCATGAAGGCCAGCTCGGTACCAGGCCGAATGGGCTGCCAGTCCATCTTGGAGGCTTCAGGACCGCAGCGGGGATCGACATTCACGATCTTCACACCACGGTTAAGGAGAGCATCCAGCGTGTGGCGGGTTCCAATCGAGGAGACGGCGATGTTCGGGCCCAAGGTTCGACCGATGTTGAGGATATATTCAACCTTTTCAATATCCACGACGTTGTCAGGGCCATTCTGGTTGGCCATGTATCCACCCAGGTGGTAAGCGCAAGCGGAGCCGCGCGAAGGGGTATCGGTGGGCGTGCCCAGGGCGCTTTCAAAGTTGCCCAGGAAAAGGCTGTTCACACCGAAGCCGCTGACGAAGGCGACCTTGCGGGTATCATCCATGTTATTCTTTAATTGGGTGGCGACGGTATTGAGCGCTTCGTCCCAGGTAATTTCAACGAACCCAGGATCCACATTCAGGCCCTTGACCGGGTTTGTCCGCTTGACGGGCGCTTTGATGCGCCATGGGTTGTACATCTGGGCAATGGCGGAGTTACCGCGCGGGCAGAGCGTGCCTACGTTCTGGATAGCGCGCGGATCGCCTTCGACCTTAATGACCACACCGTCCACGACGTGGACGCGGGTCTGGCAGTCGCCCTGCATGCACATTTTGCACAGGCCGGGATACCAGGCATCCGTCGCCATTAAACCAGCAGCTTTGGCTCTTGTCACCAGGCTGGTACCATGGGTCTTGGACAGCAGATTACTCGCCGCCGCAACCGCAGCTACCGACGCCGACAGTTTCAAGAACGTTCGCCGGGTTATTTTTGACTTCTTTACGTTAAGTTCCATTTCTATCATCTCCTTCTCGACATGACAGTTTTGTGATGTGTAAACATTTTCTAGGCCTTTTAGATAAGGTTGGGTGGATATTTGATATTCTTCGGGTGAGCCTCCTTGTATTATTTTTCACAAAACAAGTGAATAAAATATGCACGCCGCATATCGAACAAATATTCAGGTAGAATATCAGGCTAGGGTGTGCGGCTAGCATGGTCTAAAAAGGGATTTTTACTGGTTATATATTAACGGGTTGAAGCAAAGAAGAACCCACCCGAAAGGGTGGGTTAAGTGTAGTGTTTCACAATAAATTGAGCGAACTTATTGCTCTTCTTTCCTGATAATTCTCGCTGCCTGGGTTCTATTTACCACCCCCAATTTTCCAAAAATATTCTTCAAATGATACTTCACCGTATTCAGGCTGATGTTCAATTCCTGTGCAATCTGTTTGTTTGGGTAGCCAGCTTCCAGCATGTGCAAAATGTTCAGTTCGTGATCGGTTAGAGGCTCCAACCCTTCCAAACTCTTTGCCAGAGGGCGGCTGGTGGATGCTTTAAAGGTATCCCTGGCCACTTCATCCAGTAAAAAATACAGGTAATCACCCGAGCATTCTTCAGAATCTAATTTTCGGTCGCCTCCATTGGCCAGCATTTGCTTTATCATCGATATAACCACTCCGCCTTCATCGAGAAAAGTGCGGACGAAATGGTCTGGTTCGGCTTTATATAGAGCTTCCTGGAGGATCGCCATGGCCGGCAACGGCTCACCGCTCAAGAACAAGCTCTTGGCCATGAGCACTTCGCAGGTAATTGCGTCTTTCACGCGTCCCTGTCGGAGGGCAAGATCCCACATGGGTCTTATCAATTCGCTCATTGAGGAGTAATCTTCTCTGGCAGCCAAAGCACGCGCATGGATTATTTGTTCGTATTGGGAGAACAAATTAGGTGGTTTGCGAGAATTATTGTTTAGTGTAGCAAGCCAGTTATTAACAATAAAAAGATCTCCTTGCTGCAGTGCGTTATCGGCTTCAATTGCTTTGATATACATGACTGGTATTGGAGGATCCCCGTATGCTTGGGCCATTCTCCTGGCCCTTTGAATCGTCTCCTGCACACCTTCCTGGTCTCCCTGCATATTCTGGATGCGTGCTAACGAGGAGCAGCCAACCAGAAGCTGGTTGAGGTATCCTCCCTGCTCCGCCAGGCGGATCCCTTCATTTAGATAATTCAGGGCCTCATCCAGCTTGTTCCACTCATAATAAAGACTCCCCAAGCCAAGGTTTGTCTTGGAATAAACAGCTCCCTGCTGCAAGCCTACTTCATTTACATATCGAATTGTTTCCTGAAAGAGTTTGTCAGCCTTAAGTAGATTTCCGGTCAGCGCCATGGTCTCAGCCAGGTAACTGGTTCCCATTACCCTTGGAAGGGGGAAATCGTCCCTAACCCCCCACGAAATGGATTTTTCGAACATTTCCCGCGCTTCGTCGATCTCCCCAAGCAATAAACTACTTACTCCATAATTGAAGACGGCAAAAGTCAAGCCGGGGGTTTCATCACCCGCCAAGCGCCTGCATGCCTCTGCAAGTGGTTCCCTGGCTTCCGAAGGATCAGCCTTGCTGTGTAAAATGACAACTCCTTGAAAAGACGCCAGTTCTCCCCTTAACCTGTAAAGCGCTTCGTCTGAGGACCCTTGTGCCTGAAAATCCTTTGCAGATAACTCCTTCAATTTTTTGGCGGCGTCCGTAATTAAACCCTCATTGATCAAGGTCATAAAATAGGTCGACCAGAGGTCCGGTTGTCTATTAAACTCAGCATCCGGGATCCGACCGTACCAATTCAGCAACTGATTCCAACCACCATGCGAGAGAAGGGGCAGGCCAATTTCAATGATTAGACTTGCTGCCCTGGGATAGTCGTTTCCTTCCAGGGCATAATTAACGGCATCTTCCTTCATTCCATTCGCAGCATGCCAAGCACTGGCCCGTTGATAAAGATCTGCCACAATTTCCGGCGATTTGCGGGCCAATCGGTCAAACAGCATTTCACGAAACAGATGATGGTACCGAAACCATATGCGCTTGTCATCCAGAGGAATAATGAATAAACGGCGCTTATCGATTGACTCCAGGATTTCATGGCTGTTTTCAATTTGCAAGACGTAATTGCACAGGGAGGTTTCCATCCTGCTCAAAACGGATGTACGCAGCAGGAAGTCCTGTAAATCCACGGGAATGCGAGACAAGACTTCGTCCACCAGATAATCACCGATAAACCGATTGTCACCCTTCAAGGAATAAATGAAACTAACCGGGTCTGATTGGCCGCGCAAGGTAAGGGCCACTAGTTGCATGCCAACCAGCCATCCCTCGGTCCGGTCCCGTAAAACAGCGATATCCACGGGCTGCAACCCAACTTTCATCACCAAATTCATATACTTCGTACTCTCATCGAGGGTCAGGCTGAGCTCTTGTTGTGTAAGCTCCACCAGTTCGTCGCTGGCCCTTAACCTTGACACAGAAAATGGCAGTTCGGTCCGGCTGCAAATGATGAAATGCAATTCTTTTGGGGAACTTTCGATAATCTGATTTAAGTCTGCGTGAATGGCGGAATTGTTGATCAGGTGGAAATCATCAATCACCAGAATGCATTCATCAGATATCGATGAAATATCTTTCAGGAATAACTCGACAAATATGTCTTGTGATGGAGGCATTGGCGATTGAAGTGTCTGTAAAAGAGTCTTTCCCACTTTTAGATCTTGTTGGCGGAGCGACTCCAGCAAGTAACTAAAAAAGCGAAAATATTCGTTATCGCCTGCATCCACCGAAACCCATGCAACAGGCAGATTCTTTTTTTCCAACCATGAAGAGATTAGTGTAGTTTTCCCATAACCTGCGGGAGCCGAGACTAGGATGAGTTTGCTCTGGATACCATCGTTTAAAATATCAAACAAATGATCCCGGCGGACCAGCGCTTTGCGCGGTTTCGGAATGAAGAATTTGGTTGAGAGGAATGGAGTGACCATTTATTGGACTTTATGCAATTGAGAGAAACGTACCATTATCTGTGCCGTGAAAAAACCGTGAATGATCAGAAAAATGAGATTACAAAATATCAACCAATGCCAGCGCCGAAAGAAATAAAGTTGTCATATGATATATGAAACTCTAATCTGCTAACCTAGTTACTTTTTCATGAGGTCTTTTGACCTTTGTACGATAAATCCCCCAAAAGTAATAAAAACAAGAATTTATTTTTTATCATGAAAGACAGCAAAGTATAACCGATTAACCTCCATTATGAGGATTATGCATGGATAGGGGAGGAGAAAGGATTGTAAAGCCTTCGCACTGCGGCTGGAATGGATCGTCGTAGAGTACCTGGATATAATTGCGTGATTATCCCTCTAAATTCAAAAAAATGCAATCAAAGTTCGAAGACGTTAGAATCTAGATGCTGATTCCGATGTAATCGCTTGCAGGATGCCAAACCCTCCAAGGAATCACTGCCTATCCAATAATTCTGTATTCGCTAAATAAAGCCCTAAATAATAGTATTTTTTTCGATATCAGATTGGAAAATTGTTTCTCACTTCAAATAGGTTGTATAATCCAGCCGCGGGGGTGGTGGCTGCTTAAGCAAATACAAATCGGGAGTCACTTTATGTATGGAACAAATGAAAGACTGTTAAGAGTAAACCTTTCCACAGGCATCCTAAGCATAGAAACAATCAGTGAAGATTTCTACCGTCTTTACCCAGGCGGCAAGGCGCTGGCGGGTTATATCCTATTAAATGAAATTCCCGCCCACACAGAGCCATTTTCACCCGATAACGTGCTGGTTATAGCGGACGGATTACTGACCGGCGCACCGGTCTCTACCGCCACGCGCTATATAGTCTCGGCGCGGTCACCGCTTACCAACGGGTACGGAGAATCAGAAGCGGCCGGTTTCTGGGGGCCAGAACTAAAGATGGCGGGTTTTGAAGCCATTGTCATTACCGGACGCGCCATGGAACCTGTTTATCTTTGGATCCATGACGGCCAAGCCGAGATTCGTCAAGCAAAACACCTGTGGGGTCACGAGACCGCAAATGTCCAAGAAACAATCCGTGCTGAGTTGGGCGACGAGAAGATCCGCGTCCTGCAGATTGGAATTGCAGGTGAAAACCTGGTCCGTTTTGCAGGCCTCACCAACGATTTGCGCCACTTCAACGGACGCAACGGAATGGGCGCGGTAATGGGTTCAAAAAATTTGCGCGCAATTGCAGTACGCGGTAAACAGCGGTACCAGCTTCTTGCACACAACCCTGAAGCCCTCATGGCATTGGGAAGCAAATTTGCAAAGGGAGTGCGTGATAATCCCTCGAGCTGGGATTTACAGCAACGAGGAACACCGGGCCTCGTCGAGCCGCTCAACGCAGGAGGCATGCTGCCTACTCGAAACTTCCGCCAAGGAGTTTTCGAGGGCGTGGACGATGTTAAATGGGAAGCTTACGAAAAGCAGCTACTGAGTGCCCGTCGCAGTTGCTATGCCTGCGCTGTTCGGTGTAAACGTGAAGTGGCGATAGATGGGCAAGTATCAAAATATGGCGGACCCGAATATGAAACCATCGGTGTTTTTGGTCCAAACTGCGGGATCAGTGACCTGCATGCCATTGCCAAGGCAAATGAACTTTGCAATGCTTACATGCTTGATACCATTTCCACAGGCTCGACAATTGCTTTTGCAATGGAATGTTTTGAACATGGATTGATTGGCTTGGATGTAACGGATGGGATAGACCTACATTTTGGCAATACCGAAGCAATGTTAATCATGATAGAACGGATTGCCCGCCGTCAGGGTTTTGGTAATTTACTCGCTGAAGGAAGCAAGCGTGCTGCCGATCAAATTGGTGGGGACGCGCATTTCTTTGCCATGCAAGTCAAAGGGCAGGAATTTGCAATGCACGAGCCACGAGGCAAATATAACGTAGGAATGGGTTATGCCATTTCTGAGATCGGCGCTGACCACCTGGTAGTGACACACGATACTACCCTTGCCAACCCGGAAAGTCTTGCTTTCAAGTATGCCCAGACACTTGGAATTCGTCATGCCCTGCCCCCACGCAGTTTTAGCGATGAAAAAATGGAACAATACTATATTCTGGAACAATGGAACAGTCTGGAAAAGGTGGTCGGCTATTGTTTCTTTGGCCCGGCGCCGCGTTCCTATATACAACCCGTTGATGTGCTTGCCACGATCAACGAGGCCACCGGTTGGAACATAACAATGGAAAAAGCCCTGGAAATCGGAGAGCGCGCCACCAATATGGCGCGAGTGTTTAATTCACGGGAAGGGTTCTCCCGCAAAGACGACTGCCTGCCAGAACGGTTGTTTCAGCCTTTGGAAAATGGGCCCTTAGCTGGCCAGTCCATGCAGCACGATGACTTTGATCGGGCGCTGACAGTGCTGTATGGTCTAAAGGGCTGGGATCCTAAGACGGCTGTTCCTGGTCGCAAGAAGTTGGAGGAACTTTCTCTGGGTTGGGCAGCGGACTTGCTGGACCAATCTGATCCCTCCACATGAAATATGAGACTTCTTTTAGGCGGATATCTCCCCTTCTTCGCATCTAAACACCAAGAACAAATCGAGGTTTCTCTTAAAGAACCTGCCCGATTGAAGGAGGTCCTTTTTAAACTGGGCATTCCCGTTTCTGATGTGTATCTCACTGTACTAAATGGCGATCTTGTGACCCTGGATGAAACCGTGGTCAGTGATTCAGATGAAGTCAGGTTGTACCCCCCGATAGACGGTGGTTGAAAAGATCCTTTCAGGGGACGAGAACGATCCTTCCCCTCACTTGTCCTGTTTCCAGCTTAGTAAGCGCTGAATTGACCTGCTCCAACGGATATTGCCCGGCGATGAGCGGATGCAACTGACGCCTGGCGACCAATTGGACAACCTCGGCCAACTCCTGGCGAGTATTACCGCGAGCCCCCATTAATCGAACTTCCATGCTCTGCACGAAGCGCTGGTCGAGATTGAGCGTCTTGCCGATATCGATATAGGCGACCATTACCACCGCACCGCCTGGCTTGGCGCACTTGATAGCCGGCTCAATGACTTCTGCATGGGGCCGGAAAATAACCACCGCGTCCACCCCCTTGCCCCCGGTGAGGTCACGGACCTCCTGGATAAAATCCCTCGTGCCTGCGTTCACAGTGTACCGGGCTCCGTTCTCTTTGGCCATATCAAGTTTTGACTGCACCGAATCGACCGCGATGACCTCCCCCCCACAGGCTCGCCCACATTGGACCGCATGCAGGCCCAACCCCCCCAGACCCAGCACCATTAAGGTCTGCGCAGGTTTGAGATTGGCCTGGGTGCGCACAGCATGCCAACTCGTCGCCACAGCGTCACCGAGAATGGCTGCTTCTTCGAAAGAGACAGTGTCGGGAATTGGCACAAGGTTGGCCTCGGGTACCACCACATATTCGGAGAAACCTCCGTCCCGATCGAAGCCAAAAAATCCGCGCCGATTGCCACACAAGTTCTCATGACCAGTGAGGCAGGATTCGCACTGCCCGCAGTTCATATACATGTAAACCACTGCCCGCTCGCCCACCCGGCGATCTCGCACCTCGGGTCCGACAGCTGCTACCTCGCCAGCAAATTCGTGGCCCAGAACAATGGGCAGCTTTAGCCGGGGGTTTTTCCCGCGAAATAGTTTGAGGTCAGTTCCGCATACCCCAGCTGCACGCACGCGGAGCAAGATTTCCGAACCAACCGGATCTAGCGAAGGTCGTTCTTCCAAAACAATTGCCCGCTCGAACTCGCGCAATACCATCGATCTCATGATTGCCTCCTCTACCAGTATTTTGGCACACCACAGGAAATGAGTTCTTCACATGGGTATTTGGTAAGAACTTCATGCCCTGTGGCAGTGACCAGAACTTCTTCTTCTATGCGACAGCCCTGACGACCATCCGGTGTTTGGGCGTAGGTCTCCAAGGCGAAGACCATCCCTTCCTGAATAGGGAACGGGCTTGATAACGACTCAATGCGGTTGATCCCCGGTTTTTCATGGATCGAAAGACCTATGCCATGCCCCGTCGCCAATCCCCTGGCCTCCAGTTCGCTGTTTAATCCCCAAGCTTCATAGGTGGGGTAGCGGGAAGCAATGTCAGCTGAAGTGATGCCGGGCCGAACTACGCTCATGGCGTCGTAGAGCCAGTCATATGTCTGACGATAGGCTGCCTTCTGCTCGGGCGTCGGGCGACCACAAATGAAAGTGCGGTAGTAGCATGTCCGATAGCCGTTATAAGCATGCATCAAATCGAAATAGACCAGATCCCCCGGACGCACGATTCGATCCGAAAAGACATGGGGATGAGGGTTGCTGCGCGGACCGGAGACGACGTTGACGCATTCAACATCCTCTGATCCAAGTCGGTAGAGCGTTTCATTTGCCACTGCCACCAGTTCATTCTCTTTCACTCCCGGTCTGATGGCTCGCACGATGGTATCATAGGCCGCGTCCGCCATCGCGGCAGCAACCTTGAGCAGTTGGATCTCATCCTGGCTTTTGATCAATCTCGCATCCAACATGGGAGAGCGCGCATCCACCACCTCCAGCCCTTCGCGGTGCAGCGCATCAAGGAACACGACATCCGCAACGTCGACACCGAGTGGCTCCTGTTCCAGCCCATAGTCCCGGAGTATGTCTTTGATGGCGCGGGCGAGGTTGCTGGCTACTTCCGCTCCCTTCGCGCTATCGGCCCGGGTCCAGGTCGGAAGGGCATATCGGACCCGGTCGGCAATCCAAGGGGAATAAAGTTTGTGAGCTAGCGCTGCAGTTCCCATCTCGAAGAGAATGGGCTCTTGACTTCGGGGCAAAAGAGCGTAGCGGTTCATCTTGTCCCTCGCCCACTCGCCGATATGAACACCGGTGATGTAGCGGATGTTATAAAATTCGAAACAAAGAAAAGTGCCGATCTTATTCTTGTCCAATTGCTCTCTGGCGCGAGCGAGTCGATATTTTCTTAGTTCGTCGTAATCGACCCTTGTTTCCCAGTCGACCGCCATCGTTCCCCATGCCATAGTCCGCACCTCCTCACAGGAATGTATTTGTTTGTTAACACAAAATCAAATAAAAATGGAATTGTGTTCCATATAACTACTTATATTCCTGGGTAAAATTATTATGGAAATAGACTGTCGTATCGTTAATCTCTTGTCGCTTTACAGTGTACCACAATGGATTTCCGCCCGTCAATGGCTAAAAAGCTGGTTGATAGTCTGAGATCAACTAGTTTCTGGGGGAAAAATCAGAGCATTCTAGGTTTGGGATGGAGCTTCTCAATAAAAATTGGTTTTTAAGTATTGACATTGGGTGTGACACGTGCTATTATACAATAAATTCGGAACGATAGTTCATTTTTATACGCATATGAATAGGTCTTTTAAGAATATTGTTCGGTTTATAGTTCCATATTATTTCTTAGCGCATTTCTTGGCGCTTGGTTCAGGAGGAAATTAAATTGAAAGAGCAAATAGGAGTCACGACAGAAGTAAAAGGGGTAAAAAGGGCACTCGTCGTTTTGTCGAGCTTTACCTTGGAAGTCCCGGAGTTGAGTTTAATCGAAATCTGTGCCCAGACAAAACTTCCGAAGGCAACCGTTCACCGCTTACTTTCCACGTTGGCTCAATCGAAGTTTGTTGTCCAGGACCCTGCGACCAGCAAGTACCGGCTGGGTTATAGACTAATGATGATGGGCGCCATTGCCAGGAGTCAAATAAACTACCTGAGCAAGGCAGAGCCGATCTTCCGTGAGCTGGTCCAAGACATCGATGAAACAGTGGCGGTTGCGAGCCTCGATGGGGACCATCATGTATGCACCCTGGTGGTGGAACCAGAGAGACCCGTACGGGTGACGACAACAGTTGGAGTGCGTCGCCCCTGCTATTTTGGTTCCGCCGGCCTAGTGTTATTGGCCTATCAGGCCAATTCCTTCCTAGACGAAATCCTGCCCTCCGACAAATTGGAGGCTTTCACCGTTTGGTCTATCACCGATCCAGCCGAGTACCGGCGGCGCCTGCTGAGCGTCCGTGATCACGGGTATGGGATCGAAAAAGGCGAGGCCTTCCCAGATGTAACAGCGCTGGCTGCCCCAATCTTTGATCATCAAGGGAGTTTAGTTGCGGCCGCCAGCATAGTGGCACCGACTCACCGGGTGCCCGATGATCGAATTTGGGTGTTGCTGAAAAAGCTGATAGAGGCTACTAATCACATATCCCGAGAACTCGGTGCTTCCCAGACCATGCCCATGGGGACATTCTCATTAGCACAACAGAATTAAGCGCCGTTATTTAAGCGACGCATATAGCAGGGGCTCTGTCGGTGCTCCTTTGAGCCAGGCAAGCATATTCGTTACCGCCCGCTAAATAGCCACCTTGCAGCGCTGAGCGTTTGCAAGCACTTATCTGAACAGGAAGGAGCAACATATGTCTTGGGGTACGATGGGTGTCGATTGGGAAACCAGAGTAGACTACGATAGGCTGCGCGCCTATCGATTGAGCAGAGCCAAAGAGCAATTGCAGAAGCGAAAGATCGGCGCTTACCTCTGCTTCGATTTCAACAACATTCGCTATCTAACCGGGGTCACCATTGGCGAGTGGGCTCGTGACAAGATGCATCGTTATGCGTTCCTGCCGCGGGGTGGCGAACCTTACCTCTTCGAGTCTGGCTCTGCTGGCGCTGCCCGCCGTCTCTACTCTCCATGGATAGCCGACCGGGTGCGTCCCGCGGTAACATGGTCGCGCGGGGGGATTCCGAACGGCGACAAAGTGGCTGATAAACTTGCCTCCTCCATCAAGCAGTTAATGGCAGAGTACGGGGTCGAAAAAGAGCCCCTGGCTATCGACTGGACGGACATTGTCCTTCTTGACGCCCTGCGCCGGGCCGGTATCGAGACGATAATCGATGGTCAGGACAGCTTGCTGGACGCCCGCCTGATCAAATCTCCGGATGAAATTCAATTGATGAAGGCCGCGGCATCGATGGTGGATGCCGCCTATGACACAATGGTGCGCTCGATCAGGCCTGGGGTCAAGGAGAACGAACTTGTGGGTCTGGCCTGTCAGACTCTCTACAGCTTGGGCTCGGATGATGTGGAGTGCGTCAATGTCGTCTCCGGACCCCGCAGCGCTCCCCATCCACATGTCTTTTCGGACCGGATCATCCGTCCAGGCGACTTCGTCTTTTTTGACATCATCCACTCGTTCAACGGCTACCGCACCTGCTACTACCGCTCGTTCATCTGCGGCCGGCCTACTGATGAACAGAAGGCAGCCTACCACCAGGCTTACACCTGGCTGTACAATGCAATTGACATGGTAAAGCCAGGGGTTACCTCGAAGGAAATCGCCTTGAGCTGGCCGGACTACACCATGTGGGGCTTGAGCTCGGAAGCAGAGGCCATCGGGATGGCTGTGGGGCACGGAATCGGCTTATCCATTCATGAACGGCCATTCATAAGCCGGCTCTGCTCTCTGGAGAGCCCATTTACCCTCCAAAAGGGAATGATTATTGCATTGGAGACCTACGCGCAGACCCCGGACAAGAAACACGGGGCGCGCATTGAAGAAGAGGTACTGGTGACAGAGGATGGACACGAAGTGATCACCAAGTACCCTTGTGAAGAGCTTATATCCTGTGGAGTGCCGAAATACTGGTAACTTCAAGTAATAATGTCGCCTTCACGATGGCCGCGTGCCGTTGTGAAGGCGATACCGGTTTGTGTAGGAACAACGTGGAAAGGAGGTCAAATGGATAATACGGTGGCCAGATGAGAAGGACATAATAGCCATTTTATCTGGACGCAAGCATATTTTAAATAGTATTAATATTTTAGAAATTGGTGAAGGATTTTACAGTGATCCTTCCAACCCTCGATCAGATTATATCTAAGGAGGAACTGAGTGAATACCATTGGAAAGAGGCTGCTCAGCCTGACGACCTTTTGCGTGTTGGTCACCGGGAGTTTGGGTGGATGTGCTTCACCCACTGCCGCGCCAACCGCAGTGCCACCAGCCCCCGCCGCGACTTCCGTAGTGCCGGCAGCTACTTCCGTAGTTCCGGCAGTTCCTACCGCAACTACCGCGCCTAAGTCCTTGAACATCGGCGATATTGAAACCCTGACGGGTGCTTCATCCGATAACCTTAAGACCGCCGCAAGTGGCTCTTATCTGGCAGAACAGTATATTAACAACCATGGTGGCATCAAAATCAACGGAGATGTCTACATGGTCAACATCACGCTCGAAGATAACAAGGGCACAGCCGATGGCGCCCAGGCCGCTGCCACCAAGCTCATCCAGGACGACCATATTATGTTCATCACCGGCAGCGGGCCCCCGCCCCTGACAGCCGCCATTGGGACCGTGTCTGAGCCTGCAGGTGCCCTATATTCGGCTCTTTACAACAACGGTACAAAGGCGGAGCAAAACCCTGACAGGAAGCTTACCTTTGTGGCAAATCCTGACAGTTTTGCCGGCCAGATCAGCGCCATGACTTATTTAAAGCAGATTCATCCTGAGGTGAAAACCATCGCCTACGTCTTGATCGATGATGGCCAAATTGCGGACAATACCCCCCAGGTGAAGGCTTCAGCTACCAATCTGGGTCTCACTATCCTCGGCGATATCATTGGCTTCTCACCCCCTACAGTGGACTTCATGCCCATTGCCCAACAGGCGGTGGCGCGCGGCGCTGACGCGATCATGCTCGGCAATGGCCCCACAAACTATATGGGCCAGATGCTAAAAGATGTCCGGACGTTGGGCTTCACCGGACCAGTTTTCGAATGCTCGATGACTCCACCCCCGGACATTATTAAAATTGCCGGCCCGGATGCGTCAACCAATTTCTTCGGTCACGGTATTTCTGCAGACGTTACCATTCCCGATGAACCGGCCATCACCAAAGAGGTGATCGCGATGGCAGTGGCAGACCCGCAGATTGGCCGCTTTGATATGGAAATGGTCCAGGGTTTCGACGCCGTCTATACGATGGTGCAGGCCATTCAAACTGCGCAGAGCCTCGATCCACAGGTTGTGGCTACCGCTTGGGCGAATATGACCACCATCGACACCGTTCTCGGACCTGGCAAGATGGGCGGGCTCCAGACCTATGGCATCAATCACAGTGTCTACACCCAATTGCCTATCCTGAGGGTTGATAACAATGTCGTGACATGGGGCACGTGGGAACCAGCAGTATATCTCCCGTGATCCATTTCCTGCATAAGGGATCCTCTATAAAAAAGGGTCCTGATGGCGTTACCTGCCAGGAGGTACCCTGGCAAGCAAGGAGCTCTATGCTGGTCAGACCGCGCTGGGGGTGCGGCCTGGCCAGCCGAGGGTCTTGACGAGCCAGTCACTGAAGCCGGAGGTTCTTACTCATGAGCATGAATATGATTTTATCGAGCGCAGTGAATGGCCTGGTGCTGTCAGCGATTTATATCCTGGTAGCTCTGGGATTTGGCCTCCAACTCAGCATCATGGGTATTTTCAACTTTGCTCACGGGGCAGTCTATATGGTCGGGGCCTATGTTACCTATGGGCTTTCCGTTGCACTGGGTTTGAATCCGTGGGTTTCATTATTGATATCGGTAATCCTGGTTGGTGCATCCGGACTGTTCATAGAGAAGTTTTGCTTCCGACCATTTCAGGGTAATATAACGCACATGATCGTCATGGCAATCGCCCTGATCATGATCCTCGAGACAACCGTAGAGGTCACGCTAGGGGGTGTCACCAGGGCGTTACCCGCCTTTGTGCCGGGGATATTTAGAGCAGGTTCCATTTCGGTCGATAATGAACGGGTGCTCACTTTCGGCATCGGCGCGGTGCTCCTGGCGTCGATGACTTACCTTATCCAGAAGACACAGATAGGCCAGCAGATGCTGGCTGTGGCCCAGGACGCAGAAGGAGCGGCGCTGCAAGGCATCGACACGCATCGCATTGCCGCCACCGCGACGGTGATCGCCTGCGCCACGGCAGCTCTTTCCGGGTCATTGATGGCGACGATCTTCAGCATGGACCCTTTCATGGGTGACAATATTCTCTTGAAGGCCATCCAGGTGGTGATCCTGGGTGGCATCGGTAGCATTGGCGGTATTCTGGCTGGCGGACTCATTATGGGATTCCTGAATGCCTTTTTGCCCCTGCTCTTCCAGGCCGCCATTGGCGATACAGTCACCATTCTCATTGTAGTTATGATCCTTCTAATCCGTCCCAAGGGACTATTCGGTTATGAGCTGTTCTAGCAGAGAGAGGCAAGCATGCAAACCGAGTCGAAAATGAGGCGACGGAAAACGACTACCATAACAATCATTTGCGTAGGGATTGTGGTTTTCATGTTCGCACTACCCCGGTTGGGTTTGTCGGTCTACTTTATGAATACCATGATCGGCGTATTCATCTGGATCATTGTAGCCAGCAGCCTGCGCTTGCTAAACCTATCGGGCCAGGGCTCGATTGGCCACGCAGCTTTTATGGCGATTGGAGCCTACACCTCCGCCATATTGGCTAAATTTCTGGGCTGGTCTCCCTGGATCACCATGCCGATCGGAGTCCTGACCACTGTGATCGTTGCTTTCCTGGTGGGTATCCCCTTCACGCGAGTGAGGGGTATTTATTTCACGATGGTAAGCCTGTTCTTTGGAATCGGCGTCCTGGCTGTCGATCAGGTTTTTAATAAATATACCGGTGGGTATTCGGGCATCATTTCCATTCCGCATCTTTTTGCATACAACAAGACTCCATATTACTACTTCTGCCTGGCGCTGTTGGTGATTTGCCTCGGCATCATGTACCGGTTGGAGCATAGCCGTATCGGTTTGACCTGGAAGGCTGTAGCTCAATCGTACGCAGTGGCTTCGAGCATCGGCATCGATGAGGTCCGCCAGAGGATCCTTTGTCTGGTGGTGAGTGCCTGTTTCGCCGGGATTGCCGGCGTTGCATATGCACACTATTACGCGCTTCTTACAACAGAGACCTTTAGCTTTAACCAGAGCATCACAGTGTTTGTATATATGACCGTGGGCGGGGCTGGCCTGTTTGCAGGGCCGATTGCGGGTACAGCCGTACTCCTTATCATCCCAGAACTCCTGCGCGACCTGAAGGAATATGTACCATTCATTTACGCCGGTATTCTGCTGATCGTGTTATTCCTGATGCCTCAAGGGTTGGCAGGCTTGCCCGACCAGTTCAGGCGAAAATTTTTAAACCGAACAGCAAAGCCCAAGTTGGTGGCATCTGAGGAGGAGGGACACAAACTTGCTCCTTGAAATCCGCGGGCTGACCAAGAACTTTGGCGGGCTGATCGCCGTCGATCAATTCAGTATGAGCGTCGGCGAGGGCCAGATCGTCGGGTTAATCGGTCCAAATGGCGCCGG
>Ga0187878_1001113_pt1 | contig 27384 bp, 25 predicted proteins | sample June2016WEW_17_1_FD_132979 | JGI IMG/M metagenome (GOLD analysis project Ga0187878, IMG submission 132979) | Peatland microbial communities from SPRUCE experiment site at the Marcell Experimental Forest, Minnesota, USA - June2016WEW_17_150 | ecosystem: Environmental > Terrestrial > Soil >...
ATGAGGGCATCCACGCGCGCCTGCATCAGCATTCTCTCCTGGTCCTCCAGCTTTCGCTCGATGCGGGTGTTATTCCAGATGCGCACCGGCAGGCCGACCCCAATCACCGTCCCCAGGACAATCAGGACCTTGGTCCAGGGGAGCGGAGAATCCAGGTAGAACAGCATGCCGCGCGCCATGTGACCGAAGGTGATGCGGGAGATTTCCAGAATCACGCAGATGAGAAAGAAGAGGACTTGCCAATCCATCCCGGGATGCTGGAACCGCCGCTTGATGGAGCGATAGAGGCTGAGGTCAATGAAGGGCGAGAACTTCCAGACCTCTTCCTTGTCCGGGCAAACCCAGCGGGCTGACCCTGCCACTACGGCGTAAAGGACGGCGAGGGGCGCAGCGAGGATTTCGTGCCCGATGAGCACCGCCGGAAGGCTGACCATCATCCCGACTACCAGCCCTACAATCGTGCCGCCCAGCAGCCCCGCCAGCACGGTAATCTCCAGATTCAGGTCGGTGCCCTGATAGCGCGCCAGCAGGCGGGCCAGTACCCCCAGCATGAACGGCACGCCCAGGAAAGCCGCGAACACGAGCTTCTGCCGCGGGCCGCGTCGTTCGATAAACAGCAGCCGCCGGAAATGACCGGAGCGAGCGATGAAGCTGGCGAGCACGGCAATGACACCCAACTTGAGGAGTAGGGTGACGAAGATCATCGCCGGGGAACTAGGGAGAGAGGGATTCATAGGAGACATCCCGCGCGCCTCAGAGGTCGCAGCCAGGGCTCCTGCTGGCCACGGATGGCGACCCGCCGCCTACGAAGTGTACCACCTCCAGGCGGTCATCTGACTGGAGATAAGTCTCAGGCCAGCGGGCGCGGGGTACGATCTCGAGATTGCGCTCCACCGCCACTCGGTCGGCCGGAAACCGCAGCCTGTGGAGCAAGTCAGCTACCGTCAGCCCCTCCGGGACTTCCTGCGCTTCGCCGTTCAAATGGATGGTGATCAAAACCTGGTCTCCGCACTAGGTGCCGGGGGTGGAAGAATGGGGGGGATGAATTTCGCCGGCGCGAATCCGCGCAATGACCTGCCGATGCTGATCCTCCAGCAAGCGCTTGAACTTCTCGTCGCTGTAGTCGGGGGAGTTGAGAAAGTCCTGGTAGGACGTCTTCATTGAGTGGATAACAGCTCCTCGCATGTAGACCGTGGTTTCTATCCCCGCATCCTTCCGCGGCTCTGTCTGAATGTGATAAACGACGCCTTCATGCTTGACGTCGGTATTGAACCCAGTCACCATAAGCCTACGCCCACACGATCAAAGACGACGTGCCGCGCTTGTCCAGATGTTAGCGGCATGGCGCGTCCGAGGCAAGGAGAAATTTCGACGCCCATTTTCTGCTTCGTTTGCCAGATTTTCTGGGGTAATCTAAACCGCTTTGCGGCAGGGTGAAATGCTGGATAACTACGTTCCCATCCTGGTCCACGTTCTGGTGGTCTTCGTCATCGCGGCGGCAATCATGGGATTGTCGGCCTGGGTGGGAGTCAAACGTCCATCGCGCGAGAAACTTGCCCCCTACGAGTGCGGCATCCCCCCGGTGGGGGATGCCCGTGAGCGCTTCTCGGTCAGCTACTATTTGGTGGGAATGCTCTTCATCCTGTTCGACGTCGAGATCGCGTTTCTTTTCCCCTGGGCCGTGGTCTATCGGAGCCTCAGGTGGTTCGGTTTCATCGAGATGTTGTTGTATATCGGCATTTTGCTGGCCGGTTACCTCTATATCTGGAAAAAAGGCGCTCTGGACTGGAGCCGTTAGCCGGCAGGGTGCAGCGGGACCGGCCAGTGGCTTCCGGCGGGTCTTGAATGCCCATCACCAGCGGGGCGTCAGGGCCCGATGCTTCCGCCGAAGGCTGGCGCGAAAGGGATCAGATTAAGCAGCATCTTAACTATGCCAGGCGAGCTCGCCACCAACTTTGCCCTCCAGAAGCTCAGAGAATATGACCCTGCGGCTGTCGAAGACGCCCGTGAATTTCGCGGCGAACTAACCGTGTTCATTCGGAAGGAGAGGCTGCGAAGCACCTGCGAGTATTTGCGGGATGCGGAGGGCCTTTCCTTCAAGTACCTGTCGGACGTGACGGCGGTGGATTGTTATCCGAACGAACCTCGCTTCGAGGTGGTGTACCACCTTCTTTCCCTTGAGAACTACCGGCGGCTGCGTCTCAAGGTGCAACTGGCAGGTGGCGACCCGACGATCGACTCGGTCGTGCCGGTGTGGCCCGCCGCCAACGCGTTTGAGCGCGAGGTATTTGACTTGTTCGGAATTCGCTTCGAGGGACACCCCTACCTGCGCCGCATCCTGTTACCGGAAGACTGGGAAGGCCATCCGTTGCGGAAGGACTATCCGACCACGGGATATCGCTAAATGCCCATAACGCTCGAAAGGATTCCGGGTCACGAAGAGAGGGTCATCCTCAGCATGGGACCGCAGCATCCCTCCACGCATGGAGTGCTGCGCCTCGTCCTGGAGCTAGAGGGCGAGACCGTGGTGCGTGCCCTCTTCGACATCGGCTACCTCCACACGGGCTTCGAGAAATCCTTCGAGAGTCTGACCTATTCACAGGGCATCACCCTGACTGACCGGATGGACTACCTGGCGCCGCTCTCGAACAACCTGGGGTTCTGCCTGGCCATCGAGAAACTCCTCGGACTGGAAGCCCCGCCGCGCGCGCAATGGGTCCGCGTCCTATTGACTGAACTCACCCGTATCCAAAGCCACCTCGTCTGGCTGGGCACCCACGCCATCGAGCTGGGCGCTATGTCCGTATTCCTCTACTGCTTCCGGGAACGGGAAGACATTCTCCACCTGTTCGAGTTGGTCTCGGGCCAGCGCATGATGACCAGCTATTTCCGCGTGGGGGGCCTGGCCCTCGAGCCGCCCCTCCACTGGCTGCGCCGGGTGGAGAAATTCGTCAAGGAGTTTCCGCAGCGCCTCAAGGAATACGAGACCTTGCTGACCAAGAATCCCATCTGGCTGCGCCGGACTGTCGGCATCGGGACCATATCCGCCGCGGATGCGATTGCTCTGGGTCTTTCCGGGCCGTCGCTTCGTGCTTCTGGCGTCCAGTGGGACATCCGAAAGGCCGAACCCTACTCGAGCTATGACAGGTTCAACTTCAACATCCCTACCCGGCCCGCAGGCGACGTTTACGCTCGCTACCTGGTGCGCATGGACGAGATGCGCGAGTCCCTGAAGATCGTTGGCCAAGCTATGGAGGGTCTTCCCGAAGGCCCCATCAAGGCCAACGCGCCGCACATCGTTCTGCCCGACCGCGAGAGCATGAAGACTTCCATCGAGGCGCTCATCTACCATTTCAAGCTGGTGACCGAAGGCTTCCATCCGCCGGTAGGTGAGGTTTACCAGACGATTGAGTCGCCGCGCGGAGAGCTGGGCTTCTACATTGTCAGTGACGGCTCGCCCAAACCGTGGCGCTGCCACGTGCGAGCTCCGTCCTTCGCCAACTTGCAGACTCTGGCCAAAATGGTTGAGGGCCGCTTGATCGCCGACGCCGTGGCGTGCATCGCCAGCCTCGACACGGTGCTCGGCGAGATTGACCGCTGAGTGTGCTGGAAAGCGTCCGTGGTCCGTTGTCAGTTCTTGGTCGCAACGGACAACGGACAAAGGGCAATGGACCGAATAAAGATGATTTCTGAGAGTCTGAAGCAGAAGTTTGACACCATCATCGCCCGCTATCCGACCAAGCGTTCAGCGATTGTGCCGTTGCTGCTCTTTGCACAGGATGAAATCGGTTACGTTTCGGAAGAAGCCATCGAGGAGATCGCGCAGCGCGTGGGTGTGCGGCCTATCGAGGTCGTTGAAGATATCTCCTACTACTCGATGCTCCACCGTCAACCCATCGGCAAATACAACTTCCAGGTGTGCACGAACATTTCGTGCATGCTGCGTGGGGGCGAAGAAATCTTCCAACACTGTGCCAAGAAGCTCGGTATCGGCCACAAGCAGACGACGCCCGACGGGATGTTCTCGCTGGAAGAGGTCGAGTGTCTGGGGGCATGCTGCGGGGCGCCGGCCATGCAGGTGAACTACGACTATTACGAGAACCTGACGCCGGAAAAGGTGGATGAGCTGATCGAGGAACTGAAGAAGAAGGAGCCTGGACCCCGGACCTAGGATTTGGACTTTCGACTTTTGACTTTGGACCGCTGACTGATTCATGGCTGATTATTCCAACTCGATGCCGGGCAGCCCGCTGGAGGTCAAAGTCCTCACCCGGCGGATCGGGATCCCGGGCTCGGCCTCAATCGACGTCTACCTTGAGCACGAGGGCTATCAAGCCTTGAGGAAGGCCCTCGGAATGAATCCGGAGGACATCATCCAGGAGATGAAGAAATCCGGTCTGCGCGGGCGGGGGGGTGCCGGTTTCAATGCGGGCATGAAGTGGGGTTTCGTCCCCAAGCACACCGGCAAGCCTAAGTACGTGGTGTGCAACGCCGACGAAAGCGAACCGGGTACCTGTAAGGACAGGGTCTTGATCGAATATGACCCGCACCAGTTGATTGAGGGCATTGTCATCGCCGGCTACGCCATCCAGTCCCACCAGGGCTACATCTACATCCGGGGCGAGTACCGGTACTTGATGGAGATTCTGGACCGTGCCCTCGCGGAAGCCTATGCGCGCGGCTACTTGGGTAAGAACATTCTGGGGTCCGGTTTCGACTTCAATCTATACACGCACACGGGCGCCGGCGCCTACGAGTGCGGCGAGGAAACCGCGCTGCTCAACTCGCTCGAAGGCTTGCGTGGATATCCGCGCGTCAAGCCTCCCTTCCCCGCCCTGATCGGCCTTTATGGGTGCCCCACCATTATCAACAACGTGGAGACACTCTCCAATGTCCCCCACATTGTGCTGAACGGCGGCGAGTGGTTCGCAAAGCTGGGGAAACCCAACGACGGCGGCACCCGCTTGTTCTGCCTGAGCGGCCACATCACGAGGCCGGGTATCTACGAACTACCCATAGGGTTCCCGCTCCGCCGCATGATCGAGGAAGTAGGTGGTGGCGTGTGGCGCGGCAGGAGACTCAAGTGTGTCATCCCGGGCGGCTCGTCTTGTCCGGTGCTCACGGCCGAGGAGATCGATGTTCCCATGGATTTCGATTCGCTCGCCAAAATCGGCTCAATGCTGGGCTCAGGTGGCGTGGTGATCCTCGATGAGGACACCTGCATGGTGAAGGCCGCTTGGCGCATCATGAAATTCTACGCGCACGAGTCTTGCGGCTGGTGCATCCCCTGCCGTGAAGGGACGATGTGGCTGAAGTCGCTGCTCGAACGCTTCCACGGGGGCGGTGGACTGGATGAAGATCCGGATACGGCACTGGACGTCGCGTACAACATCTTGGGCAAGACGCTCTGTCCGCTGGGCGACGCTGCCGCCATGCCGACCATCAGCATCTTGAAGAAGTTCCGGCACGAGTTTGAGGAGCACCTGAAGGCGGGCAGTTGCCCGCTGGAGAACCGGGGGGCGGGGCCAGGGAGTAAGGACTCGGGGCAGCCAAGTTGGGCACCCGGTCCGAGTTCCAGCCAGCTGTAGCGCCCCGCACCTAGCGCCTTGTTGGACCCATGCCCGAACCTGTCAAACTGACGATCGATGGCAAGCCGGTCAGCGCTCCGGCCGGCACGCTGCTGATTGATGCCGCCAAGCACGCGGGGATCGAGATTCCCTCCTTCTGCTACTACCCGGGATTATCCCTGCAGGGCGCGTGCCGGATGTGTCTGGTGGCGATCGAGAAGATGCCCAAGTTGCAGACGGCTTGCACGACGGTGGTGACGAATGGCATGGTCGTCCGCACGGACACTCCAGAAGTGGCCAACGGGCGGAAGGCCATGCTCGAGTTTGTGCTCACCAATCATCCGCTCGATTGTCCGGTATGTGACAAAGGCGGGGAATGTGAACTCCAAGACGCGGCCTTCCGCTACGGCGCCGCCGCAACCCGCTTCCTGGAGACCAAGCTGCACAAGGAAGAGAAGAAGTTCTCCAACCTGGTCTATTACGACCGGCCGCGCTGCATCCTCTGCTACCGCTGCATCCGCGTGTGCGACGAGGGGATGGACGTCAACGCTTACGGGATCGGCTTCCGCGGCGCCCACAGCGAGATCATTCCCAATCGCGGCGATCATCTGGAATGCGAAGAATGCGGGGCGTGCATCGATATCTGCCCGGTGGGAGCCCTCACCAGCGGAACCTACCGCTACAAAACTCGGCCCTGGGAGTTGACGTACACCGGCACCATCTGCAACCACTGCGGCGACGGATGCAAGACCACACTTTCCATCCGCAACAATCAGATTATCCGGGCCAACAACCGCGACCACTCGGGTCTCAATGGCGAATTCCTCTGCGTCAAGGGCCGCTTCGGGTGGGATTTCGTCAATAGTGAGAAACGCCTGACCGCGCCCCTCCTTCGACACAACGGCAAACAAGAAGAAGCAGGCTGGGAAGAAGCCCTGGCCACGACGGTGGCTCGGCTGAAAGCCATCCTGGCGCAGCACGGCCCCGAATCGGTCGCGGTAATCGGCTCAAACCGGACTACCAATGAAGAGAACTACCTTCTCCAGCGCTTCGCGCGTACGATCCTCGGTACTCATAACGTTGACCACCACCGTACGGCTGACTTCTCTTCTCTGGTGCAGGTATTGACCGGAGCGCAGGCGAGCGATCGATATGCAACCCTGGAGGATGTTCTCGAGGCTTCCAGCATATTGCTCATCGGCAGCGACCCAACCCATCAGCATCCTTTGTTGGCCTACAACATTCGCCAGGCCGTGCGCCAGCGCGGAGCGCACTTGTACATAGTCAACAGCTCCGAAATCAAACTGCGCCGCCAGTCACACCGGTATTTGAAAGTCAAACCACGAGGCGAATCCGAAGTGCTGCCTGTGTTGGCCGGGGATCAGCCGCCTGGCGGGGACCTCGCCGTGGGCGGATGGGAGGAACTCGAGGCGTTTGCCCAGGAGTTAAGGAACGAATCCAATACGATCGTTGTTTTCGGTGACGAAGTCCAAGGCACAAACATCAACGAACTGGTGCGCTGGAGTCTGGCTCTTCCGGGGCGGACGCGTTTCGTGGCGCTGGGGGATTACACCAACTCGCGCGGCGCGGCCGACATGGGCTTGCTCCCCGATACCCTCCCCGGCTATCTGCCTGTCGCTGACGAGGCGGCACGCCAACGGTACGAAACGGCCTGGGGAACAAGAATCCCCACCACACCGGGGCGGAATATCCGGGATTTTTTCGAGGGCGTGCGGCCCGGCGAGACCAGAGCTTTGCTGGTGTTTGGGTCGAATCCGGTCAAAACGTTCGGCCTGGAGAAGAGCACCCTGGACAAGCTCGACTTCCTCTTCGTCGCGGAACTCTTCCCGACCGAGACGTCGGAGCTTGCCGATGTCGTTGTTCCCGCAACGAGTTTTGCTGAGAAATCCGGCACGGTCACGAATACCTGCGGCCAGGTGCAGACGCTCAAGAAGACGATGCGCAAGGCAGGCACACGCAGCGACTTGGAGATCTTGCTGGCGCTGGCCCGGCTATTCGGTCAGAGCTGGCCCTATCAGACACCAGAGGATGTCTGGCGGGAGATCATCGCCCACGTCCCTGGCTATGCGCTACCCATGCCGAGCTTGCTCCTCGGCCGGGCAGTCCCCACGCGGCCGGAAGGAATGCCGCCGACGCTTGAACGGCCCGATTTGGTCTTCTCCTCGCGTGACTCGCTCTTCACCTCGGGGACTGTCAGCCGGCACAGTTGGGCCCTGAATTCAGTGGACGAAGCCAAGAAACCCTATGGCTATGCCTTTTGAGACGGCGTTGTCGTTGCTGGCCATACTCGTGAAGGTGGTCGTGGTACTGGTGGCTTTACTCGCGACCGTCGCCTATGCCGTCTGGCTGGAGCGAAAAGTGGTGGCCCGCATTCAATCACGTTGGGGGCCTTACCGCGTCGGTCCGCACGGCCTCCTCCAGCCCGTGGCTGATGCTCTGAAGATCTTCTTCAAGGAAGACTTCGTTCCCTCCGAGGTCGATCGGATTGTGTTCTGGCTGGCGCCTTTCCTGGCTTTCACGCTGGCCCTGGTCTCCATCTCGGTCATTCCTTTCGGAAGCTCCATCACGATCAGCGGGCATACGATCCCCTTTCAGATCACCGACCTGAATGTGGGCCTGTTGTTTGTGCTTGCCGTGACTTCCCTGGGAGTCTATGGCGTCGCCCTGGCGGGATGGTCGTCGAACAGCAAATACCCGCTCTTGGGCGGGCTGCGATCCTCCGCTCAGATGATCAGCTACGAACTGTCGCTCGGCCTCGGGGTGGTCGGTGTGGTCATGATCGCCGGGAGCCTGAGCCTGCGCGAGATTGTCGAACGCCAGAGCGGCCTCTGGAACGTCTTTGTGCAGCCCGTTGGCTTCCTCCTCTACTTCACAGCGGCCATCGCTGAAACAAACCGTGTGCCGTTTGATCTTCCCGAGGGGGAGTCAGAACTTGTAGGCGGATTTCATACGGAGTACAGCAGCTTCAAATTCGCCATGTTTTTCATGGCGGAATACGCCAACATCGTCACCGTTTCGTGTCTAGCCACTTTGTTGTTTTTCGGCGGATGGCTGGGGCCGGTGTTCGGCCCGCCCACGCTGCGTGCCCTGTTGCCAGTTTTCTGGTTCTGCCTGAAGGTTTTCTGCTTCCTCTTTCTTTACATCTGGATTCGTGGCACGCTGCCACGCTTCCGCTATGACCAGCTCATGGCTTTCGGTTGGAAGTTTCTGTTGCCGGTCGGCCTGCTGAACGTCCTGGCGACGAGCCTGATCGTCGCCTGGCGGAGTACATAGGATAATGGCGCCACTGTTCTACATCCTGGCCGCTCTGGCCATTCTGGCCGCCCTCAGCGTCGTGCTCCAGCGCACGCCCGCTTACAGCGCGCTTTCGCTGATCGTGGTGCTGTGCTCTCTGGCGGTGGTCTATCTTTTGCTGGGGGCCGAATTCCTCGCGGTGGTCCAGGTGATCATCTACGCCGGGGCCATCATGGTGCTGTTCGTGCTCGTCATCATGTTGCTTAACGCACGGCAGGAGACGCCTACCGATCGGAGCCGCCTCGCCCGTTGGCTGGGAGCGCCGTTATTGGTGGTCTTCCTGGGCGAGATTTTCTTTGCAGTCTGGCAGCGTTTCCCGCCGGAGACGATCCCGGCCGCCCCGGTACTGGTAGGTGGGCCGCGGGCGGTGGGCGAGTTGCTGTTCCGGAACTATGTGCTGCCGTTTGAACTAACCTCGATTTTGATTCTGGTTGCAGTGCTGGGCGCCGTTGTCTTGGCCAAGAAAGAGGTCTGAAGCATGGTTCCCCTGGCTCATATCCTTGCGCTGAGCGCGATTCTCTTCGGGCTCGGAGCCGCGGGGTTCATCGTTCGGCGGAACATCATCACGATCTTCATGTGCATCGAACTGATGCTCAACGCCGTGAACTTGGCCTTTATCGGCTTCTCCCGCTATCTGGGTAACCTGGACGGACAGGTCTTCGTCTTTTTCGTCATTGTCGTGGCCGCGGCCGAAGCCGCGGTGGGTCTGGCCGTCATCATTGCTGTCTATCGCAACCGCGGGTCGCTGAGCATTGATGACCTGGACTCGATGAAGCTTTAAGGGAGACACGACCGGAGCAGTCTCGCAGAGCTACGGAACTACGATGGAAATTCTGCTTTTGCTCATTCTGATTCCGCCGCTTGCTGGCGCGGTGCTCAACGGCATTTTCGGCCGCCGCTTCCCGCAAGCCGTAGTATCGGCGATTGCTTGCGGCGGCCCCGGCCTCTCCACGCTCTTTGCCCTGCTGGCCGCCTGGACATACTCGCATCTGCCGTCCGACCCCGCTCCCTACCTGCACAGCTATTTCACCTGGATTGAGTCCGGCGCTTTCCGTGCCGACTTCGCCCTCTACTACGATCGCCTGACCCTGGTGATGACGGTCACCGTCACGGTGGTCTCCTTTCTCATCCACCTCTATTCCAGGGGCTACATGGGGCACGAGGGCGGCTACTACCGGTTTTTCGCCTACCTCAACCTCTTCCTCTTCATGATGCTCGTCCTGGTCACCGCGGCGAACTACCCGCTGATGTTCGTAGGCTGGGAGGGTGTGGGGCTGTGCTCCTACCTACTTATCGGGTTCTATTTCCCAAGAAAGTCGGCACCCGACGCTGGGAAAAAGGCTTTCATCGTCACTCGGATTGGCGACGTTGGGTTCACGCTGGGCGTGGTCCTGCTTTTCTGGACCTTTGGCGCCGTGGATTTCCAGTATGTCTTCTCGCGCATTGACGCGCTGCCTCCGGGATACCTCCAGGGCTCGCTGACTGCCGTGGGGCTGCTGCTTTTCATGGGCGCAGTTGGGAAATCGGCGCAGCTTCCCCTTTACGTCTGGCTCCCGGACGCCATGGAAGGTCCAACGCCTGTCAGCGCCCTAATTCATGCCGCAACCATGGTCACGGCCGGGGTGTACCTGGTGGCGCGCTCGAACGTGCTATATGCGCACGCACCCCTGGCGCTCGAGATCGTGGGCACCATCGGTTGTATCACGGCGTTTTTCGCCGCCACCATCGCCGTAACGCAGAACGACCTGAAGCGCTTGCTGGCTTATTCCACCATCAGCCAGCTCGGGTACATGTTTGTGGGCTGCGGGGTGGGCGTCTTTTCCGCCGGAATTTTCCACCTGATGACCCACGCCTTCTTCAAGTCGCTCCTCTTCCTTGCCGCCGGGAGCGTTATGCACGCCCTGAGCGGCGAACTGGACCTAAGGAAGATGGGTGGGTTGCGCCACAAAATGAAAACTACCTGGCTGACTTTCCTGGTAGCCACGCTGGCTATCAGCGGCGTTCCTTTCTTCTCAGGTTTCTTCAGCAAGGACGAGATTCTGCTCGGCGCCTACGAGGGCCCATTTGGCAAGCCGTGGCTTTACTGGCTCGCGACGCTAACTGCTGGTCTGACAGCCTTTTACATGTTCCGCGCGCTCTTTCTGGCCTTCCACGGCTCCTCGCGCTTGGAGCCAGCCGTCGAGCATCAAGTGTCCGAAAGCGGACACAAGATGACCATCCCGCTCGTCGTGCTGGCCTTCTTTTCTGTGGTCGCCGGATACGTGAGCCTGCCGAAGGCGTGGGGCGGCGGCGAGTGGTTCCATTACTATCTCCAGCCTGTATTTGCCTCGTCTGAGACCTTGTTGAGCGCAATTTCCATACACCCCGCCTCACCCCACGAAGGCGGCCTTGCCGTGATGGGAATGTCGCTGGCGGTGGCAGGAGCGGGCATTCTGCTGGCTTACCTCTGCTATCTGAAGTTCACCAAACTACCAGATGGTTTGGCAGAGCGCTTTAGTGGTCTTTACCGGGTTCTGGTCCACAAGTACTACGTCGACGAGTTTTACCACTGGGTCGTAGTGCGGCCCATTAGCCGCGGTTCGGAGAGATTCCTCTGGAGGGTCGTGGACGCGCGAGCCATTGACGCGCTCATGGTCGACGGCAGCGCCGAACTGATTGCGGCCGCCGGCAGCCTCCTGCGCCGGATTCAATCGGGCTACCTACGAAGCTACGCCGCCTGGGTGCTGCTCGGTGCAGTCCTATGGCTGGGTTATGTCCTGTTGCGCTAATCAGGACAGGACGAGTCAAGCGTTCTATTCGGCCACTGAAGATGTCTTGGGTGCTTGATCATCCTCTCACGGTTCTCACGTTCCTGCCCTTCGCAGGGGCGCTGATTATCGCCTTCTGCCGTCGAGATGCGGCGACACTCATCCGCTGGATATCACTGGTGGTTTCGTTGCTTGCCTTCGCCCTGGCCCTCAAGGTCTTCCTTGACTTCAGTCCCAATCAGCCGGGGATGCAGTTCGTCGAGCACCGCCCGTGGATTGCGTCACCGCCCATCAGCTATCACTTGGGCATCGACGGCCTGAGTGTGCTGCTAATCCTGCTTACGGCCTTCCTGACGGTTCTCGGTGTGCTCGCCTCCTGGACCAGTATCACGAGCCGGGTGAAAGAGTTCTTCCTGTTCCTGCTGACGCTGGAAACCGGGATGATCGGAGTGTTCGTTTCCCTCGACCTGTTCCTGTTCTTCATTTTCTGGGAAGCGATGCTCATCCCCATGTATTTCCTCATCGGCGTTTGGGGACACGAGCGGCGCGTGTATGCCGCCATGAAGTTCATCCTTTACACGATGACGGGTTCCGCCTTGATGCTAGTGGGCATCCTCTATCTCTACAGTGTCACCGGAACCTTCGATTTCGAAACCATCGAGCGCCAGCTTGCAGGGAGCGTGCACGCGTTATCGGGGACGGCGCAGGTCTGGCTGTTTCTGGCGTTCTTCGTGGCCTTCGCCATCAAGGTGCCCATGTTCCCGTTCCACACCTGGCTGCCTGATGCCCACGTTGAGGCGCCTACGGCGGGTTCGGTGATTCTGGCTGGCGTGCTGCTGAAGATGGGAACTTACGGCATGCTGCGCTTCTGCCTGCCGCTCTTCCCGCAGGCCTCGCGGGAATTTGCGCCCTTCATCAGTGTGCTTGCCATTGTAGGCATTATTTACGGATCGTTGGTGGCTATGGTTCAGCCCGACGTGAAGAAGCTAGTAGCCTATTCCTCGGTAGCCCACCTGGGGTTCGTGGTGCTGGGGATCTTCACGTTTACCATGAGCGGGATCGAAGGGGCCATCTACCAGATGTGCAGCCATGGCGTCTCTACCGGCGCCCTGTTCATTCTGGTGGGAATGCTGTACGAGCGCCGGCATACACGCCTGATCAAGGAATTTGGCGGGCTCGCCACTACGCTGCCGGTTTACAGCACCTTCTTCATGATTGTGGTTCTTTCTTCATTGGGCTTGCCCATGTTGAACGGCTTCGTCGGTGAGTTCCTGATTATCGTGGGCGCGTTCCACGCCCGTCCGCTGTTCGGAGCCCTGGCAGCGCTGGGCGTCGTGCTGTCCGCGGTGTATTTGCTCTGGATGTACCAACGAGTCTTCTTCGGAGAGGTCACGAACGAGAAGAACCGCAACCTCCCCGATTGCACTGGGCGGGAGAAGATCATCCTGGTGGCGGTGGTTTTGGTCATTCTGTGGATGGGTATTTATCCTCAGCCTTTCTTGCGGCGCCTGGACTTAGGCGTGGCCCAGGTCATTCACCGGATTGAACAGGGCCCACCGTCTTTCGCGCTCAAGAAGCCCTTTTTGCACGCGGAGCGGACCCGATGATTACTGTCCAGGCCAGCGATCTGGTTCGCATTCTGCCGCAGACTATTCTTGCCGGCTTCGCGATCCTGGTGATGATGTTCGAGCCGTTTCTCCCCGCCGGGCGCAAGACGCTGCTGGGCTGGTTTTCGCTCTTCGGCGTGATCGCCGCCGGCGCCGCCGCCATCCGGACTTCCTTCTCCCCCGGGCTCGCGTTTGGCGGCAGCGTGGCGGCAGACCGCTTCGGCCTGTTCTTCATCTGCCTGTTCCTGCTGGTTGCAGCGCTCACGCTGCTGGGCAGCTTCAACTATCTCGAGCGGGAGAACATCAATCACGGCGAGTTCTACGCGCTGCTGCTGATGGGTACCGTGGGTATGTGTTTCATGGCCACCTCCACGGAACTCGTCATGATCTTCCTGGGCCTCGAGATCTCTTCGCTCGCGACCTATGTCCTGGCAGGGTTCAAGCGGCATGACCCTCTTTCGAACGAAGCCTCGCTGAAGTATTTTCTGCTCGGTTCGTTCGCCACGGCCTTCTTCCTATACGGGATTGCCTTTGTGTACGGTTTGACAGGAACCACAAACCTCCTCGTCCTCAGCGAGCGGCTCGCGAAGGCGTCTTCCTGGTCGCCCCTGGCCTGGGTGGCACTGATCCTGATGTTTGTGGGGTTGGCCTTCAAGGTCTCGACCGTTCCCTTCCATGTCTGGACGCCGGATGTGTACCAGGGCGCGCCGGCGCCCGTCACCGCGTTCCTCTCCGTGGGACCCAAAGCCGCCGCCTTTGCTATCTTCCTGCGGATTTTCCTCGGCGCGTTCGCCTCGGCGGGTTCAATCGTATTTTGGATCATCTGGGTCTCTGCCCTCCTCACCATGTGTCTGGGGAACCTGGCGGCGCTGCTCCAGTCAAATGTGAAGAGGCTGCTGGCTTATTCCGCCATTGCGCACGCAGGCTACGTGCTGGTCGGAATCGCGGCGGGGCCCAAGGAAGGAACAGCGACGGTACTCTTCTACCTCGCGGTGTATGCCCTGATGAACGTGGGTGCATTCGTGCTGGTGGCCCACCTGACCGGCACGGGAGAGCGCTGGACGCGCATCGAGGACTTTGCAGGACTCGGGTACGAACGCCCGGGAGTAGCAGCCTGCCTGGCCGTGTTCATGCTATCGCTCGCGGGCTTTCCCACCACGGCGGGATTCTTCGCGAAGTTCTACATCTTCCGCGCGGCTATCCACTCCCACCTGATTGGATTGACGATAGTCGCGCTGCTGACCAGCGTGATTTCGGTGTACTACTACTTCCGCCTGATCGTGGTTATGTACATGCGGGAGGGCAAGACGCAAGCTTCCAGCGGTCCTTTGCCTTGGGCGCTCAGGGTGGCGCTGGCGGTCAGTGTCGTCGGCATCTTCTACCTCGGGCTCTACCCCAGCGATTTCCTGCTGCTCACGAATCTCGCTGCCCTGCCACTGCCCTAGATTGGACTCGGTGTATTGCTCCCAGAAAAGAAAACGGGGGAGGCCGCAGCCTCCCCCGGGACCGAACTGGCGCAGAATTATCTGATGACGGGCACCACCTTAGCGAAGACAACAACCAATGTCAACAACGCCAAGGTTTCAATGAACGCCAATCCCAGGACCAACGTAATCTGAATGCCCGGCCGCGCCCCGGGATTGCGTGCCAAGCCCTCGCATGCCGCAGCGGCCACCTTGGACTGTGAATAGCCGCAGACTGCCGCAGCAATGGCCATAGCAAAGCCTGAGCTGATCGCGACCCACATCGTTGTCTTCTCGGTTGCATGGCCTAACTCTGCCCCCTGCGCAAAAGCTGGAACCGCAACAATAAGAGATCCGAGAACAGTCAAGAACATCGGAACGTACCGTTTCATTTTGCCTCCTTTGGGCCCGAGCCGTCGCGGCGACCCGCGGCCCTAATGAATTTCGCCAGGAGGTGGTTTCCCGCCTTCCCTCGTGCAGACGAGCCTCACACTGGCGTTGTAGCAGCGCTCTCTGAGCGCCGAGTATGGCGGCGGTTGGAAACCGCCGCTACAGCCTTAATGCTCTTCGGCCACCGCCATGCTGACATAAACGGCCGGGAGTAACATGAAGATATAAGTCTGCACAAAAGAAACGAAGACGTGCATGACCATTAGCAGCGCGGGAACAAAAACCGGAATCAAGCCGGTGAAAACCTGCTCCAGCAGCTGGCCGGCGAACATATTCGCATATAGACGAACGCTGAGTGAGAGCACCCTGGCCAGATTGCTTATGATCTCCACGGGGAGCATGATCACTGCAATCCACAGCATGGGACCACAGAACGTCCTTAGGTACCCCAGAACCCCGTGACGGCGGACTCCTTGGAAATTGTAGTAGATGAATACCGACACAGCACAACCTAACGTCACCTGAATGTGGGCTGTGGGAGTCTCCAGTGTTGGGACAAGTCCAAGTAGATTGCAGAGGAGGATGAATACCCCCAAGGTGCCGAGGATGGCCACGTGGCGGCGTCCCTCATGGCCGATGATTTGCTCCGCCAAGCCTTGGTTGAATTCTACCAGCACCTCCATCACTTGCTGGAATCTTCCGGGGTTCTCCACCGACAGCCCTCTGCGAAGCAGAAGGACCGAAGTAAGGATAAGGAGAATGACGAAGACCTCCATCGCCACATAGTTCGGGATCGGATGACCAAGGTCGGCAGGAGGTAACCCAATCGCAGCGAGCAGCGATGACACCGCGCCGCCGAGAAGCCTGTTCAACAATGCCGCGAACCAAATTTCATGTTCCATAAGCTTTGGCGGGAACGCTCAGGCGGATCAGGCGTTGCCTGAGTTGCGCCAGCCTGCCCGCAGCTGAAACACAACCTCGGCGAAGAGACCTCCGACCTGCACGAAAAGACCGGCAAGGACGGCTACGAAAGGTATCCAGCCTGTCCGGTAGCACGCGTACACAAGCGCGAACACCAACGGATAGCGCCCACAGAATTTGACTAACACGGTGACCGGGATCTTGGTGTCTTTCGCGTCCAAGATGCTGCTGGCCGCGCGGTGAAGCCACAAACAGTTCAGGATTCCAAGTGCAGCACCCAGGGCAAAGCCCCCTGCAGTACCAGGATGCCCGCTGACGAAGCATGCAAGCCCTCCGCACAAGCCGAGGGCCGTCATCCAGCCCGCCATGCGTTTGTCAGTTCGAGCTAGTTCTGTTCCGCTCGTCGTCTCGCCGTTCACGTTTCTCGGCTCGCTTTATGATTCGAAAGAGTTCAACAAAACCGCCCACGATCCCCAGGACAGTCATGACGACAGACAGGACAGGCGTCGTTTGCAGCCAGCGATCCAACGCCCAGCCAGCCAAATAGCCAGCAAGGAGGGCGGCTGGCAGGACAAATGCCAAGCTCGAGTAGTACCCAAACTGGGCCCACAGATCGGACTGTTTCCCCCGGGGCGGGGACACGGACCCTCCCGGCTAGGAGAAGAACGGCCGGATCGCTTCGCGCGCCAGGACGATGAAGGGCTGCGGATAGACGCCCACGATCAGCGTCATTCCCAGCGTGATCCCCAGGGCCACGGACACGCCGGGGCTGGTGGCCAGGGGGACGGTGTCCAGCGGGTTCTTCATGAACATCGCCACAACAATCCGGAAGTAATAGTACAGCGCTACCACCGCGAACGCCACCGCCAGCACCGCCAAGAAATAATGCCGAGTCTGAATGAGGGAAAGGAAAATGAAATACTTACCGATGAAGCCGGCGGTGGGCGGGATGCCGGCAAGCGAGAGCAAAAAGATGAGCATCAGGATGGCCGAGCCGGGGGCGCGCGCCATGAGGCCGGAAAGGTCGTCAATCTCGTCGCCGACCAGATTCTGGCGGCGCATCATAATGATGACCGCGAAGGCTCCCAGATTCATGAAGGAGTAAACCAGCAAATAGATGGCCACGGCCGTGAGGCCTTCGGGATTCCCGTCCGCCGCTGCCACCAAGCCCAGCAACAGGTAGCCCACATGAGAGATCGTGGAGTACCCGAAGAAGCGCTTGATGTTGGTCTGGGTGATGGCGGCCAGGTTGCCGACCACCATGGTGGCAACCGCGACGCCCATCATTAGCACTTGCCATTCCAGCCGCAGGGGCCAGATACCCACCAGCAAAATGCGCATCAGAATGGCAAAAGAGGCGGCCTTGGGTGCCACGGAAATGAACGCCGTGATGGATGTAGGTGCGCCCTCGTAAGCGTCCGGCGTCCACTGGTGGAAAGGGACGGCGGCAATCTTGAAGAACAGGCCCGCGAGGAGCGTAATCATGGCCATCCAGGAAAGCGGGTCAGGCGAGGGGCGGTCGGCGAGGCGCCCCGCGATGACGGCCAGGTTGGTCGAATTGCCGATGCCGTAAAGCAGCGACATCCCGTAGAGCAACAGGCCGGAGGAAAAGGCGCCCAGGAGGAAGAACTTCATCGCAGCTTCATTCGATCGTCGATTACCGCGCAGGAATCCTGTCAGCACATATTCGCAAAGTGCCATCAGCTCCAGGGAAATGAACAGGACAATCAGGTCCCGGCCCGAGGTCATGAACATCATCCCGACGACCGAGAACAACAGCAACGCGTAATATTCCCCGAAATGCGCTTCCTCAATCTCCAGGTATCTCACGGAGATGAGCACCACCAACGCCGTTGCCACCAGGACGATCAATTTGAAGTAGATCGCGAACGAGTCCAAGGCAAAGGCACCGCCAAAACCACTGTAGGGCAGGGGCAGCAGAGAGCCTCGCCAGAACCTGACAAGCTGGACACCGGCCATGCCGAGACCGATAAGGGCCGTAACGGCATTCAAATACTTGTCGCGCTTCTCGCGGATGAGGAAATCGATCAGTAGAATCCCGAGCCCGAAAATCGTCAGGACGATTTCCGGGGTAATCGCCGCATAGTCCGCGCGTTGGAAGAATTGGTTCCACATCAGTGCGTAACTCCCGGCGCGTGTGTGCCTGTCTTCGGTGCCGACTCACGGGCGGCCGCGGGCGGCGCCGTCGCGGTGACGGGTGGCGGGGGCGCATAGAAGCTCGGATTCACGCGCTGCACGATCGCCGTCACCGGTTTCTCGAGCACGTTGAAGAATGGCTTAGGATAAAGGCCGATCCAGAAGGCCCAGAGCACCAGCGGCACCAGCGTCATGATCTCGCGGAAGTTCAGGTCTTTCAGCACCTGGTTCTTGGGGTTGTCGCAGGTGCCGAACATGGTCCGCTGGTACAGCCAGAGCATATAAGCCGCGCCCAGGACGATCCCCAGCACCGCCCAGGCAGCCCATCGCCAGTTCACTTCGAACGCGCCCTGAAGAATCGTGAACTCTCCAATGAACCCATTGAGCAGCGGCAAGCCGATGGAGGAGAGCGTGACGATCATGAAAAGCGTCGCATAGACGGGCATGACGTTCGACAGTCCGCCGAATTCCTTGATCTCGCGCGTATGCCGGCGCTCGTAGATGAGGCCTACGATCAAGAACAGTGCCCCGGTAGAAATCCCGTGGTTGATCTGCTGGAGGATGCTGCCCGAAAGCCCGTGAGGGTTCAACGCGAATATCCCCAGGGTACAGAAGCCCAGGTGGCTAACGGAGGAGTACGCGATCAGCTTCTTCATGTCGCGTTGCATCATGGAAACCAGCGCCCCGTAAATGATGGCAATGATGGAAAGTACCACCATCACCTTGACGATTTTGGGGTTGGAGCTGGCCTGTGGCAGTATCGGCAACGAAAAGCGGACGAAGCCGTAGGTCCCCATCTTCAGCAGAACCCCAGCCAGGATTACGGAACCGGCCGTCGGTGCCTCCACGTGGGCGTCGGGCAACCAGGTGTGGAAGGGGAACATCGGGACCTTGATTGCGAACCCGATCATGAACGCCCAGAAGACCCAGAACTGCAGGTTTTCCGGCCAGGTGTGCTGCATCAAAGAGAGCATGTTGAAGGTGTAGATGCCGGTGTCCGCTTGATAGCGGAAGTAGAGGGCCAGAATGCCGAGCAGCATCAGCACGGACCCAGCCAGGGTGTACAGGAAGAACTTGATGGCAGCGTACAGTTTGCGCGGGCCGCCCCACACCCCGATGATGAAGTACATCGGCACCAGCATGACTTCCCAGAAAACGTAGAACAGGAAGAAGTCCAAAGACATGAACACGCCGAGCATGCCGGTCTGGAGGAGCAGGAACATCGCGTAGTACTCCTTGGCCCGCTCCTCGATGGCCGTCCACGAGGAGAGCACGGAAAGGAATCCGAGCACGGTGGTCAGCATGATGAGCAGGAAGCTGATACCGTCAATGCCCAGGAAATACTGCGCGCCGATGGAAGCAATCCAGTCGTGCCGCTCGATGAACTTGAACTGTTGATCGGGCGCCTCGCCCGTGAACCAGAAAACCAGTGGCAGCGACACCAGGAAGCCGGCGAACATCGCGATGTTCCCCCACCAGCGGACGGCGTTCTTCCTCTCTCCCGGAATGAACAGGAGCAGGAAGAGTCCTGCGAGCGGAGTGAAGAGCACAATGCTCAGAATGTGGTCGTGAAAGAATTGCATCGATTACCTCAAAAGAGCAGTCGACAGTTGGCAGTCCTTGGCAAAATGCCGCCGCCCTTGCGACGAGGTTTCTGTCAACATCAGTCAAACAACTCAATCCAAAATCGCAAATCTAAAATCCAAAATCGTCAGAAGTGGATCAAGTAGTACCCCATGAAAATCAGCACGCCCAAGACAATCAGCAAGGCATAAGTCTGCACCAGGCCTGTCTGGACGATGCGGACGGGATAACTCAGGAGTTTCACGGAGAATCCCATCACGTTGACCAGACCGTCGATTACCCACAGATCCCACAGGCGTGAAGCTTCCGCCGTGAGCCGCGTAAACCAGCCCGTGCCGTTGACCCCGCCATCCACGACGGCCAGGTCAAACGCCGCGGCCGCGTTGCCGATGTTCTTGGCCCGGTTGACGAAGAGCGCGTCGTAAAGCTCGTCCACGTAATACTTGTTGAGAATTAGCCGATAGGCAGGACCCACCGCAGCCGCTACACGCTCCGGCACCTCCGGCCGCCTGATGTACCAGTGGTAGGCAACATAGAAGCCGGCCGCCGCCACTAGCACCGAGAGCAACATGAGGCCGAACTCCACGCTCCACGCCTGGTGGGCCGAGGGCCGCATGGTCGGGTTCTCAAAGACCGGCTCCAAGAACTGCTCGAAATGATTCGACCCGCCCAGCACCTTGGGCCAGCCTACATAACCCGCCACCACCGCGCCCGCCGCCAAGATGACGAGTGGCCCCGTCATTACCCTGGGCGATTCGTGAATGTGGTGCTCCACCTCGTGGGGCACCCGGGACTTGCCGGCAAAAGTCAGGAAGAACAGACGAAACATGTAGAACGCGGTCAGGCCGGCGGTCACCACGGCGACAAGCCAGAGCAGGCCGTGACCGTAAGGGCTGGCGAAGGCCTGCCACAGAATTTCGTCCTTACTGAAGAATCCGGAAAGGAGCGGCGCCCCGCTGATGGCCAGAGTCCCCACCAGCATGGTTTTCGCCGTGGTCGGAATCTTGCTCCACAGCGCGCCCATCTTCCGCATGTCCTGCTCGCCCGAGAGGGCGTGAATCACGCTGCCCGAACCGAGGAAGAGCAGTGCCTTAAAGAAAGCATGCGTCATCAAGTGGAAGATGCCGGCGCCGAAGGCGGCAACACCGCAGGCCACGAACATGTAACCCAACTGACTCACGGTGGAATAGGCCAGCACGCGCTTGATGTCGTTCTGGGCCAACCCAATAGAGGCCGCCCAAATCGCCGTGGCCGCGCCAATGCCAGCCACCAAGGCCAGGGCCGTCGGTGCCAGGATATACAACGCATTCGAACGCGCCACCATGTACACGCCAGCAGTCACCATGGTCGCGGCGTGGATGAGCGCGCTGACAGGCGTGGGGCCTTCCATGGCATCGGGCAGCCAGGTGTAGAGCGGAATCTGCGCCGACTTGCCGGTGGCGCCGATGAACAGTAGGATGCAAATCGCCGTGATGACACCATCACCCACGGCAAACCGACCGCTGCGCGCGGCTTCGGTCACCTCGATGAAGTTGACGGTGCCAAAGGTGACCGCCATCAGCATCACGCCCAGCAGAAATCCGGCGTCCCCGATGCGGTTCACGATAAACGCCTTCTTCCCGGCGTCGGAAGCGGACTTACGTTGGAAATAGAAACCGATGAGGAGGTACGAACAGAGGCCCACACCTTCCCAACCGACGAACATCATCACGTAGTTGTCGGCCAAGACCAGGACGAGCATCGAGAACATGAACAGGTTCAGGTAACCAAAGAACCGGTAGTAACCACCCTCGTGCCCCATGTAGCCGATGGAATAGACGTGGATGAGGAAGCCCACGCCGGTCACCACCAGCATCATGACCGCCGAGAGCGCATCAAGCTGGAAACCCACTTCGATGTTGAGTTGAGAAATCGTGCCGTTGGTGAGGTGAAATGCGCCCGCCGGCAGCCAAGTGTAGAGGATCTTGGTGAACGGCGTTCCGTGTAAGCGAAGGAGTTGAAGGAAACAACCCACGGCCCACAAAAACGACAGGCCCGGCAGTCCCACGGACACCAGCGACACGGCCCGGTTCGAGAACTTCCGGCCCCAGAGGAGCTGAATCAAAGCCCCCAGCGCTGGCAGAAGCGGAACTAACCAAATGAAATCCAGGAAGAGCATACTCGCCCGATCAATCAGTTTCCGATGGTCTGTTGTCTATGGTCCGTAGTCCGCGGCAACGGACAATCACCATTTCAATAAATCAATCTCATCCGCGTTCACCGTCTCCTTGTTGCGGAACAGGGCAATGATCAAGCCCAAGCCCACGGCGGCCTCGGCGGCGGCGTCGGTAATCACGAAGATCGCGAAGACCTGCCCATCCACGGCCTGAAAATACCGCGAGAACGCCACGAGGTTGATATTGACGGCGTTCAAGATCAGCTCAATGGACATGAGGATGACGATGACGTTGCGCCGCGTGAGGACGCCAATCACGCCGATAGTAAAGAGCGCGGTGCCCAGGAACAAGTAGTAGTGCGTGGGAATCATTCGATCTTCCTCTTGGCCATGATTACCGCCCCCACCATCGCTACCAGCAGCAGGAGCGAGGCGATCTCTACCGCCAACACATAATCCTGGTAGAGAGCCAAGCCCACAGCCTGCGTGTTTCCACCGGCAGCGGGTGCAGCAGAACCCTCGGCCAAGGCAAATCCCGTGTGCCCCCGGTAGATCCCGTAGGCCAGCTCCGCCATGAGCACAAGGGCGGTCACCAGGGCCACAAGCCACTGGCGGCTGAACTGCGCCTGCTTCAGGGACACGTCAAGATTCACCAGCATGACCACAAACAGGAACAGGACCATGATGCCGCCGACGTACAGGATCACCTGCACGGCAAAAAGAAACTCGGCGTGCAGCGTCAGAAAAACGCCACCCACCGAAAACAACGTCACGATCAACCAGATGATGCTGTGCACCGCGTTCCGCCGGGTGATGACCATCACCGCGGAAATCAGCGTCACCGCCGATAAGAAGAAAAATGCGATTTGAGGAAGCATGTTCACAAAGCTGTCAGTTGTCAGTAGTCAGTTGTCCGTTGCTTCTTGCAGGCGGACGTACTGTGCCAGTTTCCCGCCTCCCATCCCGCTTTCCTTAACTTCACCCTCGAAGAGGGAATCTGCCTTCTGCCTTCTGCCTTCTGCCTTCTACCTACCGTGTGTACCGTGTGGGCCGCGGGCCTTGTTCCAGCATCTCCCGATCCCAGATCATCCCCTCGCGGTGGTAATGGGCGATCTCGAAGTCCTGCGTCAACTCCAGGGCGTCCACCGGGCAGGCATCCTCGCACAGCCCGCAGAACATGCAGCGCGACAGGTCGTAGGTGAACGTCGTCAGCCTCTTCTTCCGGTCCTCGGTCCGCTCCCAGCTCACCACGATTAGCTGTTCCGGGCAGGCCAGAACGCAGAGGTTACAGGCGATGCAAAGCGTCTCACCGGTTTCGGGGTTGTTGTTCAGGCGCGGTGCGCCCCGGTAGCGCTCCGCCACCGGCGGCTGCTCCAAGGGATACTGCTCCGTATAGGTGGCACTCGGCCGCTGGTAGGAGAACGTCAGCCGTAGACCCTTCAGCAGGTCCACGAGGAAAACCTTGCGCAGCAAGCCCTTCCATCCCATATCAGTGTCCACCCAACCATGCCGTCGGCGCCACGGGCTGAGGCCCGCCCAGCCAGTAGCGCAAGATGGCAGTGACAATAACATTTGCCAGCGCCAAAGGAATCATGACGCGCCAGCCGACGTTCATCAGTTGATCATAACGGTACCGCGGAAACGTGCCCCGGTACCAGATGAAAGCGTACAAGAAGGCGAGGATTTTGACCGTGAACCAGAAGATTCCCTGCACGGCGTGCAACGCCACCGGAATAGCCACCAGACCCGCCAGCAACAGACACAGGGCACCCAACCCGGCGAAGAAGTACCTTTCCATCGCGACCCGGCTCTGGAGCCCAAGCCACAGGATGAAGGCCGCAGCGCCCACGAGTGCGACCGGCGGCGCGTAGTTCAGAACGTCGAGCGCCCGAACGTTCGGGAAGGGACGCAGCCAACCGCCGAAAAACAGGGTCACGGCGATGCAGGAGACCAGCACCATGTTGGTGTATTCGGCCAGGAAGTAGAGCGCAAAGCGAAAGCCGCTATACTCCGTGTGGAAACCCGCCGTGAGTTCCGACTCAGCCTCGGGGAGGTCAAACGGGTTGCGGTTCGTTTCGGCCAGGGTGGCAATGACGTAGATGACGAAGGCCACTGGCTGAAGGAAGACGTTCCAGACCCCCATTTTCTGCTGGTTCTGGACGATTTCGACCATGCTCAAGGAATTGGAAATGAGCAGCACGCCGACTATCGCCATTCCCGCTGCCACCTCATAACTGACCAGTTGGGCAGAAGAACGTAAAGCTCCGAGCAGGGGATAGTGGCTATTCGACGACCACCCGCCGAGGATGATGCCGTAAATTCCCAATGAGGAAACTGCCAGAATGAAGAGAATTCCTATATTGATGTCGGTGATGAAGAAGTTCCCGGCGAAGGGAACGGCGGCAAACACGGTGAAGGCAGCGACGATGCTAATGACCGGAGCCAGGAGGAAGACCCACCGATCGGCTCCCGCCGGGATGAGGTCCTCCTTAAGCAGCAGCTTGATGCCGTCGGCAACCGGCTGCAACAAACCCCAGGGCCCGACCCGCATCGGGCCCAAACGAGCCTGGATGAATGCCAGGACCTTGCGCTCCAGGTACACGAGGTAAGCCACTAGGCCCGCCAGAACCAGAAGCACAATCACGATCTTGACGGTGGCAAGGATCAACGGATGAGCTTGGACAAATTGGAATACGCTTTGGAGCATGGAGTTGCTTGTCTTCGACTGACGATCAAGCTTCGGAGCCTGCCAATCTCCAATCCTCAATCGGCAATCATCAATTCCTAGCGGTCCACCTCGCCGAGAACGATATCGAGTGTGCCGATGACGGCCACCACGTCGGCTATCAGGTGCCCGCGGATCATAGGGTCCAGGGCCTGCAGGTTCACGAACGAGGGCGGGCGCACCCGCACCCGGTAAGGAACCGTCGAGCCGTCGCTGACGACGAAATAACCCAGTTCGCCCTTGGGCGCTTCAATCGAGTGGTAGACCTCCGCCGCGGGAGGTTTGATGATCTTCCCCACCTTGCCCATGACGGGTCCGGGGGCCAGCCGTTCCACGCTTTGGCGAACAATCCGGACCGACTGGCGCATCTCCTCCATTCGCACCAAGTACCGATCGTACGTGTCACCGTGCTCGCCGATGGGAACTATGAAATCCACCTTATCGTAGGCCTCGTACGGCTGAACCTTCCGAATGTCCCACCTCACGCCCGACCCGCGGAGCACAGGCCCGGTAACGCCCAGGGCAATCGCATCTTCAGCCGAGAGGACCCCGACCCCCCGGGTGCGCCGGAGCCAGATCCGATTGGTAGTCAGCAGGGTTTCGTACTCACCAATCTTCGGGCCGACATAGTCGCAAAACCTCAGGACCTCTTTCTCGAAGCCATCGTACAGGTCATATTGCAGCCCGCCAATCCGGAAGGCGTGCGTCGTGAGCCGGGCTCCGCAGTAGTTCTCGAAAATCTTCAGGATCTCTTCGCGCTCGCGGAAGGTATAGAAGACCGGCGTCATGGCTCCGAGGTCGAGGGCGTGCGTCCCCAGCCACAGCAGGTGGCTGGCGATCCGCTGGAGCTCCGCCAGGATCATGCGCGCGTACTGAGCCCTCGCCGGAACCTCCACGCCCAGCAGTTTCTCCACGGCTTCCACGTAACCCATGCCGTTCGTGACCGCGGCAACGTAATCCATGCGGTCCACGTACGGCACGAATTGCGCATAGCTGCGGTTCTCCGCGATTTTCTCCACCCCGCGGTGCAAGTAGCCGATGATGGCTTCCGACCCCAACACCTTCTCGCCGTCGAGCTTCAGCTTGACGCGCAGCACCCCGTGCGTGGCCGGGTGCTGCGGCCCCATGTTGATGACCAGTTCGCTGGCGTCGAGATAGGTCGTTTCAGCCATTGCCTACTGTCCGCTTTTGATACCCAGGTTTGCCTGCACCCAAGCGTCGTCTTGCTTCAGGATGTCGTAGTCTTTGCGCAGGGGGTGCCCCGTCCATCCATCCGGCAGCAGGATGCGCTTCAGGTCCGGATGGCCTTCGTATTGGACTCCGAACATATCGTAGACTTCCCGTTCCAGCCAATTCGCCGTGGGCCAAATGCGGGCCACGGAGGGCACTGCCTCACTCTCACCGACTAGGACTTTCAACCGCAAGCGGTCGTTGCGCTGGAAAGAATAGAGGTGGTAGACGATTTCGAAGCGTTTCTCTCGCTTGGGGTAATCCACCGCGGTCTCGTCGGTTAGGAGCGAGTATCCCCCGCCCTCTTCGCTCTTCAGGAACTCACAAACCACCCGAAGAGCCTCTTTAGTCACTGTAATGGAGGGTAGGTTGCGGAATATCACGGCATCGGCGAGAGCGCCGGGAAATTTCTTCTGGAGTTCGTCCAGGAGCGGGCTAGACCACGGCTCGGGTTGGACCGCAGGTTTTGCGGCAGGGGGCTTGGCTGGTGCCGGAGCGGCCTTCGCAGACGGAGCAGCTGCGCCTCCCTCGGCGGGAGCGGGCTTGGCAGGCGTTTCACTTGCTCCGCCTGGAGGCGGAATCTTGGGCTCGTCGGCCATCTGCAATTGTGCCTTACTGGATACCCTTCGCCCTCACCAACAAAACAATCATCTTTACATATGGCTTCGAATCCTGTCAACCACGCAGGGCGCTTGAAACTGGAAAGGTATATCGGCACCCCTCTGCGAAACTGAGGCGGGTGACTGGAAGGAGGTTGGTCGCGATCAGTGCCCGTCAGCTGACGGGCTGGGGCAAGAGCCAGGCCGACGGCCCCCCTTCTGGTCAAACGACCTGGTTCTCACCCCCGCGCATTTTTCGCTTGACTTTTGGCGGCAACTGTGATAGACTACTGTTTCTATGAGAGTGGTATGGGAGGCAGGGCCGGGTCGTCATGCGGGGAGGTTGTTCGCAATGTTGGCAGATCTGCAAACCTGTCCGGACGCCGCAGACCGCCGGAGGTGAGAATTCCCTATATCCTTGAAAAAAACAAACCTGATAAGTCCTGGGAAATCATCCACTTAATTTCTCAAAATAGAAAACGAAGCTGATAAGTTCTTTAGAATCAGTAAGTGCTGACAAATCCACCTAAGCTGATAAGTGTCCGCATATCAACAACTTATCAGGATGCCCCAGAACATAGGGCGAGTTCGCGTGTGTGCCGGTATTCGTCGAACGGGGCAGCGATAGGTTGGTTTCACTTCGCTGCTGAAACAGACGTTACTTTCATGTCACCTGCCGGAGTGGCCTCGGACAACATGCACCAAGCCGGGAAGCGTACAGCGATTTGGGGGATCGCCGTCGGCGCCATACGGTCGTGGCTCTCAGTGCAGCAAGTGCATTGGCCGAAGCGATTTCTAGTGCTTCTGTTTCCACAGCTCCCTGTAGTTCGTCAAACGGATGCCCTTTTTCAGAATCATGGACCTTACTTCGAGGCTGGTGACGACGTTCAACTCCGCGGCTCGATGCTGGCCCACTCCCCCGTC
>Ga0187878_1001115_pt1 | contig 27349 bp, 17 predicted proteins | sample June2016WEW_17_1_FD_132979 | JGI IMG/M metagenome (GOLD analysis project Ga0187878, IMG submission 132979) | Peatland microbial communities from SPRUCE experiment site at the Marcell Experimental Forest, Minnesota, USA - June2016WEW_17_150 | ecosystem: Environmental > Terrestrial > Soil >...
CCTCTTCGAGATGCTCCTCCGCCCAGTCGAGCGCTAACACCAGAGGAATCACCTTTGGCTCCCAACCGAGAAGAACGGCGGCAAGACGCGCGAAAACTTCTGTGAGGCTGATAGCCAGCGGCACCAGCCGAACAGGATTGAGGCCCGGGTCTGCGCAGTACGAAGCGGGAGTTGTGACCAGATATTCCCGGCAACTGGTGGGCCTGAAGGGGTAAATGGCGCAAGACTCCTCTTCCAGAAATGGACAGGCAAGTCCCAATCGGAAATAATCCAGCCCCGCAGCCTGGAGTTCGTCCTTGCCGGCCATGGAGTGCAAAAAACGCCGGTCGAAGCCCTCCTGCTTCAAGCGCTCCTTGCTACGCGCGATTCGTTCGAGCACGGCCAACTTGCGATCGGCGGGGAATGATGCGACGAAATCATAAAGCAACCATGCTTCGGATGGAGACAAGGGTATGAGGTGCCTGCAGCAGGCCGCGCAGCCTTTCTGGCAGGATATTTTTCTCCCATGTCTGGCTTCGAAGGCTACGGTCATGCCAATGAGTTTTTCGTCGAGCGCCATGAAATTCCAGGCCAGCTCAGATAGCCGCATTTTGCCTGCGGGAACCGCCAGATCTCCCTGAAGTGTTCCCACTAAGGTTTGCAGGGTCACACTGAGGACGCGAGGATTCTCGCCTTCACCGCGTGATGAAGGTTCGGTTGTTTGTTCTGACATACGAAAAGCGTACCAGATTGCAATCCCATTCAGGACATGTTATTCATTTGAGAACTCAAATAAGCATTGCTCCCCGAATGCCGCTGGAACAAGCATCCGGCAGGGATGCTGAGAGGTTCAGGAAGGGAATCTCAGCGCTTGAGGTTCAGGGAAAAACGGGTCGATCGGCAAACGCAAAATAGGGCTGCGTTCCCCGGTTTTATCAGTTTCCTGCAGATGCGCTCTGGCTAAGGTATCTGCAATTCAGACACTGCAAGGAAAAAGCAGCCACGAAGAACACAAACCGGCATAGATGGAACCACGAAATACTCAAGAAACACGAAATGGCTTCGACTTTTTGAGTTTTTCGCTGTCCCCGTCTTTATCGCGCCATTCACACTCAGCCGATGAAATCCGTGAGCAGCTGCGGCACTGCGGTGTCGAAACCCACGACATCGAGCATCCCGGCGTCGGCGGGGTCGGCGATGCTGAACTGCGTGGCTGTCATGCCGATCACGGCGCACTTGGCGGGAATCCCGAGCCGCTGCCGGTACTGCCGGAGCGCCTGTGACGGGTGGATGTTGCCCGCCCACGTCTCGTTGTCCGTGATGACCGTGAAGGCATCTGCCTGCACTTTTTCTGCCTCAGCCCAGAGCATCGGGAGCGCGCAGTCAGTGCCGCCAAAGGGTAACCGGGCAACGTAGGCGGTTGCTTGATCGAGTCGCCATTTCGCAGTGATTTCCAACGGCGCGACCGCTTTCGCATATCCCGGACCGTGCGCGCTCCCTCCGACAGCGAAGACACCCGGGCCAGATGTCGTGAAGCCAATGATGACGTTGGCCGGGTACTGGTGGGCAAGCACGAGCGCCATCGCACATGCGCCCTCACGCGGCGTAAGCCCCGGCACGCCGCCCATGTTTCCGCCACCCATCGAACCCGACACGTCCAAAGCGAGCACATGCCGCGCTGTCGAGGGCGTAAGATTTCCGTAGGCGAGGTAGAAGGCGCCGTCGAGCGCGTCTACGATCTGCCCCACGGGCTCCCATATTGCCTTGCCCCGCTCGCCATGTCCCTGGGCGTAAGTTCGCAGCGCCGCGAGCAGCTGAATTGGATGGATGCGCGCCTTCCGGAGGCGGTCAGCATCACCAAGCTGGGCCACAACATGCTGAGTTCCCGCGCTCAGCGGCGCGCAGACTCCGACGCGTGTAAGGGTGGGGAGATTGCGTATCAGCGCCGTCATCGGCATGCGCTCCTGCAGCGCGGCCCACACGTCGGCTGACTGCAACAACTCGGTCGGGAGCGCCTCGCGTGGCAGGTCGTATTGGCGGATGAGGCGCACCGCCGCCTTGACGTCGGACGGCTCGGCTTGCACCTGCAGAAACGCACGCACGAGCGCGGGCAACGCCGCCGCATCCTCCACCGGTTTGCCGACCATCCACCGCAGGAGGCGCGCCCGCGCCGCCTCGTCGGTCTTGGGATGCGCGAGCCGGAGCACGTCGCGATGCGCCCACCCATCGCGCTGCTGGTATTTGATCGCCTGATAGGCGAGCGCGTCTATATCCTTGCCCGTATACCACCGGCCCAACCCCCGGCGCACGGATCGTCCATAAACGCCGACCGCCGGACCACCATTCGGCGCGTGGCCTTCCTTCGGCCCGTGCGGACGCAGCTGCTCCAGCGCCTGCAAAAAATGGAAGAGATGCGTGCCGACTCGGCATACGGCCGGCAGCGTGGCCAGCGCCGCCGCCTTCGTCTTGGAATCGCCGTGTGTCACAGCCAAAGAGAGTGCGAAGATCGCCGGGTCATTCTTCGGCGCCCGCCCAGCGTCAGACACCGCGGCGATTCGTGCCACCGCGCGCGGGCCGTCCAGCGCGAGGCACCGAAGGACGCCCGCGGCGTTCTCAACGGTCAGGGTCCGCTCCCTCGCGTAGTAAGTACCGCCCTCGTTGCCAAGCACGAGAAAGCGGTCCAGCCGGGTCCAATCGTCGACAGGCCACGCGAAGCCGCCCGCGCTGTTGGGCACCTGCGTGGACCCGGGGATCTTTTCCGATTGCGGTGTCTGGCGCTCCGAGAGCTGCTTCGCGTAGTCCATGGTGTCGGCTCCCTCCTCCCGCGGATTCGACGCCGATCAAACCGGCTGGCCTGACGATGCACCTTGCTTGAAGTACGGCGCAAGGACATCCGTCAGACTTCGATCCGCATCCAATCCCCGGATTCTCGGCGGATGAATGAATGCCGATGGAACTATTGGTCAGGTAATCCACCGACTCCGACCCGCCGATACCAGCATGCGCCTGTTTGTCCGGATACATGATTGCCGATGGGCAACTTACCAGGTAACCCAGCGACTCCGACCCGAGCGCCGATGATGCCGCCGCTATCTTATGTTGACAGGCGATCCCAGCCCATGGCAAGTGGAATTTAAAAACCGGGACGCAGCCCTATTTTGAAGTTGAGATTGCACGATCCGGGTCGATCGGTAAACGCAACATAGGGCCCAGTTTTCTCGCGATAGGCTTAATAGTTTCTAAATCCGATGCACGATTGAGTTTGGGAATGTGGTGACTATCCCCGGGCCCGGTTCACCTGTTTGGCGCGATGATCCGGACCGTCGGGAAGTAAGCCCCATATCGCCCAGTGTCACGCGTCAATAGCTTGAGTTCTTCAACGGCTGCGTAGGCTCCGACGAAAAAATCCGGCAGAGGCGAAGTCTTCAATCCGCCGCGCAACCGATCGTGGTTTTGTCTTTCATTCGCATACGGTCCGGTGATAAAGAGTAGCAGTCTCTCAGCGGAGGAGGTCTATGTACAGAATTGTGAGGGCATTGGTACTTTTGTGCTTCCTGTTGTGTCTGATTGCCCATTTGCCGGCGCAAAACCGGCCGCCGGGGCAAAATCAGCAGAGCCAGCCGGCAACGATTTATCTGCTCAAGCCATCCCGAGTCTGGGATGGCGTGACGAATCAACCGCACGAAGGCTGGGTTGTTTTGGTACGCGGCGAACGGATCGAGATGGCCGCTCCCGCTGCTGAAGTCAAGGCTCCCGCGGATGCCAAAGTGATCGACATGCCCGGGAATACGCTGATGCCTGGCCTGATCGAGGCACACTCGCACATTCTGCTGCACCCTTACAGCGAGACTTCCTGGAACGACCAGGTCGCACATGAGTCTCTTGCGCTTCGCGTGGCTCGGGCGACGAATCATTTGCGCAGTACGCTGTTGGCCGGTTTCACGACCATACGCGACCTTGGGACGGAAGGCGCCGAATACGCCGATGTGGGTCTTAAACAGGCGGTTCAGCAGGGGATCATTCCGGGTCCAAGAATGCTGGTCGCCACACGCGCCATTGTTGCTACCGGAAGTTATGGACCCAAGGGCTATGCCTCGGAATGGACCGTGCCCCAAGGCGCAGAGGAAGCCGACGGGGTCGACAGCCTGATACGCGTTGTGCGCGACCAGATCGGCCATGGCGCCGACTGGGTTAAGCTATACGCCGATTACCGTTGGGGCGCCAATGGCACGACCGCTCCCACATTTTCGATCGACGAGATCAAGCTTGCCGTTGAAACCGCCCGCAGCAGTGGAAGACCGGTTTCGGCGCATTCCACAACGGCAGAAGGGATGCGCCGTTGCATTCTCGCGGGTGTGGAAACGATCGAGCATGGCGACGGCGGAACGCCCGAGATTTTCCAGATGATGAAAGAACACGGTACGGTCCTGTGTCCTACTGTTTCGGTCGCCGGACCAAATTCGGCCCGCAAGCGCGCCAGTTTCAAGGCCGCGCTGGATGCCGGCGTGACGATTGCCAGCGGCAGCGACGTTGGAGTGTATCCACACGGGGACAATGCGCGCGAGATCGAAATCATGGTGGGCTTCGGCATGCCGCTTTTGGATGCCCTGCGTTCTGCTACTTCAATCGACGCGCGGGTATTGCACATGGAAGATCAAATCGGGCAAGTCAAGGCCGGTCTGTCCGCGGACCTCATCGCCGTCGACGGCGATCCGACCCAGGATCTCACGGCTATCCGCAAGGTGCGTTTTGTCATGAAGGGCGGCACGGTTTACAAGCAGGGAGGCGAACCAGTGCTGCGCTGATATACAATGGCCGACAACTAGCTCAATGGGATTTCCGTAACACAAGATGAAACTACCATGCACCTCAGAAACGGCGTTCTGGGAGTTGTGATGCTATCGGATATGGAATCGAGTTCGTTTACCTTGTTCAGATGCCCTTTTCTCGAAAAATCGTTTGCTCGCAAACGCTGATCAGCGGGTGCAGGGAGCCAGAAGCTAATAGTGCCGGCTTGCTTCCTGTTCCTGATTCCGGCTATGCCCCCCATCCTTCGTCATCCTCCCGAGCGGGAAGGAAAGGGCTGATCAATTCTCGAATTACTTGTTTTGCATCGTGTTATATTCGTTTTCCATGATCGGTCGAGCCCGTCCCTGCGGAGTCTCCGGATCTGCATGCCTGTGGACCCTTGCCGTGCTTTTCTGTGGGGGCCTTTCCACAACGTCTGCACGGGCCCAGGATTCCAACCAGGGCCCATCGGATCCTGCAAAGCAGACAGCTTCCCAGGGAGGCAGCTCAATAGTCGCGGTTCCGAACCGCCCGACGTTTTCGACCACGGCGGAAGCAGTACAAAAGGGCGTGTTCGAGGTCGAACTCGGGCTTGAAGCTGCGGACGGGCACCAAAACTTCAACGGTCTGCTCAAGTTTGGTCTGTTGGGAAACCTCGAATTGCGCTTTGGCAATAATCCGATTTTGCGCGACTCCGGCGTTGCGGGCCTCGGCGATTCAGGTGCCGGCCTAAAACTTCGATTCATCAGACAGAAGGGCGCCCTGCCGACGCTTTCCGCACTCTATACGGCCACGATTCCGACGGCGACGGCCGGGCTCGGAGTCGGAGCCCTGGGGCATTCGGCTGGAATTCTGGTTAGCAAGGACGTCGGCAAACATCACCTCGATTTCAACGAGAGCGTCCAGTGGCTCGGCCGTGCGGATGCGAACGGATTTGATCGAGATTATTTCACGGCCCTGGCCTATTCGCATCCGGTGACGGCAAAACTCCAGGTTACAGCTGAAATCGCAGGCTATAGCCGCGCCAACGCCGCGACTCCATCGACGTTGACGATTCTGGCGGCGGTGACTTACGCGGTTTCGCCCCAGCTTGTGTTGGACGGCGGCTGCTATATCGCCGCCCGCGGCAATCTGCCGCGGGCGACCTTTTTCCTGGGAATAACTTATTCCGTTGCGGATCTATACCACCTAAGGAGATAGCAATCTGGGCTTGGCCTCTCCGCGAATGACGATAACAGCCGAGGCGCACGAATATTTCGAGTCCCTGGTTATCAAGGAAATGATAAAAGAGAATCCCGTAAAGCGCCCGATACGCCTTGACCGCTTCCTCGATGCGGCCGGCGTAGAGATCATCGCTGGGGAGTCTTGTTCCGGGGCTCATGCGTCTGGCGGCGATGCGTTCGCCATTTTCCAGGAGCAAGATCCCGCTGACTTTTCCGCCGGAGGTCTCAATCTGATAACGAGTCTCGCGCTCTTTCCGAACGAAGAGGTCCTGGGCAATTGCGAACAGCTCGAACTCCTCCCCGGCAGGCGGCTTTCCGAAGAGGCGATTTCCTCGTGCCTCGAGGGTGAAGGCCTCGTCGCTGTTCAGCTGATAGCGGCCTGAGAGCGGCGCAAGCCGATCACTCGGGAGATCGATCACCTCGAGCGGCTCGGGCAAATAGCCCGGCCAGGCGGACTGGCGCGCGATCCCTCTGAGGATCTCCAGTCCGAGGGCGACCCCGTTGTCGGAGTTCACCATGATGGCGGCGCCACAGCAACCGTCTCGCGAGGCAAGGAGAAGCGCCTGGAAGCCTTCGTCCGCGCGCGTCCTGGGTACCGTTCGGCATCGAACGACGCATTGATTGCGCAGTTCTTATTGTCACGAGGCTATGTCCGATAGCGGCTTGCACAAGCAGGCCCAGCAGCTTGCGGTCGCGTTCGATGAGGCCGCGCGGCACGCGCGGGATGGAAAATGTTCAGGGGCGGTATGGCACGGGAGCAAGGATTTTCCTATGCCCAGGGGGGAGACTTCACGGCGGCGTATCATGGACTCCACAAGCAGGTGGTTGGCTGAGCGTTTGCGTCGAATAGGGCGCTGCAAAATGCTGGCAGCGGAGGCAGGCATACAATATCCTTAGCTATGAGTGAGCTGCCCCATCTTGTTGGTTGCTCATCAGCTCGCGGATCCAAGTGCGGAGGACGATCAGGATCTCATGAAATCCATGCGCAGTTTTTGCCTTGTGGGATTGCTGATAGCGGTTCTCTGGGGCATGAACTTGGCCTCGCAAACCCGATCCCTTACGATCTTTCCCGCCGATGAGCGCAGATTCCTAGATTCTTTGCCGCTTGTGCTCCCCGGACTCAATGGTGCATATGCATTGGACGTAGAATTTTCGAAGAGAGTTTCGGCGGTATACACATATGCAATTCAAGCCCCAAAGTTCGCGGCCAGGGAATGGGTGCTGTTTATGCCAGAACCACCGGAACTTCCGAGCCAGAACATCACTGGCGCAAGGACCGTTCCAGCAGGCACTATCGTTCGAGACTTGAGCCCGAGACAGCAGCGTATCTTCCGGACGAGGGTTCCTGCAAATACCGAATCGCTACGTCAAGGGATCGTGTTCCAGCTAATCATCGATGCTGATCTGTATTCAAGAATCCTGGTGCCCGCCACGAACAATCCTATGAATGTGCGCGCTGGACGGTTGAGCGATGATGAGCGATTGTGGTCTCTCCTCCCAACCCCGTCTTTTGATTATTCAAGCAAGCCGGTTCATGCATGGGCCGTTAAGTCAGGCGTCGGCAACAGAGAGACGGATGAAGGAGAGATAGCCTTTGCACGCCGTGTGTTCCAAGCCGTGGCCAGAGGATTCCAATATGAGTATCGTGAGAATCAGAATCGCTCAGCATCGCAGGTGTGCCTGGCAGGAAGATCAGATTGCCTTGGCCTCTGCAACCTGTTTGTGGCAGTGTTGCGCTCGCAGGGGATTCCCGCCCGAACTCTGGTCGGCCGCTGGGCCGTCTCGGCAAGACCGGGCGAAAAGATCGGCGATGTCATCAACGTTCAACAACATGTGAAAGCTGAATTTTTTGCCCAAGGTGTCGGATGGGTTCCAGTGGATCCTTCCTTAGCAGTGCAGCGCGACATGTCTCAACAGAGGCTGCTGCACTTTGGAAACGATCCTGGCGATTTTGTCACGCTGCATTTGGATAGCGAGGTTACGTTCAACACAATCTATTTTGGAACAATAACTAAGACGCTGCAAAAAGCCAGGTATTTTGCTATTGGCGACGGCAGTCTCGGTGGAGCCATAATTCGTGAGGATTGGGCAGTTAACTGGATATGGTAGCTCTTCGCGGTGCTCGGTGAAGACAAGTAGTTTGCCCTGACCATCCGACAACTCACCCAACTCCGCTCGTTTGAGGCATACTGAAGCGTCGGAGCGACCAGGCAGGCTGACCTGCTTCCCGATTGGGAGCACGATCACGCAGATACACCGCCTAAGATAAATATTGCAGTGCCACGAGCGTAGCCAGCGTTCTGGCCTCGAAAGCGCGCTTGCGTGTGTACAGCTCGTACCGCACCAGGCTGAGCGCGTGGATGTCGCTGCGGACGGAAGCTCCCTTGCCTTCCCCACCTTGGGCGCGCGAATAGAGCAGCAAAGAAGCACTCCTATTGTTGGCAGGGTTGAACAAAGTCAACACTTTAAAACTCCCCCCAAACCTGAATCGAATTATAATGACAACTTCCGCCAAACTTTCCGGATGAAAACGGTCTCTCGAAAGGACGAAATGCGCCGATGAAAGCACTGCGAACTTCCTTGTTCATCTTGTTCCTTGCCGTTACCGCATTTGCCGTCGATCCAACGTGGACTCCGGCCGGCCAGACGATACGCACGCGCTGGGCCAAAGAGGTCAATCCCGGCAGTGTCTGGCCCGAATACCCGCGCCCGATCATGTCGCGGGCAGCATGGTCCAATCTCAACGGTCTTTGGGAATACGCGGTCACTCCCAAAACAGCCGGCAAGCCCGGCGATTTCGAGGGTTCCATCCTGGTACCGTTCGCCATCGAATCGGCGCTCTCGGGAGTCGGCAAGGCCGTCGGTCCCGATCAGGCGCTCTGGTATCGGCGCTCGTTCCAAATCCCCACGGCATGGAAGGGAAAGAACGTCCTGCTTCACTTCGGCGCCGTGGATTGGGAAACGACGATCTACGTCAATGGCCGGCAGGTCGGCGTCCACAAAGGAGGCTACGATCCCTTTACCTTTGACATTTCTGAATTCACCCAGCATGACGGCCCCCAGGAAATCGTAATCCGCGTTTGGGATCCGACCAACGGCGGCAATTCGACGCAGCCGCGCGGCAAACAGGTGTTGCGGCCGGGCGGCATCTTTTATACCGCCGTCACCGGAATCTGGCAGACCGTCTGGCTCGAACCGGTGCCGCAAGCACACATCGTCACGTTTCAGACCGTGCCCGACATCGATCTTCAGACAATCACCGTGACGGCAGAGGTGGCCGGCACCGCCGCGGAGCATCGGGTGCGCATCGAGGCCAAGGAGGGCAAAGCAACCATAGTCCGCGGTGAAAACCGGCCGGGGCAACCCGTGACACTCAAAATTCCTAAGCCCCATTTGTGGTCGCCGCGCACGCCATTTCTTTATGGCCTGCAGGTATCGCTTCTGGATGCGCACGCCCACACCATCGACTCTGTGGAAAGCTATTTCGGCATGCGCAAAATCGCCATCGGGCGGGATGCCGAGGGCTGCAACCGCCTGCTCCTGAATAATGAGCCGCTGTTTCAACTCGGACCGCTCGACCAGGGCTGGTGGCCGGATGGCCTTTATACCGCGCCGACCGACGCCGCGCTTCGTTACGACCTGGAGCAGATTAAATCGCTGGGGTTCAACATGCTGCGAAAACACGTCAAAGTCGAACCCGAGCGGCTCTATTACTGGGCGGACAAACTTGGACTGCTCATCTGGCAGGACATGCCCAGCAGCAACTTCAATCGCAGAAGCGTGGCAGCGGATGCTCTTGCAGAGGCGGACCGGCAATGGGATGCCGAACTCAAAGCCATGATCGATCATTTGCGCAACTATCCATCCATCGTCATGTGGGTTCCATTCAACGAGGGGTGGGGACAGCACGACACCCGACGGGTTATCGAGTGGATCAAGGGCTATGATCCGACGCGCCTCGTCAACAATGCCAGCGGTTGGACCGATGAGGGCTTTGGTGACGTAAGCGATATCCACAGCTATCCCGGTCCCGCAAGCAAGCCGCTGGAAAACAACCGCGCAGTCGTGCTGGGCGAATTCGGCGGTCTCGGCCTTCCCATTAAGGGGCATCTGTGGAAGGAGGAAGGGAACTGGGGTTACCGTTCCTTCGACGAGTTCGAATCGTATCGCCAGAAATACACCGACCTGATCGTGGCCATGTACGCTTTGGTCAAGAAAGGCCTCGCCGCGGCCGTGTACACCCAGACGACCGACTGCGAGATCGAAGTCAACGGCCTCATGACTTACGACCGTGAGGTGTCCAAACTCGACCCTAAAACATTCGCCACGCTCAATCGGGGATTCCTGCCGCCGGCACTCGAAGGAACGCGCGCGGGCTTCGTGGCCCCGGTGCAGGTGGCTCTGCAGTCAACAGACCCGGCCGCCGTGACCCGTTACACGCTTGATGGCACGGAACCGACCGAGCGCTCGGCTCGATACACATCGCCGATTTCGATCGACAGGGACAGCACCCTCAAGGCGCGCAACTTCTGGCCGGACGGGACGGCCAGCGTAACCATCGGCCGGTCTTATCGAAAGACGCAGATCATCATGGATGCCGTCAAGCCTGGCGCGCTCGAACCGGGGCTCGCTTTCGAGTTTTACAAAAGCCATTGGACCAAGCTGCCGGATTTCGAGGCCCTCACCCCGGTGAGAAAAGGCGTGGCCGGAGCGCTTGACCTGGAATGCGCTCAGGGAGAGAAGATCGATTTTGGTTTGCGATTTACGGGCTTCATCCAAATTCCGAAGACCGACGTATATGTGTTTAATGTTACTTCCGACGACGGCTCGCGGCTCCGCATCGGCGGCAAGGATGTAGTTGTTAACGATGGCGTACACGGCATGACTGAGGTCAGCGGCGAGATCGCCCTGGAAGCAGGATGGCATCCGATCGAGTTGATCTATTTCCAGGGCACATCAGGCCAGGGGCTGCAGGTCACCTGGGAAGGACCTGGCTTCCTCCCGGGCCCAATTCCCAAGGAAGCGCTGCAGCATCAGGTCACGCAACTCCCCGGTACCAAGCCCGCGCACGACGCGCGGGATTGAATACATCCATTGTTGAAGGAGCACTGGGGCGAGGATTTCTGTAGCGATTGTTTCAGCAAATAGCACGGCGCGCTTTGCCTGGCAGCGGGAGCGAGATATCCTGGTGCAACCATTACGCCGGAAAGTGCTCAGCGCGGCAGTTCGGGCAGCGAACTCAACTCTGAAGACGTTTTTCGCCATCGCTGGCAGATGATGCACAGGTGCGTATTCCGCTATCCTGGTTCGTTTCATCACGCTAGAATAGCTGCATTCTTTGAAGTGCTTGACATTCCTCGCCTTGGTTCTTTGGCTGGACGGAGATCTCTCCATGATTGGAAAAACGCTTGGTCACTATCAAGTTGTTGAAAAGCTCGGCGCCGGCGGCATGGGAGAAGTTTACAAAGCTCGCGACACCCATCTCGACCGCTTCGTTGCCCTGAAGATCCTGCCGCCCGAGAAAGTCGCCGATGCGGACCGGAAGCGGCGCTTTGTGCAGGAGGCCAAGGCGGCCTCAGCCCTCAACCACCCCAACATCATTCACATTTACGATATTGCCAACGAGGATGGCATTGATTTCATTGCCATGGAGTATGTTGCCGGCAGAACTTTGGATCGCGTCGTCGGTCGCAAAGGACTGAATGTGAATGAGGCGCTTGGTTATGCCGTGCCGATCGCCGACGCGCTGGCCAAAGCCCATTCCGCAGGCATCGTTCACAGGGACCTGAAACCGGCCAACATCATGGTAAACGAGGACGGCACCGTTAAGATTCTCGACTTTGGGCTGGCCAAGCTCACCGAGCAAGGGAGTGGCGCCCCATCGGCAACGACTGTAACCGCGGATGCGGGCGCGGAAGCACATACCGAAAAGGGTGTGATTCTCGGGACCATTGCCTACATGTCGCCGGAGCAGGCGCAGGGTAAAGCGGTAGACACGCGCTCCGACATTTTCTCCTTCGGCTCGGTGCTGTACGAGATGCTGACGGGGCAGCGCGCGTTTCGAGGGGAAACCAAGGCGATGACGCTCGCCTCGATCCTTCAGAAAGAACCCAAGCCGATAGGCGAGATCGTCGGAGCCGTGCCACCCGAGATCGAGCGGGTGCTGACGCGCTGCTTGCGCAAAGATCCGCAGCGCCGCTGGCAGAGCATGGCGGACCTTAAGATTGCTCTTCAGGATCTCAAGGAGGAATCCGATTCAGGGAAACTCTCGGGTGTGACACCTGCTGTCCAGGGCCGCGGCGTCTCCCCCTGGATTGTGCTGTGCCTGACGATTGGGCTGATCGCAGTGGCGGCGGTCTTGGCGTGGCAGTTCTTGCGCAAGCCGTCTGCGCCCGGCAGGCTTGAAATCTCCCGGCTGACGGCCGACACGGGCCTCACTTGGTGGCCCGCCATCTCAGCAGACGGCAAACTGGCCGCCTTTGCATCAGATCGTGGGGGAAAGGGGGACCTCGACCTATACGTGCAGCAAATCGGCCGGTCCCAGACCGTGCAACTGACTCAACATCCGGCCGACGACATTCAGCCTTCCTTTTCTTCCGATGGCACCCGCATCGTGTTCCGTTCCGAACGCGACGGCGGGGGAATCTATATCACCGACACCCTGGGGCCGGGACAGGAACGAAGAATCGCGGATCGGGGCTGGCATCCCACTTTTGCGCCGGACGGGGCGACGATTCTCTATACCGAAGTGCTCGATCCAATTTCCTTCGGACCCAGCAAGATGTTTTTGCTCCCCGTTCAGGGAGGCACGCCAAAAAGTTTTCAGCCTGACTTCGTTGTGATCCCGCATGTCGGGATGGGGCCGCTCGCAATCTGGTCTTCGGATGGGAAGCATGTGCTGTTCCAGGGCGCGCGCGTCAACGATCCCAAGACCCGTGACTGGTGGATTGCCCCGCTGGACGGGGGATCCCCATTGGCGACCGGCGCCGCGCGCAGTATCCTGCAGGCCCAGGTGCCGGTTTATCCGATGGGCTGGTTCCGAAATTGGGTGATTTTCGGGAAGGGCACGACTGTCGAGGGATTCAATCTCTTCTGCTCCGAAATCACTCCCGGCAGCTGGCAGGTTTCGAATGAGCTCAAAGCTCTAACCACAGGGCCGGGAATGCAGTTCGAACCCTCGGTCGCGCGCGATGGGAGCATGGTCTTTGCGAATGGAAAAGCGGTGGTTGCCATCTGGAGCATCCCTCTGGATCCTGATAGCGGGAAGGCTGCCGGAGAACCATCCCAGATCAGCCAGGATGAATTGGCCAAGACGCAACCCACCATCTCGAGGAACGGGTCTAAGCTTGCGTACGGCGCCTACGGCACCGGCAGGGCAGGAGGAATGGAGGTGCGCCTCAAAAATATGAGCGATGGCAGGGAAACCTCCATCCCCATGGGGTCGGCGAGCTATTTGTTTTCACCGCAACTCAGCCCGGATGGATCAGCCCTTGCCTACAGGGATTACGTCGACAACAAATGGCGCTCGTACCTGGTCACGGGAGAAACCGCTGCAAGCCGGGAGGTCTGCGAAGATTGTTATATCCGAAGCTTCTGCGCTCATCCCACCGAAGCGATCATCCAGTACGGCAGCGAACTCGTCCGCCAGAATCTCACCAGCGGAAGCCGGACGCCGTTGCTCAAGGCAAGCGCCGGAGTGATTCGCGATGCCGTCGTTTCTCCTGATGATAAGTGGCTTGCTTTTCAGCTCAGCAAGCCTGCGGGCGGTTATGCTATCTACCTCTGTCCGATGCGTGGCCAGCTCGTGCCCGAACAGGATTGGCAGCTTGCGGCAGAGGAAACCAGCTACCAGCAGTCACCCAGGTGGGCGGCGAACGGGAACCTGTTGTATTTCCTCTCCGAACGGGATGGTTACAGCTGCATCTGGGCTCAGCGCCTCGATCCAGCCACAAAACGGCCGGTCGGCGATGCCGTCGCCTTCCATCATGAACACCGGTCCCGGTTCTCGATTAACCGGCCCAGGGGTTGGGAGTCGATCTCGGTTTCCAGGGACAAGCTGATTTTCGCGTTGATGGAAATGACGGCCAACATCTGGCTGACGAACCTGGACCTTAAATAGATGCGGACATCGAGGGTTGCGCGCATGGAGGGTCGGACCAGAAAAACCCGTTTGATTGCAGCAAGACAAACCTTGCGGATGGCCATCCAAGGGGCCTTAGCGCCAATTTCTGCCGGCGTTTTCCATCGCGCTAATATTCCGGTGGATTTCAGCTTCACGCCTATTTCTTTTCTGAAATAGATGGGATTGCCCTTTCAGGAGCATTAGCCCGTTATGCGAAGCGTAACGGGGATTTTGTTCTCGTTACGTGTTTCGTCCCTTCAGATTTTACGGCAGCCAGCGCAGTGGATTCACATAGTAAAGGAGATTTTGGGATTTATAGAACGACGGGGATCGATTCCTGCAGGGTAAGGGAGTTGGAAATCGAATCGCCAGTGACCGGAGAAGCCGAGAAGGCATGGTAAGAGACGCGTATTGCCATCTGAAGAGGGCAAAGCGTCAATGGGGTGCGGCGCGTCGTTCAAGCCGCCTTCAGGCCGACCGCCTGGACGAGCTTGTCAAGCGCAGTTACGATGGCCCGGTAGAGTTTATCGAGATGGGTCATTTTGGGAATTGACAGCTGCGAATCTCGCGGGAAGGGCGCAAGCAGTCCTGCGGTGAGAGGCGCATAGATCTTCTCAAACAGTTTGAGGAAAACGACGCACAGGCGATAGCCTGCGGGAAGGAGCTGATATCTCCGGGATCGGGGCACTTTCTGGACCAAGCCCTTGCCGCGGAGTTTCGACAGGTCGTAACGGAGGGAGCTGAGTTTGTGCTCATTTACGGGACAGCCCAGAGCTTGAGCAACTGAGAGGTGAATCTGCTTGGTGGTGAAGCTGTCTCCAATGGCGAGGTGGCAGAAGCGGACCAAGGCCTGCATGACAGCGAGTTGTCTTGGATTGTCAAGCTTCAAGCCGGGGATTCGTTTTCCAGATGAAGTGACAGTTGGCTCGCTGAGGCGAAGGAGTTGCCCGCGGTCGACGAAGGTTTCCAGGATGTCCTGTTGGACATCCAGATACCTTTCGGTGATCTGACGCAGGATTTTGCGGGTCTTGGGCAGGTTTTCGACCGACTTGCCGACGCCGAGGTCGGGGAGATGATAGGAAGTTGCTTCGGTACGCAGCAGCAGGTGGTCGCGCACATATTGTTTGACGGAGTCTTTCTTATAATCGGTCCGAATGACAGGATTGCCCAGATGCAGATCCTGGATCGTGGTTTGGAGGGTATCGCCGAAGCGTTTGGTGACGCGACGGCCGAAAATGAGGCTGATTTTATCCGGTTGTCCGATCGTGCGGTTGGCGTCGAGCAACCGATCGGAGAGTGCATCTAAGGCTGCACGGCGGCGAAAGACCCTATTGTCAGAATACTCGACCTGGGAAAGGAACAGGCGGTGCTGGCGCGCTCCTTGGCTGTGAAGAAGGGGACCAGGCAGGTGAGCCATTTCTGTCCGCACGTGATCAAGTCATAAGGCAGAAGGGAATCTGCCAGCTGCTGCAGCCTCTTGGGATCGCTGCAGCTGACGAAGGCATTGGCACATTGGCGGAAGCGGATGCCTTCTTCACGCATGCGGTTGGCGAGCCAGGAATGCTGGTTGACATAGATGCGGGCCGGGAACGGGAAGTACGCACAGACGCGGACGAACATACGCCCGAACTTGCCGTCGTTGAGGTAGAAGTTGAACTGGTTGACCCAACGGCGTTTGAACTCGAGGTGGCAGGGGCCGTTTTTCTTGCCGATGCTGACGAGGATGCGAGCCGGTTCTCGCGCCTTGATGATGCCCACGACCTGGTCCGGGCGCGCATCGGTGAAGTAGGCTTCCATAAAGTCGTCGCGCCGGCCTTCGGGGTCGTCCAGAATCGGAACGTTCCAGTGCAGGGAACGATTGGTAACCCAGTTCTGGTATTGGTCGGCGATGTCGCGGAGAACATCCCGGCTCACGGGTTCGGTTTGGCGAAAGTCCCGGAAGAAGTACACAATCGGCACGGGTTCCTGGAAAGTTTGGATGGCGGCATTGATCAGGATTCGATCGAAGCACCGATAATGGAATTTAATGTTATCCTTATGGTGTTGGAAGAAGGCGTTCATGGGATCCTCCAGTCAGGTTGTTGGCCCGGCTGCAAGGATATATCATGGACGCCTTTGCCAGTTCATGGGGATGGATGTCATGCAGACAGAACGGCCAGTGGCAAAAACCTTTCGAGATCTGCTGGTGTGGCGCAAAGCTCACGAATTTGTGCTTGAGGTATATCGATTCACGTCGGCATTTCCAAGGGGCGAGACGTACGGTCTGGCGCTGCAAATGCGGCGGGCTGCAGTATCGATCCCTGCCAACATCGCAGAGGGATTCACGAGGCGAGGGAAAACCGACAAAGCTCGCTTCATGAACATCGCGGAGAGTTCGCTCGAGGAAAGTCGTTATTACCTGATTTTGGCGCAGGACTTGGGCTACGGTCAGACCGAGGCGCTGATGAACTTATTGGAAGAAGTGAGCCGCCCGCTAAATGCGTACGCGAGAGCCATTCTGGCTTCTGGCTCCTGACTTCTGGCTTCCTTATCCCGCTGCTTTTTAGCTGGATATCAAGGGCGCAGCCCTTGGCTAGTCTAATCATGTCACTATCCAACAAAAGGGGGAGGGGAAAAGGTTGGGAGGAACTGAAAATGGGCATTTTAGGGGTTACCTAGGCGCGGGTAGGCGCCGTTCTGACATAGTCAGGACTGGCATGAAATTCAGCTTGTGCTCCAAATCGCTGATTTTTGCGGGATTTTTGACCGGTGTCGTGACTTCTCCACCGGAATATTAGCGCGATGGGGCGTTTTATTGATCTAAGAGTTGGTGGGAAGAGCCGGTAATCCTGAATCACCGCTATGCTTCTTGACCTCGCATAGAACGAAAAAATAACGCCAAAAATCGCGCGCAACGGCCGAAAAACCAGCGGCAGTTGGTCTCAATTGAATTGGCTTGATTAGTTTATCGTGGTCCGACCCCATGCCGCCAACCCCATGCCGCCATGCCGAACAAAGTCCGATTTCGGGCGGTCCTCACCATGACCCCTTAATGGAGCTTTCAAACTGTGACCGCCGTGTGGTTATTGCATATCACTTCAGGCAACGCCTACGTTCAGGGGCTGTGGCGTTCGGCTTTGCTTTTGAACTCATCGCGGTTATTTAGCATCTGATTAAGTACATTCGAGATTCACCGATGGCGCCGTCGCTTCTGATTGTAAATGCCCCGCTGGAGGGATTATGCGATTTCCGCAGCCTTCGATCGTGTCCTTGATCGTCGCTCTATGTAGCTTCATAACGGTTGGATTGCTTCGTGCAACGCACAGATCAGATCCAATGCAATCCCGGGATTCAGCCAATGACAACATCCGCCGCCCTGGCGTATCAGCCCGGCTAATTCCGGTCGACGTAATCGTGACGGACGATCAGCATCCGGTAACGGATCTGAAAGAGGAGGAATTCCAGATTTTCGAAAACGGCAGTCCCCAGCAAATCCGGCACTTCTCGCTCCAGACGCGCGCGGCCGCAGAGCCGGATCCAGCCCAGATGTCCGTGCTGCGGGCGGTTCCTGTGCTGGAACTCCAACCACAACCATACCGCATTTTCCTGATCCTGTTGGGCCAAGGCCGCCATCAGGACCGATATCGGGCTATCGACGCATTGATCCACTTCGTCAAAACGGATCTTCTGCCCCAGGATCGGGTGGCGGTGTATGCCTACAACCGGGCCACAGACTTCACCTCCGATCACGAACAGATTGCGGCAGTGCTCGAACGCTACAAAAAGAAAAGTGACAAGCTCGAATCCTGGCTGGAGTCCGGGGTGCTGCGGGTCAACGTCGTCTATGGCGCGAAGGAGGTTCCCGAAGCGTATCAATCCGAGATCGGCGATATTTTTTACAGCGGCGCAGGGCCGGCTCGAAAAGTGCCGCCGGGATTGATAGCACAACAGAGCACGATGGAAACGGAATGGGATCGCATCGCTGAAGCGATCGTGCGTCCTTTCTATTGGACCGGGGACAAAAGGGACCCTTTTGACGACCTCGAGGCACGTGCTGCCGGCCTTTGGTTGCCATTTGGTGAATTTGCCAGGAGAGCTGCGACATCCATCCAGGATATGCAGAATATTTTTACCTGCGTCGAATATCTCCGCTACATGGAAGGCGAGAAGCATCTGCTTTTCTTCACGGGACGGGGATTGCTGGCTCCGAACGGGCACATCGACGTTGACCGCGGCGTCGCAGCCGTTGCCAACGATGCGCGGGTTGCCATCGATAGTTTCCATACCTGGTGCCTGGTTCCGCTCTCTTATGTCGGTGAGGACAAGGGGCCGCAGCCTTCTCCCCTATTGACAGCCGATCCCAGACCGGCGGCCACAGTGAATGCGTTCTGGAGCGACAAGCAGGTCGAAGTCATGCAGGCCGGGCTTGTAAACATTTCACAATTGACGGGAGGCCATGCCGCGATTGATGGAGATATCGGCAAAGCACTCGACCTGGTGGACGGGACCACGCGCGTCGAGTACCTGCTAGGCTATTATCCCAAAGATATGAAATTCGATGGGGGCTACCGGAAGATCTCGGTCCGGGTAAACCGACCCGGCCTGAAGCTGTCCTTCAGACAGGGATACTATGCCCGCGACCAGTTATTCCCTTATGAACATGCGGAATCTCTCGCGTATAGTCGCATCTCCTCAGCCGGAGGTTATTTATCCGCCGATATGACTGATGTCGGTTTCAAGATCAGAACGGCTGGAATGAACCATGCCGGAAACCAGGATTCAATAAATATTGAATTGACTATCGATGCAGAAAAGGTCGCATTCAGAACCGAAAATAACCTGCATTTTGGAAGGCTGCGCATCGCCCTTTTCTTAATGGACGCCAGCGGCCGTTATGTCGGCAACGATTGGGAAACGCTCGATCTGCAATTGCAGCCGGGCACGTACCGGCGCTACCTGAAGTCGGGAATTCCTTTTTCCGTGTCGATCCCATTCTTGTCACGAGGCCAGAATCTCAAAGTGGTGATCTACGACATGGTGGGCGACAAAGTGGGATGCAAGCAGATCAGAATCTAGGAAAGCTCGAGTTCTACGTTTAGACCGGCCGATAACCCATGAAACTCAGGGTTGGCATGGAGGGTCGGACCAGAAAAACTCGTTTGATCGCAGCAAGGTAAACCTTGCGGATGGCCATCCAAAGGGCTTTAGCGCCAATTTCTGCCGGAGTTTTATGCATCTAAGAGTTTGGTGGGAAGAGCCGGCAATACTAAATCACCGCTATGATTTTTGACCTGGCATAGAAGGAAAAATGATGCCAAGAATCGCTCTCGAGGGCCGAAAACCCAGAAGCAGGTGGTCTCAATTGAATTGGCTTGATTAGCTTATTGTGGTCCGACCCAATGTCGAGAATATGGGCGCGCGTCGCAGCATTCGTGGCCTTTCCGGGCCGACCGTTAGTGTAAGATATCGCAATGGAGGGCTAAATGAAGGTGCCCATCTTAGATGAAGTTATTGAAAAACTAAAGATATTGCCCCATGACCAGCAGCGCCGAGTCCTGGAGTTCGCGCGCGCGCTGGTGCTGTCGACACCTCGCGGTGTTCCGGGCCGTGAGTTACTCCGCTTTGCGGGTGCGGTACCGGCCGATGAAATTCAGTTGATGCGCGAAGCGATCGAACAGGACTGCGAACGGGTTGATGACGATGAGCGGTAGATACCTGCTAGATACCAACATCATCATTGCCCTGTTCGCGGATGACGCATCGGTCAAAGCGAACCTTGCAAAGGTCGATGAGGTCTTTGCTTCTAGCATCGTGATCGGCGAACTCTGCTTCGGTGCCTTAAAATCCAATCGGCCCGTGGAGAACCTCGCCCGGATCGACGAATTCGCTGCTAATATCGCCGTTCTAAACTGCGACACAGACACTGGACGCCGCTATGGGGAGATTAAGGATGCCCTCCGCCTTAAAGGACGGCCCGTGCCTGAAAATGATGTCTGGATAGCATCCATTGCCCGCCAAAACGATTTGATCCTGGTTACCCGGGACGCCCATTTCAATGAGATTGCCAACGTTCGAATCATCTCCTGGTGAGCTGCCGCTGTCCGATCAATTAAGGATTCGGGATAAAAAATAGGCTAAAGCACCAAACAGGCTGTTACGGCGGACGCTTAACTTCGCTTCAGTCAGTCTTTCCGCATCTTCTCGAAGGTTTAAAAAACACCCAGAATCCAATAATGAAATTCGCGGCGCTTGTGGCTCAATGCCTTGTATGCGTTCCGGATGCGGCAGGTTGTTAAGCGTGCAAGCAGTTTGGGAATTATGGTGGCTGTCCCCCTTCCCCCCTATGTCCTCGTGGGGAATCACCTGACCGTGAATTCTCCCCGCAAGCGGATGTCCTTCGACGAGCTGCCGACGAGCACGCGGAAGGTGCCCGACTCGACCAGCCACTTCATGTCGCGGTCGAGCATGCTCAGCTCGGCGGGGCCAAGAGTGAAATCGACCGTCGCGCGCTCGCCCGGAGCGAGGTGAAGGCGGTGGAATCCTTTCAGCTCGATAACCGGCCGCGCGACCGACGCGAGCACATCGCGGATGTAAAGCTGCACGACTTCGTCGCCGGAGCGCGTGCCTGTATTCTGCACCGTGCAGCGCACATGGGCGGTGTCCGACGCGCCCATCTGCGCCGGGTCGATCGTCAGGGCTGAATACTCGAACGTCGTGTAGCTCAAGCCGAAGCCGAACGGGAACAGCGGCATCCCGGTGAGATCGACGTAGTCGTCTCCACGCCCGGTCGGCTTGTGGTCGTAGTAAAGGGGCAGCTGCCCTTCGAAGACGGGAAACGTGATCGGCAGGCGGCCTGCCGGATTGGCGTCGCCGAACAGCACGTCAGCGACTGCAGGCCCACCCGCCTCGCCCGGATACCAGGCGTCGAGCACGGCACCCACCTGATCAAGCCAGGGAGACATCGTGATGGCACTGCCGCCGATCAGCACTACGACGGTAGGCTTGCCCGTCTTCGCGATCGCCTGGATCAGTTCCTCTTGCCTGCCGGGCAGGCTGAGCCTGGCGCGATCGCGGAACTCGCCTTCTTCGAGACCGGCAACCACGATTGTCGCGTCGCTCTCTTTGGCCATCGCCACTGCGCTCGCGATCTTTGCGCTCGAGTCGTCCTTCACTCCCGCATCCCAAAGCAAGCGCAGGCGCGCGTTGCCGGCGCTCTCGAAGTACTCGATCTTGATGTCGTGACGGGATCCCGGCGCCAACGAAATCTCGGCTGCGCGCATGCCGTACGATCGCTTGATCCAGTCGTCGATCACCAGCTTGCCGTCCAGGTACAGCCGGTAGCCGTCATTCGCCTCGATGCCGATGTGGCGGACGCCTTCCGCCGGTGCCGTGATGGCTCCAGTCCAGCGCATCGAGTACCAGTCGAAGGGGATGCCGCGTCCGGGAGAATTCAGCGTCCAGCGAAAATCCATGCGCTGATCCGTGCGCGTAAGCTGCGGTCGGCCTTCGAGGCGCGGATTGTCGAAGTATTCGCCGCTGAGCCCGCGCACCTCCTGGCCATTCGACTGCGACGAAAGCGCGCCGGCCGGCACCACCACGAAGTCCGGCACTACGCGCCCGGGTCCGGGCGCGTATCGAATCTCTACCGCCGATCCTAGCGCTTGACGAATGCCCTCGAGAATCGACTCCTTCTTCGAACCCGGCCCGCTGTAGCCGCCGAGCCGAGCCTCCTCCGCGTCGCCGCCAATCACCGCGAGCGACCGCATCGTCTTCGCGAGCGGCAACACGTGACGGTCATTCTTCAGCAGGACGATCGACGCGCGCGCTGCCTCGCGTGCGAGAGCGCGATGTTCCGCCGATCCGTTCGCAGCCGCCGCGGCGCCCGGCTCGACGTACGGCTGCTCGAACAGGCCGAGCTCGAACTTCACGCGCAGCACACGCGCCACCGCGGCGTCGATGACCTCTTGCGCAATCAGCCCGCGCTGAAACGCGTCGAGATACGGCCGCTGCTGGCCGTACTGCGACTGGAACACGACGTCCAGGCCCGCCTCGAACGCGTCCTGCGCCGCGCTCGCCGTGTTCGCCTCGGTCATATGGAGCACCGTCGCGCCGCTGGTTGCCGACGCGTCGGAGATCACGAAGCCGCGGAATCCCCAATCGCCTTTGAGGATGCCGTTCAACAAGCGCCGATTCTGGGTCGCCGGCGATCCGTCGACCGAGTTGTACGCCGTCATGATCGACCTCGCGCCCGCGTCTTTAATGGCCGCGATGAACGGCGGGAAATACCGCTCTTCAAGCGTGCGTTCGCTGAAGCCGATCGGATAGCTGTCGCGCCCGCCCTCGCCCACGTTGGCCACGAAGTGCTTCGGTGTCGTCACCACGCCTTTCTTTTCGAACGTCGCCACGAACGCGCGCGCCATCGCCGACGCGAGATACGGATCCTCGCCGTAGGTTTCCTCCACGCGCCCCCAGCGCACATCGTCGGCAATATTCACGACCGGAGAGAGCACATCGCGAATGCCGCGCGTCCTCGCTTCGTCAGCGATCGCGCCGGCAACGCGTTCCATCAGGCTTGTGTCCCAGGTCGCGGAGAGCGCGATCGCCTGCGGGAACACCGTCGCGCCATCGCACTGGATGCCGTGCACGGCCTCTTCGAAGGGGATAATCGGAATGCCGAGCCGCGTCTTCTCGACGAAGTAGCGCTGAATTGCATTGATGCGCTCGGCATGCGCACGCGCGAGCGACGCCGCGGCCGCTCCGTCGCCCTGCTGCCGGCGCGCTGTCACAATCTGCAGCCCGAAGATGCCGCGCGAATAGTCGTTCGCCGGATTATCGAGATCGCCGGGGATCATGAATAGCTGCCAGAACTTCTCCTCGAGGGTCATGCGCGCGAGCAGATCGCGCACGCGCGCCTCGATCGGCACGCTGGCATTGCGATACGGCGGCGCCTCGTTGCTCTGAGGCAGCAGAGCCGCGCCGAGGGCCCAAATGGCGATGAGGACGGCCGGGATTCGGCGTAAATGCCGGTGCAGGATCCTGGGCACGGAACCAGCGCCTGGGAGGTCAGTGGAACAGCGGTGCATGGTCACCTGATTTCCTTGAAAGATTTGAGTGCCGGGCCGGGTCCAATTGGGTTAGATTTGAACGTTATGCGTGATGTAACGTGAATTTTGGTTGCGTTAGAAGCAAGAAGCCAGGAGCCAGAAGCCAGAAATTTCATAAGCGTCGCCTATGCTGCTATAAGGCCGACAGCGCCGACCAAGTTGTCCAGGGCAGTTGTAACATCACGATACAGTTTGTCGAGATTGCTGAGAGTTCGCTCGAGGAAAGCCGTTATTATCTGATCCTGGGGCAAGATCTGGGTTACGGTCAAACGGATCTCCTTATGAACTCATTGGAAGAAGTCAGCCGCCCACTGAACGCCTATGCACGGGCGATTCTGGCTTCTGGCTCCCAACTTCTGGCTTCATTATCCCGCTGCTTCTTAGCGGGATATCAAGGGCGAAGCCCTTGCCTGGTTCTGAACCCATGAAACGATTGCTGATACATCCGGCAAATCCACAAGGCCGGCAGGTGAAAGCCGCCGCCGATGTGCTCAGGAATGGCGGGCTGGTCATTTATCCGACGGACTCTGTCTACGGGCTCGGCTGCGATCTATTCAACAAGAAGGCCGTCGAGAGGATCTATCAAATCAAAGGCAACGACAAGCGCAAACTTCTCAGTTTCATCTGCCCGGAATTAAAAGGCATTGCAGAGTATGCCTACGTTTCCAATCCCGCCTATAAGATCATGCGGCATCTTCTTCCCGGGCCCTATACCTTCATTCTGACTGCCACGAAACAGGTCCCCCGGATTCTCCTGGAGAATCGAAAAACGGTCGGAATACGGGTGCCGGACAACGCTATATGCCAGGCCCTGCTCTCTGAATTCGGAACTCCTATCATCAGTACGAGCGCATGCCTGCCCAATCAGGATTATCTCAGCGACCCCGACGAATTAGCAGAGACCTTCGCCCGCACGGCCGACCTTTTCCTGGATGCCGGATCCGGAGGCCTGGAACCCTCGACCATCGTTGACTTGACTCAGGAGGAACCCATCCTGGTCAGACAGGGCAAAGGCCCGCTGCGCTGATGCGGCGCTCGACAGGTAGGAGATGATCATTCCGGTCGGAAACAGATTTGTGGTCTTGCGCGGATCCGTCGATGCCTCTCCCGGAGGACGCCTGCCGGTTATTCTGGCGCCTGGCCAGGCTTTTGGCTCCGGCGAGCACGAGACCACGCGCAGCTGCCTTGAAGAACTCGAGAAAATTCCGCTCGCTCCTCAGGCGCGCGTATTGGATTTGGGCTCCGGCACGGGCATCCTGGCCGTGGCCGCGGCCAGGTTGGGCGTGCATTCAGTGATCGCGCTCGACCCGAGTCCGGAGGCAGCCAAAACCACTCTGGCCACTATCCGGCTGAATGGAATGGGTAAAGTTATCTTTCCAGTTCAAGGAGAAATAGTGGCGATTCGTGGCGCGCAATTCGATCTCATTACGGCCAATCTCTTTGGGGACCTGCTTCTCCGGATCGCAGATCTGATCCATTCTCTGATGAAGCCCGGCGCACACCTCTTGTTGTCCGGAATTCTGTGGGGAGATGCATACGACGTAAAGACGGTATTCACCCGGGCTGGATGCGTCTTCCTCAGGGATCAGTACCTCGAGGAATACTGCACGCTGCTCCTCAGGAAATCTGCCGCCAGACTGTGACGCGCACATCGCCACGCGCGATCTCATCTACCCCCGGCTTCGCTCGGGGGTAGATGTCTTTCCCTTCAGCAACGCGTTCTCTTCCGGCAATTACTTGCCTACCACGAGAATCTGGAACGAATCGGGCAACATCGGAGCACGGCCACCACGTCCTCCTGCCGGCGGTGGCGTAGGAGGAGGACCATACTCGGCAGTGATCAGCAGGATCTGATTCGTCTTGGTGTCAAGCGTCAGGGTTTTAGCACCGGTCTTGGTCTGTACGGTCTGCTCCACCACAAAGCTGGTCGGGCTGTTCTCCTTGACGACGGTCAACGTGCCATCGCGCTGGGAGCTGAAGGCTTCCATGGTCGCGGGATTGAACAGGGCGCCGTCGACGCCGTTGCCGATGGGCAGGGCGGTGATGATATTGCCGTTATCGGCGTTCATGATCACCATGGTTTGCGGAGTATCCCCGCATCCGATGAACAGGATATGATTCTTTACGTCAAACCCCAAGCCCGCGGGCGCCTTACCCTTGCCGGCGAGGTCATAGTGGGCGGTTACCGCAAGCGTCTTGGCGTCAACGGCAGCGACTTGGTCCTTGTCTTCGAGGTCGACCCACAGATGTCCCTTGCTGTCGGTGACGGCCTGCTCCGGCGCGCCGCCCAAGTCAACCGTTCCGACCACTGTCCCATCCGCCGCGTTGATCACTGTCGCATTCGGCGCGCTGTGACTGAAGACCCAGAGCCGATCGTTGAACGGGTCAAACAAAATTCCGTCCGGGTTGCCCTGGACGTCGATGGTCTTAATCGTCGCCAGGGTCTTGGTGTCCCACATCACCACAGGCTTGCTGCTGCAAAAACCGTGGCCGGACTTGGGGTCGACCGCAGCTCCACGGGCACTGGCCTTGGAGATTTCGCCGACCGACTCGAGCGTGTCGAGATTAAAGACCAGCACGCGGGGGGTAGCCCCGGTGCGCGGAATGTACAACCGGCGTCCGGCGGAGTCCGCATAAACATAGTCAAACCCGCCATCGCCACCGACCTTGAGCGACTTGAGCACCTTGTAAGGCCCCGCGGATGGGGCCTGCTGAGCCAATGCAATGCATGCCAGCATCGCGATTCCTGTTGCAAAAGCTACACATAGACGTCTCATGGATATCTCCTCGATTGGTAATAGTGTTTTATATTGCCTCGTTGTCTGACGGTTTTGCCAATTGAGTCCGGTTCGTGCCGTCAGCATGAAGCTGGATCTTGATTACTTCCTTGTCGGTTCGAGGCGCATCTCAAATACAAGAGTTCGCTGCACCTTGGATGCGCGCAACAGCAGCAATCGTGATGAATCCGTGGCTCTGGCAAACCATGCGAAGCCCGAATACCAAGTTTTGCCAAGGGGCGCACATGATCCCCGCACCATCCTCATCCACAGAGCTGACGGATGAAGAGTATCCCTTGCTGCCACTCCTTCATGCGGTAACTCAATAAGAAAGTCTCTGATTTTGGCAGGTTGAGTTTAGCACGAGGAAGCTAAATAGAAGATGAACGCAGCCAGGCGCGCCGGGGGGCGCGTTTAAAGGCACCGCCCCGCCGAGCCAATATGCCAACGCAAACGTTCCGCCGAACATGACGGCCACATATGTGCTGACTACTAATCAGTTCATAAGTAGGTGGACATTTGATCAAGAAATGAGGATCTGGACGGAGGTCGTGTTCACTTTTGGTGGTGATCATCGGTATCGGAATCGGGGTCGCAATCGCAGTCGTTATCGGCTTCTGCAGAGCCATACAACCGATTGCTACTGCGATTGCGACTGCGACCCCGATTCCGATACCGATACCGATACCGACGGATATAGTGTCCTCCTCTCTTCTTGATGCCGCCAAATGTCAACCTACTTATGAACTGAATGGTAAGCCGGCATTTCCCCTTCCGCTTCTGTCGCGGTGGTTGTATGCTCCCCCTAAGTCGTCCGTTTTCCTTTGTTGGGAGGGTTCTATACCATGAAAATAGAATTGTATCGTAACCGTCCATCACCTTGGTCACGTTTTTATTCTCGCCTGGCGCTCTGCGGCCTGGGTCTGTTGCTGTTGGGATTGGCGACCATGGGCGTGGCGCAAACCATCAACCCCGGTCTCTATGCCGGCCTGAAGTGGCGTAACATCGGCCCCTTCCGCGCAGGACGCGTTTCGGCCGTCACTGGTGTGGTCGGCCAACCCGGCGTGTTCTACATCGGCTTGCCGCTGGGCGGCGTGTGGAAGACCACCAGCGCGGGTGAGACCTGGTATCCGATCCTCGACGATGTCAAGGAAGTGTCGTGCATCGGCGCCATCGAGGTCGCACCCTCCGATCCCAACATCATTTATGTCGGTACCGGCGACCTGATCACCGGCGGCGGCATTAACGAAGGCAATGGCGTATACAAATCCACCGACGCCGGCAGGACCTGGCAGCACATCGGGTTGGACGACACCAAGCAGATTCCCTCCATTCTGGTGGATCCGCACGATCCCAACGTGGTTCTGGTGGCGGCAC
>Ga0187878_1001120_pt1 | contig 27309 bp, 27 predicted proteins | sample June2016WEW_17_1_FD_132979 | JGI IMG/M metagenome (GOLD analysis project Ga0187878, IMG submission 132979) | Peatland microbial communities from SPRUCE experiment site at the Marcell Experimental Forest, Minnesota, USA - June2016WEW_17_150 | ecosystem: Environmental > Terrestrial > Soil >...
TGTTGCCATCAGATCTTGCGGTGCTGTGACGCCGCTGCGTTCAACCGCCGGATGCGGAAAACCGCACGTCCGGTGGTGTGGGAGGGTGACGGGGCGCAATCCCCGTCACTCGACCCGATCCAAAGACGTGGAAAGGGCGTTGCTGCGGCGCGAGCGGTCGGCGCAATTGGAGGCGGCGTTGGGCCGGTTGCCGGTGGATTACCGGGCCGCGCTCCTGCTGAAGTACGTTGAGGGGTTGTCGTATCAGCAGGTCGGGGCCGTGCTCCTGCTTTCGGAAGCCGCCGTGACGTCGCTGCTTTATCGCGCGCGGGTCGAAATGCGGCGGCTGTTGGGATAAGGAAAGGAGTCGGGAATCATGAGCTGCGCGGATGTGGAACGGTTTCTAGGAGCGTATGCCGACGGGGAACTGAATCCGGAGCGACGCCGGGACCTGGAAGCGCACTTGCGCGGGTGTCCGGGTTGCTCGGCGCGCTTGCGGGAACTGGAGGAACAGAACGCGGCGCTCGCCGCGCTGCGCGGAGACGAGCCCCGGCCTCCCGCCGCTCTGAAGCGCGACTTGCGGCGGCGCCTGCGCCGCAAGGTCCTGCTCACTCTCGCGCGGGTCTTGATCCTGGCGCTGGTCGTGGCCGCGGCGTTCGTTCCGATGGTGATTGCCCGGGAGTTGCCCCCGCTGGCGCGAGTGCTGTTCGGGCTGTCGGGACTCGCGCTTTGCGCGGCGCTGGCCCCGCTGGTGTGGCGGGCGCTGTGGGAGGTGAAGAACGTGGTGTGGGTGCGGCTGGCGGTGAAAGAGGAGGACGGGCAATGAAGTTCTCGTACATGAGTTCAAGCGCCAAGTGGACTTTCGGATTGCTCGCGCTGGCGATCGTTCTGTTCACGGCGGCGATGCTGGTGGTGGCGCAGCAGGCTGGACCTGTTGGCGTCATGCGCGTGCCACGGACGTTCGGGCAGTGGCTCGGTTTTGCCGCCTCGATGGGGTTCGTACTGGCGCTGCTGGCGAGCGTCGGCTTGACGCGGCACGAACTCGGGGGCCGGGCGCTGATTCTGCGGCAGGGGCTGCTGATCCGCTGCGTCATTCCGTTCGCGAATATCGGTTCGGTGCGCGAAACCGCGCGCATGCCGTTCGGGCTGGGCGTGCGAGTGGGGCCGGACCGCACGATCTTCATCAACACGGCGGTGACCAACCTGGTGGCCATCGATCTCAAGGAGCCGATGCGTTTCCGGCTGTTGTTTCTGGTTCCGCTGTGGAAGATGCGCCACGTGGTGGTGAACGTCACCGATCCGGCGGCGTTCATCCAGTCCATCCGCTACCGGCTGGCGGACTCAGGCCGCTGAGTCGAGCACCACCGGAAGGTGGGCGAACGGAAAAAGTGCGCCGGAGGGCTTTTCAAGGGGCCAAAATTGGTGTAAAAACATTCTAGTAGGGTTTTGTTCGTGCGTTCCTGTGGAAAAGCTGTTGCCCTGTTCCGCTGAGGGCTTTGTCTTGACGCACTTCCGCCGATCGGCGGAGGAAGGGTTGTCCACAGTTTCCCCCACAGGCTAAGCCGCAGAAAGCACGGCACGAAGATTTTTGTTGTAACGCAGGCGCAACGGCGCGTTAAATAGGAAGTCGTTCCATGGCATCCGCCGATCTGGCACTGGACAAGGGGCTCCCCGTCAACTTGGATGCCGAGCGGTTCGTGCTCGGCTCGATCATGATGGACGATTCGCTGTTCGTCCAGGTGGCGGGCGTGCTCGAAGCGGAAGACTTCGCGCTGGAGAAGCACCGCCGCATTTTCATCCGCATGGCGGAGCTGCACGAGCGCGGGGAGAGGATCGACCGCGTCACCGTCGCCAACGAGCTGCTGAAGCACGGCCAACTGGAATCCTGCGACGGGCTGACCTACCTGATTTCCCTCGACGACGGCCTGCCGCGAACCTCCAACGTGGACGGCTACGTCGGCATCGTCCGCGACAAGGCGCTGCTGCGGCGGATCATCTTCTCGTCGCAGAAGCTGATCGACCGCTGCCTGATCGGGGACGAGGAGCCGGAAGATATTCTCGCCGCGGCCGAAGAGTCGCTGCTGAAGCTGAACGATCTGCGGGGGAGCGCGGGCCTGGCGTCGCCCGACGACATCATTCAGGAGTACGAGGGCGGGATCAACGCCTTCCTGGACCCGAGCAAGCGGATCAAAGGGCTCAGCACGGGGTTCGTGAAGCTGGACGAGATGACGGGCGGGTTTCATCCCGGGGAACTGATCATCCTGGCGGGGCGGCCCTCGATGGGGAAGACGGCGCTGGCGCTGAACATCGCGCAGCATATGGCGGCGGGGAAGAACAAGCACACGGTGGCGGTGTTCTCGCTGGAGATGTCGAAGGAGTCTCTGCTCACCCGCATGTTGTGCTCGGCGGCGCGAGTGGACAGTCAGAAATTCCGGGCGGGCTACCTGAACCAGACCGAGCGCCACCACTTGCAGGCGGCCGCGGCGCAGCTTGCGGGCGCGCCGCTGTTCATCGACGACTCCGCCGGCACGAACCTGATGGACATCCACGCGAAGCTGCGGCGGCTGAAGGCGGAGCACGGGCTGGGCCTGGTGGTGATCGACTACCTGCAATTGATGAGCGGGCGCGGGCGCTTCGAGAACCGCAACCAGGAGATCAGCAGCCTGTCGCGCGGCCTGAAGATGCTGGCCAAGGAACTGGGAGCGCCGATCCTGGTGCTCTCGCAGTTGAGCCGCGCTCCCGAAGTGCGGCAGGGGGACCACCGTCCCCAACTGAGCGACTTGCGCGAGTCGGGTTCGATCGAGCAGGATGCCGACGTGGTCGCGTTCATTTTCCGCGAGGAAGTCTACAAGCCGGACCGGGAAGATCTGCGCGGCACGGCCGAGCTGCTGCTGGCCAAGCAGCGCAACGGCCCGACCGGCAAGATCAACCTGGTCTTCCTCCGGCAGTGGACCAAGTTCGAAAACCGCGCCGCGGATCTGGGCGAGCCGGGCGAGGCGCCGCCGCCGGAAGAAGAGTGACTTCCGCTCCGGCTGCAGCGCTGGTCTAGGCCGCCACCTCAATGGTTGCGAAGAAATCCACCCGGCGCGGCGTGCGCATCGGGGTGACGACACGGTGCCTGGGCTGAGGAGGCCGCAGGCCGTCTTCACGCATACCACGAATGTGTAGCTCAACCGCTCTTTCGATGCGGCGAAGAGCCTGGTCGATCGTCTTCCCCGTCGCCACGCAGCCGGGCAGGTCCGGAACCGACGCCCCCCAATCGCTATCTGGGTCCTTGTTAATGCGAACCAAGTACTGGAGCTTTTTCATCGCATCCCTCGCTTGAGACCCGCCTGCCGCATCACGGAGGCGAGCGTTGCTTTCGGCATGTCGTCACCAAGGTGGCCGCTCACGGTGACACGACCCGAGTTGCCGGGGTGTTTGAACTGCCGGTGGCTGCCCTCCGTCACTACCAAGCGCCACCCCTCCCTCTCGATGAAGCGGATGACTTCGCGAACCTTCAAGAGGCCTCCACACCAGAGTAGCAGGACCGGTCAACGCAAAGGTGGTGGTCGTCGTCTGGACCATCTTGCGCTGCGGCAACTGCTGCACTTCCATGCGGCGACGGTCCATTACTCTTGGGAGCGGCCCATCGCACCGCCAGGTCTCGGGTTCCGGCGACCGGTGGCCCACCCGGCTGCATTACAGTGGGACCTTTCGAACAGTCATCACAGCGCAGGAGATCCCGGCGAGTTGCGGGTCGCCTGCGGGCGCTCACTCGGGGTAGGAACAGGCGGTTGTAGCGCTGCCTGGTCACGCCGGAGACGACGTGCACCCTGATACGCTAAAGAGTGTCCTTAGTCGGGCCGGACTGAAGGGCAAGCCATGAGGAAGTACGCGATTGTCATCGAGCGAGGCGAACATAATCTTTCGGCCTACGTCCCCGATCTACCTGGATGCATCACGACCGGCCGGACCGTCAAGGAGATTGAACGTAACATTCGGGAAGCCATCGAGTTGCACCTTGAGGGCTTGCGCGAAGACGGCGAGCCCATCCCCGAGCCTCATACGGCAGTCGCCTACATCGAACCGCCAGGAGCAGCGTGACGCATTGCCCCGGACGGGGCAGCAGGACCATGCCTCCGGTTTTGCCGACTGCGTGACCACGCGTGTCTGCCCGGTCACACGTCATTCAGGTCAGGTGGCTGGTTGGTTATTGCCGTCACCGCTGGGGCGTTGGATGATGCGTACGACGCCGTACGCGAACCACATGGCCGCCATCATCACCTGGATGAGCGCGAGAGCGGCGAGGACTCCCCCGGCCTCCAGAGCAATTCTGAAAAAAAGACCCGTGACGTGCACGCTCAGGCGGGCTCGCCACAGTGCGTAGAGTGGCAAACCAAAGTAGGCGGAAAGGGCTACCAACTGGAGGAGCACGTAGTACGCGACGCTCAGGTTGCGTAGCCAGGGCGCCGCTCCTGTCGCGGAATTGAAGAACTGGTGCTTTCCTCTGAGCAACTGCGCGAGAGGCGCCACCCGCATCGCGCTTGGCTCACGGAACGCGTCGAAGAGGTCCCTCGGGTGGACATCTGTGGCCGATCGAGGGAGCGCGGCCAACTTGTCGACCTCGGCGTGGGCGAGCTTCTGGGCGCGGACCTGCTGAGCGAGCGCGGCAGCGAATCCGATCGCTAGTGCGACCAGTAATCCGAATCCGATCACGTAGAATGTTTCTTGATCCACTCTCCCGAGGCTGAAAGGAAGGTCAATTTGAGTGGTGGCGGGCGGGGCCGCCACGCGGGGGAGGACTACGAGGACAGCGACTGTTATGAGCGCAATCCAGGTTCGATTGCACACGCGGGCCTGTGTCGTCACAGCATCGGCAAGTTCCTTAACGACGCCGGTTATGCTCTTGATGGGTTCCTCTCCGGCGGCCATCTGAGCTCCTGGCCTGAGATCGCTGAGTGGAGTCGCGACCTACAGTCTGCCCGGTTCGCCGACATTTTGCATAGCAGGAACTCCTGCACTTCCACGCGGCGACGGTCGATTTCTCTTGGAAACAGCCCATCATACCACCGGGTCTCGAGTCCCGGTGGCTTTTCTGAGGGCTTTGACAAGCGTCTGTGAGGGTCTGGGCTGCTGCATTACAATGGGACCTTGCGAACCGTCATCACTGCGCGCGAGGTTCCGGCGAGTGGCGAACTGCGGGTTGCCGCCGGCTCGATCATTACGCCCTCGGCGCGAGACCTGGCGCTCGAGCGCGGGGTGAAGATTATCGAGGTGGCGCCGGAGCAGCTTCTCGCGGTGGCGCCGCCGGAGAGAACGGTGGCGCTGGGCGCCGATCACGGCGGCTTCCGAATGAAGGAATTGCTGAAACCGGTCCTGGCCGAGTTGGGGTTCGAGGTGCGCGACTGCGGCGTGGCGGAGGAGACGCCGGCGGACTACCCGGACATCGCGCTGAAAGTGGCCGAAATGGTGGCCGGGGGCAAGGCGGCGCGGGGCGTGATCATTGACGGGGCGGGGATCGGATCGGCCATGGCGGCCAACAAGGTGCCGGGGATCCGGGCGGCCCTGTGCTATGATAAGAGTACGGCCCGCAGCAGCCGGGAACATAATGATTCCAATGTACTTACGCTGGGCGGGCGACTGCTGACAGCAACCCAGGCGGAAGAAGTTCTGCGTACCTGGATGGCGACGCCGTTTGGAGGGGGGAGGCACGCGGCTCGCGTCCGGAAAATCACCGAAATCGAAAAGCGGTACTCGACGTGGACAACGCGCAACTCCAACAACTCGTAGCCGAGATCGGCGAGGAGATTCTGGCCCGGCTGGGCCGGGCGCAGAGCTGCTGCTCGACGTGCGCGCAGACCTGTACGGAGTCGTGCGCGACCAAGACTCAGGAGATTATCCGGGCGGGCGCGGACCGCGTCTCTTCGTGCCAGCGGGTGGCGCGCGCCGAGCCCGGGATCGCGCGGCTGATCGACCACACGCTGCTCAAGCCCGAGGCGACGCGCGAGCAGGTGGTCGCGCTGTGCCGCGAGGCGCGCCGGTTCGGCTTCGCCAGCGTCTGCATCAACCCGTACTGGGTGGCGACGGCGGCGGCGGAACTGGCCGGCTCGGCGGTGAAGGTGTGCACGGTGGTGGGTTTTCCGCTGGGCGCGACGACGACGCGGGTGAAGATGGCGGAGACCGAGGAGGCGGTGCGCTCGGGGGCCCAGGAAATCGACATGGTCATCAACGTGGGCGCGCTGCGCTCGGGCGACTACGACGCCGCGCGAGCCGATATCCAGGGCGTCGTGGAAGTTGCCCACCGCGGCGGGGCGCTGGTCAAGACCATTTTGGAGACGGCGCTTCTCGACGACAACCAGAAGGCGATCGCCTGCACGCTGGCCAAGCTGGCCGGGGCGGATTTCGTCAAGACGTCCACCGGTTTCGGCCCGGCGGGCGCGACTGTGCACGACGTGGCGCTGATGCGTCTGACGGTCGGCCCGGCGATGGGCGTAAAGGCGGCCGGCGGCATCCGCACGCTGGAGGACTTGCGGCGGATGGTGGAGGCCGGCGCGACGCGCATCGGGGCCAGCGCCAGCGTCAAGATCGTCGAGGCAGCCGCAGCCTGATGTCCCAGAGCACCAGCGCGCTGCGGTTCCGCCAGCGGGAGGAGCTGCTGGATTTCCTGCTGGAGATCTCCGCCGCGACCTCGGAGACGCTGACGGACCTGGATGGGTTGCTGGCCAACGTCGCCGAAATCATCCGCAAGGTGATCCCGTACGAGCTGTTTGCGATCCTGCTCCACAGCGAGAGGCAGAAGGAACTGCGGATCCGGTACGCGATCGGCCACCGCGAGGAAGTCATCAAGCGGCTGGTGGTTCACCCCGGGGAGGGCATCACGGGCGTGGCCGCGGCGACGCGACAGCCGGTGCTAGTGGGCGACGTGCGCCAGGACCCGCGGTACCTGAGCGTGGTGGATGCGGTGCGCTCGGAGCTGGCGGCGCCGATGGTGACGCGGAACCGGCTGGTGGGCGTGATCGACATGCAGTCCACGCACCTGGACGCCTACGGCGAGTACGACCGGGCGCTGCTGCGGCTCATCGCGGCGCGGGTGGCGACCATGATCGACAACGCCCGCCTGTTCCGGCGGGTGGAGCGGCAGAACCGCACGCTGAAAATCCTGACCCATGTCTCGCAGGAGTTCTCGTCGATCCTGGATCTGAACGAACTGCTGCGGCACATCGCGGACGCGGTCAAAGTGTTGATCCGCTACGACGCCTTTAGCATCCTGTTGGTGGATCGCGAGCGGCAGTGCCTGCGGCACGAGTTCAGCGTGCGTTACGACCAGCGCGTGGACCTGGACAACATTCCGCTCGGCCGCGGCATCACGGGCGCGGCGGTGGATTCCCGCGAGGTGGTGCGCTCGGACAACACGCTGGCCGACCCGCGATACATTCCCTCGCACGAGGGCGTGCGCTCGGAGGTGGCGGTGCCGCTGGTCGCGCACGACCGGGTGGTGGGCGTGATGGACCTGGAGAGCGACCATTTCGCCTGGTTCACGGACGACCACGTGCGGATGCTCACCCTGTTGGCCCCGCAGGTGGCCAGCTCCGTCGAGAACGCCCGGCTGTACCACGAGCTGGCGCAACGCGAGAAGCGCATCGAGGAGGACCTCAAGTCGGCGCGCGAGCTGCAAACGGCGCTGTTGCCGGCCGAGGCGCCGGAGATCGACGGGTTGGAGATCGCCATCGGGTACCGGCCGGCGCGGATAGTGGGCGGCGACCTGTACGACTTCTTCGAGTACGGCAACGCCGCCGCGCTCGTCGCTTTCGGCGACGTGAGCGGAAAAGGGGTGGCGGCGGCGCTGTATGGGGCGCTGGCGGCGGGGCTGCTGCGGACGGTGGCGCCGCGGCGGCTCCCTCCGGCGGCGCTGTTGCGGACGCTGAACCAGGCGTTGCTCGAGCGCAAGGTGGACGCGCGCTACGTGGCGCTGCTGGTGCTGCTCTGGGAAGCCCGGGGGCGGCGTCTGACCATGGCCAACGCGGGCGCGCTGCCTCCCATCATCTGCCGGGGGGGCGCCATCCTGCGGCCGCGGGTCGAGGGCATTCCGCTGGGGTTGCTGCCGGAGCGCGACTGCGAAGAGACGGTGTTCGAGGCGCGGGCCGGAGACCTGGTTGTGCTGTACTCGGACGGCATCACCGACCAGCCCAATCCGGCCGGCGGAGAATACGGGCGGGGCGGCCTGATCCAGTTGCTGAGAACCGTGTGCAGCGAGCCGCCCGGATCGGTGATCCAGGCGCTGTTCGCGGATCTGGACCGGTTCACGGAGTTCGCCCCGGCGTTCGACGACCAGACGCTGGTGGTGCTCAGAGTCAAGTAGTTGGAGGACCGCATGATGCGACGCCAAGGACTGCTCGTCGCGCTGGCGGCGCTGGTGTGTTTCCCCGCCGCGGCCATCGACCGGCCCGAAGTCACTTTCAAGATTTTTCAATTCCCCGCCGACAAGATCCCGCGGATTGACGGCAACCCCGACGACTGGGCCATCGTGCCCGAGGACTATGTCATCGGCACGGACCAGCTCGTGGACGATACCGGGAGACACGCCCGGCCGGACCCGAAGACCCTGGACGTGCGCGTGCGCGTCGGCTGGGTGAAAGGTCTCAACCGGCTGTACTTTCTCTACGAGGCCTGGGACAACTACTGGGACTTCTCGCGCCCGGATCTGCACAACGACACGTTCGAGGTGGTGGTGGATGGGGACATGTCGGGCGGGCCGTTGATCGAGAAATTCCATCCCAACAAGGAAATGGACCCCTGGGACGCGCACTTCTCCATGCACGGAGTCCACGCGCAGAACTACCACATCTTCACGCCGGCCGAGGGCAAGGACTGGGCGCTGGCCTGGGGCTGCAATCCCTGGATCAAGGACCTGCCCTATGCCAACGCCGCGTACTCCTACAACTTCAAGCCGGGCGAGGCGGGAAAGCTGGTGCTGGAGTTCTGGATCACGCCGTTCGATTACGCCGGGTGCGAGGGCCCGCAGCGGGCGGTGGAATCCATCCTGCGCGAGAACAAGCTCATCGGCCTGGCCTGGGCGGTGCTGGATTACGATGACGTCAACGCCAAGGGCCAGGACGGCTTCTGGAATCTCTCGCGCAAGCACACCATGTATGGGAACGCTTCCGAGCTGGTGACCTTCCGCCTGATGCCGCTCGAACCGCAGTTCCGGAAGAAGATCGAGGCGCAGTGGAGCTTCAAGGTGGTGGACATGAACCGGCGGCTGGTGGCGTTCCAGGATCTGTCGGAAGGCAAGATCACCTCCTGGAAGTGGGATTTCGGCGACGGCACGACCTCGACGGAGCAGCACCCCGTCCACCAGTATCAGCAGCCGGGAGAGAACTACGTCGTCACGCTGTACGTGGAAGGCCCCGAAGGCAAGTCCCGCCGGGCCAAGGTATGGGACGTGCAGGTGAGGTGAGGCTCCGCCGCCGAATCCGGTGTGATAAGGTTTGTCCGATGACAAATCGTCGCGCGTTCGTCCAGGCGCTGACGGGGATCGGAGCGTCGGCCGCGGTCGTGCCAGGAACCCCGCAGGCCGTTGTCGAGAGCGACCGGGAATACTGGATCCGGCAGCTCGCACGGCTCGCCGATCCGGTTCTCGGCAACCTGGCACGCGGCACGCTGAAGCGGAACATGCCGGTCGAGTGCGCCACCGGGAACCAGGCGGACCGTCGGAGATTCTCGCACCTGGAAGCAATCGGACGATTACTGGCGGGCATAGCGCCCTGGCTGGAGGCGCCGCTGGAGCCGGGCGCCGAGCGCGACCTGCAACAACGCTATGCCGGTTTGGCGCGGGAAGCGATTCGGTCCGCCACGGATCCCGACTCGCCGGACTTCCTCAACTTCTCCGAGGGCGAACAGCCCCTGGTGGATTGCGGTTTCCTGGCTGAGGCCCTGCTCCGAGCACCCAAGGAGCTGTGGACGAAACTGGACGCGAGGACCCAGCGAAATCTGGCCGCGGCGCTCGCATCTTCGCGCGCGATCACGCCTGGCTACAGCAATTGGCTGCTGTTCAGTGCGATGGTCGAGACCGCGCTAGCGATGATGGGCGAACGGTGGGATGGGATGCGGATCGACTATGCCGTTCGCAAGCACCAGGAATGGTACCTCGGCGACGGCGTCTACGGGGACGGGCCGCAGTTCCATTGGGACTACTACAACAGTTTTGTCATTCAACCCATGCTGCTGGACACGCTCCGGAGCGTTTCCCGTTACAGCCGCCGGTGGGACCCTTTTCTGCCCGAGGCACTGGCTCGCGCGAAACGGTATGCGACGATCCAGGAACGCCTGATCTCGCCGGAAGGCGCCTTTCCAGCCATCGGCCGCTCGATCGTCTATCGCTGCGGCGCATTTCACCTGTTGGCGCAAGTCGCCCTGCTGGGGGAATTGCCGCCGCCGTTGATGGGCCCTCGCGTGCGCGGCGCCTTGACTTCGGTGATGCGCCGGCTTCTGAACGCGCCGGGGACTTTCGACGAGAACGGGTGGTTGCAGATCGGTTTTTGCGGGCACCAGCCGCATCTGGGGGAGAGCTACATTTCCACCGGGAGCCTGTATCTCTGCGGCACGGCGCTGCTGCCGCTGGGACTGAGCGCCACGGATCCGTTTTGGGCCGGACCGGCAGAGGATTGGACCTCGCGCCGGATCTGGAACGGCCAGGACATGCCCGCGGACCACGCGATTTGAGCGAACGTCCTGCGACTCGCTGGATCGGGCCTGCCAGTTGGCGATAGACTGAGTATTCCCCAAGCCGGCGGAGGATGTGCTTGGGGCCTCACCTATGCCCAGCTCGTTCCATTACGAAGGCGACAGGCTGTATTGCGAGGCAGTTCCGCTCGACCGGATCGCGGCGGGGGCGGGGACGCCGTGCTATGTGTACTCGAGCCGCGGGATGCTGGAGACCTACCGGGCGTACGACGAGGCGCTGGACGGGCTTCCGCACCGGGTCTGCTACGCGGTGAAGGCGAATTCTTCCCTGGCGGTGCTGGGTCTGCTGGCCAAGGCCGGAGCGGGATTCGATATCGTGTCGGGCGGCGAGTTGTTCCGCGTGCTCAAAGCGGGGGGCGATGCGCGGAGCGTGGTCTTCTCCGGAGTGGGCAAGACGGCCGACGAGGTGGAGTACGCGCTCGAGCAGGGGATCCACGGCTTCAACTGCGAATCGGAGGCGGAGCTGGCGCTGGTCGATGCACTGGCGGCGCGGCGAAGAGTGAAAGCGCGGGCGGCGGTGCGGGTGAACCCGGACGTGGACGCGCTCACGCATCCGTATGTTTCCACCGGTCTGCGGGAGAACAAGTTCGGCGTGGACATCGCGGAGGTCGAGGAGCTGTACGAGCGGGCGCGGAAGCTCCCGAACATCGAGCTCGAGGGTGTGAGCTGCCACATCGGCTCGCAGTTGCTCGACACGGACCCGATGATCGACGCGGTCGACAAAATGCTGGCGCTGGTGGAGCGCCTGCGGGCGCGCGGCATGGCCATCCGCATGCTCGACTTAGGGGGCGGGCTGGGGGTGCCGTACCGGCCCGGCGAACAGGCGCCGGAGATCCGCGGGTTCATGGCCCAGGTTCGCAAGAAGGTGGAGGGCACGGGCCTGTTCGTGATGGTGGAGCCGGGGCGCTCGATTGTGGGCGAGGCGGGCGTGCTCCTCACTCGCGTGCTTTACCGCAAGTGCAGCCCGGCGAAAGAATTCGTCGTGGTGGACGCGGCCATGAACGACCTGATCCGGCCGTCGCTCTACCAGTCGCATCACGAGATCGTCCCGCTGCGGCAGGTTGCGCGCGGCACGATTCTGGCCGACGTGGTCGGCCCGGTGTGCGAAAGCGGGGATTTCCTGGCGCGAGACCGCCAATTGGCCAACGTGCTGCCCGGCGACCTGCTGGCGGTGGCAACGACAGGGGCGTATGCTTTTGTGGCGTCGTCGAACTACAACTCCCGGGTGCGGCCCCCCGAGGTGCTGGTGGAGGGCGGCGCCTGGCGCGTGATCCGCGCGCGAGAGACTTACGAGGACCTGGTCCGCGGCGAGACGGTGTAGATCAGGATCTCGCGGCTTCCACCAAGACCGGGCGGCGCGCGCGGGCGGCGCGGAGGCGGTCGCGATACTCCTGAATCAGGGTGGCGAAGCCGGCCCAGTAGTATCCCCCGACAAACAGCAGCAGGAAGGGAAGCGAGAAGAAGTTGTAGACGTCGATGGCGAAAGCCACCATCGCCAGGAAATACGTGCCGATGGCGATCTCGACGAAGGGCAGCCAGCCGCTCTTGCGGCGGTATTTCACCGATTCCAGGCTGGGGCGCCCCTTCTCGATGGCGTACTTGGGCGTCCTCACGAAGCCGCTGCGGATGCCGAGCAGCGCCTCGAACACCGCGCGCGTGTTGATCACGGTGAGGCCGACGCCGACGGCCATCAGGGCCGGCAGCAGGAAGAAGGTCCGCTTCCACGTACGCGGAAACAGCTCGCGCTGCGCGAGCACGTAAAAGGCCGAGATCGACCAGAAGGAGGCAACGATCAGCGGCAGATCGAGGAACACCATCTGGAACCAGCCCATGTAGAAGCGGCAGATCATCACCGGGAGTATCAGCGCCGAGACCACCATCATCATGGGGTAGCTGATGTTGGGGGTGAGGTGCATGATGGCCTCGACCTTGGTCCGCCAGGGGAGCTTGGCGCGGAGGATGGTGGGCAGGAGTTTCTTGGCGACCTGGGTGAGGCCCTTGGCCCAGCGGAACTGCTGCACCTGGAAGCCGTGCATTTCCACGGGCAGTTCCGAGGGGCAGTCCAGTGCGGGCAGGTAGACGAACTTCCAGCCCTTGAGCTGGGCGCGGTAGCTGAGGTCGCAATCCTCGGTGAGCGTGTCGTGCTGCCAGCCGCCGGCGTCCTCGATCATGCGGCGCCGCAGAATGCCCGCGGTGCCATTGAAGTTGAAGAACAGGCCCCGGCCATAGCGGGCGCCGTGCTCGAGCACGAAGTGGCCGTCGAGCAGAATGGCCTGGATCTCGGTGAGCACGTTGAAGTCGCGGTTGAGGTAGCTCCAGCGGGTCTGGACCGTCCCGACCTGGGGATCGGCGAAGAAGTGCACGGTGCGCATCAGGAAATCGTGCGGGGGGATGAAATCCGCATCGAAGACGGCGATCAGTTCGCCGGTAGCGGTCTTCAGCCCTTCCTGGAGTGCGCCGGCTTTGAAGCCTTCACGGTGCGTCCGGTAGTGGTACTCGATGGGCACACCCGCGGCCTGGTAACATGCGACCAGCCTTTCGGCAAAGGCGTGGGTCTCGTCGGTGGAATCGTCCAGGACCTGGATCTGCAGCAGATGCCGCGGGTACTCGATCTTGGCGACTTCCTCGATGAGCCGCTCGACGACATAGCGCTCGTTGTAAAGCGGGAGTTGAATGGTGACGGGCGGCAATTGCTCGAAGCGGGCTGTCGGCTCCTGGGGCAGCTTCTTGCGGTGCTTGAAGTAGGTGCGGATCATCTCGTAGCGATGCATGCCGTAGATCGAGAGGATGAACAGCAGGCCGAAGTAGGGAATCAGCATCGCCCAGTCGAACCAGTCCAGTTGGTGGATTCCGGCGAAGGGGTTGTCGAACAGCGCGCGGCGGAGTTGTTGGAGCACCGAGACCGTCAATAGGAGCGCGGGATGGGAGACGGGTAGCATGCAACCGGGCAAACTGCTATTTTATGGTGCCGGGCCTCCATTGTACCTTGTTTCGGGGGTAGCGCAAGGGGGGGCCTGGGTGGCGCAGCGGGAGCAGGTCTTCGAGCTGCCGCTGGCATTCGGCCAGTACCGATCTGAGGGCCAGCCGGAGGCTTATCCTACTGCAACGCTTCCCGGGTGTAGAGGTTTGACGAACTCCACAGCAGGTAGCCCGCGTAGCGCTCCCCGAGCGCGTCCCGCACCGCTCGAACCTGGGCCTGCACCATCGCGGCGTCGTACCGGGCCCCCAGGCTGAAGTCCTGCAACCAGGGCCGCAGCTTCGCCTTGCTGGTGGGCTTGAGGCGCGCGGCGGCTTGCCGCATGGAGCGGTTGACCACCTCGTAGAAATGCTCGGCCGGGTTGTCGAACCCCAGGAACTTGGGTGCGAAGTGCGAGGGGTAGACCATCGGGCACACGTAGTCGAAGCCGTCGTAGCTGTCTTCGATGAGCTGCCCGACTTCCAGCTCATCCTGGCTCATCGTGGCCAGCCCGAACAGGTCCGCGGAGATCCGCACGCCCGCCAGCTTCCGCCTCAGGCGCCCGAAGAACTCCCGGATCGCCACGTGCTTCGGAGTTCTCCCGTCCCACGAGGGGAAGTCCATGTCCGCGAGGTCGCCGTCCGATGGGAAGCGCACGTAGTCGAAGTTCAACTCGTCAAAACCGTGACTGGCCGCATCGGCGGCGATGGCCAGGTTGTAGTCCCAGGCCTCCCGCGAGGCCGGGTCGATCCAGGCCAGGCCCTTGCGGTCCAGCCACAGACCGGACGTCGCACGCCGGTGCACCGCCAGGTGCGGCCGTGCCGCGGCCAGGACGGGGTCCTGGAACACCGTGAAGCGCGCGATCGCGTAGATGCCCTCGCGGTGCAGCCGGGCGATCAGCGCATCGATGTCGCGCACCGTCATGCGGACGGCCCCATAGCGCGTGGCTTCCGGCACGGCGACCCGATAGGCCAAACGTCCCGAATAGTCCTTGATGTCGATGACGACGGTGTTCAGGCCGGTCTTCCTTCGCAGATCCACCAGGTAGTCAATGCGGCGGGACAACCCCGCCGACCAGCTTGTGAAGTACACCCCCTTGACGATTGCCGGAGGATTGGCCAGCCGTTGGGGCTCAGACGGTGCGGGCCCGGCTGCCCTCTTGGGCGCCGGCGACAGTCGCCGCCCGGCCGGCTGCGGCGGCTTGTGCGCCAGCCTGTACCGCTGCTGCCAGAGCAGCGCCGCCACCCCCAGCACCAGGACGGAAACGACGCCGTAGCGCTTGCGAGAACGCACCCTTCGAGCTTAACAACACCGCGTGGATGGGAACATGCTTGCGGGCGCAGGAAGGAATCGGCTGGCGATGCGCCCGCAAGCGTGGAGGACATCTTGAAGCCACAGCCTGCGTGTTTTTCGGTCGATTATCGCTAACCACCTCAAGCGCCAACCTGCGGCTTCTCTTCCTGTTTACACCCAATCCGGCCCCGGGGGAAGTCCGCAGAGGAAAGGCGTCGGGCGGCTTAATACGGGTAGTAGCCGGGGCTGGAGGGGGTGGGGACACTGGTGCTATTAGTACTAGGGCCCGGGGGGGACTGGGGTGGGGGTGACTGGCGTGGGGCCTCAAGGGGCCGGGGTTTCGCTTATAATCAATTCTCTGTTATGGCACCCGCAACCGCTTCCCAACCCGCCACCTCGCACGTGAGGTGGGTGATCTGCGCCCTTCTGTTCTTTGCGACCGTCATTGCCTATGTCGATCGCAACGTTCTCTCCGTTCTAGAAAAGACGCTCGAAGGCATTCTCAAATTCGACAGCGTTCAATATGGATTCATCACCACCGCCTTCCAGACCGGGTATGCGATCGGGATGTTGCTGGCCGGCCGGCTTGCGGACCGTCTGGGTACCCGGAAGGCGTTCGCCCTGGCCATGGTCTTCTGGAGCCTTGCCGCGATGACGCCCGGGGCGGCCAGCTCGGCCACGACCTTGGGCATCGGCATGTTCCTGCTGGGCCTCGGCGAATCGGCCAACTTCCCGGCCTGTATGAAGACCATAGCCGAGTGGTTTCCTAAGAAAGAGCGCGCCCAGGCGGTGGGAATCTTCAACTCCGGGGCGAACATCGGTTCGATGGCGGCGCCGCTGGTGGTGGCGCCGCTGGTCGTCGGATTTGGGTGGCGGGGAGCGTTTGTCGTCGCCGGAGCGACGGGCTTCGTGTGGCTGCTGTTCTGGCTGAAGATCTACGCCAAGCCGGACCAACACCGCAAGGTTTCTTCCGAGGAGCTGGGGTTGATCCTGAGCGATCCGGTCGAGCGGATCGAGAGCGTGCCGTGGGCCCGCCTGTTTCCGTGCAAAGAGACCTGGGCCTTCGCGGTGGCGAAGTTCCTCACCGATCCGGTCTGGTGGTTCTACATTTTTTGGCTGCCCAGGTACCTACAGGATCCCGCGACCTTTGGGCTGACCATGGCTGCGGCCAAATTCCCGGTGGCGCTGGTGTATGCGGCATCCCTGATCGGAAGCATAGGCGGCGGCTGGATCTCTTCCGCCATGCTGAAGGGCGGACGGAGCCTGAACGCGTCGCGTAAGACCGCGCTGTTGCTCTGCGCTCTGTGCGTGGTACCGGTGATGTACGCGCCGTTCTCAAAGAGCCTGTGGCTGGTGGTGGCTCTGGTGGGTCTGGCGGCGGCGGCGCACCAGGGCTGGTCGGCGAACTTGTTCACGCTGGCAACCGATATGTTCCCGCGCACGGCGGTGGGCAGCGTGACGGGGATCGGCGGCATGGTGGGCGCGGTAGGCGGACTTCTGACGCAGACGGGGATCGGATACATGGTGAAGCTGAACAAGATGTCGACCAACAGCTACACCCCGCTGTTCCTGATCGTGGGAACGGCCTACCTGGTGGCGCTGGCCATCATCCACGTGATGTCGCCGAAACTGGCTCCGGCGAAAGTCGACTAGGCAGTCCCTCGGTTGCGGGCAGCGGGAGGGCAACCGGGGACAGCCTGAGCCGTCCCCACAGCGGACGGCCTAGGCAGTCCCTCGGTTGCCAGCGGCGGCTACCGGGACCGGATGCGACCGAGGATCCCGGAGACGTAGTTGAGGGTCTCGGGAATGGGCGGGATGCCGCCGGCGGAATCGACCCGGCCGGGGCCGGCATTGTAAGCGGCCAGCGCCAGCGGTAGGTCCCCCTCGTACCTGACCAGCAATTGCTTGAGGAACCTGGCGCCAGCGTCGACGTTTTCGCGGGGGTCGAAGGGGTTTTCGACTCCGAGATCGGCCGCGGTCGAAGGCATCAACTGCATCAAACCCTGCGCGCCCTTGGAGGAGACGGCGCAGGGCAGGTAGCTGGATTCCTTCTCGATGACAGCGCGCAGGAGGTCCGGAGTAAGCCCCTCCTGCTGGGAGATCTCGGCCAGGAGGGGGTCGATCTTCTCCGGGGGAACGGGGCCGCAGTCGGCGGCCGGGGCGAGAGGGGCGGGGGCGGGGAGGGGAGCGGGGGCGGCGAGGGTGAGCGGCTGGGTCCAGGGGATGGTGAAGAACGAGTCGGACTGCCCGGCGGCGCCCGAGAATTGAGCCTGCACGGCGGAGCGCTGCTTCTCGACCGACTCGCGCTGCTTCCGGACGGACTGTTCCATGGCGGCTTGCGGGTCCTGGCAGAAAGCGGCGCCCGCCGCGAGGCAGACCAGCAGCGCTGTGACCCTCATCCTCATTCCAGTGGATAGATCGGCCGAAAGGGAGGAGAACTATAGCCCGGGTTGACCAGGGTCTGCCGGTTGGGGCCGAGGGTGAGATGGAGGACGGCGGAGACGGTAGCGTCGCCATCCAGCGCGGCGCCGAGCGCGCGCGTGGCCTCGACCAGCAGCAGCGAGCCGAAGGGGACGAAGTTCCGGCCGTGGTAGAGGCGCCGCAGGCGGCGATGGAAGGTGGCGACGAACCGGGAGGAGAACTTCGTCAGGTCCTTCAGGGCCTTGCGGGGTTCGCGAGGCAGGGCCTGGCTGAGCTCGCGGCCCTTCAGACCGAGGCTCACCAGACTGTCGAGGAAGAACGCGTCGGCGGCCAACAGCGAGTTGAGCAGCCGCGGCCGGCACTGGACCGAGGCGAGGATGGACCGGGCCTGGTCCGGGGCGTAGAAGCGGGCGGTGCTTTTCTTTCCGGCGTCCACGAGGAGCTGGCTGATGCGCGACAATTCGTGAACCAGGGCGCGGGTGGCGGTGCGGCCTTCCAGCGCGGGGCTGTTGGGGCTGAGGAGGGCGTAAGTGAATTCGGAGCGGGGGCGGCCGGGGAAGGGGCGCATGGATTGGTAGACGACCAGCGGGAAAGCCGCGCCGAGGTCGTCGTAGCGGTCGATGTCGCTGAAGTAGACGTAGGGGAGCCAACGGCGCAACGCGCGCTGTACGGCGACCGAGACGGCCGAGTAGACCGGGAAGAAATCGGTGTCACGCTCGCCGGGGGCGCGGAGCCATGCCGCGGCCAGGCTGCCGGGGATGGAAAGCGTGAGCGAGGACTGAAGGCCGGCGTCAGGCCAGGCGCACTGTGCCGTCTCGAAACCGTAGGCGTTTAGAAGTGGGATGAGGCTGAGGCGGGCCTGAGCCGCGGAGAGGCTGCGCCGATCGGTGTAGGAGAGGGTGAAGCGTGGCTCCTTTCCCGCGAGCAGAGATCCGGCCAGCACGAGCCGGCCCTGGTATTGGCTCTTCCTCTCCGCGCGGTCGGAAGCGCCGGCCAGGAAAACGAACAGCCGGCCGTCCTCGCCGGTCTCGATCTCGACGCTGGCGAGGGCTTCCGAGCGCCGGCGCCACTGCTTGCGGCGGAGAAAGGGGAGGTGGAGTTCGAGATGCACCTGGCGGCTGAGGCAGTCCGTGAGCACGGCAGGGTGGCGCCGAACGTGGAGGGAAGGCGGCGCACCCAGAAACGAGAAGTCGCCCACCGAAGCGTTTCGGTAAGCGCTCTGGCCCTCGGCGGTGAAGTCGAACGAGCAATCCAACAGGGCCTCGCCGGCTGCGGCGCTCGCATAGCGGTAGCTGAGCTCGGCGGAGTGCCTTTTCTCCAGCGCGGCCAGCGCCTTCGCGTGGATCGAGCGGGCCAGTTCGAGGACGGAGTCGAAGCTCCGGAGAGCGCGGCCAAGATCGGTCTCCGAGGCAATGCCGCCGAAGACGTCATTGAGCTGCCGCTTGAGCCAGGCGTCGAGGGCGCCGAAGGCGGCGAGGCTCGCGAGCCCCAGCCGGACGCTTTCCAAGCCGAACGGTTCGGATGCGTGGAACCGCGGAACGCCGTGAACGCCGAGGATGGCCAGGACCAGCTCCTCGGGGGCTTCGGGGGGCGATGCGAGGGCCTCGGCGGAGACCACGAGATTCGAAGGGAAACCAGGCGCGGAGTCGCTGCGCTTGAAGATCCGGAGGCGGAGGCAGCCCTGGGAGTCGAGGGAGACGGAAGCCAGGAAGGCGCTGGCGAGCGTCAGGTTGAGCGCGGCGCCGGAGCCGCTATCGACGATGAGGCCGAGGCTGTCCGGGAGCGCTCCGGCGACGACCTCGTGGAGCCAGTGGCAGTCAAAACCGAAACGGCTGATGACAGCGACTCTGAGCGGCCCGTCGAGAGGGAAAGAGCGCACGGAGTTGTCGCCGAGGCCGGCGGAGAACTGGGGGAGGTCTGCGGGCATAGGCGCCACCTGGGTGGCGTTTGATTATACGGCCGGGGTCTGGGTATTCCAGCCCGAGAAGGCGGGCGCCTCGGGCCCAGAGAAACCGTAAGTCACACCGGCTGAGGGAAGTGCGTGGAGGTGCGGGTTTGGTGGATTGGCGGTGACCGGCGGGGTGTCAGGTTTTGGGATGGAGGCGGCTTCGACTACAATGGGCGGGTGCGCGGAACTAGACGGACGGATGGCGGAGGACGCGTATTCCGGTACCCGCTGGGCTACCGGATTCTATCCCTCGTGGGGAGCGTGTTCCTGGGAACTTGTACCGTGCTGGCACTGGGCCCCGGTCCGGGGATCGCAGCCATTCTGCGGTGGCCGGTGGTTGTGTTCGGCCTGTGCGCAGCGCTGAATGCGTGGTTGTTGTGGGCGCTGCTGCCGAGGATCGAGACCGATGCCGAGGGGATCGCGCTCACGCGGCTCGGCCACAAGCGCCGCCTGCGGTGGCGCGACGTGCGGGCCATCGAGCACCGGCCGGGCAGCGCGAGCCTGGTGATCCGCGGCCCATCCGCAGTCCTGCGGGTGCATCGCCAGTTGCGGCGGTATCTCGAGTTCTACAAGATCCTGACGGCCGCCGTGCCCGGCGAGGCCCTAGAACAGCCGCTGCGGATTCCATTCACGGTTGCCGCCTCCCCGACGCTTCGACTCGTTCTTGCGGGCACGCTCGTGCTTTCCGGTTGGCTGGGGTTGGCATTGCTCGGGAGTGGGAGCCGGCCGGCGGCGCTGGTAATGTTCGGCCTCGCCGCGCTCAGCCTGTATGTGGGGCTGTACCGCGCGCCGGTGCGCTTCGAATTCGACCGGGACGGGCTGAAGACGGTCTACCTGCTGAGGGAAGCAAGGCGCCGGGCGGCGGAACTTCAGGCCATCGAATTGGTTCAGCGGCGCGCCGTGACTGTGCTGCGGCTGAAATTCAGGGGCAAGACCGTAAGTCTGAGCGACAGCCAGGTTCGGGTTCCGCCGGAACGAATCTACGAGAGCCTGCTGGGGGCGTACCCGGTTCAGAAAGGCTGACCCGCGACTACGTTCATATCCAGGCCGGGGTGGGGGACTGGTTCGCTTCGGTCTGTCGTGACCGGCGGAGGCGGACGAGGCGGCGGTTGACGTCGGAGAGGGAGGCGAACAGGCCGGCGTAGTGGCGGCCGCGGCGGGGTGGAGCGGGGCGGGCGGCGCGGAAATCGCGGGGATGGAAGCGGTCGGTGACCGCGATGACGGCGACGCCCATGGGGCGGTATTCGTGGAGGCCCTGCGCCCAGGCCAGGTCGCGGTCGATCCAGAGTGCGAATGCCATCCTACTTGTTAGTATATAGGCCATGGAAAGACGAACCTTCTTTTCGGCGTTGGGAGCCGCTGCCGCGGGTCTCCAGGCGGGCGCGCAGCCGCGCAAGGGACGGCTGAAGCAGGGCGTGGCGAGGTGGTCCTTCTCGAAGTGGAGCATTGAGGAGCTGTGCGCCAACGCGGCGCTTGTCGGGATTCAGGGGATCGACCTGGTCGAGCCGGCGGACTGGCCAGTGGTGAAGAAGCACGGGCTGGTGCCGTCGATGGTTTCGGGCGGCGGAACGATCCCGGTCGGGTTGAACCGCAAAGAGAACCACGAGAAGCTCGTCGAAGGGCTACGGGCGGCCATCACCCGGGCGGCCGCGGAGGGCATCCCGAACGTGATCACGTTCTCGGGGAACCGGCAGGGGCTGCCGGACCAGGAGGGGCTGGAGAACTGCGTGGCCGGGCTGGAGCGGATCAAGGGGTTCGCGGAAGAGAAGGGCGTCACCATCTGCATGGAACTGCTCAACAGCAAGGTGAACCACAAGGACTACCAGTGCGACCACACGGCCTGGGGCGCGGAAGTTTGCCGGCGCGTGAATTCGCCGCGAGTGAAACTGCTGTACGACATCTACCACATGCAGATCATGGAGGGCGACATCATCCGGACCATCCGCGAGAACATCCAGTACATCGGGCACTTCCACACGGCGGGCAATCCGGGGCGGAACGAGATCGACGGGACGCAGGAACTGAACTACCGGGCCATCGCGCAGGCGGTGGCGGACCTGGGCTTCACGGGGTTCTTCTCGCACGAATTCGTCCCCAAGCGGGACCCCTTGCAGTCGCTGCGGGAGGCGGTGGAGATCTGCACGGTGTAGGGAGAGACTTCCCGGTTCATCGAGAATCTGGTAAAATGTCAGAGAAGAGGGAGTATGCTCCATCTTACCTGCAAGGTCGATGAAGTGGGAAGGGTTCTACTGCCGGCGAAGGTCAGGAGGGAACTTGGGATCGAGCCGGGCATGGATGTTCTGCTGACGTGTTCCGATGGGGTTGTCCGGCTGGAGACCCGAGCGCAAGCATTGGCCCGGGCTCGCCGACTTGCCAGCCGCATTGCCCGCCCGGGTACGTCGGTGGTGGACGAGTTCCTGGCCGAGCGCAGGGAGGAGGCGCAGCGGGAGGCCCAGGGGCGTAAGAGCGCTAACCGCGCGACAGGCCGCCTCCGGCGGACGGGCACCCGGCGCCCGGACGGAAGAGGCTGAGGTGCCGGCCGATTGCGTGCTGGACGCCTCGGCGGTCCTGGCGGTGCTGTTTCAGGAGAAAGGATCGCAACGGGTCGAGCCGCTGCTGCCGGCCGCAGCGATCAGCTCGGTGAATATGGCCGAGGCGCTCGTGAAGCTGATCCGGCGAGGCGCCGCACCCGGGGAGGCCCGGGAAATGTTCGACGCTCTTGGCATCGGGCGCATCGTGCCGTTCGATGAAGCCGCCGCGTTCGTCAGCGTCACGCTCCTGGGCGCCACTTCACCGCTGGGGCTGGGTTTGGGAGACCGGGCCTGCTTGGCCACCGGCCGACTGTTGGGGCTCCCGGTCGTCACTGCCGATCGAGAGTGGGCAGCGCTCGACGTGGGAGTCAGGATCCGCGCGATTCGGTAGGCGGACCGGTGTTTGCCGGGCTTCACTCCTCGGGTTTGCAGCCGAGGATGGTCACCTTTGCGGCGTTGGCTTGGGCGAGCATTTCGTCGCGGTCGAGCAGGAGGGTGCGGCCGGCGTCGAGGGCCAGGGCGGTAGTCCCGGTTTCGACCATGGTCGCGATGGTGGTGGGACCGGCGACGGGGACGTCGAACAGCAGATGGACGCGGCGGCGGCTGGATTTCACCAGCGTCAGGCGGCGGCCGTTGACCAGGGCGGCGGCGCGGCGGAGCATGGCGTCGGTGCCTTCCATGGCCTCCAGGGCGACGCAGGCACGCTCGCAGATGGCGACGCTTTGGCCGACGTCGAAGCCGGCCAGGGCGCTGGCGATGCGGCGGCCGTAATGGATGTCGGCCAGCTCGTCTTTGGTGGGCTTGCGGCGGGTGAGCGGGCCCTCGGCGGCGAGCAGGGGTTTCAATAGGGCGGTGGAATCGGCGAGGTGGATGCCCTCGTCCGCGAGCGCCCTGGCGATGCCGCCGATGAGCGCGTCGGTGTTCTTCTGCGGGAGCGCGGCGAGCAGCTTCACCAGGCGCCAGTCCGGGCGGATCGAGGAGAAGATCTTGGCGTGCTTGACCTGGCCCGCCATCACGACTTCCTGGATGCCCTCCCGCTTAAGGATGTCGATGAGCTTGCCGAGCTGGCCGAGGGAAACCCAGTAGCAGCGCGCGGCGAGCGGCTCAACCTCGGGCGCGGCTTCCTCCCGGATGGCGACGACGACCACTTCGTGACCCAGCTTGCGCGCGGTCTCCAGGGCCAGGATGGGGAAGCGGCCATTACCGGCGATGAGAGCGTATTTCACTTGACTACGCCGCGGGGGGAGGACTCTATGAAGTTGAGGAGCTCGTCGAGTTCCGGGCTCGCGGGGATTTCGGCGCGGATGCGCTCGAGGGCCTGGGAGGTGTTCAGGCCGGCGTGAGTGAGGAGGCGGAAGGCCTTGCGGAGGGCGTTGCGGGTGGCTTCGGGGAAGCCGCGGCGCTCGAGGCCGGTGAGGTTGGCGCCGAAGGTCTTCACGTCGCGCTCATTCACGGTCATCGAGAACGGCATGACGTCCTGGGTGACGACGCTGCCGCCGCCGATCATGGCGTGCCGGCCGATGCGGCAGAACTGGTGGATGCCGCTCAAGGCGCCGACGATGGCCCATTCGCCCACGGTCACGTGGCCGCCGACGTTGACGCCGTTGCCGAGCACGGTGTGGCTGGAGATGCGGGCGTCGTGGGCGACGTGGACGTAAGCCATGAGCAGGTTGTCGTCGCCGATCGAGGTGAGGAGGCCGCCGCCCTCGGTGCCGCGGTGGATGGTGACGAATTCGCGGATCTTGTTGCGGCTGCCGATGCGGGTCTCGGCGCGCTCGCCGCGGTACTTCAGGTCCTGCGAGGCGACGCCCACGGTCGAGTAGGGATAGAAGATGTTGTCCTCGCCGATGGAGGTGGGGCCCTCGATGTACAAGTGGGCCATCAGGCGGGTGCGGGCGCCGACCTCGACCCCGGCGCCGACGATGGAATAGGGGCCGATGTCGGCGGAATCGGCGATGCGGGCGGAGGGATCGACGATGGCGGTGGGATGGATAGGCATTCGCGCGACTACTCGGCCGCCGCGGCCCTCTCGGCCAGCTTGCACATGACCTCGGCCTCGGCCACCACCACGCCATCGACGCTGGCCGTGCCGTACAGCTTGGCCACCAACGACTTGCGCTTGCCCACTTTCATCTCGATGCGGAGCTGGTCGCCAGGGACCACCGGGCGGCGGAACTTGGCCTGCTCGATGGAGGCCAGGTACACCACCTTCTGCTGGTCGGGCAGGTCCTTGAGCACGAGTACGCCGGCGACTTGCGCCATGGCCTCGACGATGAGAACGCCGGGCATCACCGCGAAGCCGGGGAAGTGCCCGGCGAAGAACGGCTCGTTGCCGGTGACGTTCTTGATGCCGACGATGCGATCGGGCTCGAGCTCGACGATGCGGTCGACCAGCAGCATCGGGTAACGGTGCGGCAGAATGCGTTGAATCGCCTGAAGATCCAAAATCACCATGGGGATTCCGTATTATAGCAGGTGGATGGACCCGATCCTTTCGTACCTGGAGACACGGCGGGCGGAGATGGTGAGTCTGTGCCGGGAGCTGGTGGAATGCGAGTCGCCGAGCGACGATGCGGCGGCGGTGGGGCGCTTTGCCGACCTGGTGGCGGACAAGGTGGCACGCATGGCGCGCGTGCGGCGGATCGCAGGGGGACGATTTGGGCCGCACCTGCGATGCGAATTCGACCTGCCCGGAGGGAAGCAAGATGGGCAGATCCTGGCGCTCGGGCATTCCGATACCGTGTGGCCGGTGGGCACGCTGAAGCAGATGCCCTTCCGGGAGGCGGAAGGCAGGCTGTGGGGACCGGGCGTGCTGGACATGAAAGCCGGGATCGCGTTCCTGATTTTCGCGCTGCGGGCGTTGCGCGAACTCGAGCTCCCGGTGCGGCGCCGGGTGGTGATGCAGCTCAACTCGGACGAGGAAGTGGGCAGCGATTCGTCGCGCCCGCTGACGGAAGAGGAGGCGCGGCGGAGCCTGGCGGTGCTGGTGCTCGAGCCGGGCACGGGACTGGACGGCAAGCTGAAAACGGCCCGTAAAGGGGTGGGCGAGTACACGATCGTGGTGCGGGGCAGGGCGGCGCACGCGGGGCTGGATTTCACCTCCGGCGCGAGCGCGATTTTGGAGCTGGCGCGGCAGATTCAAAAGGTGGCCGGCTTCACGCGGGTCGAGCGGGGCATCACGGTGAATCCCGGGGTGATTTCCGGGGGCAGCCGGACCAACGTGGTGGCGGCCGAGGCGCGCGCAGGGATCGATATCCGCGTGCTGCGGATCAAGGACGCCGAGGCGCTGGACCGGCGGTTCCACCGGCTGAGACCGGTCGACCGGCGGTGCAGAATCGAGATCTCGGGGGGACTGAGCCGGCCGCCCATGGAACGCTCGGCGGGGATTGCGGCGTTGTTCCGGAAGGCGCGGGAGCTGGCGGCGGAGCTGGGCATCGAGTTGGAGGAATCCGTGAGCGGCGGGGGCTCGGACGGGAACTTCACGGCAGCGGTCGGGGCGCCGACGCTGGACGGGCTGGGCGCGGTCGGGGAAGGGGCGCACGCGCCGCACGAGAGCATCCTGGTGGAGCGGATGGCGGACCGGGCGGCGCTGGTAGCGAAGCTGCTCAGAAGCCTTTGAATTGCGGCGACCAGGGGATCGCCGGGCCGACATGGGCCCTTCCCTACTTGCCCGGCGGCAGAGCTGTGGACAAGAAGCTCTCAAGCTTGGTCTGATCTATTGCCCTCACTGTGTCAGAAATGGCGGGATGAACGAACATCCGAATCTTGCCCAGCGACTCGCCGAAGCTATCAACAATACTCGACCAGACCACAGACTCCTCGACCCTGATCTTGACCAATTCATCGGAATGGTATCGCCAGCGGTCGGTCTCTCCGAAAAACCTCAGTGTGCTCATTCCCTCAGTTCGCTCGGCCGGTACATCCAGAAGGACAAGGGGATAGTCCGCCTCCGTCCTGTGTACTATATCAAGAGAATCACTATTGAACGCTACGGTCTCCTCACGTTCCTCACTAGTCAACCCCTGCAAGTGAAGCACGAGCTTCTCCTGCAGCCGATTGTTAAGTGCAACTCTCTCTTTCGGAGACGCTCCCGAGGCACATTTCTTTGCTTTCTGCCACAGGTCCTTCCTTTTCTCCTTGCTTACAACCAGAACGCGCTTGTAAAGTTTACGATTTGCAAGATCCTCAATAAGTCTCTTGCCTTTTGGGCCGGAGTGTTGATACAGCCACGAGAGCATCTGCAAATCGGAAACATTTATGCCCGGCCAAGCCGCTCTCTCCATTTCCTGGCTCGCCACGCCCTCAAATAGCTCCTGCTGAACTGCCGGAAGAGTGTTCGTGACCAGGAGCGTGATTAGTTCCTCTTTCAAGTCCCGCCTAGCGGCTTCGGACAGGTTCTGTAACATCTCCCATACAGCATGATGCAGCATCGCCTTCACGGCGCGTGACGTCCGGTGCCAGTACACCGCTCCGAACATTGCATACCGCACAAACGCTACAGACTCAGCACTAACCTTGCCTTTTTCATGCACACCGACGCAGGCCGACAGCATCTCGTCCCGGTTTTCATGAACAGTAGTCAGCACCTTACTGAGTCTCTCGAAATCGATCGCTAGCCCATACGGCACATTCAACTTTCTACTGTCGCGCACTAAGTAATCCAGCTTATCCGCATCAATAGGGCCGTCAATTATAGAATGGAGAATGCGATCCTTAATGGGAATAGTTAGTTCGTCCACGTCCGCCCGCAAGATATCTTCTACTCTGACGGACATGCGGCGTTCACCGGCAGAAATTGGCCACAGTTCATCTGTCAGTGAGTAAAGGGAGCTGACACCCGAGATCGGCTGGTTCGCTAACTTGAACCCAATTGACTCGTGTGCAAAGACGCCGTCGTCAGCATCTTCCAAGTCATGCGCGAGTGGATACTGACCTAAGTCGTGGAGGAGCGCCGCGAGCAAACAGGCAATGAGATCGGCCTTCGTCATTATCTGACGAAACATTGGGTTAATTGGATCATGCCAAAGCGCATATAGAATCCGGGCTGCATTGCCGTATGCACCTAGCGAATGCTCTGCACGGCTGTGCGTGGCTCCGGGGTAGACAAATACAATGAGGCCGAGCTGGCTAATAGAACTGAGGCGCTTGAACGCTGGGTGCTTGATTAGGCGTAAGACGTTGTCGCTAACGGGGGTCTGTCCGTGCTGAGCGACCTGGATGTTTTCGCCAGAGAAGAAGTCGAGCTCCGGTATTTCACGTTCAATTCTGTATTCTCCGGTCAGCTTGGCGAGATCGGTGATGACGCCTGCGATGTCGGCGTATTTAGTTTCACTATCACTCTTGTCCAAGACAACTTTAGCCCTGCGATAGTGAAACGAAAAGCCCTCCTATAATGGGACGTTGGCGAATCGTTCCCTGGCTGGAGCTTCGCCAGACGCCGCCCACAAGGAGGGCAA
>Ga0187878_1001125_pt1 | contig 27186 bp, 28 predicted proteins | sample June2016WEW_17_1_FD_132979 | JGI IMG/M metagenome (GOLD analysis project Ga0187878, IMG submission 132979) | Peatland microbial communities from SPRUCE experiment site at the Marcell Experimental Forest, Minnesota, USA - June2016WEW_17_150 | ecosystem: Environmental > Terrestrial > Soil >...
CGTGGCTCGGGGTCCTGCGCTTGAACCCGCAGGCTCTCGCTAGTCTGCGGTCTTTCCTCAGCCGTAGTGCTAGTCTCCTGTCGCTGGGTATCTGTAGTAGGTGTTTGGCGAGCTGGGCCTTGAGCATCGAGAGTGGGTTGATGGGTTTTCTTCCCGGTCCCTCTAGGTGGTAGTGTTCCGCAAGTTCTGCGCGTATCTGGTTTAGATTGAGTGAGTCAAGCACGCGCTCAACGTTCAACCTATCCTCGTTGGTTGGTTAGGTTGGTGATCTATAACAATTTCTAAACAGGTAAGCGCGCATCTACGAAGAGGTTGAAGAGGTACTTTGTCTTGATGCCTCATAGGGAGATAGAGGTTCTCCTATGGCCTGAAAGCACAAGCGAGGCAATAATGAAGGAGGCTCTCGACAGGATCGAGGCAGCCACAAAGCAACTTGGCTACACATCAACTCTTTTTACCATGCACGCAATCTTGGAGTGGTTGAGACTGTGGAATTAGCCAATGAGATTGTTTCGAAGGCTCTTGAGCTGGGCTACGCCAAATGCGGGATAGTTAAGATAAGTCAAATGAAGGAGTACGCGAAGGAGCTTGACAAACGCGTCAAACTTTACCCAGAAGTTGAGCCAATCTACAGGCACTTCTACTCATTCTCCAAGCCAGAGGAAGACTATCCCTGGGCGAAATCCATTATTGTATGTGCGAGGTGGTATGGGCGGTACCACCTTCCCGATGGCTTGAAGGGAAAAATAGCGAAGTACTACCAAGTTGACAGCAGAAAGGACGCTAAATCTAAGGAGTACACGGACAGCACCACATTCGAAGCCTACCTCAAAAAGCGAGGACTAAAAACTGCAACCAAAAGAGACTTTGGCATAACTGCCCTCCGCTGGGCAGCTATGAAAGCTGGCATCGGAGTGGTCCGAAAAAACAACTTCTTCTACACTGAGAAGGGCTCATGGATATTCTTGGAAGCTTGGCTTATTAACGAAGAGCTTGAGCATATATCTCAAAGCGATGCGAAGGATTGCCCAGCCTCATGTAACCTATGCATAAAGAGCTGCCCAACGGGCTCCCTATCAGCACACTATACTATGAATCACTTATCATGCGTCTCATGTCTCACGACCTTTGAGGGCTGGGATTGGACTACCGATAAGTACCAGCCTCAAACGGGCGACTGGATTTTTGGCTGCGAAAACTGTCAGGATGCCTGCCCATTCAACCATAAGTCGTGGGTTGAGGAGGAGGCGTTTCCAGGTCTCGATGATTTGGGTGAAAAGATCTCCCTCGAGAAACTAGTTGAAATGGACTACGATTTCCTGAGAGATATCATCCAGCCCAAGTTTTGGTATATTCCAAAGGACAAGGTTTGGAAGTGGAAGACAAACGTCTTGAACGCCATGTTGAATAATTATCACCCTCGATACTACCCTTACATAGAAAAAGCATGCAATGATCAAGACGAACATGTTCGTAGAATGGCACAGTGGGTAATTTCTAGATTGAATAATTCATCTTCGGACTAGGCTTCAAATGTTACTCTTCTCATTATACGCTTTCTACGTTTTCTACTTTCGTGTCATGCAGGCACGCGCGGTGCAAACAGTAGGACCGTCTCGCATGCGCCTAGTGATAAATTGATTTATGCATCTCATCCTCACTCCGTTAATCCAGCGAGGCTCAGGTGGTCTGGTCGACACAAGGGTTTGATGTGTTTTTTTTACACAGGATTAATTTTAAGAACAATAAATTTAAAAAAAACCCGATGGCAATTACTTAAGCGATTTTCTTGCCAGCTTCAGGACCGGGTACTATCGAGTATATTTCCTCAGCCTTCAGCAGCCAAACCGCCTTAGCAGGTAACTGTTGAGTGGAACCCTTCATAATCTCCTCCATCTTCTCCTTCCTCATCTCATAGAGGGGCCCTGATGTAAGATATTCGGCCTTACACTTGATCTGATACGCCTTGTGAACACTCATGTCGAAGGCTGAAACGCTTGCCCAGCCCTTCTTGACGAGGTTGTCGTGTGTCTTGTTGAACAGGTTCTCAACAATCGCCATATGTTCGTTATCGACCCACCACCAAAACATGAAGTAAACTTCATGAGGCTTACCGTCGCTCGATACCGTGGCGATCGGGATAACCTTCTGTTTGCTAAAAACCGCTTTCGCTTCCTCTGGGATGTTAACCATTTCTAATCTATCCCCTTGTTCCCAACACAACATAATCAGAAATGTCATTTAACCATAATGGGTAAATTATTAACCATGGTTCTAGAAACTTATTGACTCAGATAAAAAAAGAAACTGAAGAAATCAAAGAAATGTCTCAGGTTCCTTCCGATCTGGGAAAGTATCATGAAGCCACTTCGCCTCCTTGACGAAGAATGGGTGTGTCATCACCCTTGCGCCTGTTGGACAGTTTTTGATGCATGCGTAGCATCTTATACAGGCCTGCTTCTGCGTCTCGACTGTGGAGCCGATTGTTATGGCGGCGTTTGGGCAGACCTCAGCGCATTTGCCACACTTTGTACAGGTTTCCTCTTTCGTGATTGGGGCAGGTGGCTCGGTACCGGGTTTGGCTGCGCGGGATATTCGGAATTCGTCTCTGTATGGGCGGTTACCGTTGACGGCTATCGAAGGGAGGTCCTCTTTGTTCCTAGCAGTTAATAGCTTCTCCCTGATTTTCGAGCCGAATTCCCGGGCTTTTTTAAGGTCGGAGCCATCTGGGCGACCTGCGGCTATGGGGACTTCTGGGGAGCTGAATGAGTGTTCAGCGATGAAGGCGCCGCCCGCGATGGGCTTGAATCCAAGCTCTGAGATTAGGTCGGTCAGCTCGATTAGGGCGTCTTCGTATGCCCTATTACCGTAATACAACCAGGGTGACTGCGGGCGCGCGCGCCTGTGTGATGGCTCCGGCGAACGAGAACGAGAAGAGACACGCCTCTACGCTGGGGGAGAGGACCAGGGTCGTCCTCCGCAGGGCGGGGGCGGGGCTGAGGAGGTTGATCGGCGACAGCCAGTACAGCAGTGCTAGGGTTAGGAGCCTCGTCGAGGAGTCGGTGATACCCTACACCGCGAATCAGCGCGGCGACGGTCTGAGGGTGGATAGGTGGTTTAGGACGCATGGTCCACCTGGGCTGGTGTCGGAGTATAGGAAGCGTCCCATGGTGGAGGCGCTCTTCGCTTTCTTGAGGACCCAGTTCGGCTTGAATGTGGTTAGGGTGAGGGGTTTGTGGGTGTCTCCGTCTACTCTCTGCTGAGTATGTTGTGCTGTGTGTTGAATAGGGAGGCGGCGGAGAACATGGGTCGGCCGGAGAAGGCGATGTCGCCGTCGTTCTTTAACACGTGAAGGTTCGCAGATTCGTGGGGTGCGGGGGGTTTGTTAGTGGGTGTTGGGCTTGTGTGTGTCGTTTTTCAGTCGTTTTTGCTGGTTGTGTGGTTTGTCATCGGGGTTTTACTTGTGTGGTGTTTTCGCTGGGGTTGTTTGTTGGGGTTTTGTTGGTGATTGTTGTTCTATGTATTTAATTTAGGGACGAGCTAGCGCGCGCTCGCTTAATGGATATAATGGCAATCTAGGGCATATTATAAACCCCTCACCTTCTCGTAGAAGCCTCCCCCTCGATTCATGAGATCAAGCGAATTTACCAAAACCTAGAAGAAACCACACACTTCGACGATTTTAAACGCTTCATAGAGACCAACACGGAGCTGAAAGACGTCAAGTACCTGAATCATGGTCTCCCAGGCCCTTCACGTGTCACTTACCGTTCATGATCAGGCTCAGTTACTGATGTTGAGCCTAAGCAGGTTGCTCCGCGGGTTTATGATCCTTCTAGCCAATAAGCTCTATTATTAGCTGTAAACAGAAATGTGGGTTTAAAACCATTTTACACCAATAACGGGACAAGCCAGCGCGCGGAGATTAAGAAAAAGCCAGAGGACATAATAGACAGAAACGAAACTGACTACAAAGTAAAATTCGAGACGAGCTATTTTCTAAGCAAGGATTTCAAAGAGCTCTTTGGCAAAAGTTGAAAAAGGATACGCGCGCGGGCAGCGTGGCAGTCTGAAGGACTTCAGTATCTGTGGCCAGCGGAAATACATTTTCGGCCTAGTCCGTGCGCGCTTCTTCTTCCTCTCGTTCTGTTAACCATTTTCTAAACCAGATATCAGTCTCTTTAGTAAGGATAACGTGGCTTATTTTGTGTCGCTTGCCATCAACCCCACGATGATATTCTATTAAGCCTCGTTCCTCAAGGCTTTTCAGACTATGTAAGTATGATTTTCTGAAAGTTGGTGTCAGAGAGTCCTCTTTATACTCTTTAGCTACCTCTTTTTTTAAGTCTTCCAGATATACAGTTTGTGTGGTTGGAGGATATCGAAACATCATTCTGGCTATATTATCCAGAATTATCTTCTCGAGATGACTCAGATTTGGCTGAAAACGGTTATCATCTATACGAACGTTATCCGTTTCCTAACCACCTAAGAAAACACCTGAGGTGGGGCTATTAATACTTGGTTAATAACCAGAGCTTAGAGCTACTCAACTAGTAAAAATTTATCAAGAAATATTTGAAAATAATTCAAAGGTTATCATCTAGTACGGTGATATCCTTGGCATTGGGCGCAAGGGAGGAGAGAGTTCATGGCAAAGGTTTGGATAGAATTAACTGAGAAGGAGAAAACTGAAGTGAACAGGGAAATGTGTGAAACCAGCCAGAAGAATATGGTAGTCTATTATAGTGCAGAGATTAAGGCGGCATTATTAGGAAAATCACTCCCCAAACACATCTCTAAGACTCTCTTTGGTAATGGAATAATGGTTAGGTCTGGGTCTGGTGGTAGACAAGGGCTGCGGTTCAAGATCGATCAAAATGTATTTAAGAAATACAGAGGTTTAATTGAAAAATGAGTTATTTAGCATATTTTTTCCCTTGAGGATCAGGATCGAGACCAAATAGTTTCTAACTAACCTATCTCAGCGCGTCAGACCCGCGTAGTCGTGGGAAGGAAGGTGACTAACTATGCTATTATTCAAATGTTGCATTTTGAATTTGTTTTTAATCTTCAGAGAGTATGTCGGAGCTGATTTGCGTTCAGGTGAATGAGGAATTATCGCTTGAACGCTGCGCGCGCATTCTGCTCTATAAAAACACGCCATACTTGGACTCTGACAAGAGTCGTATCACTTCAGATCCTCCATTACAATCGCCCTCTTCTTGCCTTAAGCAATGGACACTAACACTATTGCACGAGAACTTCCTAAACTCCTCGACTAACTTTGCCCCCGCAGGTGAGAGCTTCGGTATTACGCCATCTGGCTTGTCAACTATTTTCACGGGTAGGACTTTGGACTTGGTCTTGACTAGGTGTGGAGTAGTTCCTTCTTGATTACTACCTTCGGGGACACTTTCTTGGAAGTAGCACACGCAAATCTGTCTTTAAAATCGATCGCGCGCGCTCACGAAAAAACAGTTAACTATTCTTCTTAATTAGGCTATAAAATCTTATTAAAGCCACATTATTTATTCAGATAAGTTCAACATGAGAATATTACGCGCTCGCAATTTTTTCGTTCCAACAATATTTGTGATCTTCATCTTCCTCTTTACACAAATCCCGGACTGTAAATGTGCGCAACCTCAAGTTTCCTATACTCTGAGCTACTCCGTAAATGGGGGAGGGAACAGATACTCCCCGCCCACAGTAACCTACACATCAAATGGCGTACAGCATATTCAGATACTTGGTTCACAGGTAACCACCTATCGCCTCGACGTGAACACACAATGGAGCATCACAAACCCACTTTCAGGCTCACTGCCATACGAGAGATGGCAAACGAACCAGAACACAGCGGGTACAGCTAATGCCAACCAAACTATAGCATTAGTCTATTACCATCAAGTCACAGTGCAGTTTGGATACAACATCCTCAAAGGAGGCTCCGGATTCTCACCTCCATACGTATCCTATACAAGGTTTGGGTCAGCAATGGCAAACAAGACGGTGACTATCGTTTGGGTGGACTACGGGTCAGCCTACTCCTACGTTAATCCACTAGCGGGGTCAAAACTGGGTGAGAGATGGATCACCGCTAAACCCACTGGCACTGTAACCTCCTCGACCCTGATCACCCCAGACTATTATCACCAATACTACATAGTCTTCGACTACGGCATCAGCGGAGGCGGCAATCCCACTGCCCCCTCGGTAAAATACATTGCTTTGGGACTTGACCAGGACCCATTGCAGGCCAACCCTAGCCAGTCAACCTGGGCAGACGCCCAGTCAACCTACACATACTCGCCCAATCCCCTAACTAGCTCTGGTACGAATGAGAGGTGGCAGGCCTCAACCACACCCTCCGGAACAGTCTCATCCTCAACAACCATAAGACCCGTCTACTATCATCAGCTACTCCTGACGCTATCATACAATATATTAGGAGGCGGTTCGCCAAGTCAACCATCATTCAGGGCTCCAGCATTTGGCTCCAACTCAAAGCAGGCTCTCACAACATCGCCGACCAACTATTGGTTTGATAGTGGCGCCTCGTGGACCGAGGCGGGCACGCTCGATGGATCGAGCCTCACCGAGCGCTGGAGCACCGGGCAACCTATAACCGGGGTAATTACCATCACGAAGACCCTATCATTTAACTACTACCACCAATACGCTGTAACCCTAAATTACAGGGTCAGCGGGGGCACTGGATTCACTCAGCCAACAGTTAACATAATCAGCTTTGGTATAGCGACTTCGACTAACTCTACCTCCAATCTCTGGCTAGACAGCGGCTCCAGTTACAATTTTCAAAACCCACTGATCGGTTCAAACGATTCAGAGAGGTGGTATGCAGCCACCTCAACCGGAAACATCCAGGCAACGGGAACAATTGCTAAGCTCTACTACCATCAATTCAGCGTCATCTTCAGTTTCACTACACTGTACGGCGGCTCACCTAATTCACCATCTATCAAATACGTTTCCCTCGGATCATCATCTACGCAAGAAGTGACATCCGCCGATTCATCAACTTGGGCTGACGCAAACACGACTTACACGTATCCGCAGATACTTCTAGGAGGCTCAGATTCTGAAAGATGGCTGATCACTCCCTCAGTCAACGGTAAAATAACGAGCTCCATTAAGGTGTCTCCAACTTACCTGCATCAATACTATGTGAAGATAGAACCAAGTCTAACGATAGCCGGATCCGCGTCACAACCCAGCGACTGGCATAACTCGACTTCCCAAATATCAATATACCCAACGGCTGCAGATGGCTGGCGTTTCGAGGGTTGGGCCGGCAGCGGGGAAGGGTCCTACACGGGTCCTTTGCTAAATGCCACGTTCATTGTCTCGGCCCCAATTACGGAGAAGATGATATTTTACCCCGGCTTGAAAATTAATGCAAATGGCTGGGGCTACATCGCCTACACCCTTAATTCCAGCAACGCCACAGTAAACGCTGGGAACCTCACAACAGTCTATGTACCAGTCGGGACAACTCTAGGACTAAGCGAGCATCCTAATTCCTTCCTCTATTCATTCATCAACTGGACTGGGGAAGTGAACAGCACATCCAACTTCATCATATTAACAATCAACAAGCCATTAAACGAACAGGCGAACTTCGGGTATAACTACCTACTCATCGGACTGATCGTAGGAATCGAAGCTGCCATCGTAATAATAGCCTATTTTGCATCGGGTGGACGCTCGCATAACATCATAAAGCTCATCGCGAAGGCAAAAGCTGTGATGAAAACCAAACTGAACCGTAACGATACACGTGTGGTCGAGTCAAACCAATAACTAATTTTTCCCAAGCAGAACATCTGGACTCAAGACGGCAATCTCTGAGTAGAGACTCTTAGTCGCGTCCACAAACGCGGAGCCAGAGGTGGCTTCCCAGGTCAACTTCTTTGCAGCGACTTTCCCCAGCAGCTCAAGTGGCTTAGAAGGGTCAGCCCTTCTCAGCATCGCCTCCTGGACAGATGCGACACCGAATATCATCGCGTACACTCTCTGCATGTTTACTTCGCTAATAATTGGCTTAAGCAACAGGAGATTTGACTCCATCTCAGAGTAGGGTCCAATCAGGGACTGCGAGAGCATCCCCCTGAATTGGGTCACCGGATCCTCTCCTTCGCCAACCCTTTCCAACTTGCGCATAATCGCCTCACGTGGGTTAACACTCAGCTCCCTGAGATCCTCCATCGCCTTCGCGCGTTCCAAGAGGAAGTTGATTACGGAGGTGTCTACAGTTTTGACTATTTTCTCCCTTCTCTCACGTTCTAGACTGTAAGGTTTGTTTACGATATCAGTTATTTGGTCATAGGTTGCCTTGTCGATGATATCGAATGAAAGGTCGTTAATCCTTAATTTGAGCCCATCTACAGAGATCTTTGTGGAGTCACCGTAAGTAGTATGCCCAACAGGGATCAACTCGGAGCTTCTCAGGGTCTTTTTCAGCTTAGACACGCCTATAGTCTTCTCTTCCTCGACTATCCTGATTTCACCGGCTTCGTAGTATTCTCCCCTGAACCAGATATTCCAAACCTTCGTCGAGTAAACCACCTAATTCACCCCCAAGCTCAACGACGGTATCCTCCTCGCTATCGATCTATACCCGGCCTCGATTTTCTCCAAGATAGGGTCCTCGCTGAGTCCATAGAAAATGTATAGGTCGCAGAAGTTGTATCGGGAGGATTTCTCACGTAAAATAACCTCGGAGTTTAGGAGATCCTTGAAGCCCAAGCAATAGTTCTTGAAGGTATCCTCTATCCCTAGGCGAAGCTCCCTTGGCGATAGCCCAAGAAGGTGGATGCTCTGGTAGCCTCCCTCGACGCCTTCGATGGAGTTCATGAAGGCGTTAATTTTGAATAAAGTCTCCATGTTCCTATAGACCTGATCCGAGGCGGAGAGGAGGGTAGAGATGGAGTGATTCATTATTCCGAGTTTCTTGTCACCCTCGATAAAGTGGCTCAGAGTTTGGATATTGGATGCTAGGTTTTTGACGACTTCCTCAAACGCAGCATCACCAGTGATCAACCCCTGGTCCTCGTCGAAGTAGGCGAGGCTTTTGACATATTTTTCCTCAACAAGGACTAACGACCACCCCTTTTCATGCGCTTTTTTCAGGGCAATGTAGCACGTGTTTTTAACCAGTGGGGTTGAGGAATCATCCGCAGTTATAGCCAGCATTGTTTCGTTTCCCTCCAGCATGGAACTGTTTAGGGTGGCTAAAGATAGTGGACTGTTAGTGTTCACTACAATCATTTTATATTTTGAGATATTGTAGCAGACTCTCCTCAACCACCCGTCGATTTGATTCGAGCACCTTTTTGAGTAGTCGAGCCATGTCCCTCCGTCTATCTGCTTCAGGGTAAGTGATTTTGTTGCCTCAGCGTCTTCGCTGCCAATCACAATCTTTGATACAAATGCATCCTTTACTTCAGCGCAATCGAGGCCTACGAACAGTACAATAAGGTCCTCAAACCTCACCTCCGTCTCCGGGAGGTCGACTAGTTCCCTAACGAGTTGATCGTAGGGAACAGGCGAATTGCACTCTGGGCAATTCAGATCCCAGACGGTTGCATGGCAGTTCTGGCAGCTAGGCATTTTTCATTATAACCTCTTTATCCTCATCATATTTTATCTCCGGGTTATTGTTAGCGTAGTAAGCTGCATAAATCTGGGCTGCTCTGCGCTGAAAAGGGAGAGTGGAGATCTCGAGTGCATTCTGTTCGGCTAACTCGTTTTTAATGATCTTCATAGCTACGGGCAGCTGGGATAGGATTATGAGATTGCCCTCGTCCGACTTCTTGCTGGCTCCATAATTCTTCATAAAGTCCGTCAACTCCTCAACGATCTCGGTCGAATCACGTAGGGTTGGTTTGGCGTTTAGGTTTCTATCCCTCAGGCTCTGAAGTCTCGTGGAGTAGTTGAAGACCTCGAAGTGGATGACCTTCGTGGTCCCTGGAAAGCTGTTGATGAGCTTTTGGAGTTGGGTGATCTCGCCCGAGACGTCGTTGAGAACATCATCTAAGGTCTGTTTAAGGTTCTTAACCTCCTCGAGTATCAGAATAGAGTTAACTGGCTTAGGTTCTGCTAATTTTTCAGTCATGAGTTTTAGCGTCTGTCCCCTCTTCTGGTCTAGGAGTTCAATCAGACTCTCGGTCTTCTCCAGCAGTGATGCTACGAGGCTCTCTAGCTCGGGTTGGTTCTTTATGTGGAAGTTGAGCCAATATTCCTCCGCGAGCAGCTTGACGCCACCTTCATAGTCGTTGGATTCGAATAGTCGGGTGGGATCCACCGGCGGGTGCACGTCAAGCTGGGAGGTTACAACGTTGAAGGCGTTAAAGGTAGCCTTGTAGGTGTTGAAGATGTCTTTTGAATTATTCTTAATATCGTTGAGAAGAAGCGAGTAGTCTTTAAGGGCCTGGTTAAAATCCAGGTTTCTATTTACTTCCGCCAATTCGGAGAAGCTCTTCTTTAACCCCACCTCCTTTAATATGTTGTTGTAAGTGACGACGAGTGAAATGAGGTAGTGCAGCTCACCTGTCACCCTGACTCTGACTGCATCTGAAAAATGCATCGCCTTCGGTGTCAGAACGTTATCCAGCTCTTGGATCCACTCATTAAGAGTCTCGAAACTTGCAGTGCTAAAACCCCTCCAATAGTCGTTTATGGTTGACTCCGTCTCCTCCACGGTTTTCGCTTCAGGGCTAAGTATGATTGAGGGGGCCTCAAGTGTGGCTTGGTTAATCAATTTTTTACATGGGTCTATTAGCTTCTTTATGGCTCCGATCTTCTGTGAAACTTCGATCCTCGCCTTCTCCGTCCTCTCCAGCAACTGGATCCCATACTCCCTCGCAGTGAAGACTGCGCCAAGAACAAGCGATGACATAGCCATCCAGATCATTGTTGAGGTGTCGAGAGACGTCTGATAGCCGCCTATGTTGGTTTGCGAAAGTACTGTTATGAGTATGTAGAAGGTGAGCGGCGTCACTATGGAAGCGACGATGGGAGAAATCAAATGCAACATCTGGTTAGCCTGCTCAAATACTGAAAACTTATCAAGAAAACTGCTTATTCCACTAGCCACTCCGGCGGATAGGATGAATATTAGGAAGAGGATGATTAGTGGTATCAAGAGGAAAAAAACCATTCCGTTGGAGAGGTAGTTTTTGACCGGCGCAGCGACAAGGGGGTTGTAGAAGTCGGGGGAGACATTGGTTAGGAAGATGTTAAGCCCTGGTATAGGGGGGCGCATATACTTGGAGAAGTTGATGAGCTGTGTAAAGATAAGGGGTGTAGTACGCGTTAATTGGCTACCCGCCTCAGAGATGAAGGCGTTCTCAACCACTAGGAGAGGTATCATAGTCAGAACGTAGGTTAAAGAGACTGGGCCAATGCTTGAGAGCCCACCGATTATGGCCGCCGCAACTATCAGTGGCACAGAGAGATAGTAGTAAGGCGTGAACATCATGGCTACTGCGAGGATGGCTATAGCCATCGATGTGGCTTCATGCCTGGCGCTGAATAGGTTGACCAGTAGAGCCCCCACGGAGATTATGATGAATGCTAATCCTGCATTGTTTGTAACTGTCCAAACAGAGAAGCCGGTTAGTTGGTAGAAGATTGTTATGAAGACGATGAGACTGAGAATTGTTGAGGAAAACTTCGGGTTATAGTGGAGAGCAGTAGAGAAGAGGAGGATCGAGACTAGTAGAGGAAATACGGGTGCGCCTGGTAGAAAGTTGATAGCAGCCATGAAGGCAAAGGAGGAGATACCAATTATCGTGGCTGAGGTATACTTGTCTACGGTTGCGCGTAACTTGGGAGTGATCTCTTTGAATTCGATCTCCACCCCACCTACTCGTCACCTATATTGGCCAGCTCGGAGACGTCGTGGATTCCCTGCTCGAGGAGGAGGCTGCGGAATAGCACCCTCTCAGATTTCTTTACCGAGTCTGCATCGCTCTTCATCGAGGAGAACTTCTCTAGGTCTTCCATCCTCGCTTTGGCGAAGATGACGAGGAATGTGATCGTCCACGGGTCGATCTGGTCGATCTGCCTTATTGAGATGCTTTTGCTAGCTTCCACGCTTGAGAAGACGTTAAGTGTGTTAGATAGCATGCCCTGCAGCTGCTGGTCCCATAGACCCCCCGGGATGCTTACGGTTGTCCAGATGAGATCAGTGCGGTAATGGTCAGAGAGGCCCACGTAGTTTGCTACGCTGAATATCCTAACGTAGGACTTCACAATGTCCCTGAATCGGTCGCGGTCAACGATGTCCTTGAGGATGCCGTCGCCCTTTAGGTTAGATTCCTCCTCCTTAAGGATCTTGTCCATTATCTTTACTTGCTCGACCTCACTCAGCTCGACGACGCGTTCATAATAGTTGCCCGTCTTCGTAATCTGACTGAGGGCAGCGTTCAGCTCGTTTGTCTTTGTATAAACGAAGTTGAGGTTCTTGCGGTAGGTGGAGGTGACCTCGAGGCTCTTCTCGAACAGGGTCATCTTCTCAACCTCCTGCCTAATCGACTCCAGTGCGATCTTATGCTCATCGTAGTTGCTCCTTATATTGATGAGCTCAGTCTGCAGGTTTTTGAGGTTCTTCTCAAGCACCCTCTTCTTGCCGTCGAAGTCAACCCAAATTTTGTTGACCTCGTTCTTGATTCGCTTCTCCTCGGATTCCTTCTGGTTCAGCTGCCTCTGCAGCGACTCGACGTCCCCCGACTCTTCTTTTAACCTCGACTCTATATTTTTTCTTATGATCTTTATGCTAGGGACATAGTTATCGCTCATCTTGATCTCGGTCTCGGCACGCGTTAGAATGACTCCCGCGGTCTTATACAGGGGGAGAAGCTCAGTGTCGCCGATTGTGCTGATCCTTATTCCAGTTCTCGATTTGTCTTTGGTGTATCGTATAGCGAGTTCATCGGCCAGTGCTTTGCTTCTCAAGTAGCTCTTGGTTGTGTCTATCGCTACCGCTAGAAGGGTTATCAGGTTAATGTATGACCTTATCTGCCGTATCTGGGTCGATGTGAGAAACTTGCTTGCTGTGATGCTATTCTCGAGCTCCGACATGAACTGCTGGACTGTCTTGTTGTAGTCCTCGTAGTTCTTATCGATGTGAACTATTCTCTCCCTGAAAACATTGATCTGCTGCATTACCGAATACTCAACCGTGTCCTCAGAGAAGTTTAGAGCCATAAGAGTCTTGTTCCACTTATCATTATAGTAGGCCGCAAAGTCACTTAGACCCTTGATCTGCTTTCTTAACTCTGACTCGTACTTACCGCCCCTGTGGATTACGTCCTCAACATCGTTGTTGAAGGTGTCAGCTCTGTATCCGCCCACCGCTATAAGTTGCCTCTTGTAGAGTTCGACGAACTCATTGTATCGGTTATTGAGAATGTCGTTGATCTTGCTGAGGACGTCCCTCTTGGAGTTCATCAGTTCCCCAGCGTTGTCGGCAAGTTGGAGGTACTCATGCAGGTATTTCACATAGTCATCAACTGGGTATTTGATCTTGAGGTAAGCTATCGAGTGTATCCAGTTGGAGCCAAAGTCGTTGTTGGTTCCCACCCTCGATAAGAGGTCAGCTAGGTCGAAGCTGCTGAACATGTTTAAGATGTCTATCACAGAGTCGTCGAGCTCCTTTTTCGCCGTCATTAGGTTGTTGCGGTTGTTGTATATGGGGTCTAGCGCCATGAAGAAGAGGGAGTTGAGAGGGTTCTTGTAGGCGTCTCCGTATTTTTTGACTATCTGCTCGTTGAGGGTGTTGTTGAAGAAGAGCTCCAACTCCATGAGCGCGTTGTATGGGGCGGGACCTCGTGCGAGGAGGTCATCAGCTGTGCTTGGGAGTATCGTCATTCCAATTATTGGGACCGATGAACCGAGTTTGGATCTGAGGTGGCGAGCAAAGTCCATGACCATTCCACTGCCGGTTCCGCCACCTAGCCCAAAGAGGACAACAACTATTGGTTGGAATTTGGAGGTTAAGACACGGTCCTTGAAGACCGACATCACAGAGTTCAACTCGGAGTAGTGGAAGTAGTTGAGGTTGTATACGGCCTTGCTGAGGGCCCTCTGGCGCCCGACACCTCCCGCGAGTGGGGGAATGGAGATTGAGGATTTTAGCCAAGGCTGGTAGTTCTTGATCTGAATACCCTCCTTCTCAACGTACTTATCGTATTTCTCCATGAACTCGAAGAGCGAGTCGGGTGTGTTGAATTTGATGTTCAGAGCCCTTACCCAAAGCTTCTCCACCGGTATGCCCTTTGACGCTAGTTTCTCGAGCGTGGCCTTGTACGCATTCTGGAGGTTGTTTAAGTCTCCGTCAGCTACATCTATGGCAAGGCAGGCGATGCTGAAGTCCTCAGATTGAAGTAGGTTCTGAAGACGAGCGCTCTCTAGAAGAGTCTGAATGAGGTTTGCCCCGGTACCCCCTAAACCAATGAGGTGAATGTTGGAGAACATGTCAAACTATGCCTCTTCGAGTTTGTCTCGGAGCCTCTTCAGCTCACCGGCGAGTGACTCATCGTATCGCGCCGCTGTGACCTCTAGACCCGCCAGCTGGTTCCGTGTGTCATCTATTGTTGACTGCTTCATGGTTGCCTTCGAGTTGGCCCGAGAGAACATGAGGAAACCTAAGACTGCCGCTACCGCTACCAAAACCACAGCCCCAATTAGAATAGTCTGAAGTGAGTTATTAGGCGGAGGTGGGAAGTTGCTGGTGTTGATCACGTTCAAGATATCCGTTGCCTTCTCGGGTAGCCCGAGGTTATATATAATATCCGCTTGTGCGAGTACTCCATTTACTAGTGACTCATAAGATTTGTCTATCTGTCCCGCTGATATCATGTTGGATTTCTGGTTGGCTGTTGATAGGTAGTTCTCTATGGATGGGTCAGAGACGTTGAGGCTAATGACGCCAACTGATGAGCCTCCAGTGACAAAGATCTGAATGAGGGAGTAATTCTTTAGCATGAATCGATAGGTTTGGCCTAGTGCCTGCTTGGTTGTTACATCAGCAGGGATCTGAAAGAGAACCTCAAGTTGGATCTTTCCCTCAACTTGCTTGAATAGGATGCTTCTTTCACCTGGGGTGAATGTAGCTGAATTGTATCCTCCATAGTTCTTCGTGAGCAAGTACCAATATTGTGTCACGCTGGGAGACATGGCACTACTTAGTGATACATTGAAGTTTGAGCCATTTTGGGTGAATGGCACGTCAACCTGCAATGTTAAGTTGTATGAATCGCCGGCGAGGAGTGGTTGTCCTATGGGCACAGGTGTTTTGCTCGTCTTATCCTGTATAGATATAGTAGAGGCCCAATTTGTGGAGGCGCCGAAGACGGTTGTTAAAGGCCCCATTATATAGCTGGCAATTATCAGCGTTATCAGTAGGTATTTAGTCACTCTGTGATTCATGGTTGACATTCAGAATGGATGAGATTTAAAACTAATGTATTATTGGGAAGTGCATTTTCACGCAACTTGCTTAATCGTGGAAATTTAGCAGATAATCGCGCGCGCGAGTCGGGTATTCCGATAATTATATTTGCGCGTGATAGTCCAAACGCCAGTTTGCCACTACCTCCCCCCACTACTTTTAACATAAATTAAATAATCTTAATTCTCAGAACATACTTACAGAATAATTCGAGTATACAAATTGCATGACATAAAGCCTGAATTGACTTATTCAGTTTTCTTTCCGTCCCGCACGACTCAAACATTTGTTGTTCTCCACACATTACTCAACCCTATTTTATGACCTCTTTTCACCAACTGTATGCAGTTTCCCCATGAATCACTAAGAATAACCAGGTAATCCCCAGGTAGAGATATTGGACATTTTTCGATAAATTTCGCTCCCTTATCGATCAGTGAAAGCATTTCCCTCTCGGGATCGTCGCATTTCAAAGCAATGTGAAGTTGAAGATTATGACTCATCACTTTTGAGAGTGGTTCCACATCTGGGACTTAAAAAAGTTCAACTGTGACTTTTTCGTCGAAATCGGTTATGAATGCCATTGCCTTTTCATCGTCTTTCGCCGAAAATTTGATTTTAAAACCCAGGACTTCCCGGTACCAGTTAGCCATTTCGATTGGTTTATCGACGCTTATTCCAATATGTTCTATCTCATAGTTCTTCACATTAAGTCAACTACATTTATTTTACAATTAGTAATTAAAATTCTCTAATCTTTTCACGTTTACGGGCATTGTTGTAGAAATATTATAATAGAATCGAAGATAGTCGCAAGATGGGCCAAACTTAAAGCTCAATAGGTTAAAGTCATAAGAATGAAATAAGGATGCGTGCTCACCCGAACCCAAGCGCACAATTTAACACAGAGGCGCGAGCAGCTCCACATAATACTAAACCGTGAACTTGTACACTTGGACATTAACAGCCTTCTGGAAAGAATAGTTCCTCAGCGTTTTTTCTAAGTATCCATGTGGCGTACTTCTTCGCATCCTCTAGTTTGAAGTCGCCATCCTCCACCTTTAATGCGAGGACCTTGGCAATGTTTTCTCTAGCGATGACGGTGTGACCATATGTTCCTTCAACACAGAGGAAGTCGCCGCCGAAACCTAGGATCTTGTTGACGGGAACCTCATCGAGCCACTCGTAGAGTGCACTGCGGGACCTCGAGGGACTGATAATATGCATCCAGCTCATATCCAGATACACGTTGGGAAAGTTCTTGGCGAGAGCTGATAGTTGATTGCAGTACGGCCAAGCGCCATGGAAGATGTCAAACTTGGCGTCTCGGTACTCCATGAAAAGGTTCACGAGGAGCTCCGGGTTAGAATTCGACAGTATATTCTCATTACCTTCTTGGAGTCCGGTGTGGATTTGTATGGGTAGCCTACGCTTCTCTGCTTCCTGGATAGCTATGTGTACTAGGTAGTCCTGCATAGGGAGCAGTTCCTCGATGCCTGGGCCCCAAGGCACCATTCTGCTCTCCTTCCTCGTGGGATTGGGCGTGTATCTAGTGAACCCTCGGGTCTTGTAAAGCTTGTTGAATGCCTCCTCCCCATCCGAGTAAGAACGCTTTTCGAAGAATAGGGGACGTTGGTATGCGAGGGCTATTTTGATCCCGAATATTTTTCCTTCATACTCATCGAAGCTCTTCCTGACTAGGGCTACATAGTCGTTGAAGTCGTGGATCCGCACGCCATGCAGTTTCGCTATGATTTCCAGCTCGTTTCTGTCGCTTGGGGTCATGAGGTCATCCACTCTAAGGACCGGGGCGAAGAAGTTACGGTCTATTTCGTAGCTGCCTGTTAGGTCGTCCAGTATCGAAATGTCTATCCCCGCTTTTTCCTTGAGCACCCACCTGTAGAGTCCCTCTCTATTCTTGTCTCTCATTTTATTCGAGAGGTCCCTGTAGGTGTTTGAGCAGATGCTCGGTACATCATATAGATCCCGAGCAGCGATCTCTATGGCTCTGGCGTAACCCGTATTTCTGATCCTCTCCCACCAGGGTTCCAAGATGCTCCAGCGCTCGTCGAGAGGCTTCGAGGTGTCTCTGATTGTGGTTACGTCTGTCTCTCTCATCCCCGCTGAAACAAGGTCCGAGGAAGTATAGTGTATGAACAGTTCGGATAGGGCGTCCACAACTCGACTTACTCGATCTTTCTCTTGTGGGAGGTGTTCGTGGGTGTCGATTATTCTAACCTCATCTATATGTTTCTTCAGTTTTTGGTAAGTTGTGTTAACCATGCATTAGAGCAGATGAAGAATGGTGATAACGTTTCCGTGCGCATATCAACGCTGGAACGAAACTTGGACGCGCGCTTCCAATCTTAGCGGTTATGAAGCTCTTCGCGGTTGAGTAGGCTCTTTTCATCGCGTGCATGTTTTTTGATAAATTATTTATCCGTTTTCGCGCGCTTACCCCCCGAACAGGCTAGTACTGCAGTAGCTAACCACACTCAGTCACGGACAGTCACGGCAGGTCACTCACGGTCACCCATCACAGACAGTCACGGAAGGGTCACGGGAGGAGTCACGGACAGTCATGGAAAGCCAGCAGAAGGGGTCACAGACGGTCACGGATAAGTCACCGAAGAAGTCAAGGGAGGAGCCACCGCCATCCATCGTCATCACGGCGGTTAAGCCAGAGTGTTAGCATCTCCGAGAGGATGTAGGAGGGTGAAGCCACGCTTGAGGAGTAGCCGAGTGTAATACAGGCGAGGAAGGGTGTGGAGGAGACCCTTCTCAGGATGCGTGTGCCAAGGGTGGGCGTCGCTGCAAGAAACGGTGAACGTCGGATTTCGACGCAGAATTGGCGTGGAGATTCTCCGTCGTATTTCGACGTCCATCCGCGTTGGATAGGTCTAACTATATTTTCAAAAAAAAATAGGTCTACTTTACCGCGCCCAGCTTCTTCGCTTCATACTGTGTGTAGATGGTTCCAGTGATGAGGCCGACGTTTGGAGTGGATGAATGCTCTTGCACGCGCGACAACTACCAATACAAGGAGCTGGCGCAGTTTTCCAAGCTGGAGGTAGTTAAGGTTAGGAGCATGGTCAACTGGATGTAGCACAAGCCGGAGGTCACAACTTGGGTTAGAAGCCTGTTCTCCCTTCGATACGTTACCAGACTGGATAAGGAAGCTGGAGAGTGACGTTGGCTACGTAGAGTTCCTGAAGAGCAAGAGCGTGACTGTGCCCGCTGCTGCAGGTAACACAATGGATGCTGCAGCTGCTGCAGAGGAAGATGTACAGGAGTGTATGCCTGCATAGGGTACTACTGTACAAGCAATCCACATCGAGCAGTAAGCACCAGCGAGCAGCAGCAAACAGAGCAGCGGATAGAGCAGTGGACACCCGTGGCAGAGCAGTCCGGTAAGCTTCGGAAGGATATGATGACCTCTGTTGATGGTAAGATGACGAAGCTTGGGTTTACACAGCCCCTTTCTGAGTTCTCAGAGATTCGGTTTCTCACAATCGTTAGCGGTGGATGAGTCCAGATTGAATTATATTGGCTAGATTCCTTGAAAACTCATTCTATTTCTCCCTCTTTAATTTTTACAATTCTATCTACCATGGAATCAGCCTCTTCAGAGTCGTGCGTCACATAGATCACCGTAGCTCTCAATACGTCGAATATGTTCCTAATGTCATTCATGAGCTGCGTCTTCAGTTCGGGGTCGAGAGAGGTAAGAGGCTCATCCAGTAACAATATCTTTGGACTCACCGCGAGCGTTCTGGCTAGGGCTACACGTTTTTGTTGCCCCCCACTCAGTTGGTCTGGGTAGAAATCTCTGACATCCTCGACATGAACCATCAACAATAATTTGTTTACCCTCGCCGCAATTTCCCCTTTGGATAGCCCCTGTGACTCTGGACCAAAACCTATGTTCTCTTGAACTGTCATATTCGGGAAGAGAGCAGCTTCCTGCATAACGTAGCCAAGACCCCTCAAAGCGGGCGGAAAAGAGATTTGATTCACGCTTACTCCACTTCTCGTCACTATGACGCCGTCTACACTTATCTCACCGGAGTCGGGTTCAAGAAGGCCAGCGATGATGTTTAGTGTCGTTGACTTCCCCACCCCACTCGGGCCGACGAGGCCTAAAACCTCGCCATCTGACACATCGAAGCTCACTTCTCGCAGTATCTGTCTAGACCCGAAGGCCTTCCTGATTCCCTTGACGCTGATCAAGGTGTCCTCTGACCGCCCAAGGACTTGACTGCTGCGAGGAGTATGAAGGAAAACAGGATCAGTATCACAGAGAGGACGACGGCTACCTGGAGGTCACTGCTCAAAGCGATATAGATGGCAAGGGGCATTGTCTGGGTCACACCTGGGAGGTTACCCGCGAACATCAGTGTGGCCCCAAACTCTCCTAAGGACCTCGCCCAGCACATGACTAGACCCGCGAAGACACCTCTCCAGGCTAAGGGAAAGGTGACCTTCAAGAAGACGCGGGTATCGGAAGCAGAGAGTATCCTCGCGCTGTCAATTAATCTCTGATTCACCCCACTAAAAGCTGCCTTGGAGGCACGTATATAGAAGGGTGAGCTGACGAAGACCTCGGCAATAACGACTGCCCAAATCGATCCGGGGAGAATGATACCTCGACTCGCCAAGACTCCACCTATGAGTCCTCGCGGGGCAAAGGCCAGAAGGAGTGCGAGGCCTGCCACCGCTGGGGGTAGAACCATAGGCAGATCAACAACGGCGTCGAGGAACCAACGCCCCTTGAAATCGTACCGAGCGAGGGCGTAGGAGATTGGCGTCGCGAGAACTAGGACGACAGCGGTAGAGACCGTAGAGGCGAGAAGACTCAACTTCAAGGAGTCTATAACCGCAGGAGTGTTGAGCCTCGACACCAGTTCAGAGGGTGTAACTCTGAGAAACACTGCAGCTATTGGCAGTATTATGAAAAGGAGGAAGATCGCAGAGAACACGACAACTACTGCTCTAAGCGCTAGCCTCAACACACCGCACCTATGGTCCCAGGAATCCAGCGTCAGCGAGCGCCTTCTGGCCGTCGCTCGACATCACATAGTCTATGAACTTCTGAGCCAGTACAGCATGACTCGTTGTGGTTATGATCCCTATAGGATAAATTGCTATCAGGTTTATATCGCCTGGGATCTCGATGAAGTTGACCTCGCTCGCCCTATTGATTGCATCAGACTTGTAGGCGAGGCCAGCATCCGCTGTCCCAGTCTCAGTCTTTGTTACGACCTGTTCCACATCAGTCTCGTATGAGATCACGTTCGCGAGCACCTTCTTGGAGAAGCCCACATACTCGTCCCCTTTATAGAGGGGACTGCTTGAATTACCCCAAGTTGCATCGATCTTAGTCAAGATCTGAAGTGCATAGTTGCCGGCTGGGACCGACTTATCAGCCATCACTATCCTCACGCCCGGCTTTGCGAGGTCGAGAAGGGTAGAGACTTTGGTATCGTTCTTCGCGACGATAACAATTATGGAGTTATGGGCGAAGACGGTCGAGCTTCCAGATAGCAGGTTGGCGTTTTTGACATTGGTCATCTCCTTTGTGTTAGCAGATGCAAAGACGTCGCAGGGGGATCCATGGATGATCTGAGTGCTGAGAGTGCTCGAGCCAGCGAAGTTGAAGATCAGCTTCGCGTTGTACTTGCTCTCGAATTGAGACTGCAGGCTCTGGAAGGGAACCGTAAGGCTAGCCGCCGCGAAGACTCTGAGCTCCTCCGCGGGTTTCGGGGTGAAATACTGGTACGCGGCGTAGAGACCCACCGCCGAAACTGCTAAGATGACGACAAGTAAGACAAGAGTGTTTCTTTTCATATTGATGGTAAATGACTAACACTCAATACTGAGTTAAACTTTACGCTTTCCTTTTAAGTAATAACGATTGAAATGTAAAGCGTTATTGATTTCATTTGGGGTAATGAGATGACTGCGGGAGAGAAGTCGGGGTCGTTGACCAGGATCCAGCTAGAGGTGCTACGACTCAGAATGACAGGCCTAACGCAAGAGGAGGTAGCAACTAAACTTGGAACAACGAGGCAAAATATCTCCCTCGTGGAGAGACGAGCACGCAGGAACCTGGAAAGGGCAAAGGAAACAATAACCGCATATAGGAAACTCAGGACAGTCGCCACCGTAACTTTGCCCCCCACGACGCACTTAGTGGATGTACCAAGAATGCTCATAGACGCGGCCGATTCTGCCGGGGTCAGGATAAGTGTGGACTTCTCCCTAATATACAAAGAACTAAAGCACGACGCAAAGGACAGCGTATCGGGAACGAGGATAACAAAACAAGTTCGCGTCGACATCTTGAATGACGGCGAAGTATACATCGAACCCTCGTAAAGATTAGATCTATCTATGAGCGCGCGCAGATTCATGAGGCTTGATGGCTTCCTCGTTGTTGATTAATCGAGACATGCTAGGGAGCTTCGCTATGAGGACTACATCGAAAAGTCGTTTAAATCCTTCGAAGGAACTGAAAAAACCCTGGGTGTCATCCTCTAGTATCGAAGAAATGCTTCAAAAAGCTCGTGGGGAACCTTCCCATGCTCCACTAGCCATGTTTCCTCTTTATCATCTCAGCCACGATGCTCACACCGATCTCCTCAGGTGTCCCCGCGTTTATGTCGAGGCCGATGGGGGCATACATGACATCGAGCACCTTCTCGTCGAATCCTTCAGATTTGAGCTGCTCTTTGTGTTTTCTCGCTTTATTTGTACTTCCAAGGAGCCCGATGTAGGCAGGCTTCGCCTTAACCGCGTAACGCAGGGCAGCAAGCTCAAATGAGGTCTCACCGTGGAGGACTGCGACAAAGTCACTTGGCCGAATCTCAACACCATTTAACGACTCGGGGTACTTTCCGTTGACTACCCTCATCCCCGGGAAGTAATCCTGCCTTGCTGTCGTAGCATCGTCGACGATTGTGACCTCGAAGCCACAGCCTTTCGCGTAGCGAGCCGTGGCCTGGGCTATCCAGCCCGACCCCATGATCACAAGCCGTGGCTCAGGTTTCACGATGTCCATGAATATTTTGACCTCCCCGCCGCACTTAGAGTCTATGGCGATCATTCCCTCACGCGGGGGCACTCCCATGGCGAAGTGCAGCGTCCTGGGTTTACCCTCTGCAAGCGCCTCTAGGGCTTGTTTCATGATCACCCTCTCCATCTCCCCACCACCTATAGTGCCTAGAGCCTTACCATCCGGTGTCACAAGCATTTTAGCGCCAGGCTCCCTTGGACCCGAACCCTCCTTAAAGATCAGTGTGCAGAGTACAACACTCTGCCCTCTGACTAGGGACTCGCTGACGCGACTGAATATCTCCGGATCGTTCATCTTCTGAATCGATCCGCGACTAGACTAATAAATGGTCACGCTAGGAGATCCTCCCACGACCTCAAGGTCATCCCAGCCAACCGGGATGTATCTACTCTTCTTTGCCCAGATCGGCGTGCCCTCTCCAGATAGTACGACATAATTACATCGATAGAGGTGGCAAAAATGAAAATCGGGAAAGGATAAATTTGAATCGCGTACGAACTTGGCGTGGTTCGAAAATAGTGGCGAGCCACTCGCTTCAGATTTTGTTATGTCTGGTCAGCGTACTTGAACCATGCGGAGGTGCAAATCGCGCCGCTCAGGCACGTGACGAGGATAATGAGGTAGCTGACCGTACTTAGAGGGTCACTTGCGCTACCTTGGCTGAAAAGGGCGGGGATCGCATATGGGAAATACATGCCATAACCGATTAGGTTCGAGATCTGCGCTAAAGCTAGCATCAGAATCGTAAAGCCCATCGATGGAAGGTAACCCTTCCCAGCATAGGCGAGGAATGTGATAGGGGTAATAAGAAGAATATTCATTACTCCACCCCCAAAAATAGTTGACGCTCCTCGCAGAATTACATCCGTCGAGAAACCCGGTAACTTTATGATATATTCTAAAGATATCCCGATGATTAAAACTAGGGCAACCATTAGAAGGGACCAGAAGGCGAATACAGTATACTTTGCGGCGACAATAACAGAGCGTGAGGTCGGTAACGCAAGGAGATCCTTTACAGTCCGGTCAGCGTACTCTCTGCCGAACATCCAACTTCCCATTAATCCGTTGAACAGGATACCCGCGACAATTTCCTGAGAGAGCACTTCGATATATCCAGCCCAATCCACAGTACCTACTAATATCTGCGCCTTAGCACCGATTATGCCTAGTTGGCGAGCCCCTTTAGGGTCCTTCATTATGACCATGAAAAATGCCGCTGCCAACGGAAGCAATGCGAAGCCTAGGGCTATAAACTGAGGAACCTTTGATCTTCTCACCTTCAGGGCCTCAGCCCAAAGTGCACTAGTGAAGCCTTTCATCATCTTAGCTCTCCTCCGATTCAACAAGCTGCAGAAAGTGTGCTTCTAGGTCCTGCTGATCGACTCTAAGCAACATTGGGGGATACCCCGCGTTTACAAGCAGAGATGCTATCTTGTCAGGGTTGTCCACGGCTTCCTGACCTAGTACTTTGATGTTGCCATCCAGTTCAACATCTAGTCCAGTGGATTTGAGGTACCTGTGGGCTGCCTCGTTGTCACGGGTTTGGATAACCAGCGTCTGCTGAGATTGCTTCTCCAGATCCGTGGCGTTGATTTCCTCTAGCAGGACCCCATTGTGGATTATTCCTATTCGTGTCGCGAGGCGGTTTACCTCGCTAAGGATGTGTGACGACATGAAAATTGTTGTACCATCATTTGCCATGCTGAGAAGCATTTTTCGCACTTCAACAATCCCCGCTGGGTCTAACCCATTTGATGGTTCATCGAGGATAAGCAGGTCTGGTTTGTTGATGAGCGCCTTCGCCAATCCAAGGCGTTGAAGATTACCAGTTGATAGTGTCTGTGCTCGTTGGTCTGCGAATGCAGTTAGACCCATTTTTTCGATTATCATATCGACTGCTTCTCGGTCATGCATCAAATATAGTCGGCTTGTGACCTCCAGGTTCTCTCGAACGGTTAGTTCAGGGTAGGCGGACGGTCTCTCAACCAGGTAGCCGACACGTGACCACAACGAGTTAGAACCGGAGGAAACCTGCTCACCGAATAACCTAACTTTTCCTCGGGTTGGGTTGATCATCCCGAGCAGCATTCGGATAGTAGTTGTTTTTCCTGCCCCGTTCAATCCAAGGAAGCCGTATATTTCTCCCCTGTTGAGGGTGATTGAAAGTCGATCAACTGCCTTTAGGTTTCCGAACTGTTTTGTCAGGTTCTGTGTTTTAATAACTTCAGACATGTTGAGACACCTGTCGCCTACCAAGAGTATGTAATGATATACTTGCGGTTATTATTATAAACTTACCGTTTTGTATTTATATCCGCGAGACAAAATAATACTAAGGATGCGATATGCCGAAAGTAGTTCCTGAATACAAGGAGGTAGCCCGAACCAGAATCATTCAGGTGGCCACCAAAATATTTTCTGAAAAGGGATATCAGGACACCAGTATGGATGACATCGCCAAAGAAATAGGGGTCACTAAGGCTACACTCTATTCATACTTCGACAGTAAGAAGGATATTTTCAATATAATAGCGATATCTGCTAACCAGAAGCTTAGGGATACTCTTCAGACTTCGTTGAATAACCATGATTACATAGGGACATTAGGTGGAATAGTAAACTGGAAAATTGACCTTTTAAAGGAATTCATACACATCAGTATTGATATCGTAAAGCTATCTCCTCATGATGAGGAAATTATTAAGATATTGAGGGATGAGCGTGAAAAAGATCTAAAATCTTTACAGGATTTTTTCCAGAGTCAGAGGCAATTAGAGGCAGTGTGGATGCTTATGTGTTAGCTAACATCGTTCTCGCGCTTTACTTGGAGATGGTTACTCAGTTGTATGCTGGATTTGACGAGGAGAAAGTTCATGAAACGTGGAGTAAGAGTATGACGGCGATAATTGGTTAACGAGATAGTGGTCGTACGGGGTCGTGCGCGCGCAGGGGAAAGTGACCATCGATGAAAACCAGCACCCAGTAAGGGACAGTGACTCGGTCATTGTACCAGCTGGAGTAAAACATAACGTAGTTAATACCTCCAAGAGTAAAAATCTGAAGCTTTACACGAGTTACTCTCCCACACGCGCTTATTTCCTCATACACCTTTTAAAAATCGGTGCCCGATACAGATTCATGGGCATTGAAGTATTAGACGATGAGGGCTTTGTAAAAAACCCAGATCTATGGACCGACAACCTATCAAAAAGCATGGCGAAAACCCAGTTTGATATCACGTTGACTGATCAACAGTTAAAGATCATTCTCTACATCAGAGATTACTACAAAAAATGGGAGACTCTGCCGATGCTAAAGACTATCAGGGACGAATTCGGCCTAACCACATCAGAGATAGATGAGCAATTCAAGAGGGGCAGCAGCACCGCAAGGGGGGTAATCTGTAAACTTGCCGGGTTGCCAAAGATGCTATGCATAGCCTCAGGATGCTGAGAATATAATGAGTGAAGAATTAATGCTGGTGTATGGCTGGGGTCCGGAGGAGGACGGAAAACTATCATCTCTTCTCTACATTGCAGAGACTGCGGTATCTATGGGAATGAAGACCTCGATCTTTCTCTTCACAGACGCGGCGATCCTCGCAAAACAGGGTAGTTTCCAGAAGATAAGCGGGGAGATGTATTCCAGGTTCAGACGAATCACAAATGATCCCAATCTCAAAATGTATGTATGCGAGGAAGCAGCGAGAAAGCGTGCATTAACACAGGATAATCTCGAGGAAAAAATCAGCCTTATTGGGTACGCTACATTTCTTGATATAGCTACAAAAACTAAGACAGTGATAACAATCTAGGGGAGCAGATGAATGATGATTGTGAAAAAGGTAAAGGAAGTCAAGGACTACGACGTCAAGGAGGCTTACGGGCAGGATGCGGAGGGAGTATCGATCAGGTGGATCTCTGAGAAGCGGACGGGTGGGGACGAGTATCTGCACAACTTCGCACTCAGGTACTTCACATTCAAGCCAAACGCCTACATGAATCCACATAAACACCCGTGGGAGCAGGAGATCGCTGTGACGAAGGGGAAGATCCAGGTCCTAGGAGCAGTGAATGATCAGATCCTGAGGGAGAGTGATGTCGGCTACTTCCCGGCGAATGAGGTGCATGGGTTTAAGAATCTCTCAGACGGGGATAGCGAGTTCTACTGCGTGATTGGGTGCGTTGGGAAGGGTGAAAACTGTCTAGGTATACAAGGTTAAACAAATACTCATATTACTGCCAAGTTAATGGGATGGACTGGAAGAGAATCAATTTTAAGAATGAGCTGTTCCCCGTTAACGTTCCCACTGAAGAATGATTAAGGTTACCACTTCAGCCGTTTAAGGAATGCCCGGATCTCCTTCTCGAAATCCACAGGTTTATCCTGCGGAACCATGTGACTAGCTCCCATCACAGTTACCACTTCAAGCCCCGGGATCAATTTCATCATTCTCTCCCTCTTCTCTGAGGTTACAAGCTGACTCCCAGAGCCGAGAATTAGCTTCGTGGGAACCTTGATCCTCTCGACATAGGGCCAAAGGTCAGTGAAGTAGCTGGTCATCGTAGGACTACCAGTTGGTTTGGGCTTTAGGCTTCCATCCGGTTGCTTCGTGAAACCATGTCTC